>TARA_R110002110_G_scaffold49502_19_pt1 | contig 11948 bp, 9 predicted proteins | sample TARA_R110002110 | Tara Oceans TARA_R110002110 (sample SAMEA4397330) | marine metagenome | biome: Polar Biome; feature: [SRF] surface water layer (ENVO:00010504); material: water (ENVO:00002006), including particulate matter (ENVO:01000060) such as... | depth 5 m
GAAAGAATTACTCTACTTCAAAGAATCGCTGAGTGTGTTGTTAATTTCAATTTTATTCATTCTTCTGGCAGCCAATATTAGTCTAGACGATTTGATGTTAGTTTACAGTTGGCAAACAGGAATATTGTTGGCAATTATTATTTTTATTTTAAGGCCGCTGGGGGTCTTTTTGAGTACCATAAACTCCTCTCTAAAAACCAATGAAAAGTTATTTATTAGTTGGGTGGGACCTCGCGGAATTGTTGCAGCAGGAATCGCTTCGTTATTCGGAACTAAGTTGGTCTTGCTTGGAGAACCAGGAGCAGAATATATCACTCCATTGGTTTTTGCAGTTGTTTTGGTTACCGTGCTGCTAAATGCTACCACCGCAAGGCTTTTCGCAAAAATTGTGGGAGTCTTTTTAAAGACTTCAGAGGGAATATTAATTGTAGGGGCTTCAAAATTTTCAAGATTAATAGCCACCTATCTTCAAAAGAACAAGAGACATGTGGTTCTAGTAGATACCAATCTATTTAATATTAACACGGCAAAGGAGCTAGGGCTTGAGGCTATTAATGCAGATATATATTCTGTCAACTTAACAGACAATATCGAATTAAACGACGTGGGCTATTTACTTGCGATGACTGGTAGTGATCAAATTAACAGAGAGGCAATAAGTCGTTTTGGAAAGGAGTTTGGAGAAACAGGGACGTTTAGGTTAGTGACACCACAGGAATTGAAGAAAAACCATAAACTTCCATCAAAAGAGTTGTTTTCTCATACACACGACTATACTAAGTTTTCTCATGTAGCAAATGAATATCCCTCTATTCAAGAAATCCCAATAGATTCACAAGATGAATTTAGGCGTCTTTTAGAAATTATAGAAAAGGATGATGACGCTATTGCTTTGTTTTTAAAGCACCCCAGTGGTTTTTTAGATATTGTTAGTGTTCATATAAAAATGGAGGTTGAGAAAGGAAGTCATTTGGTTTATATAGGAAAGCCGATGGACCTTGAAGCGATTTTAGACACTAGAAGAACCGAAAATGAATTAAAACCAAAAGAATAAAACGAGATCAAAACCGTTTAATTTTTAGAAATAAATAAAATGTATAAAAGCCCCTATCTAATTATCATCCTTTTAGTAGCAGCGACTATTCTGTCATGTAAAAAAGACAATGCACCTTCTTGTGTGACCTGCAGCTCTTCTCAGACCCCTGATTTTGAAGTTTGTGAAGAAAGCGACGGTAATGCATCCGTTAATGGGGAGGACACAGGAACTTCTTATGCTATTTATATTTCTGGATTGGAAGCCGCTGGCACAAGCTGCGGCAATTAATCATTTAGTTTAAGGACGGCCATAAACGCTTCTTGTGGGATTTCAACATTACCAACGAGTCGCATTCGTTTTTTTCCTTTCTTTTGCTTTTCTAACAATTTACGCTTTCTAGAAATATCACCACCATAACATTTCGCTGTTACATCTTTCCTGAGCGCCTTAACGGTCTCTCTAGAAATAATTTTTGCTCCAACAGCTGCCTGAATTGGAATGTCAAATTGCTGTCTCGGGATAAGCGTACGAAGCTTTTCACACATTTTTTTACCAATATCGTATGCATTATCCTTGTGTAAAAGAGCAGAAAGCGCATCGACAATACTCCCATTTAATAAGACATCAACCTTAACTAGCTTCGATTCGCGCAATCCAATAGGGGAATAATCAAATGATGCGTATCCCTTGGAAACTGTTTTTAATCGATCATAGAAATCAAAAACAATTTCTGCTAACGGCATATCGAATGTTAATTCAACTCGTTCCGTAGTTAAATATGTCTGACTTGTTATCAAGCCACGTTTTTCAATACATAAAGACATGACATTTCCAACAAAGTCGGATTTGGTAATAATGGTAGCCTTTATAAACGGTTCTTCAACTCTATTTAAAGACGAAGGCTCGGGCAAATCGGATGGATTATTGACCATAAGGGCAATATCTGGGTTTTTATGGGTGTAGGCAAGATAGGATACGTTAGGAACGGTGGTAATTACAGTCATGTCGTATTCTCTTTCAAGGCGTTCTTGAATGATTTCAAGGTGTAACATTCCTAAAAACCCACAACGAAAACCAAAGCCTAAAGCCGCCGAACTTTCTGGTTGAAAAACTAAAGAAGCATCATTCAATTGTAATTTTTCCATAGAATTTCGAAGCTCCTCATAGTCGTCTGTATCTACAGGATAAATACCAGCAAAAACCATTGGTTTCACATCTTCAAAGCCCTCTATCATATTTGTGGTAGGATTTTTAGAATCTGTAATTGTATCTCCAACTTTTACCTCTTTAGCTTCTTTTACGCCAGTTATAAGGTAGCCCACATCTCCGGCTTTAATTGAAGCTTTAGGAGCTTGCTTTAGTTTTAAAGTTCCAACTTCATCTGCGAAATATGATTTTCCAGTTGCCATGAATTTAATCAGCTGCCCTTTTTTAATTTCCCCGTTTAGAACCCTAAAATATGTTTCTACACCTCTAAAAGGATTATATACCGAATCAAATATCAAAGCTTGCAGAGGCTCATCAACATTTCCTTTAGGTGCTGGGACTCTCTCGATAACCGCTTTTAGGATATCTTCGATTCCAATTCCTGTTTTGGCACTTGCAAGAATCACATCTTCAGGATCACAACCCAATAAGTCTACAATATCGTCTGTCACTTCTTCCACATTTGCAGAAGGCAGGTCTATTTTATTTAAAACAGGAATAATTTCCAAATCGTTTTCTAAAGCAAGATATAGATTAGAAATCGTCTGTGCCTGAATGCTCTGCGCTGCATCTACAATTAGCAATGCGCCCTCACAGGCAGCGATAGAACGAGAAACCTCGTATGAAAAATCAACATGTCCAGGGGTATCGATGAGGTTTAGAACATAATTTTCGCCTTCATACATGTACTCCATTTGAATTGCATGGCTTTTTATTGTAATTCCTCGCTCTCTCTCGAGGTCCATGCTGTCAAGTAACTGTTCCTGTTTTTCCCTGGAAGTTACTGTTCCTGTGGCATCTAAAAGTCTGTCAGCCAAGGTACTCTTCCCGTGATCTATATGTGCGATTATGCAAAAATTTCTAATGTTCTTCATAAAAAAATAACTCCATTTCTTAAGAATGCAAATATAGCTTAAAAAGCTAGTTTTACTAGGTTGCTTAGTTTTTGGTTAGAAAAAACATTATTTAATATTAAGAATTCTTAAAATTAGTGAGATATTTGTGGTAGTAGCTTTTTTTATGGTTGAATAAACCTCTCCCCCCGTTGAAAATATAAAGCTGAACAAAACGACAATTGCAACCTTTTAATGGGGCGAATTAGCTCCTTAATATTTTTACACAGGAATTGAAGCACTGCATCTTTATATCAATGTTTGTTATTACAGGCACTCTATTTTCTCAAAACTCAACTATTGCTGGGGTAATAAAAGATGAGGGTAACAATCCATTATCCTTTGTCAATGTTTTATTGTTTCAGAAAGAGGCTAGTGAACCATTTAAAGGGGTAACAACAGATGAAAAAGGATATTTTCAGATTGATAACATCAAAGACGATACGTATAAAATAACGTTTAGTTTTGTTGGTTTTGCAACAATTGAACAAGATATTGAGTTAGTTTCAGAAAAAAACATAGGTGTGCTCATTTTAAAAGAGGATGTCGAGTCCCTGAGCACTGTTGTTGTTAGTTCGGATAAACCAACAATCCAGAGAACTAGTGAAAAACTAGTTTTTAACGTAGAAAATACGTCACTCTCTGTAGGGAATACCTTCGATTTACTAAAGAAAACACCGGGAGTGGTTATTATTGGCGAAAAAATAGACGTTAGATTTAAGTCACCTACAATTTATTTGAACGGAAGGAGAGTTTATCTTTCTTCTTCTGAGGTTGTTTCCCTACTTCGAAGTATTGACGCATCTTTCATTAAATCGGTTGAGGTAATTACTAATCCATCTGCGCAGTTTGACGCTGAAGCCGGAGTAGCACTTAATATTATTACCTCGAAAGCAATTTCCATTGGCTACAAAGGGAGCGTGAATGGAACCTATGAACAAGGAGTTTTTTCAAAATATAATATTGGAACTTCTCATTTCTACAAAAATAAGTTCATTAATTTTTATGGAAGCTATGGGTTTAGTCCGCGTAAAGACGTGAAAAAAGATAAAAATCAAATACAATATTTCGAACCGAATGGCGATGTTAATTCAAACTGGGATACTCACTTTGAGAAAGTAGTACGATCAAATGCACATCAGGCAAATTTAATTTTAGATTTAAATATTGCTGAAAATCAGACGCTAGGATTTTCAGCAAATATTTCAGTATCTCCAAACAAAATACTCAACAACAGTGGGTTGGCAGAGGTGTACAGTGCGCAGGAGCAACTGGACTCTACATTTACTACAGCAAGTGATTTGGAGTATAATACCGCTAACCTTTCTTTTGGTTTGAATTATAAAATTGAGCTGGACAATGAAGGTTCTACTTTTACTGCAGCTTCTAATTATATCGATTATGACAATGAGCAACTTCAGAGTGTTGACACCCGGTACTTTTTGCCAGATGGTTCTTTAATAGTAAACAATAAGTTTAATACAGATGCGAATCAGAGCAGTAAAATCTATACTGGGCAGGCCGATGTCAATACATCATTGTTCTCAGGAAGTTTAAAAGCGGGTATCAAGTATAGCGATATTAAAACCAATAGTAAATTGGATTTCTATGACATCGAAAATAATGACATTTTGTTTAATCCAGTATTGTCTGATGATTTCAACTACAATGAGGATATATATTCAGAATATGTGTCGTATCAAATAGGTTTTGGAAAATGGAATCTAACAGGAGGCTTAAGAGGAGAATATACTTTTATAAATGCAGTTTCGCGCTCTTTAGGAAAACTAGAGACTCAGAAGTACTTTGAGCTGTTCCCTACTGCCATTATAAATTACCAATTAAACGAAAGCAGCGGTTTTGGATTAAGTTACAAAAGATCAATTCAGAGACCGCGATATGAAAGTTTAAATCCGTTCAAGTATTTTATCACGGAGAATAATTACAATACGGGAAACCCTAATTTGGTTCCTGCAATTGAAAACAAAATTACCCTTAGTTATGACTATAAGGGCAAATTGTTTTTTGAGTTCTACTATCAGCACATTAAAAATAGTTTAAGTATTTTAACTTTTCAGGACAATCAAAATCGGGAATTAAGAAACCTCGATGCTAATTTAATTTCAGATTTTCAATATAGTTTCGACATAGTGTTTGTTGATTCGATAAAACCTTGGTGGTTCTTACAATTGGTGACCTCCACATTTTACTTGGAAAACGAATTCTATTCCGTAGAAAGTATAGAAGAGACATATTCAAATGACACGTTCGGATTTTACCTTAATACATATAGTAACTTTAAGCTCACTAAAGACCGCACACTTTCTGCGGATCTTAACGTGCTTTATATTTCTAATTTTATTTCGGGAGGGTATGATTATAAAAACCAGTTCAACACTTCGATATCGGTTCGGAAAAGTTTTTGGGATAAACGAGCGAGCATAACAGTTGGGGTTGATGATATATTCAATACGAATACATATCCTGTGAGCACAAACTACTACAATCAGAACAATAGTTATTTTGCGAGACCTGAAACAAGATTGTTCAGACTCGGATTTAGATATAACTTCGGAAATGCTAGATTAAGAGATAATAACCGCGATAGCGGATCTGCTGAAAGTAACAGATTAAATTAAACTTAACTTCTTTAGGCTACACTAATTAGTCGTGTCTAAATAGGATATTCAACAAAAACCTTTGTTGATATAGGCCTAAATAACAGTTATTTATTAAATCTCAAATCCCAAAACTTTAATACGCTAGGCAAGGATTTATTTGATCTAAAACAAGCAGGAAGGGTTTTCAATGTCCAGTTAAAAAACAGCTGTATTATTCATTGATGAGAGGGTTATTTAAAAGTTTAAACAGACCCCAAAGGTTTCTGAACGAAGAAACGGTTTATTTGAGTATTTTTGCAGCACTTATGGCAAAAATTGGTACTATAGACGTTGGAGAGTTTCCTTTATTACTTGCACCTATGGAGGATGTGAGTGATCCCCCATTTCGTGCGCTTTGTAAAGAACAGGGAGCCGATGTAGTTTACACAGAGTTTATTTCTTCGGAAGGTTTGATACGAGATGCTGCAAAAAGCGTGATGAAGCTCGATATCTATGAAAAAGAACGCCCTGTTGGGATTCAGATCTTCGGAGCGGTTTTAGAATCTATGTTGCGTAGCATTGAAATCGTTGAAGCTAGTGGTCCGGATATTATTGACATTAATTTTGGTTGTCCAGTTAAAAAAGTTGTCAGTAAAGGAGCAGGAGCCGGTATTTTGAAAGATATAGACCTTATGGTAAGTCTTACTGACGCTATGGTAAAACACACCAATTTGCCTATTACAGTAAAAACTCGATTGGGATGGGATGAAGACTCTATAAAAATTGTTGAAGTTGCTGAAAGACTACAGGACGTTGGTTGTAAGGCTATTTCAATACACGGGCGAACTAGGGCTCAAATGTATAAAGGACAAGCGAATTGGGCGCCGATTGCAGATGTAAAGAACAATGCACGAATGCATATTCCTGTATTCGGAAATGGCGACGTAGATAGTCCTGAGAAGGCAATGGAGATGCGCGATAAATACGGACTTGATGGAGCGATGATAGGCCGTGCAAGTATTGGATATCCTTGGTTTTTTAAAGAAGTTAAGCATTATTTTGAGACGGGCACACATTGTGCGTCTCCAACCATGGAGGAGCGCGTTAAAGCAGCTAAAAGGCATTTGGAGATGGCCATTGATTGGAAAGGTGAAAAATTAGGTGTCTTCGAAACAAGACGGCATTATACCAATTACTTTAAAGGAATACCAAACTTTAAAGAGCATCGAATGAAAATGGTGACAAGTGATGACTCTACAGCTGTATTTGCTGCGTTTGAAGAGGTAATGCAAAAATTTGGGGACTTTCAGTTCGTCTAATCAAGCAGTTTCTCACGTACACGGCTCGATGCTATTTTTGAAGCGACTAATCCTAATACTGTAATAGTTACAAAAACAACGATAATATTAATAGCTTCCAGTTTTACTGGATAAGGTAAAGAATCGGTAATATTAATGTACTCAAAACGCAGTTGTGCCCATACTGCAATAACGCCAAGCAGTATTCCTAATGCTCCACCTAGACAAGTCATTAAAGCCCCCTGCAGAAAGAAAATACGTCTTATATCTTTTAAATTAGCTCCAATATTAAATAGTGTTTTAATGTTTTTACGTTTGTCGAGAATCATCATAATAATAGAACCAATCACATTAAACAACGCAATGATGAGTACTAAAGTGAAGATGAGGTACACCGCAATATTTTCAGTATTCAACATTTTATAGAGTGCGTCATTTTGCTGAATTCTATCTTTTACAAGAATTTCTTCAGAAAAAAGAGCGCTTAATTGATCACTTATATTTTCTTCTGAGGCACCGTCGAGCAATTTTAATTCAATAGAAGAGACTTTTGTACTGTCTAAATTTAGAAGAGATCGTGCAAAACCAATATCTGAGAAGACATATTTATTATTTAGTTCTTCGTTTATTTCGAAAATACCGGCAACCACAACGCTTTCTTTATTAAAAACTTGGCTGGGATCGAGGCGCTGCCCTTTATAAGGCTTAGGTACGTAAATTTCCAATAAATTACCATAATCTCGAGTGCCTAAGGATAGCTTTTGAGAAGTTCCAATTCCAATAACGACTTCTTTTTCATTTGGACTGAACCAAGAATCATAGATTAATATGCTGTCAACTGGATTTACCGCAGCATAGTTTTCATCAACCCCTTTTATATAGGCAATTTCATTTTTGTCTCTAAAATGAAGAAATACACGTTCTTCAATAATCTTCGAGTATGCTGCAATACCTTCTATACTTTGTAATTTTACTTCGGAAGATTTAGTAAATGTAATAGTCTTTCCGCTTGCGGGCATAACTTTAAGATCGCTATCAAATACATTCGTAAACTGAAGACTAAACTCTTTCAGCCCTGCAAAACCAGAAAGAACAATGAACAGTGCCATGGCACCTACAACTACTCCAATTGCGGCAATTATTGTAATAATGTTTATCGCATTCGTACTGCTTTTAGAGAACAAGTAGCGCTTGGCAATATAAAACGGAAAGTTCACTACGATCTTTTTCGTTTTGGCAGTAGCTCAGGGTCTGCTATAGGGTCCTCTTTGCCTTTCACTGCTCGTTCAATAGTCTCGATATATTCTAAAGAATCGTCGTTGTAAAAGCTCAGTTCTGGCATTTTTCGCAGCTGGTGTCTGGTAAGTTGTGCAATTTGATGTTTGACCTTCGGTTTTACTTCGTTAAGTTCTGTAACAATCGCACTTGCTTTATCTGGAGGGAAAACACTTACATACACTTTGGCGATCGATAGATCTGTCGTTACATTGACTTTACTTACCGAAATAATGATTCCTTTCTGACCTGTCTCACGCAGCATATTTTGTAATACATTGGCAAGATCAATTTGCAAAACTCCTGCAATTTTTTTCTGTCTGTTAGTTTCTTCCATGCTGCAAAAGTAGTCTACATTAATTATTTTTAGCGAATAAAATGGAAGAAAGCGTATTTTTGACCGATAAATTATGTTTTTTATGAATAAAATAGAGCATATTGGGATTGCAGTCAAGAATATTGAAGAGGCGAACAAGGTATACGAAAGCTTATTGGGAGCGGCTCATTATAAAACGGAAAGAGTAGAGAGCGAAGGAGTTGCAACTTCATTTTTCAAGTGCGGAGATAGTAAGATTGAGTTATTAGAAGCAACGAACGATAATAGTCCAATTGCTAAGTTTATTGAGAAGAAAGGAGAAGGAATCCATCATATAGCATTTGCCGTAACAGATATCAAGGCGGAGGTCAAGAGACTAGTAAAAGAAGGTTTTAGAGTATTGAATGAAGAACCTAAAAAAGGAGCCGACGGTAAGTTGGTGGTTTTTTTACACCCGAAGTCTTCGCATGGTGTTTTGGTAGAATTATGTCAAGATATCGACTCAAAAGTGAAATAAGCAAACAATAACTCTAAATAGTTTTGCTTTAGTTGTAAAGAGTTTTACATTTGCAAACTGTTTTCAGTGTCTGTTTCAATCTTGATACAGTTACAGCCATTAAAGGTGGAGATTTAGAATAAAAATAGGTCCTATAGCTCAGTTGGTTAGAGCACCTGACTCATAATCAGGTGGTCCATGGTTCGAGTCCATGTGGGACCACTTTTTAAAACCTCAACTAATTGTATATCAATCTGTTGAGGTTTTTTGATTTCTAATTATGTACGATTTGTGTATTGTCAGGCTTTTGCTAATCAAATCGGCTACACTTTTGAAAGTTGCTTACCGCCCTGTGCCGTCTTAGAGTGACAGTATTGAAAGTGTGAATCTGCTCAACAAAAACTTTTAAAAACAAGGGGGGCGGGGGTATAGGCTGTACCCTACCGTTTCCCCCCTTTTTGGTTTTTGTTGGGGATTTTTTTTGTATCCTAGCGCATAACACCTTTGTAGTCAATGAAGTAAAATAATAAACAACTTTAAAACGCTGTTGTTTAATTAATTACAAGATAGGTCAGGCAAAATTTCAAAAATATAGCTCATTTGCCAAATACCAGATAAGGGCGAGGCAGTAATACCCCACTCTAAACGCCTGTTTTTTGATAGAGCACAGAAGCCTTATTGGTCTGCTCTACAATGAAGCTAGGGTCTTCTGAGTACCTATATAGGTAACCACATACTAGCTCCTCCCATTCAGTTAATGTTACCCCTTCATCAAAAGCTATCTTCAATAAATCTTTTGAATAATTTTCAGAACTAAACGTATTTTCTTGGTTATCAAAACATAGTCCAATATTCAAACGAAGCAGGTTTATTGTTTCCAATTTTTCTATTTTATCCTTATCAGTCATGGAAGAAGATATATTAAACAAGGGAGTTAGTCCTGTGATGAAGATAAGAAATATTTATTGGCTATAAATAAATAATAATTGTACATTTATTCCCTCCCCTGTCCGACTATAAGTTTGGTGGGGGTTTTGTTTTTAACTGAGTTCACTTGCATAGGCAATTGGAGAGTCTGGATAAACATGATGAAACTAAGGCTATAGCATGTTGTGGGCAATTTGAATAACCTATACGGTTGAATGAAATATGGAAATGAATTTAGTAAATTTACTTTTTAAAATTATAAATATTAATGACTGAAAAAGCACAGAATAAAAACTTAAATAAAGCAAAAACCAATAAAAAGGATGAGTTTTACACTCAACTCTCTGATATTGAAAGGGAATTAAAACACTACAAGCAACACTTTAAAGGCAAAGTAGTTTACTGCAACTGTGACGACCCAAGAGTGAGCAATTTTTTCCACTACTTTTCATATAATTTTGAAAAATTAGGACTAAAAAGGCTTATTACAACTTGTTATCAAAACCAAAACATAGACCTATTTAGTAAAAATGATTCGGAAAAAGCTATTTACCTAGAATATAATGGCGACAAAAACGGGAATAATATTCCCGACCCAGAAGAAATTGGAATAGTACATTTAAATGGAGATGGAGACTTTAGAAGTAAAGAAAGTATTGAACTTTTAAAACAAGCGGACATTGTTGTTACAAATCCACCATTTTCATTATTTAGAGATTATGTTGCTCAACTAATTGAATACAACAAAAACTTTATAATAATTGGACACCAAAATTCAATTTCATATAAGGATATTTTTAACATCATTAAAGAAAACAAAATGTGGCTAGGTTTTGGATTTAAAGGTGGTGCTGCTCATTTTATAAATAAACATTATGAAGATTACGCAACATCTGGAGACCATAGAGAAGGTATGATTAGAGTTTCTGGTGTTGTTTGGTTTACTAACCTTGATATTTCAAAACGTCATGAGGAGTTAATTCTTTATAAACGATATACAGAGGAAGAATATCCAACATATGACAACTATATAGCTATCAATGTAAATAAGACAAAGGACATTCCAATGGATTATGATGGAGTTATGGGGGTTCCCATAACATTTCTAAACAAATATAATCCTGAACAGTTTGAAATAATAGGTTCTGACTATGAAGTTAAAGATGGCTTATTACCAGAAATAGTTAATGCAAATTGGAATGGAAAACTAGATAGAGGCTATGTAGATAGCAATAGACTTTATGCTAGACTTTTAATTAAACGAAAATAAAATAAGCAATGAACATAGACCTTAAAGAAATTACCGTTCGTGAACTTACAAATGGCTATGAAGATAACGAAGAAGCAGGTGTAATTGGATTTAGTGGAAAATTGGATATTCGACCACCTTATCAAAGAGAATTTATTTACAAGGACAAACAGCGCGATGCGGTAATAAATACGGTTACTAAAGAATTTCCACTTAATGTTATGTATTGGGCTGTCCGTGAAGATGGTAATTTTGAGGTGATTGATGGGCAACAAAGGACAATTTCTTTATGTCAATATGTAAATGGAGACTTTGCGTATATGTTTAAATATTTTCACAACCTACAAGATGATGAAAAGGAGCAAATTTTAGATTACAAATTAATGGTCTACGTTTGTAGTGGAGCTGATAGTGAGAAATTAGAATGGTTTAGAACAATCAACATTGCTGGTGAAAAATTAACGGAACAAGAATTAAGAAATGCCGTTTATTCAGGCTCTTGGGTGACAGATTCTAAAAGATATTTTAGCAAAAGTGGATGTCCTGCTTACGGTATTGGTAGCGATTATTTAAATGGTTCATCAATTAGGCAAGATTATTTGGAAACTGCCATTAAATGGACTTCTAATGGAAACATAGAAGTATATATGTC
>TARA_R110002110_G_scaffold35929_8_pt1 | contig 11945 bp, 11 predicted proteins | sample TARA_R110002110 | Tara Oceans TARA_R110002110 (sample SAMEA4397330) | marine metagenome | biome: Polar Biome; feature: [SRF] surface water layer (ENVO:00010504); material: water (ENVO:00002006), including particulate matter (ENVO:01000060) such as... | depth 5 m
TGACCGCGGTCGATCATGGATTTTCCGACCGACTGGGCGACAAGGAACAATCCGTCTAGGTTGACCGACATGATGTCGCGCCACACCGAGAATTTGAGATCCTCGGCAGGGGTGAAGAAGTCGGCAACGTTCTCCGTCTTGCCGGCCGCATTGTTGTGCAGAATATCGACTCCGCCGAACGTGTCGCAGACACTTTTCGTCATCGACGTCACCGCATCGGGGTCGGCAACATCGCATTCCACGCCGAGGGTTTCGACACCGTATTCCCGGGCAATTTCGTCGGCCAGCTTTGCCGCCGCCTCACCGGCAATATCGACGCAGGCGACCTTCGCACCGAAACCGGCAAGCCCTCGGGTAATGCGCGCACCCTGAATGCCGGCAGCACCGGTTACCAGCGCGACCTTGTCGGTCAGGTCAAACAGATCGCGGTTGAGTTTCTTTTCCTGTGACATCACGCACCCTGTTTCATCAGAAGTTCGACGAACTGAAAATCGATCGGCGTATCGATGTCGTGCGAACGTTCGTCCGGCATCTCGTAGAGAAGCGTATCCGGATAAAAAACATCCATGTGATCAAAGAACGCATCGCGTCGCCAGACATAGACGGCGGCATTCATGTCAAAGACGGGCGGGCAATCCTGGCGCCGGTCCAGGCGGCCGCCATCGGGGCGGATACACAGATCGACGTGCCCGTCCGGCAATTGCTGCACCATGTTGAAATACGGGTTTTTACGGGCGGCGGCCCCCGTGATTACGTTTGTGACGCCCCTGGATTCCATCAGTTCAACCGCGCCACGAATATCATCCGCCGTCCGTAGCGGCGATGTGACGTCGATATCGACAATCGTATCGAAGCTGGCCCCTGAAACGTTTTCCACCGCCTCGACACAGTGCCGGATTGCGGGAAGCTTCGATGCGGTATCGTCCGCCATTTCCGCGGGGCGTCGTATCAGATGCGCGGCTCCCCATGTTTCAGCCGCCCGGAGAATTTCCTCGGAATCGCTGCTGATTGCGATTTCATCGAAAATCCCGGCGTCCTGCGCCTGGGCGATCGAATGGGCGATCAGAGGTCTTCCCGCTAGTTCCCGGAGATTCTTGCCGGGCAGGCCCTTGCTGCCGCCGCGGGCGCATATCGTGCAGATTCGTCTCATGCGCCGATCCAGACCCGGTCTGTCGATGCGCGTTCGGCATTCGCGATCATCGCGTTGACCACCTGTCCGCCGGGCAGCGGGCACAGAATTTCTGCATCGTTATTCAGAACCGCCTGTAATTGCGCCAGATAGGACTCGTTCCGCTCGCTCGGAACGGTAATTGTCCGGTCTCCATCGGTCAGGGTCGAGGCGGCGAAGTCGGCACAGAGCGTCCCGGCATCGGTCTGCGCGACCAGTGTCCGCCGAAGCCGGCTATCGAGATAATTGGTCGTTACGGTCGCCACGGGGCAGTTCTCCAGTTCGAGCAACAGCGAAAAGACATCTTCGCTGTCGATTTCGAGATCGCTGACCTTGCCCCCCAGCGCCGTCATCATCTTGGGAGGGCCGCCCAGCCACGACACAAGGTCGAGTTCGTGGCACAGGTCTCTCAACACGCCGCCGCCCTGCGCCTTGTGAGCAGAATATCCGGTCCGGTAGTCCGCGCCGGGGCGCCAGTCGGGCAGGTATTGTCCGACATAGGCATGTAATGAAAATATCCGGCGTGCCGCCAGGGCTTTGCGGAAAGCCTGTACAAGCGGGTGAAACCGCATGTTGAACGCCACATATGCGTACGCGAAATCATGCGCCGGCAGCGGGTAATCCCCGTCGAACAGGGGTTTTTCCACCAACACCGCGCCGCGATACCCGGCGGCACCCAATGCGCCGAAATCGGCGTAATGCTCATTCGTCCGGCTGGCGATGACGACAAGATCGGGAACCCCGTCATTAAGAGCATCTTCAAGCGCCGCGAACCGGTGCGGGTGATCGACAAGGCGGCGGCTGACAACGGCGACCCGGAGACCCAGTTGGTCGAGCAACAGCGCGTGACGCGCACCGATCGAGCCATACCCGATGACAATCGCGGTCTTCATTCGCCAAACACATCTTCATATTCCAGGCGCGCCAGATCCAGATCGTCGATCCGACCGACATCGAGCCAGTATTCCTTGACCGGAAAGACGGATGCCCGCTCGCCCTTTGAAATCAGGTTTTCGAACAATGTGGTCATATCGAAATAGGCGTTTTCCGGAATCGTATCCAAGAGCTCCGGGTTGAGGACATAAATCCCGGCATTGACGAAAAACTGCTGAACCGGCTTTTCGACAATGGATTTTACAAACTGGTTTTCCAGTTCGACGACCCCGAACGGTACCTGGAAATCGTATTCCCGGACGCACATCGTCGCGGCGGCGCCCTCCTGCAGGTGAAAATCCAGCAAGGCATCGAAATCGACCCTGGTCAGAAGATCGCCGTTCATGACGATGATCGGGCCCGTTGGCCGTTCTTCGATCAATCCCAACGCACCTGCCGTACCCAGTTTGGTCTTCTCTTCCAGATACCGGATTTCTGCGTTCCATGCGCTGCCGTCGCCAAAATGATTCCGGATCAGGTGCGCCTTGTAGTTCACCGCGAAATAGAACCGCCTGAAATTATACCGCTGGAAGTTTTCGACAATCGTTTCTAGCAGCGGTTTGCTTCCGATCGGCAGGAGCGGTTTGGGCATTGCCTCGGTCAAGGGGCGCAGACGTTTCCCTAGGCCCCCGGCCATGATCACCACCCAGTTTTCGACAGGCGCCTGTGGTTCCAGCAGGGAGTCGAGATGCACGATGGATACGACGCGATTGTCCGCATCCAGCACAGGCAACGCCCGGACCTTGTGCTGCCGCATTTTGGCGACCATCGCCTCTTCGGAATCCGACACTTGCGCGACATAAGGGGATTTCTGCATCACCGTCGCAACATGGGCTTCGAGAATATCCACCTTGCTGAGGATGGCGCGGCGAATATCGCCGTCGGTCACCGTACCCAGAAGGCGGTCGTCCGAATCCACGACCACGCTGATCTGGCGGCGCCCGTTCGTGATCGTCTCCATCGTGTCGATCAGCGTGGTTTCGGGGCGTACCGAAATCTGTCGCCAGTTTGCCTGATCTTCAGTCATCTGCCGGTTCCTGATCTCCTGCAGCTTCTCCGGCCGCCCGGGCATTTACACCATCTTTCAGATCGCGCGAGACAGCTGCGCCGGCGTTAATCCTGCAGTTTTTTCCCACGGTCACGCCGGGTGTGACGACCGCGGCAGCGCCGACGAGGGAGTTGCCGCCGATCGTGACATTGCCGCAGAGTGTCGCGCCGGGCGCTACGTGGGCAAAGGGTGCGATGATGCAATCATGATCGACACGCGCACCGGTATTGACGATTGCGCCGCTACCGATGCGGCTCCCGGGCTGGATAACTGCCCCGGCCATGATCTGGGCACCGTCTTCCAGGATTACATCCGGTGCAATCACCGCGGACGGATGAATCAGTGTGACCGCCCGATAACCCCTGGCGGCAAATTTCGCCCATATCGAATGCCGGGTGTCGCCAAGCCGCGGCGCACCGACACCCAGTACGATATCGAGATCGTCAGGCGAATACCTGTCGAGATACGCATCGCCGCCGACAATCGGGACGCCGCCAAGCGTATCGCCTTCATCATGCGCATCGGCAGTCAGCGCAAAGAGCACATTGCGCTGCATCTTCTGCAAGACATCGACGGCGACCCGGGCGTGGCCACCGGTACCTATCAGTGCGCAGGGCCTGGCCGTCATTCGTCCAGTGCCTCACCCGCATTCATCGACCGGGCAGCGCGGGTACCGAGGAATTCCCAGTAACGCATCGGCGAGATACCGCCTCCCGGACGCAATGCCCCCAGATTGGCTTCGGTAAAAACGTCGCCGGCGTCGACCGGCTGCAGGGCGACAAGGCTGCGGCGGGCGACGGCCATATTCGCCTGCTCCGAAGGCTTCGGTTCTTTCAACCCCTTTCCCAAAGCCGCCTCGACCTCCCGGATCGACGTGATCATTTTCGACAGATCCGCCGGTTCGAGCGAGGCGCGGTGGTCGGGGCCGGGGAGAGTCACGTCCATCGTGAAGTGCTTTTCGATGACTTCAGCGCCCAGGGCGGCAGCCGCCACCGGCACCGCGATACCGGCACTGTGATCCGACAATCCGACAGGAAGCCCGAAACCGGCGGAGAGCGTTCCCATGGCGTTCAAATCGATATCCGCGAACGGGGCAGGATATTCGGTCGTACAATGCAGAAGCGTCACCTTGTCAGCGAGCCGGCGTTTCCCGTCCCCGGAAGCATATGCCGCCTCGAACGCGGCCTGCGCCGGCGTCTCAAAGCCCAGGTAACCAAAAGCAAGCACGCCCAGCGCCTGAGCGATTTCGTCCATGTTGGCCATGCCGGTCGACAGGATGGCGGGCAACCCGGTCCGTGCAGCCGCCAGCAGCAGAGGACCGTTGGTCAATTCGCCCGAAGGAATCTTTATCCGGTCGATCTCCACATCCCCGACCAGAAAATCGAGACTTTCACGATCGAATGCGGTGGACATAAAGACCAGCCCCCGGTCCTGTGCACGCCGTTTCAGATCCTGATGCCATTCCCGGGGGAGCTCGAGCTTTTTCAGCAAATCGACATGCGATTCCGCCGGGTCCGTGGTCTTCGTCTGATAGACCGCTTTCCGGGCCGTGCCGCTGGCCACGGCATCGGCCCGAAATGTCTGAAATTTGATCGCGTCGGCACCGGCAACGGCCGCCGCATCAACAAGCCCGCGCGCCATATCCAGATCGCCATTGTGATTGACGCCCGCCTCGGCAATGACGAAAACGCCCATGTCAGCCGACACATCCGTGCTTGAGATCGTAGAACGGCTTCTTTCCGAAATGAGCCAGGTCTGCTGATTTCAGGACCGGGAGAATCCTGTCCGCGGCGCCGCCGTTTCCATAGGGCGACGCCATGCCCTTTAGCGTATTGCGAAATGCCCGCGTCTGCGATTTCTCCACCGCCGCCCGTATCTCGGCACGCGTCGGTCCGCAATCCAGAATACTCTGCGCCCGCAACCGGCCTTTCTGGCGATCGCCGATATTGATCGTCGGCACGGGAAAAGCCGGCGCTTCGATTATACCGCTGGATGAGTTGCCGATGACCGCGGCGCTATGCGACATCGCGCTCAGATAGTTCATCTGACCCAGAGATTGCCTCAGCAGAACCCTTTCCGGGTTGGCGCGCGCGAAATCGTCCAGCCGGGACGATATCGCCGAATGTCCCGGATCGGCATTCACCCCGGTAACGACAAGCCTGTGTTGGGGGAAATCTTCCAGCGCGGCGAGTAGCTCCCCGATAGCCGCCGTGGGGGAGAGATCGCCCAGCGTTTCAGGATGATAGGTGATGAGAAAAAAATCATCTTCGAGCGAAAAACCGATTGCTGCCGACAAAGCCGACCGGTCGGAAAGTTCGCGCATGAAAATATTGTCCAGGCCTATGGCACCGCTATTCCAGACGCGGTCGGGATGTTCGCCCGTCTGGATGACACGTTGCCGGTACGGCTCGGCGGCGGTGAAGTGCAGGTAGGACATTTTGGTTATGGCATGGCGCATCGCATCGTCGAGCGCGCCTTCTGTTACTTCCCCGCCATGAATATGAGCGATGGGAATCCGCGACAGAAGGGCTGCTTGTGCGGCCGCCAATATTTCATACCGGTCGCCCAACAGCACAACGACATCGGGCCGAAGGTTCGCGAAGCATTCGGCCACCCCGGTCAGCGCGCGCGCCATGGCACCTGCAACCTCGACCGGTGAATCTCCGGCAATGTCGAGCGGCACTTTGCCATCGATGGAAAATCCGTCCTCTTCGATAAACCGAGCGGTTGCGCCGAAGGACATATCGAGATGCGTGCCGGTCACGATGACCTGGATTTCAAGATCCGCATCGCCCGCGACTTTTTTCATAAGCGGAAAAAGCAGCCCGTAATCGGCGCGCGACCCCGTAACGAAACAGATTTTGCGCAATTGCTTCAGCCCGCCACGTCCGCCAGATGCGGACTGCTCGGAAGCTTGATCAGACGCCTGTACAGACTCTCGGTCACCGGCGCCGGCATAGCCGGACAATGTGCGTAGGGCTGCAGCGAATGCAGCGGCTTCCACGCCGAACGGGTCATGATCCCGCGCGCATGGCATAATCGGTGTATTTCATCACGCAGACCTTCCTGCGCCGGGTCGAGCAGGATCGCGTTGAGCCAGTAACTGCTGACGGTGCCAGGCGGTTCCGCGACAAAGGCGACTTCGCCTATACTGGCCAGAGCCGCCTGATAGCGCTCCGCCAACACGCGCTTGCGGGCGAGAAACCCGGAGAGTTTCTCAAGCTGGGCGCATCCAAGGGCGGCATTCAGATTGGGCATCCGGTAATTGAATCCAATTGCGTCATGATCGAATTCCCAGGCATGGGGCTTTTTTGCGGTCGTCGTCAGGTGTTTTGCCCTTGCGCCGATTTCAGGGTCGTTCGTGATGACGGCACCGCCGCCGCCGGTCGTGATGGTCTTGTTGCCGTTGAAGCTGAGCGCGCCGACCAGTCCGAACGTACCGGTATGGCGCCCGTCGCGATATCCGCCCAGCGATTCTGCGGCATCTTCAACGACCGTCAGACCGAATTGCGACGCAACGTCGAGGAGCGCCGTCATCTCTGCGGGGTGTCCGAGTATATGCGCAACGACCAGGGCCCGTATCCGCCGGCCGGTCTCCCGGTTGACGGCAATGCCATCCTGGCAGTCGAGCACGTCCGCGAGATATTTTTCGAGCGCCGGCGGGTCTACCGCCAGCGTCCGTTCGTTCACGTCGACAAAATGCGGGAGCGCCGCACATTGCGAAACGGCGTTTGCGGTCGCAACGAAACCGAAGGCCGGCACCAGCACTTCCTCGCCGGGCTGTACACCGGCGAGGTGAAGCGCCGTGTGCAGCGCAGCCGTTCCATTCACTGTCGCGACCGCGGATTTAGCGCCGGTTGTTTCGCACAGCATTTCCTCGAACCTGTCGACGAACTTGCCGACCGACGACACCCAGCCGGTCTCGATGCATTCGGCGACATAATCGCGCTCGGTATCCGAGAATTCCGGCTCGTGCAGAACGCCGCCCGCGGGCACAACGCCCAGGAGCGCGTCGATCAAGCGCGGGATGAATTCGGAAACCGGACGTCCCTCCGCATTCGCGACGGCGCTATCGGTCACGAATACTCGATTTCGTAATTGCCATGAAAATTGCGCCGCGCATCCACCCGGTCAAACAGATGCTGGTCCAGCGCGTCGGCGAGTTCCGCGATACCTTCCTGAACGGTAAATGACGGCGTAAAGCCCAGCCGGCTGGAAATCTTGGCAAAATCGACGCGGTAATTGCGCGGGTCCGATCCCTGCTCCTGGTATTTGACGCGGGCTGCCGGAATGCGCTTGACGATTTCATCGACGATCATGCGCTTGGTGAAATTGTTCACATCGCCTCCCGCATTGAAGACCTCGAACGACACGTCTTCAGCCGGGGCGGCGAGGACACGGCCGGCAACGTCGGCGAAATCCTGGACGTGGCAATATGGCCGCCACGTATCCGGATCGTATACCAGCAGTTCCCTGCCCAGCCAGACTTCGCGGACGAATTCGCTGATCGTCAAATCGAACCGCATGCGCGGCGACAGCCCGAAAGCCGTTGCGAAGCGCAGAACGGTTGGCGTGTAGTCGACCGAGCCCTTCAGCCCGAGCAGCGTCCGTTCGATTTCGACTTTCGCCTTTGCGTAAAGCGAAAGCGGCGCCAGTTCGAATTCTTCGGACGCGATCTGATCGCCTTTGATCAAACCGTAATTCGAACATGTCGAGACGAAAATGACCCGGTTCAGTCCACGTCCGTTCAGCAGCGGGATACCCCCGGTATAGGCGTCTTCGTTGATCTTCCGGGATTCCGACGGGTATGTCTTGGTGATCGGATCACCGACCAGACCGGCCAGAAAGATGACGTCCGTCATGCCGGCCAGGGCGTCGGATAAAACCTGCGGGTTGGCAAAATCACCGTAGATAAATCGATAGGACGGATCGTTGACCCACGGCAATACCGTTTCCGAATTGTCGTACAGAAGGCGGTCGAGAGTCGTGACCCGGTAGCCTGCACTCAGCAGACGGGGCGTGATGACGGAACCGATATAACCGGCACCGCCGACAATCAGAACGGATCGCTGATCACCTGATGTTGTATTCATGGTATTGCCGTAATTTCTCTTTGATTTGAGCGGATGAGGGACAGACGGTCAGGCGGCGCCGACGGCTCCGAAGGCACCGAACAGTCGCAGAAACAGGACAGTCGAATACCCCCCTATGAGTATCGTGAACACACGGTCGAAGACGGGCGACGTGATTGCTTCGAAGACGTGCCGTTCGATGATCACGAAGATCGCCCCCGCAAGAAGCGCATAGCCCAGCTGTTCGACATGCATGACCCCGGGGGTCAGGACCGCGAGCACGGTCAGCTGGATCGTTGCAAAACAAAGGTAGCAAAACGCAATCCGGCCGCGGATCGCGACCTTGTCGTCAAATGTGCTGGCGGCGAAAATCGCAAGAAGGCCGCCGCCCAGATTGGACAGCCCGTGGACGATGCCGATCGCGAGCAGCCAGACCCGGGGGAACCGCCGCACGTTGTCTTCCAGAAACCGGCCGCTGTTCGGCAATAGCCGGATGACGACATAGGCCAGCAGCATCAACGCGACAAAGAGCTCCAGCTCGACATCCAGGCCGGTCGACAAACCGATGACCAGAACGATTCCGAGAGGGAGCAGACACCAGAGTCCGAATTCTCCGACCCACTGCGCCGTGGGCAAAGTGCCGCGAAGCACCTGAAGCAGGCTTACGGCGATCGACGCGGGCAACACGATCGACAGCGTATCCGGAAACGAATACCCGAGAATGAGAAGCGTCGGCGTTCCGAGGAACAGGATGCCTATGCCGAACACCGATTGGAGCGCCGCAAAGACGGCTATGATGAGAATTTCGATCAATACTTACTGCTGGATTTTCTGCTTTCGCCGAACCGGCGATCTTCGCGATTTTCCACGCTACCGCAGTCCGGGTGAATCGCTTCCCCCGGGCCGGTCGATTTAAAGTCAGCCCCGTCGGGGCCGGGACGTCACGCGTGCGCGCTGATGACGTCCAGATTTACCTTCGCCCTGACCTGCCGGCCCATGAGGTCGAGCAGGATGACCACACGCTGGTCGTCCGTCGCACCGTAAAACCGCCCGATATGATCGGCGAACGCGCCGGACATGATCTGTACTTCCGCGCCTTTTTCGAACGGAACCTTCCGGCCGGTCATGACCAGCCCCCGATCGTCTTCCTCGTTTCGCAGGGCATCGACGATGCCGGGCGGCACCGGCACAGGGCCGCGCTCATCGCAAATCAGATGTGCGACGCCAATGGTTGAATTGATCGCACGCCATCTCTGGTCGGGCCCGCTCATGGCGACGAACAAATAGGTCGGAAAAAGCGGCCGCGGCTGCCAGCTGACCCGGCGGGCATGACTGATCCGCCGCAGATAACGCGGCAGGTAAACGGCGAAGCCCTGGCGCCGAAGATGGAACAACGCCTTCTGCTCACCGTTCGGATGGGTCTTGGCCACGTACCAGCGCGCGGGGGCGTCGGTATCAGCGGTCACGTCGTCGGAAGACTGCCCGGTTGCGCGATCAGTCATGTGTCAGCACCGGCGGCTTGCGCGACACCTTGAGCATCGGCGCGGTCAGAACCCGCTCCGGCGGGATCGCCTTGCTGAGCCCATCGAAGACCCGTTGTGCATTCTGAATATCGGTGACGACAACCGCATGGACTTTTTTCAGATCGGTCAGGCGCCGAACGACCGGCAATCCGGCAAATCGCTCCGGCGCGTCTCCATCTGCGGAGGTGTCGATAATGCCGACGATTTCCACATCCGAGCCCTCGCGGCGGCAGAGCGTAAAAATTTCTGCGAGATCGCCACACCCGGCAAGGGCGACGCGCGTCCACCGGCGTTCTTCGCAGGACTGGAAAAGCGCGGCACACTGTTCACGCGATGAACGGAAAAAATTGAAAGACATCGAGAGATAATCGGCCGTCAGCCGGCTTTTCTCCGCAAACCCCTGGGGCGTCAGGTAATACGCATACCGGTTCGCCGGAATATGCTGAACCTTTACAAAGCCCTTTTTGACGCAGCGCTTGAGATAAGCATTTGCGAGTCCGAGGGCGATCCCGAGTTCCTGGGAAATCGCCCGCTGCGTCGCCCGATCGTCTTCCTCGATCGCGCTGAGAACCCCGAGCGTAATGACATTCGGATCGTTCTCGCCGGTTTTGCTGCTGCCGTTCGCCATATTAACGGATTCTGCCAGGAAGCTTTGAGGAAGACTTGGTCTGCGCCGCAAAGGCACCACGATTTGTTCACAGCGTGAACGGAGTATCGTTCAGATGGTGAACATTACTGCGTTCATTGTGTGAACGTCAAGTCCGGATTCCATCCCGGCTTTTGCCGATTCACACGGATTCACCATGTCATATAAAGTGATTCGGCATAAGGCGTTCATCGCGTGAATCACGCGATACGGGGAACAACACGCCGCATTTGTTGACAGTTCCCGCCAATCCAAGTACACGGACGCCGGTCTTGAATGGTCGGATTCCCATGGATAAAAACAGTAAAATAGTTGTCGTCGGGCTTGGTTACGTCGGTTTACCGCTCGCCGTTGCCCTGGCGCGGACATACGCCGTCATCGGTTTCGATATCGACGCCGGGCGCGTGAACGAACTCAAGAGCGGCGAGGACCGGACACGGGAGGTTGAACCGGACCGTCTGAAAGCCAGCACGCTTGTCTATTCCGCGGACACGGCAGACATCCGGGACGCCGATATCTACATCGTCACGGTACCGACGCCGGTCGGCGCCAATAACCAGCCCGATCTCGGCGCCGTCCGCGGTGCCAGCAAGATGGTCGGCGAAATCATGTCGAAGGGCGCGATCGTCGTTTATGAGAGCACGGTCTATCCCGGGGTCACCGAAGACGTCTGCGGGCCGATCCTCGCCCAGGCATCCGGACTGAAATGCGGCGAGGACTTTTTCCTCGGCTATTCGCCGGAACGGATCAATCCGGGCGACCGCGAACATACCGTCGACAGGATCACAAAGGTCGTTGCCGGCCAGACACCGGCGGTAGCCGAAACGCTTTGCGAAATGTACGGCGCGGTCACATCGGGCGGCGTGTTTCCCGCCGCCGACATCAAGACCGCCGAGGCCGCCAAGGTGATCGAGAACGCCCAGCGCGACATCAACATCGCCTTCGTCAACGAAGTCGCCACGATCTTTCACAAAATGGGTATCTCGATCCATGATGTGCTGGAAGCCGCCGGAACGAAATGGAACTTCCTGAACTTCCGGCCCGGCCTGGTCGGCGGACACTGCATCGGCGTCGATCCGTTCTACCTCGCCCATGCCGCCGTCGCGGTCGGCCATCATCCGGAAATCGTCCTCGCCGGCCGGCGCATCAACGATGCGATGGGGCCCTATGTTGCCGACTGCATCGCATCGGCGCTCGGCCAGCAGGGCAAGGGTGCCGGGGCGCGCGTGCTGATCCTCGGTCTGACCTTCAAGGAAAACGTCCCGGATCTGCGGAATTCGCGGGTGATCGATATTATCAATGCGCTGGTCGGCCGCGGCTTCACCGTCGACGTGCACGACGCGTTCGCCGATGCGGCGGAAGCGAAGCACGAATACAATGTCGACCTGCTGGACTCGCTCGACAGCGCAACGGGCTATGACTGTGTCGTCGGCGCGGTGTCTCATGACGTCTACGCCGGATACGGTGCTGCCGATTTCGCCCGGCTGGCGGCCGCTGACGGGGTAATTGCCGACGTGAAGGGGATGTGGCGCGACGTCGATCTGCCTGACGGCTA
>TARA_R110002110_G_scaffold58355_6_pt1 | contig 11938 bp, 9 predicted proteins | sample TARA_R110002110 | Tara Oceans TARA_R110002110 (sample SAMEA4397330) | marine metagenome | biome: Polar Biome; feature: [SRF] surface water layer (ENVO:00010504); material: water (ENVO:00002006), including particulate matter (ENVO:01000060) such as... | depth 5 m
CGAGGAGTTGTATCAGGTCGCGCGCCTGATCGTGTCGGCCGAAATCGCCAAGATTCATACGATCGAATGGACGGCGCAATTGCTCTACGGCAGGCCGCTGGATATCGGCATGAACTCGAACTGGAGCGGGCTGTTCAGAAAGGACGGCATCCTGTCGCGGGTAACCGCCCGTATCGTCGACCGGTTCGCCAGGTCGCAGGACCCCAAGAAAGCAAACCAGATATTTTCCGCCCTCGCCGCGGGACCGGGCATCGTCGGCCGCGGGAATGCGCTGTTTCCAACCGGACTGCACCGCCTGCTGGGCATGGATCAGTGGGACCTGACCAACCCGGCGCACGTGAATGGCGGCACCAATCATTTCGGCTCCCCGTTCAATTTCCCGGAAGAATTCGCCACTGTCTACCGCCTGCATCCGCTTATTCCGGATCTTCTGGAACTGCGCGACTGGCGAAACGATCCCAACATGATCCGTCAGAAAATCGCGACGGTGAAAACCTTTCGCGCCGGTGCCACCGCCGCGATGCGCAGCCACGGCATGGTGAACTGGGGGCTGTCGATGGGGCGCCAGCGTCTTGGCCTGCTGGAACTCCGGAACCATCCGCGGTTCCTGCAGAACCTTGATCTGCGCCCCCGGATGGACTCGAAGATCGATGTCGCGGCGCTGGATATCATTCGTGACCGCGAACATGGCCTGCCCCGGTTCAACGAATTGCGCCGCCAGATCGGGCTCCGCCAACTGACCGGCTTTGACGACTTCATCGACCGACGGCCGGGCGTTCCGGATGCCGAACGCGCCCGCCAGCAGGAAATCGTAAATACGATGCGCGAGGTCTACGGACAGCATAAATGCGATGTATCGAAAGTTATTTCCACCGCGCAGCGCGGTGCGGATGGCGCGTTCATCAACGACTGTCTCGGCCATGCGGACGGTACGCTGGTCGACAATATCGAAGACGTCGACCTTGTGGTGGGTTATCTGGCGGAAACCACCCGCCCGCACGGTTTCGCCATCTCGGAGACGATGTTTCACATCTTTATCCTGAACGCCTCGCGGCGCCTGTATAGCGACCGCTTCTTTACATCCAGCTTCCGCCCCGAATTTTATACCCATCTGGGCATTGCATGGGTGACCGATAACGGCCCGACGGGCAAGCAGTGGGAAAAGGGCGAACCGAACGGCCAACGGCGCGAAATCATGCCGCTGAAGCGTGTCCTGCTCCGAGCCGTGCCCGAACTGGCGCCCGAACTCGACAAGGTCGTGAATACGTTCGACCCGTGGGCCCGTGACCGCGGAACGTATTACACGCTGGACTGGAAACCCCGCCCCGATGCGGTCGATGACGAAGCGTTCAGACGGCCCTGAACGCCGGACCGGGGCATACCGTCAACGCCGGCGCCCGGATGTAACTGACGGCGAAACACCGATTGGCTCTTTCGCGCCGTATTGATATCCAGCCGGTATTACCGCACCTTGTGCCCGGCGCAGGGAAACAGGGCCTGCAACCGCATAAGAAAACGTCCCGGCATGAACGAAATCGAAAAACTTCGGAAGGAATTGACGGAAGCTAGGGGGCGTTTCCGGTCCCTGATGGACAACTGCGTCGATGCCCTCATCATTATCGACGAAGATGGCACTATTCTCGATTTTAACCCGGCGGCCGAGAGAATCTTCCAGTACCGTGCCGGGCAAGTACAGGGCGCAAACGTTTCCATCCTGATGCCGGAGCCATACAGGTCGGCCCATGACGGCTATTTGTGGAACTATATGGCGACAGGTGATGCAAAGATCATCGGGATCGGCCGCGAAGTTACCGGCATGCGCAAAGACGGCACGACGTTTCCGATGGAACTGTCGGTCGGCGACATGCCCGACGGCGGTACGCGGAACTTCGTTGGCATCGTTCGCGATATTACCCAGCGGCGGACGATCGAGAACCAGTTGTTACAGGCATCGAAAATGGAAGCGATCGGCCAGTTGACGGGCGGCGTTGCGCACGATTTCAACAATCTGCTGGCAATCCTGACGATGGACCTCGAAATGCTCGCAGACTTGACGGAAGACGACCCGGAAAGCACCGAGCTTGTGTCCGAGGCGCTCGATGTCACCCGTACGGGCGCCGACCTGACGCAACGCCTGCTCGCGTTTTCACGGCGTCAGACACTTGTGCCGTCCGCAACGAATATCAACGAGATGGTGCTGTCGATCACGGAGCTTCTCCGGCGGACGCTGGGCGCGGGCATTCGGATCGATACGTCGGGACCGCAAAACCTGTGGCCGGTCATGATCGACCGCGGACAACTTGAAAACACCCTGATCAATCTGGCGATTAATGCGCGGGATGCGATGCCGGAGGGCGGAAAACTCGCCATCACCTGCGAGAACCTGACGCTGGAGGAGGCAGACGAACCGGCATTCGATCAGATGACGGCGGGGGACTATGTCCGCCTCTCGTTCACCGATACCGGGATAGGCATGCCGCCCGACGTTGTGGAACGGGCCTTCGAGCCGTTCTTCACGACAAAAGAAGGCCGGCACGGGACCGGGCTTGGCCTCAGCATGGTGTATGGCTTCGTCAAGCAAAGCGGCGGCAGTGTCACGATATACAGCACCGAAGGATCCGGCACGACGATCAATCTGTGTTTCCCGCGGGCAGAGGGCGCCGTACACGATGGTAAGAGCCCTGCGGATCTACCGAAACTGCCGGTCGGCTCGGAGCACATTCTGTTGGTCGAAGACGATGATCGTCTGCGCGAACGCACTGCGTCGGCGTTGCGGACGCTGGGCTATCGGATCTCTACCGCGCATGACGGACACAGCGCACTCGATCGGATCGAAGAAGACGGTTTACCGGACATGGTCCTGACCGATATCGTTATGCCGGGTCTGGACGGTCCGGGCCTGGTTCGCGAATTATCCAAGGCGTACCCGTCGCTGAAAATCCTGCTGATGACAGGATATGCCGAGGCGTCTTCCCTGCTGCAGGAAGCCATGGCCAAGGGCGCGCCGATGCTGCACAAACCCTTCACCCGACGTCAACTGGCCGACAACATTCGAAAACTGCTGGACGGGCGTCACTAGGGTGCTGCGTCTTTAACCCGCCCCTTCAGTTGGCAACATCAAACTGCGGCATCAGACGGCAACGGGCGAGCCGGCAAAGACGTATCCGAAACCGCGCACCGTTTTGATGAGGGCCGGTTTCCGTGTATCGCCTTCGATTTTCTTGCGAAGATGGCTGATGTGCAAATCGACGCTCCGGTCGCTCGGGTGCCAGGACCTGTCCGCCATTGCTTCGATCAACCGGTCGCGGGAAAGCGTTCGCCCGGGGTTGCGCACCAGTGCTTCGAGGAGTCTGAATTCAGCCGTCGTTAGATGGATGGTTTCTCCCTGGGCATTGCGCAGTTCGATGGCGGTAAAATCGATCACCCAGTCGCCGAAACGCAGACAATCGGCGGGTTGCGCCGCTTCCGGGCGTGCCGTTTCTGGCGCGCGCGGCGTCACCCGGCGCAGGATGATTTTGATACGGGCGAGCAGCTCCCGAAGGCTGAACGGTTTCGCCAGATAGTCGTCGGCCCCCATTTCGAGACCGACAACACGGTCGATGGTCTCGCCCTTGCCGGTCAGGATCAGCACCGGGATCTCTGTGCGTTCACGCAAATAACGCGTCAGTGAAAGTCCGTCCTCACCCGGTAGCTGAAGGTCCATCAGGACAAGCTCCGGCGGTTGCTCGGCGACGAGCGCACGCAGCGCAGCGCCGTCGCCGACGGCACTTACCTGAAATCCTTCTTTCTCCAGAAATTTTTTGAGCCGATTTCGAAGCGTGGGATCGTCGTCTACGATCGCGATATGGTGCATTTTTTACAGCTTGGGGTTGAGGGAAGCGCGAACTGCCATACAAAACTTTACAAAAAACCGACCTCGTCAACATACGAATAATACATCAGGCGTCTATCTCTTTCCATAATCACCGCCGTCGTCAAATTGACGCCAAACCGTGGAGGAAAGCAGATGTCTCTTCAGATTGTTGTCCCCGAAACCCGGTCCGGTAAACCTATCGCGACTAACGGCGTTTCGACATCCACCGCGTTTCCCCAGTGCGAATTTCTCTCCGATGGCAACCGGCTGGTCGCCATTGCCAACAAGCTGGCCACTGAGCACCGTCATGTCGCTGCAGGCGCTGAATTGTGCGCTTTCGAGGAATCCGAAAACTTCCTGTTCGTTGTTATCGACGGCTGGATGTTCCGCAATGCGATCCTCGAAGACGGACGCCGCCAGATTCTTGATTTCATCCTGCCGGGCGATCTGATTGCCGGGCATCGCTGGAACGGTGCCGAGGTATCGCAGACGGTCGATGCGATCACCGATTCGGTGGTTGCGCTGATTCCCGTACACGCCGTGTCCGAGCTGATCAGGGAGATGCCCACCGTCGCGATCACGTTGCTTGAAGCCTCGCAGAGTGCCCTTTATGCTTCATACGAGAATCTCGTCGATACGGGCCGCCGGACGTCGATCGAAGCGGTCGCCCATTTCCTGATCCGGATCGAAAAGCGAACCGCGTCGGCGATCGGGCGCGCCGATGACGGGGCCGTCGTCTTTCCGCTTATCCAGGAACACATCGGCGATGCCATCGGGCTGACGGCTGTCCATGTCTGCCGTACGCTGCGCAAGCTCAAGACCGCCGGCGTCATCGAGATGGGCCGCGGATGGCTCAAGATTACCAACCGGAGGGAGCTCGCCGCGTTCGCCGGAATTCCGGACGGAACCGCGACCGATCCGGAATACACAGTTCAGAAACTGGCAAGCTGATCTTTCCCGGCGCCGAAATGGTCGGGCGGACAGACTGACGGCGCTCAAGGGCGCATATAAAGTATGGACCAGACCGACCTGATATCGAGGCTTGCCGCCGGAGAAGGATTCGGCGGCAAGCCGCCGCAGCGCATCGATACGCATATTTCAGTGATCTTTCTGTCGGAAAACCGGGCCTACAAACTGAAACGCGCGTTAAGGACGTCCTATCTCGATTACTCGACCCTGGATGCCCGCAAACGCGGCTCGGAACGGGAGGTGACGCTCAACCGGCGTACCGCACCGGAACTGTATATCCGCGCCGTGCCGGTCACGATGGATTCCCAAAACCGCCTCGCCATCGGCGGCGACGGTCCGCCTCTCGACTGGCTCGTCGAAATGAAGCGGTTCGATCCGCAGGAAACATTCGATGTTCTCGCGGCCGCAAACGGTCTGGAAAAATCCCTGCTGGTGCCGCTCGCCGACCAATGCGCCGAATTGCATCGAACGGCCCGCGTTATCGAGCAGAACGGTTTTCCGGCGACCCTCGCCGGCGTCATATCGGGTAATCGGACCGAACTCGCGGCGACGGGCGAAGATATCTTCGGGGCAGCGGCGATAGAAACCCTGACGACGCGGCACGAAGAGGCATTTCAGCGCCTGAAGAGCACAATCGAACATCGGGCAGACCTTCACCGGATCCGGGAATGCCACGGCGATCTGCACCTTGGCAATATATGCCTTGTCGACGACAAACCCCTGATTTTCGATGCGATCGAGTTCAATGAAGCATTCAACGCAACCGACACGTTGTACGATTTCGGTTTCCTTCTGATGGACCTCCTTGCACACGGTGATCGCCGGGCTGCCAGCATCGTGTACAACCGCTACCTGTTCAGAAACCCCGATTTTGACGGTTTACGGGTCCTGCCGTTCTATCAGTCCGTTCGGGCCACGATCCGCGCACATGTGCTCGCAAAGTCAGCGGGCCAGACGTCGGACAGCGACGTCCGGAAAAACCTGGAGGGCCGCGCCCGGCACTACTTCCGGATTGCAGAAACCCTGCTCGAAGACCGCGCCCCGCGACTCATTGCGATCGGTGGATATTCCGGCACCGGAAAATCGACGCTGGCGGGCGAAATCGCGCCGGTTATCGGAACATCGCCCGGTGCCGTCGTTCTGAGCAGCGACCTTATTCGAAAACGGCTTTACGCCGCGGAGCCCGACCATCGTCTGGGTACCGAGTTTTACCGGCCCGAGATAAGCGACCGTGTTTACGACGAAATGCTCGAAAGCGCAGACCGGCTGGTATCCGAGGGTTCGAGCGTGATTGTCGACGCCACCTTCATGAAAGCCGAAAGCCGCAGCGCCGTTGAGAAACTGGCTGCTTCGCACCGGGTCGACTTCAACGGATACTGGTTGACCGGGGATAGCGGCAAACTTGCGCGCCGGGTCGCCGACCGTCCGCAGGGCGCATCCGATGCGACGACGGATGTCCTGCTGCAGCAACTTGCAGGTGATCCCGGCGAAATTACGTGGCAGTGCATGGATACGACCGACACTTCGTCCGACGCCGGCGACCTGGTCCGCGACAGCCTGCACCTGGCAAAGGTAAGCCCTTAGTCATGCGCCTGGTGTTGTTGTTCTTTTTCATGCTTGCCGCGATATCGCCGACGCGCGCCGACGACGAAGAAAAGCGAGCCTCCTATGGACGCGCCTGCCAGGCATATAATCAAGGCGCGTATTTCACCGCGTTCCACGATCTCATGCCTTTTGCCGTCCGCGGCGACGCGCAGGCACAATTCGCGGTCGGAGAAATGCTGCGCGCGGGTAACGGTACCAGACGCAACCGCGAGGAAGCTGTTATCTGGACCCGCCGTGCGGCCGAGCAGGGACATTCGGCAGCGCAGTGCAATCTCGGCATTTCGCTCTTCAGGGGTTGGGGGACGCGTGCCGACCCCCAGGCCGCGATCGACTGGTGGCTGCGCGCCGCGATCAACAAGAACGCTCACGCCATGTTCAATCTCGGATCGGTACTGGCGCGCGGACATTATGTTAAACGCGACCTCGTCCGGTCTTACTGGTGGATGTCGGAAGCATCCCTGAATGGATATGCAAAGGCCGACGACGTTCTGGTCAGCCTGCGGAAAATCATGACCAGCGGGCAGGTGGCGCTCGCACAGAAACTAACGCCGGAGGCGGCGATGACGTTCGAACGCCGGCGATTTGCACCCCCAGTCCAGAAAAGGAGAAACTGAAATGAAAACCATACGCCTCGAACTTGCCCGCAATGCGGACAACCCCGATGGCAACCCGGCAGATGCATACGAATTACATGCGACGCTGACGGCCGACGGCAAGATCGATTTCGCACATACGGACGCGCAGCTTATGACCTTTGCGCGATTTCTGCCTGGCCGGGATGTCGCACATGGCCAGCTTGTCCGGACGGATGAAGGCGCCTGGGCGTTTTCATACGAAGCGGGGGACGATGACGATGAACGGATTGTCGGCCTCGAACACCACGATATGGTCGAAGGCAATTACCTGACCGTTATCCAGGACGATCGCCACGAACACGTCTACCGGGTCGCTTCGGTCGCCGACCGGCAGATCTAGACAGGCATCCATGACCCAGAGAGCGATGGCGACGGGATCGCCCGCTTGATTTCAATCAACGATCACGACGCGGTCGGATGCGACACTAAGTCATCGACCAAAACCGTCAAAAGGAAAAGTCTGATGGAAATAAAAGATATTGTCGTTCACATAGATTCTTCGGAGCGGACCGCTGAGCGCATTCAACTGGCGACCAAGCTGGCCGCCGAGAAAGACGCCCATGTCACCGGCGTGTTTGCCATTCCGGACCCCTATACCCCGGCCTTGATGGCGGGTGGGTACGTCCCGGCCGATATTTTCGACCAGTTCCGGGAGGAAGCGCTCGAAGATTCTGAGAAAGCAAAGAAATTATTCGAGAAAATCACCGAGGCCGGTGGCGTTCATGGCGAATGGCGGGTTGAGCAGGGCACCGCCAGCGCGGTCGTCGCACGCCATGCCCGTTATTCGGACCTCGCTCTCGTCGGCAAGGGCGACTACGACGATCCGGAAAAGTACCCGCACCCGGAATTGCCGGCCGATCTGATGATGACGTCCGGACGGCCGGTTCTTGTGGTGCCGAACGCGGGCCACTTCGAGACGTTGGGGGCACGCGTACTGGTCTGCTGGAACGCCAGCCGTGAAGCCACCCGCGCGGTCAACGACGCGATGCCTTTCCTGCAATCCGCCGAAAAAGTGACCGTCCTTGCCGTGAATCCGCACAAGGCATCGGGCGGCGACCACGGCGACACGCCGAGCGCGGATATCTCTCTGCACCTGGCGCGGCACGGCGTGAATGCCGAAGCCGCCAGCACCGTGGCCGCCGGAATCGATATCGCCGATACGATCCTGGCCCGCGCCAGCGACCTGGGCGTCGATATGATTGTCTCGGGCGCATACGGTCATTCGCGGACACGCGAATGGGTATTCGGCGGGGTAACGGAATCGCTGTTGCGACATACCACCGTTCCGACCCTGCTGTCGCACTAGACCTTCAGAAACTGAAAACGGGACCGTATTCTAACGGTCCCGTTTTTTCTCTACGGCCGGACGCGGTGGAATAGCCGCTACCTAGTGATAGGTTTCGAGGTGCAGCCGGCCACCCTCGCGCATCGTTTTCGACAGCGTCTCCCAATGCATGCCGTGACTGGCGCAGATATCGGAAAGCGCCTCGCCGACGCCAGCTTCCATGCGCTTATGGCCGCAGATATAGATATAGGTCTCGTCATCGGCGAGCAGGTGCGCGACATCCTCTGCTCGCGCGCGCAGCCGGTCCTGAACGTATTGCCGTTCGCGGCCCGGCTCCCGCGAGAACGCAAGATCCACGTCGATGAGGCTGTCCGGGAGTTTCTTCAAAGGCCCGAAATACGGCAGTTCGTCCGGCTGACGCGCACCGAAGAACAGGTGCAGCGATCCGTTCACGCCGCGTAACCTGTGCCGGCGGCGACGCTCGGTCATTGCCCGGAACGGTGCCGAACCGGTGCCGGTACAGATCATGATAATCTTGGCATTGGGGTCGTCGGGCATCAGGAAGGTGGATCCGAACGGCCCGGTTACGCGGACTTCGGAACCTTTTTCGAGGTCGCACAGATAGTTCGACGCGACCCCGTGAACGGGATTGCCATCCGCATCCCTGGTGATCCGCTTGATCGTCAGCGCCACGTTGTTGAAGCCGGGCCGTTCGCCGTCCCGCGGACTGGCCACGGAGTACAGTCGGACATGGTGCGGCCGTCCCTCTGCGTCCTCGCCGGGCGGCAATATTCCGATAGACTGTCCTTCGAGCACCGGAAAGACGGTCTTTCCCAGATCGAGAACGATATGGCGGATATCGACATCGGACTCTTCGCCGGTCAGACGCAGATTGCCGCTGATCGTCGCGATGGCCGGCCGGTCCGGGGTATATAGCCCGACATAGGGATGCGGTGCCGTCAGTGGCGGCAGTTCCCGGCCACCGGCGCCTTCGGAGGCGATCCCGGTGATACGCGCCACATCTTCCGGGATTTCCTGCGATGCCGGGGGCGCCAGTACCTGGTCTTCAGGCAGCGCATCCCAGCCATACTGATCGGCAATCGACCAGGGCTCGGCAATCATCCGGAAACTGTCGATCGCCCCGGTCGGGCATTGCAGCATGCAATCGCCGGCATTCGTGCATTTTTCGAAATCGATGACGTAGTTCGTGTCGTCGTGGGTAATCGCATCGTCCGGACATGCCTCCTGGCAGGTATTGCATCGGATGCAGATTTCCGGATCGATCAGGTGCTGACGGACAAGAGCCATCTGCCGGTCTCCCTAGTGCAGTTTGACGTATTCGAAATCGACGACCTGATTGCCGATGCCGCGGGACGGCGCGGCGATATAGGACGCCATTTTTCCGGGTTCGGTTACCGGTTTCATCAGCGACTGGACGAAGGCATGGTCGTCATGGTCGGGCAGCCAGTCCGTGGAATGGTGTGTCCAGTCGGCTTCGCTGATGACCGCACCGTCCGGGGCGATATGAGCCTCGGCGAATATACCGATATGCCGGTTGAAGGCTTTGTGCGGCAGTGCCAGGCGGAAATCCGTACCGCCCTTTTCCAGGGTCTTGTTGAAGCGGTCGACGCCCTTCGCGCAATCGACGATGTAGTCGTCACGCAGTCTTTCGTTCAGCGCCGTCAATGCGGGCACATCGCGGGCGATGATGTTTTCCCCGCTGAGATCCGGGACGCTGTAATGCGAGGATTGCAATTGATGGTCGTCATCGATGCCGGTTTCCTCGAACCGTCCCTTGAGCCCCTCGGTATAGAAATTGGCAGCATTAGTCGAGATTTCGGAACCGTACAGGTCGAGTGTCACACTGAAATGGAAATTCAGATATTTCTGGATGGTTGGGAGATCTATGGCGCCCGCGTTTCGCACCTTGTCGGCATCCGTACTGCCGATCTCCTTCATTACTTCACAGGTACGCTGCAATATGCGGCTGATACCGGATTCGCCCACGAACAGATGATGAGCCTCTTCGGTCAGCATGAACTTGCAGGTTCGCGACAGCGGATCGAACCCGGATTCTGCGAGGGCCGCGAGCTGATATTTACCGTCCCGGTCGGTCAGAAACGTGAACATGAAGAAGGAGAGCCAGTCAGGCGTCTTTTCGTTGAAAGCGCCCAGAATGCGCGGATGATCCGAATCGCCCGAGCGACGTTCAAGCATGGCCTCCGCCTCTTCCCGGCCGTCGCGGCCGAAATAGTTGTGCAGCAGGTAAACCATTGCCCACAGGTGCCGGCCTTCCTCGACATTGACCTGGAACAGATTTCGCAGGTCGTAGAGAGACGGACAGGTCAGTCCGAGATGACGCTGCTGTTCGACAGATGCCGGTTCGGTATCGCCCTGGGTCACGATGATTCGACGCAGCGTGCTGCGGTACTCGCCGGGAACGTCCTGCCAGGCGGGTTCGCCCTTATGATCGCCGAAATTGATCTTCCGGTCGGCTTCCGGCGGCGTCAGGAAAATTCCCCAGCGATAGTCCGGCATTTTGACATAACCGAACTGCGCCCAACCCTTCGGGTCTACGCTCACGGCGGTTCGCAGATATACGTCCATGTCCGTGCTGTTTTCGGGGCCCATATCGCGCCACCAGTCGAGATAATGCGGTTGCCAGGCCTCCAGCGCCCGCTGAAGACGCCGGTTTTCGCTGATATCCACGTTATTCGGTATGCGTTCGTTATAATTGATCGACATCCTGCTCCCTCCCAAAATAGATACCATCCGGTTAGTATCTTAAAACTACGAAGGAACGGTCCCGCCGACATTGATCTGGATCAATTTCGCAGACAGGGTGTGGATTTAGTCTGTATAATCAAGCCGAATGGCAGATTTGTGCGGTTGCCAATGCCGCCACAGTGGAGGGGACCCTGCGATGAGCACTTATACGATTGCCGATATATCGGTCCGGCAAATCAGGTCCGACAATGTCTGGCAGTGGCTTTCGCGCGGCTGGACCGATATGTGGAGCCGTCCGTCCCTCAGTCTCGGCTACGGCTTGTTTGTAACACTGCTCAGCTACGCGCTGATCGCCTGTCTCTACTACTTCAACCTCGTCTATCTGTTGCTGCCGCTTGCAGCGGCCTTCATGTTCGGCGGGCCTCTGCTGGCGGTCGGCCTGTACGAGATGAGCCGGCGCTTCGACCGGGGCGAATCCTTTCGTCCGCGCGACATCATCGGCGCGGTCGGCCGCGCGCCGCTGCATCTTGCCTATATGGGCCTGATGCTGATGCTGTTTGCCCTTCTCTGGATCCGCATTGCCACGCTGATGTTCGCCCTGTTCTTCGGGTCCAGCATGCCACCGCTGTTGGACATCTTCGGTTCGCTTTTTCTGACCGTGCAGGGCGTGATTTTCCTCAGCGTGGGGACGGCAACCGGGGCCCTGCTCGCATTTGCCGCCTATTCGATCTCGGTCGTCTCGATCCCGATGATCGTCGACCGCAACGTCGACGTTATGACCGCCACCATCGCCAGCCTGATCGCGATGCGCGACAATTTCATGCCAATGCTGCTGTGGGGGTGGCTCGTCGCGATGATGACCGC
>TARA_R110002110_G_scaffold80591_4_pt1 | contig 11919 bp, 10 predicted proteins | sample TARA_R110002110 | Tara Oceans TARA_R110002110 (sample SAMEA4397330) | marine metagenome | biome: Polar Biome; feature: [SRF] surface water layer (ENVO:00010504); material: water (ENVO:00002006), including particulate matter (ENVO:01000060) such as... | depth 5 m
CGTCGAGGTGATTGACGATCAGGAAGAGGACGAGGCCGAGATCGGTCAGCGCGATGCGGCGATCGCCGCCGGGTTCGGCGACCTGATGAAGGCGCTTGCCGACGCGCGGCGGGACGAGGGCACCCGCATGGGCGCCGTGGTCGATGCGCATATTGCGGAAATTTCGTCGCTTACGTCCGAAGCGGCGGCGCTTGCAGAAATGCAGCCTGCACGCCGCCAGGAACGCCTGGCTGTCCAGCTTGAGGAATTGCTCGACGGTGAAAACCCCGTCGCGCCCGAGCGCCTGGCGCAGGAGCTTGCCCTGATTGTCGCCAAGGGCGATATCCGCGAGGAACTCGACCGGCTCGTCGCCCATGTCGGTGCCGCCCGCGACCTGATGGCAGAGGGGGGCGCCGTCGGCCGGCGGCTCGATTTCCTGTGCCAGGAATTCAACCGGGAGGCCAACACGCTCTGTTCCAAATCGTCCGATCTGGAACTGACACGAATAGGCCTGGCGCTGAAGGCGGCGATCGAACGCCTGCGCGAACAGATTCAGAATATCGAGTAGGGAACCATGGCGGATACCGAGGGACATATCGAACGGCGCGGGTTGATGCTGGTTCTGTCCTCGCCTTCGGGCGCCGGCAAAACCACGATTTCACGCATGTTGCTGGAAAACGACGACAATATTTCCCTGTCGGTTTCCGTGACAACGCGCCCGAAACGGCCCGGCGAAGTCGATGGCGTCGATTACTTCTTTGTCGATCCCGACGAATTCGGCCTGATGCTCAACCGTCAGGAATTGCTGGAACACGCAAAGGTGTTCGATCATTACTACGGTACGCCCAAGGGGGCCGTCGATGAAGCGCTGGCGGCCGGCAAGGACATCCTTTTTGATATCGACTGGCAGGGTGAACAGCAGCTCAAACAGGCTGCCCGCACCGATCTTGCCAGTGTTTTTATCCTGCCGCCCTCGACCGAGGAACTGGCGCGCCGGCTTCAGAGCCGTGCGTCGGACCCGCCGGAAGTGGTTGCCGCGCGCATGGCAAAGGCACCGGACGAAATCAGCCACTGGCCAGAATACGATTACATCATCGTCAATTACGATATCGAGGACAGCGTCGCCAAGGTCCGGGCGATCCTCGCGGCGGAACGTCTGAAGCGGGAACGCCAGACCGGGCTGACCGCCTTCGTGAAACGCCTGCGAGAATGGCGCTGAGGTTTAGCCGCGCTGGCGCGCCAGTTCCCGGGCGAGGGCGCAGAAACCTTCGATACTGACCGTTTCGGCGCGGGCCTGCGGGGCAATGCCGGCGGCGGTCAGCACGGCCTGCGGGTCGGCAAAGACGCCTTTCAGCGCGGCCCGCAGCATTTTCCGGCGCTGACCGAACGCGGCGGCGACAACTTCTTCCAGGATATCCGGGTCCGCTTGCGCCAGCGGCCGGTCCCGCGGGGTCAGTTCCACAACGGTCGATGCCACCTTGGGCGCGGGCGTGAACGCGCGCGGCGGCAGGGTGAAAAGGGGGCGCACCCCGCAGCGCCATTGCGCGGCGACCGACAGCCGGCCATAGGCCTTAGAGCCGGGAGGGGCTGCCAGGCGGTCGGCGACCTCGCTCTGGAACATCAGGACGAACCTGTCGAACAGAGATAGCTGCCTGAGCCACCCGATCAGCAGCGGGGTGGAGATATTGTAAGGCAGGTTTGCGACGACCCGAAGCTTGCCATGCTTTGCTCCCAGGGCAGCGATATCCACCGTCAACGCGTCGCCGGCGACGACCTGCAGCCGCCCGCCGGCAACCGCGGCGACCTGTTCGAGCGCGGCAAGGCAGCGGTCGTCGCGTTCCACGGCGATGACCGTGGCGGCGCCTTCTTCGAGAAGCGCGCGGGTCAGTCCGCCCGGGCCCGGGCCGATTTCAAGAACCGTTGCATGATCCAGCGGCCCCGCGGCGCGGGCGATCCGGCGGGTGATATTCAGATCGAGCAGAAAGTTCTGGCCGAGCGACCGTCGCGCCGACAGACCGTGCGCCGCGATAACGTCGCGCAGCGGCGGCAGACCCTCGACGCTGCCGGCCCCGGCCCCGGCCCCGGCGGGACGATCAGGCAACAGCGCTGCCCGGAAGCGTGTGTGCGCGGCAGGCCGCGATTTCGCCTGCCATCCGGATAGCGGAGACGAGGCTTGTCGGGTTGGCGGTCGCTGTGCCCGCGATGTTGTAGGCGGTGCCGTGATCCGGCGAGGTGCGCACAAAGGGCAGACCGACGGAGACGTTGACGCCGTTATCGAAATCCAGCGTCTTCATCGGGATCAGTGCCTGGTCGTGATACATGCAGACGGCGACGTCATAGGTGGCGCGCGCGGCGGCGTGAAACATCGTGTCGCCTGCAAGCGGGCCGCGGATATCGGCGCCGCTGCCCGCAACCTCGGCAATCGCGGGCGCGATGATATCTATCTCCTCGCGGCCCATATGACCGGACTCGCCCGCATGGGGGTTCAGCCCCGAAACCGCGACACGCGGGACATCGATCCCGAAATCCGATTTCAGCGCGGCAATCGTTGTGTTCAGGGTCCGGACGATCTCGTCGCGGGTCAGCGCGAGGACCGCGTCTTTAAGCGACAGATGGATCGTCACCGGAACGACCTTCAGGTTCGGGCCGGCGAGCAGCATGACCGGCGGATGCGGCAAACCTGCGCGCTCGCCAAGGTATTCGGTATGCCCCGGCGCCGTGAATCCGGCGTCGTACAGGCGGCTTTTCTGGATCGGGTTCGTTGTCATGCCCGCGGCCGTACCGTCCAGCGCGGCATCTATCGCACGGTCGATGGATTCGATCACCATGCGGCCATCCGCCGTGCTGTCGTCTCCCGGCAGGGCCTGGACCGGTGTGCTCAGGCGCAGGACGGGCAGGGCGTCCTTACCGACCGACAGCGCCTCGTCGGGGGAGAATATCTCGGCGATGGGGCAGTCGAGGCCGGTCGCCGCCGCAAGACGGGCAAGGCGGTCCGGATCGTCCAGCAGGTAAAACGGCGGCAGCGCGGCGCGGTGGTCGCGCCATGTCATCAGCGTTATCTCGCCGCCGATACCGGCCGGGTCGCCCATCGTTACCGCAACGGGCCGCGCGTTTCCCACCGGGTCAGACCCGGACGTCGATGACGGCAGACAAGCGGATATCGCGCATATATCGGCGTGAACTGAGCGCAAGCCGATCGCGCATCAGCCGGTCGGCAATCGTGTCGCGGTCCGGCAGTTTGATGACGCTGGTCCCGCCTTCGCGGTCGCAGACCATCAGGACAAGCACGCCGTCGGGCATTTTCACGGGGTCGCTGATTTTTCCCGCCTTAACGTCTTTCACGACATTGCGAATCGCCGGCGACAGATCGTTGAGCGCGAACTTGCCGAGGCTCGGCGGTCTCGGCGATCCGACCTCCTTGGCGAGTTCGCTGAAATCGCTGCAACTGCTGGCGGTGTCGCGCACGGTTTTGGCCAGATCGATCTGGGCCTCGATATCGCTTGCGACCGATTGTCCCGGCAGCGGCAGGAATATCTGCCGGAGATCGAGCGTGACCGGCTTTGCCTCGCTCTGGGCGATTTTCCGCGTGTCGCGGAGCAACAGGATCCGGTAGCCGGCAACGGTCTTGATCGGGCTGGTCATCGACCCCTTGCTCATCTGCGGCACCACTTCCTGCAGCGTCTCGTCGAGCTCGGATTCATGTTGCCAGCCCAGGTCGCCCCCGACGGCGGCGGTCGGGCTCTGGGAGAACTGCCGGGCAATGGCTGTAAAGCGCGCGCCTTTCGCGACCTGATCGGCAATGCGCTCCGCCGTGCGCCGGATATTGGCTTCCTGGTCGGGACTGTCGACGGTCAGCAATATCTCGCTCAACCGGTATTCGGTCTGGCCCTGGCGGGACCGGATCCGCTCGAGCGATTCGTCGATTTCGTCTTCGCCGATCGTGATTCGCGGGCGCAGGCGCCGTCCGATCAGTTTCGACCACGCGATCCCCGTCCGCAGTTGCTCGTTGATCGATTCGAGCGGGATTCCGTTTTGCTTCAGGACGCGTTCCAGACCGCCCTTGGGGAGTCTGTTCTGTTTTTCGATCGTCTCCTTCGCACGTTCAAGGTCGCGCCGGCTGACGGAGATGTTGCGCCGCTTTGCTTCCTGCATCTGGAGACGTTCGTCGATAAGGGTTCGCAGGACCTGGCTGCTGATCCGGCGGCGCGTATCGACGGTATTCGACAGGCGCGTCGAGAAAATCACGAGGCTGATGCGCGATTCGAGGTCGTAGGCCGTGATCAGTTCGTCGTTCACGATCGCGGCGATACGCTGCACGCTTTGCGATTTTACCGATGTCGCGGCTGTCGTCGCAGCTGAAAAAAGCAGGGCGGCGGCCAGAACGCGGAGTGTTTTTGCCATCGTCATCCCAAATCCCATTTATCCTTGCACCGTGTATATATCGTCTGATCGGGGGTGCATTCAATCCGTCGCGTGGCGTCAATTTACCCCGGTCGACGTTCCGACTTCGCCGAGTGTCTTGAATACCACCCGGAAAAGGATCGTGTCCGACGGCTTCACGTCGCGGTCGCGCGTGAAGGTTCGGGCATAATCCATCTGAAACTCGAAGCATTCGTCTTCGTAGCTCAAAAACGCGCCATGGCGCAGCGCGCCGCCGCCGCCGGTCAGGTCGCGCCGGGTATTCGCACCGAACCGCCAGCGTTCCGTGACCTGCGAGGTAAAACCGACCGTAATCTCTTCGCGGTCGCGGAACTCGTCCTCGGGATCGAGGATATCGGTCAGATTCTGCTGGTCGATGGAGAGGTAGTTCACGTTGATGCGCAGTGCCGGCACGCCGACGCTTGCCTCGACCTCGTTGCGTCTCGGGGCAAAGTCGTCCTTGTCCAGGCGGAAACGATAGAGCGCATTCACGAAACGCGTCGGAGAGATTTCGACGCGGCCGACGATATCCGAGAAATGATCGACGAGCCCCGTATCCGAACCGAAATCGTTATCGCGGGTGAAGCGGTAGCTTTGCCCGATGAAGAACGAACTGAACCCGCTGTTCAGCCCGAAGACGCCGCTGTTAAGCCCGTAGGTGATGCGCGAACCACCTTCCACGCGGTCGATGCCGCCGAACCGGTTCTCGGAAAAAAGGTTGGTGTCGTCAAATTCGAAACTCAGGCTGTCCTCGTTGGGAATCCGGTCGGGATTCTGGCTACTGGGCGCCAGTATCAAACTGACGATCGGTTCCACGATTTGGGTGAACCGGCCGTCCTTTCGGGCGAGCGGCAGTTTCCATTCCAGGCCGGCCTGGGGAAAGACGCGGCCGCTGAAACCGGAAATCGTGTTGCCGGGCGCATCGCTTTCGACGACGTCGTTGACCCAGTAGGCATCGGTCTGGACCGACGCGAACAGGCGGTAAACCTCGCCAAGCCTGCTGATATAAGGCAGCTCCCATTTTGTCTTTGCCGAAAGCCGCCGGGTATCCGTACCCCCCGTGCGGGTCAGCATCAGGGCGTTGGTATCGATTTTCCAGACACCGCCGAAATCTCCCGGGTCTCCGACGAAGTTATAGTCGAGCTTGGGAAAGACGATCGGCGTTTCGCTCTCATCGTCGGTCGACCGCTGGCCCTGAAAGTAATATGCGTTCGCCGACGCGTAGTTGCGGCCGCGAAAACCTTCGGCATAGGCCCGGTTTTCGAGGGTGTCCGGCGATTCGAAGTTATACCGCCGGAGATATGTGTCGTCGGACGCCACGTGCAGGTCGGCGCCGCCGCGCCATGTCGGGTTGAATTCGTGCCGGAGTTCGCCCTTCAGATGGCCGCGCAGGCCGTCGCTGTTGCCGTCGTCGCGACTTGCGTGGGTCAGGCTGCCCTGAAGGATGTAGTCGGTCCGGCTCAGCCGGTGCCGGAATTCGCCGGACCCCACGACGCCTTCATTCGTCGTCACGATCGGCGTGACCGTTGCATCCATATTGGGCGCAATATCGAAATAGTAGGGCGTGCTGACGAGCGTGCCGAGTTCGCTGTCGCTGCCATATGTCGGGACGAGAAAACCGGTCCGCCGCTCGACCGTCGGGTCCGGATGCGACAGGTAGGGCGTGTACATTACGGGGATGCCATAGAATTCAAGAAACGCGTTCCGATAGGTGACGTCCTTGGTTTCCTGGTCATGCGACACCCGCGACGCTTTTACCTGCCAGATCGGTGCCCTTGTGGGGTCTTTTTCGCACAGTTCGCAGGGCGAATAGACCGCCTTGCGGAATTCGGTCCGCGTGCCGCCGATCCGTCGTCCGCCGGCCGCCGCGATGCGCGAATTGTCGCTCATCCGCACCCGCATGTTTTCGATGACGCCGTCGCGCATGTTGCCGGTAAGCTCAATGTAATCGGCGAACACGACCTCGCCCGTGGGCTCCAGCAGGCTGATATTGCCGTTCGCCGTCACCGTGTCCGTCCGCCTGTTATAGGTCACGCTGTCGGCAAGCAGTGTGCGGCCGTTCTGGGTGAATTCCACATTGCCGGTGGCGACCACCAGGCCGATTTTCTGCTCGTTGCGCAACTGGTCCGCCTTGAAGAGCACCGGGGCGTCGCTCTGGATCGGCGGGCGCGTCTGGGCCATCGTGACGGATGCCGAAAAAGGCAGGATCCCGGCGATCGTGGCGAGTGCAAGCAGGCCGTTGCGCATGAAGCTAGCCGTCCTCAAGGTGAAGCAGGACCGAAACCGCGAGGAACGATGTTATCAGCGCAGGGCTCCACGCCGCCATGACCACCGGGACCTTCGATGACACCCCCAGGGCATAGACGACGTCCGACAGGAAATAGAGCAGGAATCCGGTCCCGACGCCCGACACAAGCAGAACCGCCGCTCCCCCCCGGCGGATAGGTCTCAGCGAGAACGTTGCTGCAAGAATGACGACCGCCGCCAGCATTAGCGGTAGTGCCAGGTGGGTGTGCCAGTGAAGCAGGTGTCTGACGCCTGAAAAACCAGCGTTTTCCAGAACTTTTATAAAGCCCGGTAGTGCCCAGAAAGAGATCGTTTCTGGCGGGGCGAAACTGTCGTTGATGTTGCCGCTGGTCAGATCTGTCGGCAGACGCCGGATATCGAAACGGACAGGAGCCTTGTTCGGTTCGGTCAGGACGGCATTGTCGAGACGCCAGAAGCCGGACTCCAGGGTTGCGGATTTGGCATCGAGCCGGCCGACGAAACGGTCGCCGTCCTGCATCAGGTAGACGATGACATTGTCCAGCCGGACATCGCGCGTCGATATGCTGCGGGCATGAAGAATGTACTGCCCGTCGCCGGTAGACTGGCGGAACCAGAGCCCCTGGTTGGCCAGGGCCGCGAGGCTCGATTTACCGCGAATATACCGTGCCTCGAGGATTTCGTATTTAAGGAGCATGGCCGACGAGAAGGGGTTGAAGATCGCTATTTTGAAAAGCCCGATCAGAATCGCGATGGTAACGGGCGGCGCGAGAAACTGCCAGATGGACACGCCGGCTGCGCGCGCCACCACGAATTCGTTATACCGGTTCAGGCGCCAGAATGCGTACATCGCACCGAGCAATGCCGAAAACGGGATCAGTTTTTCGGCCACCGTGGGCAGCTTCAACAGCGCCATCGAGATGACGGTTCTCGTGCCGGCCACTTCCGCGCGGCCCGATACGCGCCTGAACAGTTCGAGTGTGTCGAACAGCATGATAATGGCGAGCAGTCCGACGGTGAACGCGAGAAAAGAAAGCAGGAACTGCCGTCCGACATAGGACGAGAAGGTGCGCGAAAGCCTCACGTCGCAAGCCCGTTCTGGGGGGCGTTTTTCCCGTCTGTTTTGCCTGGCCGTGTTCTTGGCCTGCTGGATATCATCACGATCAGAAACCCGGCCGCGGCGAGAAGGGGAAGCAGATACATCACGGATTCAAGCGCCGGGTGTTTTTCTCCCAGGTTCTTGATGCTGAGCACCACCACCTGTATCGCGGTCACGCAGCAGACAGCCGTTAAAATCCGCAAGAACTGTCCGCGTCGATTGAAGTCGCCGCCCAGCAGCAACGCCAGCCCGATCGCTGTGAAAGCCAGATAAAGGAGCGGTGACGAAAGGCGAAATATGCCTTCCATGCGAAGCTCGCGGTAATTGTATATTTTTGCAGCCTGGTCGGCGGGAAAAAACAGCTCGTGCAGAAAACGTTCACGGGGTTCCCGCCAGAGGTCGATCTCGGTCTTGTTGAGCGCGCTCAGGTCGAAGGTGTAGCGGTCGAAATACAGTAGCGAGAGCCGCCCGTCATCTTCGCGCACCTCCTGGCGGTTTCCGTTGACCATAAGGACCCGCGGTCCCTTTTCGCTCGACACGATTGCCCCCTGTTCGGCCATCATCGTGACCGGTTTTTCGGGGATGCGCTCATCGTGAATGATGATGCCGTACAGCTGGCCGCTTTCGCTGCGTTCGCGGATAAAAACGGTGATACCGTCGATCACCGGATTGAACACGCCTTCCTGCAGGAAAAGCGAGGACAGTTCGCTCCGGAACTCACGCTGCAGGTCTTTGAACTCGCGAAAGGTGGCGGGCATCAGGTAGATCGTGTTCAGGTAGCCCAGCATCATCACGAGTGTCGTCAGCACGAGCGCCGGCCGCCCGATTTTCAGCGGGCTCATACCGGTCGCCCGTAAAATCACGATTTCGCTGTCGTTCAGCATTTTCGTGTACGTGAACATGACCGCGGCGAACACCGCGATCGGGCCGATCAGCGCAAGAAACGATGGCAGCAGAAGCAGGGTGAACGTGACAAAGGTCGTAATCGACAGGCCTGTGTTGACGATCATCTCGACAAACCGCAGCGACTGCGTCAGCCACACGATGCATGTCAGGCTGGCGGACACGACGATGGTCCACCAGACCAGCTGTCGAAACATATAACGGTGAAGCTGTCCCATACCGGCACTATAGGTTCTTGGGGATTCGCTGTCACAACCGAAATGGCGAATTAATACAATTGATTACATAACAATCGGTCATGAACGTCCCGCGGAATTCGCGTCGCCGACCGCTCGGACACGGCGCCGGCGTTCCCGATGGTTCGCGGTCCCTGGCAGCATGCCGGGAATTAGATTTTCATCTTTGCCGGAATGCTTGTTACATTCCGGTCATCAGGCGAGGACAGTCGCTTCGCCGCCATGGACACAAATGCCAACAACATCTTCCGGAGTTCCCGAATGAAAATCAGCTTTTCCGCCCCCTCACTGCCGCGCACCGGACCGATCGTTGTCGGCGTTCTTTCCGGGGGCAAGTTGCTCGCCACCGCAGAGCGTCTTGACAAGGCGGCCGACGGGGCCTTGTCCCGTGCCATCAATGCCAGCCGGTTCAAGGGCGAAAGCGGCCAGTCGCTGACGGTGATGTCGCCGGTCGGTGTCGGTGCAAGCCGCGTCGTGTTGGTCGGGCTCGGAGATGCCGGGCGTTTTGACGAACTTGCCGCGCAGGCCTTCGGCGGCCGCGCCTACACGGCGATCTCCGGTACGGGCGATAAATCTGCCGTGATTGCGATCGACGCGGTCAGCGGCGCCAAGATCAAAACATCCGAGGTTTCGGCGAATGCAGCATACGGCGCCCTGCTTGCGTCGTACCGGTTCGATAAGTACCGGACCAAGGAAAAGCCGGACGCAAAACCCAGCCTGCGGACTCTGACTGTGACATCGCGCGATTCCGCCGACGCCAAGAAGGCTTTTGCACCGCTCCAGAAAATTGCCGACGGTGTGTTCTTTACGCGCGATCTGGTGTCGGAACCGGCGAATGTCATCTACCCGGCGACACTGGCGGCTCAGGCCAAGACGCTCGAGAAACTTGGCGTGAAAATCCAGGTGCTTGACGAAAAGCAGATGGCGAAGCTCGGTATGGGGGCCCTTCTCGGCGTCGCGCAGGGCTCTGCGCAGAAGCCGCGCCTGGTGGTGATGCGCTGGGACGGTGCGCCGAAGGCGAAGAACAAGGCGCCAATTGCCTTCGTCGGTAAAGGCGTGACCTTCGATACCGGCGGTATCTCGATCAAGCCTGCAGCCGGCATGGAGGACATGAAATGGGATATGGGCGGCTCCGGCGTCGTCATCGGCCTGATGAAAGCGCTCGCCGGCCGCAAGGCGAAGGTAAATGCCGTCGGTGTGGTCGGGCTTGTGGAAAATATGCCCTCATCGACCGCGCAGCGGCCGGGCGATGTCGTCACCACGATGTCAGGCCAGACGGTTGAAGTGCTCAACACGGATGCCGAAGGGCGCCTCGTTCTCGCCGATGCCATGTGGTACTGTCAGGATCGCTTCAAGCCACATACGATGATCGATCTTGCGACCCTGACCGGTGCCATCCTGGTGTCGCTCGGCAACGAGAACGCCGGGATGTTCGCCAATGATGACGAAATCTGCGAGCGGCTGACCGGCGCGGGCAAGTCTGTCGGCGAACCCGTCTGGCGCATGCCGCTGGGCGAGGCCTACGACAAGCTGATCAATTCCGACATCGCCGACATGAAAAATATCGGCGGCCGCTGGGGCGGGTCCATCACCGCGGCGCAGTTCCTGCAGCGCTATGTCAAAGACGGCGTCAAATGGGCGCATCTCGACATAGCCGGCGTGACCTGGTCGACGAAGGATGCGCCGACTGTGCCCAAGGGCGGTACGGCGTTCGGCGTGCGGCTGCTGGATCGTCTCGTCGCGGATCACTACGAAGACTGAGACGTCTGCACGCGAGAATCCGGCGATGACCGAGATCAGTTTCTATCACCTGCTTCACACGCCGCTCGAGCGCGCGCTGCCCAAGCTGATCGAAAAGGTTCTCGAAAGCGGCGCACGCGCCGTCATCCGGACCGGGTCGGCCGAACGCGCCGAGGCATTGAACGGCGCGCTCTGGACGTATGATGCGGATTCCTTCGTGCCGCACGGCACTGCGCGGGACGGCAACGCGCCCGCGCAGCCGGTGTGGATTACGCCCGACGAGGAAAATCCGAACGGTGCCGATATTCTGGTGCTGACGGACGGAGCGGAATCGGCAGAGGTGGCCAGCTACCGCCGGTGCCTGGAGATGTTCGACGGCCGGGACGCGGCCGCGGTCGAGGCCGCCCGGCTGCGGTGGGCTGCCTATAAGGAGGCGGCGCACGATCTTGCATATTGGCAGCAGACCGAGGCTGGTGGCTGGGAGAAGAAAGCCTGATCCACGGTCGTCCGATGCGACGTAATCGCCCCGCCAACCGGGATGATGATTTCGCACCTGCGAAATGTATTGGTTGCCCCCTTATCGGGAAGCGTCTATAAGGCCGCCGAATTCACGAACAGGAGCCTTTGCCCCCATGGCAATCGAACGCACGCTATCCATTATCAAGCCCGACGCGACGCGGCGGAATCTTACCGGCGCAATTGCCGCCCGTTTCGAAGAGGCGGGTCTGCGTATTGTCGCCCAGCGGCGGATGCGCCTGACGACCGAGCAGGCTCAGCAGTTTTACGCGGTTCACAAGGAACGCGCCTTTTTTGACGATCTTGTCGAATTCATGACCTCCGGCCCGGTGGTTGTGCAGGTTCTTGAAGGCGAAGACGCGATCGCCAAGAACCGCGAAGTCATGGGTGCGACAAACCCGGCGAATGCCGATGAAGGCACGATCCGCCGCGATTTCGGCGAATCGGTCGAGGCGAATTCGGCGCATGGATCCGATGCCCCGGAAACCGCTGCCGAAGAGATCGCCTTTTTCTTCCGCGGGATCGATATCGTCGGCTGATCCGGCAACGTCAATCGGAAATCAAAAAAGGGCGGATCCTGTCGGACCCGCCCTTTTTGTCTGTCTCGGTTTTGTCTGTCCCGGTGATTCCCCGGTCAGGACACTAAACGAGCGTCAGCCCCATGATCCCGACAATCGCGATGACGACAACCGTGCTGACAAATGACCATTTTGCAAAATCGGCCCAACCCTTCTGGTGCCGCGCAATTTCCTTTTCCATGTC
>TARA_R110002110_G_scaffold5289_2_pt1 | contig 11907 bp, 2 predicted proteins | sample TARA_R110002110 | Tara Oceans TARA_R110002110 (sample SAMEA4397330) | marine metagenome | biome: Polar Biome; feature: [SRF] surface water layer (ENVO:00010504); material: water (ENVO:00002006), including particulate matter (ENVO:01000060) such as... | depth 5 m
CAGGGGGAAATTTTACTGCACCCAACGAAACCCTCAAAAATAATTTGAAAACATGGCTGAACAAGAAAAGAATGATGAATGACACTGTTGACATTTTCACAGGGAGCATAATCAATTATGGTATAGTCTTCGAGGTTATTCCAGAACTTGGCACTAACAGGTATCAGCTTTTGCAGGCATGTGTTGCCCGGCTTATCTCGGAATATAGCGTGAAGAGAAATATTAGTGAACCCATTTATATTTCAGAGATTTATCAAGTGCTCAATGATGTGCCAGGAGTGATTGATACTACAAATGTCGAATTGGTTAATAAGACGGGGGGCAGTTATAGCGGAATATCGTATGATATTGATTCCAATTTATCCTCGGACGGTCGGTTTTTAATTATTCCACAGGATTCGGTTGCAGAAATATTATTTCCAAACGAGGATATTTCGGGGGTCATTAAATAATGGCGATTAAAAGATATTTTGCTTCCATAGACAACACTCTCACTAATGCATTCAAGGCAAATTTGACAACACGAGGCACCGGATCTAATATGGGCGCTTCGGATATTTTAGAGGCTTTTGTCATTCATGGGCAAACATCGGCATCCGTTGACGCAACTAACGCTGGACAGAGTAGGATTCTTATTCAGTTTCCTATGGATCAGATTACTACTGACATTGCCGCTGGAACACTCCCCTCTTCAAGTGCTCAATACCGCCTTGTTATGACCAACGCACCACACGGAGGAACAACGCCTCTAAGCTATAGCCTTGACATTATGATGGTAAGCCAGTCTTGGTCAGAGGGTAGAGGTCTGGACATGGACAACTATACCGACCTTGGTTATAGTAATTGGATCTATGGTGCTTCTGCTACCCAGTGGGTGACACCCGGCGGTAATTATCTGACAAAAAACACTCCCGGTCAATCCGCAGGGATCAATTACTCTGCTAGTTATTTTTTCTCGGGGGGGACAGAGAATTTAAATGTCGATGTAAGTCACCTCGTAGACCGCTGGCGCTCCGGCGCTAATCCCAATTATGGGTTTATGATAAAAAACACTGATACAGATATCACAGGAACCACCGGAACTTTCTACACAAAGAAGTTTTTTGGACGCACTAGCGAGTTTTACCTGAATCGACCGGTGTTAGAGGTGCGATGGGATTCTTCAAGAAAAGATAACCGGGGTAACTTCCTTATGAGCAGCAGTCTACTACCTGCGGTAGATAATCTTAATACTTTATATCTTTATAATAGCGTCCGCGGAGAACTCACCAATATTCCCGGTCTTATTGATGACAGATTGAGAATGACACTGTACACTGGAAGCAGCGGCTCTCCGACAGGCGACTCCCTCGCCGTCCTTGACTCAGTGGGAGCGTCCGAGCACTATGTGACGGCGGGGCTTTTGGTTGAAAACGGCATTACAAGAACAGGAATTTACACAGCTTCTTTTGCTACCACCTCTTCGGCTTCGACTCTTTTCGATGTATGGATTACGGGGTCTACCCAGTTTCATACGGGATCATTTGTCCCAGAAACCTACGGTGCTACAAACATAATCTACAACGATCAGTACATTACAGATATAACTAATTTGAAAAGTTCATACTTCAAAGGTCAAAAGCCACAGATGCGAGTCTTTATTAGGAAAAAAGATTGGAGCCCGAATATCTACACCGTAGCCCAAGCCACAGTGCCTGCTGAAATTATAAACTCGGGATACTATCGAGTGCTTAGAACCATAGACAACGAAGACATAATTTCTTACGGAACTGGAAGCTATAACGCAACTAAAATGTCCTACGATGTGAGTGGAAATTATTTTGAACTTGATACTTCATTTTTGGACGCTGGATATTCATACGGAATTAAGTTTGCTTATTATAAGCAGGGACAATATAGGGAGCAGCCAGAAGTGTTTAAATTTCGCGTTACCGATGAAGAGTCTCCATGAGCTACAGGAAATTATTTGAAAATAATAAACAGACAACAACTGTTTCTAAATACCTTAAGAAAAGTAGTCCTTCCGATTTGGGCGACGGCATTGAATCCGGCGCGCACTTAACTGCAAGCGTCGAAAAAAGAGAATATTTTTTACCACATGTAAACTATTCAGATCCGAAGAATTTTGTAAAATTCGGTTCTGCCAAAAGATATTACAACAATGCTTTTACTCATATACTAAACAACTACCCCTACGACGGCTCGAATCTAGAGACCACAACTTTTTATAACGAACTAAACCCTCTAGAAAAGTATATTTTGGAGGATGAATATCCAAGGTCTACGGGCTATGTTACCGTTGGTGCGGACTACGGAACCACCGCCACCGACACTTCAGGATATTATTCTTCAAGCGCAGAATATATTCAAGTAAAGGGCGGTCCCCATGTAGGCACCAAATATTCGGTAACTAACAACAGAACAAACAACTTACAATTTGGTGCCACACAGGGAACTACAGTAGAATTTTTTCTGAAGAAGACTGCATTTGGAAGCTCTCCGTTTTCTACAGCTTCCCCAAAAGAAGTTATATTTGATGCGTGGAACGGAGAGCTATCTTCTTCCGCACAATATGGTCGTCTCACTGTAGAATTGTCAGCTTCCACTCCGGATAGATTTTATGTAACAATGCAATCCGGCACAGCCGGCTTCTACAGAACAGCAGTGCCAACAACCGGTGGCTTAACTTTAATAGGCGATTCGTGGAGACAATTTTCGTTTGTTATTGGAAGTAGCTCGGCGGGCAATACAATTGATTTTTACCAGAGCGGAACTTGTGTTGGTCCCACTATTACCACGGGTAGCACCGTCATGGGGGATGTGACAGGGTCCCTTATCGCCAATTTGGGCGCGCTAAGAGCCGCACCCTCTGGGAGCACGACACCACTCACAGCAGAAGAAGGATGGGGAAAATTATCGGGGTCTTTAGACGAGTTCAGGTTCTGGAAAGGAGCCAAGACGCCCGAAGACATAGGAAGAGATTGGTTTTCGAGGGTTTACGGCGGATCAGATGCTTATTTGGCTAATGTTGATCTGGGGGTATATTTTAGGTTTAACGCAGGCATTACAGAAGACTCGGCAATTGACAGCGTTGTACTAGATTATTCGGGACGGCTATCAAATGGATCTTATGTGGGATATAATGCAAATTCCCGAGATACTGGATCGGCGGTAAATGATCTAGCTCTTGCCGAGGTAAGAGAAATTGGCGATCCCATTGTTCGATCCTTAAACGCCAACTACACTACCAAAAGAGATGAGCTTGTTAATCGCGGCGAAAATTACGATTACACTAATAATTCTTATTTAATGAATACAATGCCGTCTTGGATATATCAAGAAGACGAGAATTCTAATGGAGAGTTAGGCAACATAACTCAAATAATGGCAAGTTATTTTGATACATTGAGTAATCAAATATCTGAACTTTCCAAATTAAAAGAGGTCCGATATTTAAGCGGTTCTTCAACTGGAAGTATTAATGAATTTCCCTTCAACGATAGATTGTTGGACAACGTTGGTCTCGAAGCCCCGGAGTTGTTTGAAAATGCTGGAATTTTACAGCAGTTTTTCGAAAGAGATGAGCAAATAAATTTTGATCAACGTCTTGTCTCAATTAAAAACTCCATCTACAGAAACATTTACAACAACATAAATCATGTCTATAAGTCCAAGGGTACCCAAACGGCGATAAGAAACTTGATTCGATGTTTTGGTATTGGGGATGAAATTGTAGATCTTAACATCTATGCAAACCAGGCGGATTACCCGCTCATCACCAATTACAACGAAGGAGTTAGTTCTAAAAAATATATTGATTTTTCCGGACTAACAAATAGGCAAGATTCCTTCGGCACAGTATATCAGTATTACAACTCTTCAAACGACGCATCTGTCGGGCTTATAACAGGTACTGTCGGCTTGCAACAGTTCGCCTTCACAATAGAAAATGATATCGTTTTCCCCGCAAAAACAAATGTTTCAAACCTTGACACCAATCTTCCGTCTATTCTTAGCGCTTCGTTGTTCGGCTTTCATAGTCCAAAATACACCTCACAAACCTCGACCAATTTGACTTGGGCGAATTCTGCTGCTGACTACGGACTTCAAGTTTATGCTGTCAAAAAGGCGGCAGACTACGCCGAAATAACCGCACCAACGGAATTAATAAAAGATGTTTTCTTTGTGGTCGAAGACAGTCACGGAAATACTCTGGCAACCTCTAGCCTTTTCCAAAATGTTTACGAGAACCAGAGATGGAATTTATCCTTGGGTGTTAAACCTACTAAATATCCTTTTTCTGATGAGGTTGATGGGGCTACGGTCGCCGCAAGCGGATATACATTGGAGTTCTACGGAGTAAATTATGACACAGGCATTAAAAGAAATAATTTTTATGTCACCGCTGATGTGTCCTATACTTCTGGCTCTGCGATGCTCACGGGATCAAAGCGACTTTATATGGGAACGCACCGCACCAACTTTAGCGGAACCGTATTAGAGTCTACAGATGTTAGATCTACTGGGCTAAGGTATTGGACAGATTCTCTCCCAACAGGTACTATAAATTTGCACGCCCGCGAGGCAGATTCTTTTGGGCGCAAGCATCCATACCGGCAAGCTTATACCTACCAGGGTGCCAATGTTCCCCCGCTTTTCATCCCAAAAATTGCAACACTGGCTCTTAACTGGGACTTTGCAGATGTAACCGGTAGCGATTCAAATGGTAGATTTTATGTATCCGACTTTTCTTCAGGCTCCGATGACGGAAACTATTTGTCGATATACCAAGGCGATGCGTTCAGTCCGATCAACCTAAGACAACATACGGGACGAGGAGATTATTTCGAAGCTTCGAAAACCCCGGCTCAAAAGCAGTATGTTTATACTGAAAAGACACAACTTCCCGAGTACGTCGATAGCGATGAAATGACCAAGGTCATGTCAACGGATGATATTGTTTTTACCACCTCCATTCGTCCCATTAACTTTTACTTTTCCCTGGAAAAGAGCATGTACCGAAGCATTTCCAATCGTATGCTACAGTTATTTGCTTCTATCGAGGATATGAATAACCTGATCGGCGAACCCGTAAACAGGTTCCGCCCTCACTACAAAGCTATGGAAAAGCTTCGGCAAGTTTTCTTCCAAAAGGTGGGCAATGTACCAGATTTTGAAAAATATGTCAAGTTTTATAAATGGATAGATGCAGCACTAGGAGATATTGTAATCCAACTTTTCCCGGCATCTTCTGCTCATTCCGACTCTATGCGGACAATGGTAGAAAACCATCTCTTAGAAAGACCAAAAATACAATATCACTACATCGGGAACATGGAAAAAGTTCCCCAATACGATATTGGCGGTACAGTAACACGAACGTCGCCGCTCTGCGGAGATGCTAGTGGGTGGAAATTTAACCACGCCCCAATCCCGCTTTTGGAAAGTTCTAATGGGTTTTGGTGGAAGACCAGAGCCGAAAGAGATAGCGTTCAGTTTGGAAGCCCCACGGGAGGGATTCTGAATACTAGAAATAAAGTATTCAGAGAAGTTCAGGCAGAATTCACCAGTAGCGCTGTTTACTGCTTTAAGGGAGGTTTGGGAAATAATTATATTGGTGGCATTAATCAATATATCAATAAGAAGAGGAACATTAAGGACATAACTTTTGACAGTTTTCAGATCATTCCTACTCCCGACGACCTTCCGCCCAATCGCAAAAAGAAATTCGCTTTTAGAGCTACAAAGGACAGTGTAAATTACAAAGGACAGCTTCTAACTCCGTTCACTGCTATTAGTTCAAGTGTAAAGTCAGGCTATCGCTCGATCCTTGAAGACAGCGGATTTACCGGTGTAGATTTTTCTAATTTACACGAGGATAGTATTCATCCCTTCCGCCATAGTATTCCAATGCAGGGTCCGTTCACAAGGACACACGTCGGAGGATTCCAGTCCAGACATGTTGCGCCATTGACTCAATTAGTTGCATCAGACAATAAGAGATCAGAGCAATATACTCTTTCACTCGTCACTGGCACAGGCTCGATTACAAGCATCACAACGGGAGCCTCACCTAAAGGATTTTATTTACGGGGTTTGGGATCTAAATCCCCTGTCAATATTTCTAATGTTCTCACCACCACTGGGTCTGGCATCACTGCGGGCGTCAACATTCTCGGCAACTACAGTAAAAACTATGAAGTAATACAAACTAGCGATCGCTATGCTAACAATATGGATTTTGTCTTTAATAGTTCTAGTTACGCATATAATGCTCCTACTGCCTTTTTAACAACTCCTGCCCGAAGAACTCTGGGTCTGACGGGATCGGCAGACTATCCTGCTCCCAGGCAGAGGGCTGACCGCCGCATTAATGAGACCATCATCGTCGAGCAGTTTGCTGCACCTGGCGGAAAACAAGAATCAAAACAACAGTTTAGGGATGTTCCTTCAGATCAATATTCTCCAAATAATGCACTGCCATTTAGAAATATGGCGGTTCGTCAGCCCAATAACACAAACCTGAAGACCTACACGGGCTGGGGTGGCTTTAGAAACGGTGCGGTGGAAGGAATATTAAATTCTCGAACCCTCGAAAAATTAAATACGGGTTTTTCTGCCTCTTATGCTGGATACGCCGCCAAGTATCAGATACAAAGGAACACAACAAGAAGAATAGTACTGAGTGGATCTAAAAAAGCATCTCCGGCATTTTCATATTCTCAAGTTTATATGACAGGAACTATCAGAGATAATTCATATGTCACTCGCCCCATTCCACAAGCCGACAGGCTTCAGTGGTTTATGGGTCTGTCCGGATCTGATACCAATCTCTTCGACACTTTTGTTCTTTCTGGTTCACGGATTCCTGAAGATGTGCTGATCCCTTCTGCATCTTTTGTGGCAGGAGGAACATCAACGGGGTCGATTGAATTTTTAGACATTACCGCTTTGGCTGGCACATCTTTTGATTTGACCAGCAGCATCAATGGCAACGCCGTGCGCTTTACGGCTGATGGCACCAACGTGATGGGGATTTGGACGGTAGTAGACGCAAGCAATGTATCCTACGGGATGAGTAATGCAGTTACTACCGTTCTTGCAGCCAATGCGGCTCAAGGAGCAGTAGATGTCGCCAAGATCAGTTCAATAACAAATTTAGATATCAACTCTGTCGTGCTGGGCGGCTCCAGTGTGGTACAACTTACTCAATCTATGGCAGGGTGTGTGCAAAATATGTCAATAGGCGGGGCGATGCCCTCGGCTAACGCTACGCTTCTTGGCTTTGGGTCCCCTGACCATCGGTGGTGTTCTTTATATTTGGGTGCATCAGGGCATAAAGAATATTTGTGGGGCGGCGAGGCAGGATATGTACCATTTGCTCAACTTCGGCAAGGAGAAACTACCCGAGCAAAATATTTGACTCGTAGAAATATTTATGAAACAGTTCCCACTTCTTATCCATACTTCAACGGCGGCGACAAAATTTCATTTAATGGAACTGACACTTACCAAGACCAAGCCACGAATACAATTTCTAGCCGCTATGAAAATAAATTCTTTGAGCCCCCGGTAACTTCCAAGTATAGACCACTTATTCACCAAATAAGGACCTGGCCAGGTTCACCCGCAAAAACAGAATATAGCAAAGATATGGAAGTCACGCTACAATCTTCCTACGGAAATCAGCTACAGGGATTTGCCAACAGAAAACTTAATACCTCTTATGGGCACCAGGCATCTTATAAATTGGGGCAAGAAAAAAGACCCTATGAAATAATAAGAGACAACAAAAACTCTGGATTAGACAGCGTTGTAGACGGAATAAGAACAGTGAAACTGATGGCTTATGAGGAGACCATATACCCAAGAGAAGTTTATACTTATATGTCAGGGTCCCGTGCTCGATTAGCTTTTGTTAATAACTTTTGGAAGCCGGATATATCCGTAAGCGATGCAACGGCGCAGACATATGTGGCTACCTTCTCTTCTTTTACTTCCTTGGGGATTTCCAGTGTCATACAGATAGCCAACCGTCAGTTTAAGCGCCTCAAGGCACCATTCGTCACAAGTCAGGGTTACTCCCTGGAGGCTATTGATCAAACTTCTTATGATGCATCTTTTGTCCCAAGCGGATACGGCACTGGGTCAATATGGGCATTGGATTCATTTCTGTATTCTGATTATACCAATTATTTCTCAAACGCCACTTATCCAACTGTGGTGGCTGCGGCTGGAGCCATGGCTTCCGGGGAACTAATGGGAACTCGTTATGGACCGCTTGAAGACGACGGCGCAGGAAATATTCAATATCTAACCTCTTCGGTACGCGGTTCCCAATATATTTACGGAGTTCCGACAGAAACAACAGTAGCATCAATAGTCGGGGCTGTGCCAGATGTTAATATAGAAATAACCGACGGCGACCATGGAAACTGGAATAGTTCCACAATCACTATTATAGACAATACGCCTGTCGCCAATACCTGCGTGTTTACATTTTTGGCAGCCGCTACCACCCCGACCCGAACGGGCGCTGGGGCATATGTGGTTGCCGTCGGTGCCGGAACCGCTGGGTCTAAGCCCGATATTGCTACTAACTTCTCCGCATCAATTGAGCTTGCCGTCGCCACAGGAGAGCTTTTTGTAGTAGTTCCGGCATTGGGCGGCTCATCCGAGTTGGCTATTAGTGCGACAGAACAAAATGCGAATTTAAACGGGACCATCCCGACCTATGTTCCCGGTCCATCAACACAGGCTACTGTGGGAACTTGGTCTGGCGGAGTTTTGCCAGTTGCAGGAGGATCTCAAGCCGAAGGAAGGTCGCCTGGTTCGGTGTACACGAGACCACCTTGGACCGCCGGACGCACAAGAAGAGTAGTAGATGGGCAGTACAGAGGTCAACCAGCCGCCCCTCATTATCCGTTTTACAAATCTTATGAAGCTTATGAAAGCGACGTAAGATTGGCAGGACAAAGCTTCACTATTGTACCAGAATTTAGGATCAGCGAGCATATTGCAGAGTATTCAACATCCGGTGACGTCCTTGCACAAGTGACCACGACCCTGTCTCTTACAGGCGCTTCTTCAGACGTCTATAACGGACAAAATACAGACTTTTATGGTCGGTACGCCACCACAGACTTGGTGGAATACTTAAGAACCTTTATGGGAGCCGACAGTCCAGATTTAGAATTCAATAAACGACCTCGGCACTTTGGCATGAAGTCCGAAGCTATAATGAAGTTACTACCATATGAAGGCTTCTACCCTTCGGATAGGACTCTCCAGATATCCACTCTTTTCTCGGGAGCGTACAGTTCGGCAGCCACCTTTACAGGAACTGATAGCGATAATCGCCAGCAGTGGAACAGCATTTTATGCCCATTTTTTGCACCGGGCATTCTTTACAATTCTATAAAATCGGGCATTGGAGTAGAGTATCCCGTTTGGAGAGAGGGAAGAAACCATTCACAATTTCAACAGACTCCTATTACCCAGCCGTTGGCTGCTGGCTTAAGCGGAACCCTGACTACCATCGCCGCAGGACAAATCCCCGGCAAATCAAGACGCGCCCCATTTGACTTTTCGGATGTTGATGTTGACAGGTTCTTTTGGTCGGATAAGATACCTTTTGAGGGAATATTAAAACCAATGGAATATATTAATAGCAAGCGTATTGGTATAATCCCCTCTGACACCAACCGGACATTAATAAACAATAACATAACTGCTTCTATAGATATTGGTACTCACATAGAAACGGGGTTATTAAACGAGAGCCTCTATAAGCTCGCTGTTTCTAACTTTCTTGCCTCTGTCCCCCGGTTTTTTCTTACAGAGAAACCTGAAGGAGGTCATCTTTCTAAGTTTGTAGGAGAGATCGCACCAGCTTCGGTTCCTACATCTCCTGCCGGGACTGCACCAACCTCGCAAGAAACGGAAAGAACTATAAATGTGAAGGCAAACACAGCCTACACAATGGAAATTGGAATTCGGAAAACAGAATCGTTTAACATGTATAGCAACCCTTATGCCTTCGGGCAGCCGACTGCCACGGGCTCCTCGGCATGGACTGGTACTCCGTGTGGACTAAAAACCGCCGGAAACATCCCGCCATCCCCAAACTGGCCCACTCACAGAGCCGAGTTTGCACCATTCACCCCGCCTTACTACTACGGAACAACCTACGCTAGGCTTACTTATCTTCCTACTTCTGCTGCCACACTTACTTTGGGGGAGATTCTAGATTCCGATGAACTATATGTTGAGTACGGGAACGATAACGGGTATTTGTATGATTTCGATTCTGGTTCTTTTATACTGGACTCGACCACAAAACAATCTGTGTCTAGCAGTACAACCCCTGTTTACGGGTGGAACCGCGCATGGCAAAACCGCATGGATATTGATGCGAGCCTTGTTATCGATAATAAATTTCCCACTTCTGATGGCGCTCCCATGTCTCCTCGGGACAGAAACAGGTGGGTCATAATGCCCAAATGGGAATGCCCAATTCTTGATTTCCCTTCGGGTTCCCATGGAGACGCTACTCGATATGATTTTTCTAGCTCTATGACCCCGACAGAATACACATCTTCAGCGCACGGTATGTGGCATCAATATGGAGTTATGCCGTCACCAGGACAAGGTATTTATATGTATATGTCTGATGTTGACGCCGATGCATCAGAGTTTAGGCTAGCCGGCAGCCCGGTAGCCGGCACCGGCTATATTTATAGAACACGGAAAATTCCCGACTACGTCTGGGCGGCATCGGCATCGGTTGAGTCTTTGGCAACTCTTGTGGGGTTTAAGGCAGAAGATGTAATGCCGCCGTCACAGTGGGTTCCCTCCAAAGCAAAACGCCTCGGTGAGTTGGCGAAAGACGAAGAGAAAACTATGTCTGAGGCTATCATAGCAATCCCATACTTTTATGGTGGAAAGGAAAATGGTATGCAGGCAATGACGATGACGGCAAGCCCCACCGAACTTGGACCAAAAATCAAAGAGTTTAGAAAAGTGTTTACAAAATATTCACTACCTCCGGCACTTGAACACGCTCTAAGCCCACTTCTTCCGATAGACTACCCAGAGATTAGTGATTTTATAAATCCCTTCGGAGGAGACGAGTATGACGCCATACAGCCGGGGACTGAATTGACAAGAGTCCCTGTGGTATATCTTCTAGAACATACTGTAACCCTGAAGAGGCAAGATTTAGCAGACATTTGGCAAGGAATCATGCCAGATGTTGCAAGGACTCTTAAGGTTGATGTAACTGCTATCGATCATTATATGCCCGGAGTTTTGGCTCCCGATCCAGAAACAGGAACCCCAACCTTTCCCGAGTGGATTGAAAAAGAACTCGAACTGGGGCTCGCCAGAAACGGACACCCCAGGGTTGACTTAATTGATACAGTGCCAGAACTTATCAAAAACGGCTTCCAGCCAGAAATTAGATGGCTCGTTTTTAGAGCCAAAGAAAGAGGAGCCCTGGGGTACGATTCTATGTTATATGAAGAACTCAATGGAGGGGCTTCTGCCTTATCCTATAACCACGCAGTAGGATATATATCTGACAGCTTGCCGGACGCCGTTAAAAAAGATTTTGAGCTTCAAAAAAGTGCCTATACAAAGGGACTATACCTTAAAGACCAGGGTCCGGACCCGAGAACGACCTATAACTGGCCTTATGACTATTGTTCGCTTATTGAGCTTGGGAAGATATCTACCCGAGTTGGCTTCCGACCGAATCTGAAAAAGGAACTTGAAGAGTTCGACGAGATAAATGATGATCAAAACAACGGAGAACAATAATTAGTACATGACAAAGTTTATAAACCAACAGGAAGAGGTAATACAGATTGAGCTTACCAATTACGGTAAGTCATTGTTTTCTCGTGG
>TARA_R110002110_G_scaffold276187_2_pt1 | contig 11903 bp, 13 predicted proteins | sample TARA_R110002110 | Tara Oceans TARA_R110002110 (sample SAMEA4397330) | marine metagenome | biome: Polar Biome; feature: [SRF] surface water layer (ENVO:00010504); material: water (ENVO:00002006), including particulate matter (ENVO:01000060) such as... | depth 5 m
AAGATGATTAGTTAGGCAATAGCTAATATCATATTTTATGAAATTAATTTAAAATACTATACGTTGTGTTTTTATTGACGCGTGACACAAGATAAGGTAGGTTTTGCTATATTAAATTTACTATGTAGATTTAGTATTTCTAGATACTCCCGTTTTCCCTCCCTTTACGGTTGAGTGTCTTACGCTACGATAACTATAACGCTGGCCTTTAATCGGGCCGGCGTTCTTTTCAGGAGATTTTAAGTGGCCGGACTTAAACGGTTCTATGTGTATACGCTCAGTGATCCACGCGATCTTAGTGTCTTTTATGTTGGTAAAGGTACAGCGTCGCGCAAGAACCAGCACACCGTTGATTTGGATATTCGAGATCGTGACACATCGCCAAAGGCGAACAAAGTACGCGAGATCCTGGATGCCGGTGAAGAAGTGATCTCGAGCATCGTTAAGTTTTTTGATAGTGAAGAAGAGGCGTATGCTTTTGAAGCTGGACTGATCGAGCGGACAGATAATCTATTAAATGCTGTTGCAGGTGGAGGCGGTGACCGATCTGTTCCTAAAGTTTCTGAACAGGTGACAGAAAAACGAGAATATAAATTGAGCGCAAAAGAGGACAAGTTTTGCCAGGTTTATGTTGAACTTGGTAATGCGAGCCAGGCTTATCGTGAGTCTTATAATTGTGAGAACTCTGTTATGGCGACCATAAATCGCAACGCTCATAACCTATTAAAAAAGAACAAGATCATAACAAGAATCGAAGAACTTCGAGCAACACATATTCAAAGACACAATTATAATGTCGATAATTTGAGCGGTATGTATCAGGATAATTATAATCTCGCTGTCCAAACATCACAATGTGGTGCAGCTAATGGAGCTGTCGCTGGAATATCCAGGCTGCATGGTTTTGATAAGCAAGGTTTGACCGAAACAATAAACAATACCCAGTTGAATGTTGTGCTGCCGGATCTCGAGCTGGCCAGGCGTATGGCATATATACTTGAGAACGGCGCTGATGAATCAAACGCTTGATGCGCTGCTAACCAGGGTCCAGGGCTTGTCTCATGAAGACAAGGCTGCTCTCAATACCATTGTGGTAGAGAGAACTAAGGATGAGATATGGATACCAAACACCGGCCCTCAGTCTGAGGCATACAGATGCCAGGCTGATCTGCTGCTTTATGGCGGCGCTGGCGGCGGCGGTAAAACAGATCTGATCTCGGGCCTGGCTTTGACCAGGCACTTGCGCACTTTAATGCTGCGCCCTCAATATACAGACCTCGGCGCTCTGATCGAGCGCGTGGTCAAAATAGCCGGCACACGCGTGGGGCTCAATTCGAGCCCGCCGGCACAGTTTAAGTTTAATGGTCGAGTGATCGACTTCGGTGCTGCTGCCACAATGGAGCGAGCGGATACCTGGCAGGGTAACCCGCACGATCTGCTGGCCTTTGATGAGGCATGTCAGTTTCATGAGAGCGTTGTACGCTTCCTTATGGGCTGGAACAGAGCTGCTGAAGAGGAGCTCGGTGTTACATCTAAGCAAAGGGTAAGAACAGTTTTAGCGTCCAACCCACCGTTGAGCGCTGACGGTGACTGGATCATTGGTATGTTCCGCCCATGGCTGGACATTACACACTCTAACCCAGCAGCTCACGGCGAGCTCCGGTGGTTCGTCACCGACCCAGATGGTCACGACCTCGAGGTCGATGGCCCAGATGATATAAAAGAATTTAATGACACAACCTATGTGCCTAAGAGCCGGACCTTTATACCGGCAGCACTAAGTGACAACCCGTTCCTGGTGACCACAGGCTACCAGGCAACACTCGATGCCATGCCCGAGCCACTACGCTCTGCCATACGAGATGGTAACTTTATGGCAGCGAGAGAAGATGACAGCTACCAGGTGATCCCTACAGGATGGGTGCTCGAGGCGAATGAAAGATGGCGTGCCAATGGTAAGCCAGACGTAGCCATGAGCTCGATAGGGCTCGATGTAGCGCGAGGCGGTAAGGATCAGACAGTGTTCTCGCCCAGGTGGGGCCAGTTCTTTGGTGAGCTGACCACGGTGCCTGGGCGCGATACACCGGACGGACCTTCTGTTGCTGTGCTAGCAGCCGGTATGCTGCGCGACGGTGCAACAGTAGGTGTCGACGCCATTGGCATTGGAGCCGATGCCGAGACAGCGTTGAAGAATGCCGGCCTTAGTTATGAAGCACTCAATGGTGCAGCAAAGGCGACAAGTCATACAAGAGACGGTAACTTTGGTTTCACCACCAAGCGCTCGGAGATGTGGTGGATGATGCGTGAAGCGCTCGATCCAAAGTACGGACAGAACATAGCATTGCCACCCGATACGGCACTACAGGCAGACCTGACAGCACCGACCTACGAGGTTAGGCCAGGGCAACCGCCTAAGATATACGTAGAGAGCAAGAGAGATATTATGAAGCGTCTCGGTCGATCGCCTGACCGGGGGGACGCAGTGGTATATGCCTGGAACTCGGGGTCATTGGACACCGGACCCCAGGCAAGGAGACGTAAACATATACTGAGGACACCCGCAGCGGTGACTGAATATGACGAATATCACCATTAGACCACCAGACCCCACCGAGCTGGATACGCTTGTTGAGGTAGTGGCCCAGGGTATTGAAGAATCGCAGCTCGATGTTGAGCTCGATTACCAGGCAGCGCGGGATTTTCTCTGGCTGTACATAAACGATGGCGAAACATCGGTCCTGGTTGCTGATCAAGACGGAGACATTGTTGGTGGTGTTATGCTGGCCGAAGCAAAAGAATTTTTTATTAAGCCTCTTTGTTATGTGTGCAAGTTTTGGGTACTACCCAAAGGACGACGGACTACCGCCGCCCGCCAGCTCCTTCAAGCGGTGAAGGAGTGGGCAAGCGATAGGCAATGCAGCCATATATTTGTTACCGCAACTGCTGACCTCGATGCGAGGGAGCAACGATTATTTATTAACCTAATGAAGCGAGGCGGCTTCACTGCCGATGGCCCTGTGCTTCGACTAACTATGGAGTAGACCTATGAGTAAGATAGCTAAAATATTCGCCCCGGACCCACCAAAGATGCCACCCCCACCTCCACCACTTCCAAGGCTAGACACTGGCCCTGCTGCCGCTGCTGTTGCGACTAAGACACGGGAGGTGAATAAGCGTGCGATGGGTCGACGTGGCCTGGCTCGTACAAATCTTACCGGGGGTCAGGGTATAACGGAAGACGCCAGCGTAGCGCGTAAATCTCTTCTTGGAGGCTAACTATGCCTAAACTTGTCACGGAAATGGTTGAACATTTCCAAACACTTAAAGGTGAGCGGGCACCGCTCAATCAATTGTGGGACGAGCTGGCAGAAGTGCTGGCACCGAACCGCACTGGCTTTTCAAAGACAATTTCAAGCGTCCATCGTAACTCGAAGATATTTGACACCCAACCCATCATTGCCAAGCGTGGCCTGGTCAATGCCATCGGCTCGATGCTGAGGCCTAAGTCCTCGGCCCCAGGCAAATGGTTCGATATCGTTCCAGAAGACGAGGAGCTGCTCGAAGAAAAAGAAGTCAAGGACTGGGTGGATTTTGCTGAAGAGCGGCTATGGCGGGCTCTCTATAACCCAAAGGCGCGCTTCATTGAAGTAACCGGTGAGGTCGATGACGACCTGGTGACCTTCGGTACTGGAATCGGTTTTGTTGGTATTAACAAAGACCAGGATGGTTTTATGTTCAGAGCCTTTCACCTGGCTCGAAGTTTTGTCATGACCGATGAGAACAACGAGCCCAATGGTATTTTCATTGCCGAACATCTGACCGCTGCCCAGGCAGCCGAACGATGGGGCGAGAGTAATATTGGACAGAAGACCCGAGAGGTCTTGACCGGTGCCAATAAAGATATAAGTGCGAAATTTCTATTTCTGTGGTGCGTCAAGAAGCGATACGCCTTCGACCCTTCAATGAAGAACAACAAAAATATGCCGTTCGGAAGCTACGTTATAGATGTAGATAGCGAGCATATGGTCCTCGAGGAAGGCTACGAAGAGTTCCCGTTCTTCATCCCCCGTTGGGATACACGCAGCCTCGAGCGCTATGGAAGAGGTCCAGGAATTATGGCACTGCCAAGTGTGCTCAGTCTGAACCAGATGGGTAAGACCATGTTACGAGGTTTGCATAGAGCTGTTGATCCACCGTGGCTGCTGCCCAGTGATTCGATGGTCAATGCTCCTCAGATGCGGCCAGGCGGCGTCAGCTACTACGATGCCAAGGCGATACGTAATTTAGGCATGTCCAACCCGTTCCAGCAGATGGACAGCAAAGCGAACATACCCTGGGGACTGAACGCCCAATCGGCGGAGCGTGAGCAGATTCACGCATTATTCTATAAAAATGTGCTAAATTTACCTCTAGATTCACCAGCTATGACAGCTACAGAAGTGATCGAACGACGTAACCAATTCATTAGAGAAATCGGGGCGGTGTTCGGCGGGCTCGAGAGTAATTACACATCCCCGGTAGTAGAGAGATGCTTTAGTATCATGATGCGCCAGGGTGCGTTTGGCGATATCAGTACAATACCCGAGTCCATTCAGGGCTCTAGCATTGGATTTAGATTTGCCTCACCGGTAGAAAAGGCCAAGCGGCAGATCGAAGAGACCACAGTTAACGAGAATTTACAGAAAGTATTAGCGATCGGGCAGATCCGACCTGAGATTATGGATCGATTTAACTGGGACGAGATCGGTAAGTTCATCGCGGAGAGCGGGGATTTCCCATCCGACCTCACCTATGACGATCAGACCCTGTCCGGTATAAAAGAGCAGAACGCAATGGCAGCTCAAGCCGAGAAGCAGATGCAGATGGTTGAGCGCGGCGCTGCTGTTGCCGGTCAGCTCCCTGAACAGATGGTCGCCGGTGAAGAAGGATAATCTAACACCCGATCTGGAGGCGTTTAACCAGGCAGTCATTAACTCGGTCTATGGCCGGGAGTACAGTGGCACCGCTGTCGCCCAGGATTTTAGAGCGTTGATTCTACGAGACCCAGGGCTTGGCAAACGGGTATTGCATATGCTGCTGCACTGGTGCGGTGAGTTTGATAACCCGCCAGAAGAAAATGAATTACTGCAACGATGGGCCGGAAAGCGTGAAGTTGCAGCGCGTATAAAAGCCGCGATGTATGCGGATTTATCGACACCGGCTGAAACAATCGAAGAGGATATTAGAGATCATGGCTGACGAAGAAGTTAACGAAGGCGCTGAAGCTACCCCGGCAGATGCCGGCGCTCCGGCTACCCCCGAGGAAGCTCCAACCGATACACCAACACCGGAGGCAGCCGAGGCTGACACCGGATGGCGAGACACTATCGAGGATGGCGACACACGAAAACTAGCCGATCGGTATACATCACCCGCTGCAATGGCCAAAGCCTTGCGCGACGCCAATGTTGAGTTGTCAGGCAGGGTTAAAATTCCTGGTGAGGATGCCAGTGACGAGGACATGTCGCGTTACCGGAAGCAGCTTGGTGTCCCGGAGACCCCAGGTGATTATAAATTAAGCGTGCCTGAGCACATGCCCCAGGAGATATTTCAGTCAGATGAGGTCCAGGGCCGCATGAACCAGTTTACTGAGGCCATGCACAAAGCAGGAGCACCTTCTGACGTTGTAGATGCGGCGTTCGGGTGGTATTGGGCGCAGGAAGCTGATGCAGTTGCTGCCCAAGCGAAGACCGACAAAGACTATAGCGAGGCGGCGGAAGGCCAGCTTCGCAAAGAATGGGGTGCTGATTATGACGGCAACCTCAATATAGCAAATAAATATATTGAGCAAACCGGCAGCAGCGATTTGCTGCACATGGAACTGAAGGACGGATCTCTCCTGGCGAGTAATCCAGCTTTTCTTAAACTTGTGGCTGAAGCCGGGCGCCAGAATACGGAATCTCGAGCCCAGATGGGTCTCTATGGCCAGGAAGCCGGCGCCGATGCTCAGAAGCAGTATGATGAGCTGACCGAGCAGATATATACCGCGCATAGTTCTGGCGACAGTGCCAAAGCCCAGCGGCTCGATACTGAAAGATCCGAGCTATCAAAAGTATTGTTTGGTGACAGGCCAGTGCCTGGTAGAGCTGCATGAGCAAGATCATTGATTTTGTCGCAGACAATATTGGTGAAAGCGAATGTCTCAGTGCCGACGGCCTCGATCAGGCGTGTGTCGGCGTGGGATATCGAAACGGTAAGGAGCCTCTCCTTGTGTATGATGTCGAGTTGGTTCTGGGCATTTTATGTGATCGAGACGGTATGGAATACGACGAGGCCCGAGAATATTTTGATTTTAACATAGGCGGCGCCTGGATGGGCCCAGGCACGCCGATTTGGATGGAGACCTGTTATGCCTAAAGTTGGTGGAAAGAAATATGCGTATAATACTGCTGGAAAGAAAGCAGCCAAGCGGGCTCAAGATAAACTCGGCAAAAAGAAGAAGCCGAAGAAGAAAACGCGTACAGCGTGATCGAACGCTGTCCAAAGTGTGGCAGGGAGCGTGAAGTTGTTTACGTCCACGGTCACGCTCAATGCAAAAATTGTAAATGCGTCGCCGATGGCGACTGCTGTCAAGGAGAGACAGCAACACAAGAATCACCCAGTTCTAAGACGGACTGATTGATCAGATAGGAGCTGGTACCCCGCGAAAGCGGCCCGGTGGAGCTATCATTCGTTAACCCTGAAGGCGCTTAGAGCCTGGAAAGCGGCCCGGAAACGGCACCCCGCAGCACAGAGTATGAGCTACCCCAACGGCGGTTTTGTCCCTTAACCTATTGATTTTAAAGGATAAAATCATGAGTACTACAATATCAACTGCCTTTATAGGCGACTACAATAAGGACGTTCATCACGTCTTCCAGAGGGAAGGCTCGATGCTGCGTTCGGCGGTCTTTACTAAGGATAACATCGTGGGCTCAACAGCTTACTTTGAAAAACTTGGTACAGGCGTAGCCACAACCAAGTCGCGCCACGGTGAAATTACACCAATGAATGCGACACATACCCAGCCTTCCTGCACAATCGTAGATTTCTACGCAGGAGATTGGGTAGATCTACTTGACGAAGCGAAGACAAATATCGATTCTCGCATGGCTTATGCGAAGGCCGGAGCTTACAGCCTCGGACGTAAAGTCGATTCCCAGATCTCGACGATCTTGGACGCTACTTCACAAAGTACGGTAACAATTGCCGTAACAAGTGCAGCAGCTATCCAGGCCGGCTTGATCACATTTGTTGAAGCTCTTGATAGTAACTCCGTACCAAACGACGGACAACGCTACGGCGCGTTGACCCCTCGTATGTACGCACAAGCTATGACTGTCGAGTCATTCGCTTCTGCCGATTACGTCGGCGCGAACGGGCTACCCTTCAATGAAGGCGCTCCCGGTCACCGGAAGTGGAAAGACTGGATGGGCGTAAAATGGTGCATGCATCCTGCGTTACCAGGAAAAGGTACATCCACCGCGAAACACTTTGTATGGCACAAATCTTCCATTGGCTATGCCACTGGTAAACATGCCGGCAACGTCGCATCAAATGAGTCAGTTTCGGCTGATATCACTTGGCACGGCGATCGTGCTTCGCATTTTGTAAACCACATGATGTCCGGTCAGGCTGTCATGATAGACGACACTGGCGTTATCGAGGGTAACTCGAATGACACCACTGCCGTTGCAACGTCGTAAGGAGGACTGAAATATGGCTTTTAATTCAGCTAATTTAACCCAGTTGGCCCACGGCAATGGTTTCAAACTATGGCACTATACCAGTGCCGATGCGATTGCTACTGTTAATACAGCCGCATATTTTAATGACGCGTCGGATATGTTGACCATCCGGGACGTCATAATATGTGTGGACTCAAATACACCGACGACTGATATCGTCAGTGTTTTGACCAACGCATCTGGTGTTGTCGACGTCAGTAATGGTCTTGCCATTACAGAGGCTGACGCTGACTAGGTAAAACTGATTTGGGGGGTAGCGTTAGCGCCCCCCATTTCATTTCATTTTCATATATAAGGAGAAGATCATTGCAATCAAATCCAGCCGATTTTGAGTATATTGCTCGGTTAAAATTTGCAACCAAGCTGCGTTATTCGACGCAACATGCTGCTGAGGGTCTCCTCAGTGATAATTATTTTCACAATTCAGCCACCCAGTATTTAAAAGCCGGCGATGAAATTGACATTGTCTGTTTTCATGATGACGGAAGTTGGACCAAAGGTCTGATCGAGGTCAAAGAGACGGGTGCGCGCGAGACAAAAGTCGAACTCCTCGGCGCCTGGCGCCATAGCGGCGGCGGTAATGTCATCCGCTCTATGAGCGCTGTCCATAAAGGTTTTGGTAAATGGTCTGTTCTCGATGAAGCGGGCAAAGAGATCGCTAAAGAATTGAATAAAGTTGAAGCTGCCAATATGGCTGCCGGCAGGGAAGTCGCTTAAATGGCTTCGGAAGTCGGCATCTGCAACGCAGCCCTCCAGCTCGTTAAGAACTCCAAGCAGATCACCTCACTTGCCCAGGGCACTAAAGAGGCCAATGCCTGTGAGATCATCTATGACGAGCTGCGCCAGGCTGTTTTGGAAATGCATGGATGGAATTTTGCAGTCAAGCGGGCAAAGTTAGGCCAACTGGCCACCACTACAGCGGCTTTTGGCTGGGATTATTCCTACCAGCTTCCTTCAGATTTTCTAAGAGCTCTTGGCGTCCACCAGGACAGCGGCGGGCGCGATCGTATTGCCTATAAAGTAGAAGGCAGCACGATCAGCAGCGACGCATCTGATCTCTATTTGCGCTACATTCGAGACGAGACTGATCCCAACATGATGCCGGCGACGTTCAGGCTCTGCTTATCCAAGCTGCTGGCCAGCCGATTGGCGGTAACTTTATCCCAATCAACCAGTCTGTCGAAAGAAATGTATATCCAGTTTGTAGATGAGGATATGCCGACAGCGAAAGCTGCCGATTCGATCCAGGATTTCCCAGACCAGCTTCCCGAAAGTGAGTGGGTTTCTGTCAGGTACGGTGATTTTAGAAACTATGAGCCTGGAGATTCTGTGAGTTGACCCGCCAAGTTCACCCGCTCCAGGAGAGCTTTAACGCTGGCGAATTTGGCGAACGTATGCATGGGCGTGTACAGTTCGACAAGTACACTAATGCTGGCGCAGTTTACCAAAATATTATTCCCATCCCCCAAGGCGGCTGGGCGACCCGTCCGGGTTTTCGCTACATCGCTGCGGCTAAGTCCGATTCCATACGGCCCTGGCTGATCCCGTTCGTCTTTTCAACCACCCAATCCTATGTTATCTCAGCCACCACCAATACATTCAGGTTCTTCAAAGACCAGGCTCAGATCTCTGCTGCCGATATCTCCGGCTCTATTACAAATGGGGAGTTTGGAAGCAATATAACCGGCTGGACCGATAATTCTGGCAGCTCGTCATCTATCGTCCACGATGCAACTGCCGATAATATGGAACTGCGCGGCAATGGCGCCAGTGATATGGCCAAAGCGACCCAGTCCGTCAGCTCGAGCTCGAGCGTTGCCCATGTGATACAGTTCGAGGTTGTCGGCGATCCCGGCGATCAGATTACTTTTCGCGTTGGATCGACGTCCGGGGCATCTGACTACCATACAGATAAGGTCTATAAATGTGGCTACCACACCGTAGAGTTTACCCCCGGTGCCTCGACATTCCATATTCAGTTTGAAAATTCCCAGAACAAAACCATCTCCCTAGATAATATAGCTTTTATTGATAACGGTCCGGTCGAATTAAAGACCCCTTATAGTGAGAGCGATCTACCTGATCTGTCTTTTGCCCAGTCAGCCGACACCATGTATTTCTGCAAAGGTGGATCGACACGCGTCTACCGGCTGGAGCGTTACGGCAACTCGTCCTGGTCCCTGGTCCAGGTAATGTTCACCGATGGGCCTTTTATTGATAAGAATACCACGGCGACAACGCTTGGGCTGTCCGCGACCTCGGGTAACGGAGTGACGGTGACCGCGAGTGCAATAGCCGGTATCAACGATGACGCCGGGTTTGCGGCCACAGATGTCGGCAGAATGATTCGGTTTGAAGATGCTGCGAATGACTGGAGCTATCTTCAGATTGTCGAGTTTACAGATACCACCCATGTTAAAGCAGATATTAAAGGACCGAACGCGTCAGCGACAACAGCGACCACCGACTGGCGCCTTGGTGAATGGTCCGATGCCAGGGGCTGGCCCAGTGTGGTTGGATTTATCCAGCAGCGCCTGGGTTTTGCCGCTACCGATACCGAACCTCAAAAATTCTGGTTATCAAAATCAGCAGATATTGAAAACTTCGCTGACGAGGATAAAGACGGTGCTGTCCAGGACGACTCAGCGATCGCATATAAGTTTGCCGCCCTCCAGGTCAACACCATTAGATGGCTTGCCATGCGGAAAAAGCCGATCATTGGAACCTCCGGTGGTAACTGGACGTTAAGAAGTGATGGCGCGGTTTTAACGCCAACCGATATTGCAGCCGATTTCGAGGTGACTGGTGGTACGGCGCGTATACAACCGGCCGAGATTCGCAACCGTTTGGTCTTTGCCCAGGCCCAGGGGCGTAAGTTAATGGAACTCGCTGACGTTATTCAGGAGAACGGCGTGCAGGGCTTCGATGGGTTTGATTTAACGATATTAAACGACAGGGTTTTAACCGGTGGTACAACTCAGATAGCTTATCAGCAGGAACCCGATTCGGTGATCTGGCTGACCCGAGCCGATGGGCAGCTCCCGGCACTAACCTACCAGCCGGAGCAATCGGTTATTGGCTGGTCCCGCCACATTCACGGCGGCAGTTTTGAAGGCGGCAGCGCGGTAATTGAAAGTGTTGCAACAATCCCAGGCCAGGATGGCAGTGGGCAGTTCAAAGACAGCTCTGGCCGCCATGAGGTATGGGTCGCGGTCAAACTTGAGATTGGCGGCAGCACAAAAAGATTTATTGAATGTATGGAGAAACACTACAACGGAGAAGAGGATCTCCAGGAAGAAGCATTTTATGTAGATAGCGGCTTGACACTGGATAGTCCGGTCACGGTCACCAACGCCACGTCGGCGAAACCGATTGTTATTACGGCCGCCTCCCACGGGTTTAGCGAAGGCGATACCGTTAGGTTTGTTAGAGTTGATGGCATGACCGAGCTGAATAACCAGACTTACAAGGTGTACGAAACGCTGGACAATAGTTTTGAGATCAGCGGCGTTGACGGCGTCTCGATAAGCGCCATATCAAGAGCGAACCCTGGTTCAGTAACGGCCGCCTCCCACGGTTTTGTCACAGGCGACCAGATAGCCATCCACGGTGCCAGCGGTATGACCCAGGTCAATGGCAACGGCTACGCGGTAACGAGAGTAGACGCCAACACCTTTACCATTGGCGTTGATACGAGCGGGTATGGTACCTATACTATTGGCGCCTCAGCTTATCTTGGTGTCGATGGAACGGCTTTTACTACCTACAAGGCCAACGGCCAGGTCAGAGAGAAAGTATCCACTATATCAGGTCTAAACCATCTAGAGGGGCAGACCGTCCAGATACTCGCTGATGGCGCTGTTCAAACCACCAAGACGGTAAGCTCCGGGGCGATCACCCTGGATACAGCAGCCAGCGTGGTTCATGTTGGTCTCAGCTACGAGCGGCGCTGGAAATCGCTCAAATTAGCGTATGGCGCTGAGGCGGGGTCGGCGATCGGCCAGCCAAAATCTATTGCCGATGTAATTCTCGTTTTATTGGAAGCGGCGGAGGGCAGCCTATCGGTAGCATCCGTCGATGCCGACGGTGAAGGCGCATTTACCCCGCTTGATCTTAGATTGGCGGGTCAGATCGATG
>TARA_R110002110_G_scaffold76442_12_pt1 | contig 11895 bp, 15 predicted proteins | sample TARA_R110002110 | Tara Oceans TARA_R110002110 (sample SAMEA4397330) | marine metagenome | biome: Polar Biome; feature: [SRF] surface water layer (ENVO:00010504); material: water (ENVO:00002006), including particulate matter (ENVO:01000060) such as... | depth 5 m
TGCCATTCTTGCTGTATCAGTCATAGTTTTTTTTTGTATTGGTTTGTGGGGGTACAGACTTTCTCGTCGGCTGTCTTCTAGCGAGTCTAGCCTGTGTCCCCCACTCTCCAAGTGAATTAGGCTATCTCATTATCTGAGTCGATAACATTTTGTAGCTGTTGGTTCCAAGCTGATACTTGGTCCTTGTTTCTAACTACCACATCTAGATTGTATTGAGAGGTTACCTCTGCTCTCATGTCATTACGCTTTTTACTTAACGTAGTTACCTGTCCTTGTGCTTTGTTCAGACCTGAAATTGTTTTTACCCAGTCTGTACATGCTACCTTAGCTAGATTATCTATCTTGGCTGTCATATCCTTACTTCTCTGATCAAATGAGACGGTCGAACCTGCTGATCCGTCTTTGGATATGGTCCTTCTATTAGGCTTTAGTATTGCCTGTACTTGTGAAGGATTTCTGTCGAATAGAGTTAAGGCGTTCGCCCAGTCTGCTCTTTTTCCAGACCATAGTGCGGCTGCCGATGATACCTGTTTCTCTTTGGTTTCATGGGTTCTATCGTTTCCATTCCATCTACCACCTGCTGCATTCACTACCTCTTCGTACCCAGTTGCGTATACATGGTTGGCGAATGCTTGTCTTGCTTCTCTTGGTGTGAATGGTTCTCCATCTTTGTCGTGCATCCACTCATCATCCAATTCTACTGAGCATACTCCTAACATGGTTTCACATATAAGCTGAGTTGCTCTACCCTTTGCCTCGTTTGCTTCCTTGCCTCGTCCAGATGCTTGTGCTGTTTGATAGGCTGCCCTGCTGACCGACTCAATTACTTCGATGGCATCCCAACCTTCTGGGTTACCATGGGTGTAAGCGATCTCGGCATTTCTATCGTCACCGACTTGTGCATCTGCCCGAATCTGTGTTGTTACTAGATTCATGCGTTGCGGTGGTCCTGCGGGTAACTTCGGTTGCTTCGTGGCCATTGTTCTATTCCTTTTTGTTGAATGAATCAAGCCAAACTACACCCTCATTATCAGAAGATGGTTCGCAGGCAAGTCAAGATCCCGATGCGAGATGCAAGAAGATAGGACGCCAGTAGACGAGGGAACTTTACTTGACAAGTCCATCTTCGTACCAGAAGGGTTTTTGTGGCGACCGTATCCCCTTGATATGGTGTTCTTTATTTTTTTAAGTTGTCTTGGTTGTTTTAGTTTTGTCTTGCTGAATCTTACCATATTCTGACCATGGCGAGGATGTATAGTATCGGAAGGAGTATGGCGATTGCTGCCTGGGCTATCTTGGTGTTGGTCCACTGTATCTTTCTCACTGTTGTTCTCCTTTGCGCACCCGCTTATCTGAGTGATGATCCCATACGTTCTTTTTGATACTCAATGAACCATTTAGATGACCTCATACGTTCCTCAGTAAGCTTCTTGTACATGTGATCCCATGTCAGGGTATGTATCGCTAGTCCTAGAAACAGGGACCAGGCAATGAATATCGCTATGATATCGGGCCAGTTGTACATTTCATTTCTCCTTAGTTCAGGTGTGGTTTGAAGTTGTCGTCGTTGTCGGGTGTTAATTGTCCTGCATCTTGCCATTCTAAGAATTCTCCTATTGCTTGGTCTATCAGCTCTGCCCCTCTGCTGTCATACCATTCAAAGGTGCACTTACTGCAACTTAGTACAGGTATGGCTACTACTATGGTGTCCTTCTTACCTACCTGTATCATTGCGTAGTCTCCTCTTTCTGTTACGGTTCCGTCTGCACCACATGAGTCACAGTGAGTCAGGATCTCCATTAGAACGGCTCCTCGTCTGAGCGTAATAGGTCGTTGAGTTTCTTCTGGTACTCAGCTTCAGGAAGTTTCCCTTTCGTCCGCTGGGTGAGCAGGTCGAGTCGCGCCCGCCAGTTTTCTTCAGGCAGGTTGGCAGGTGGGTCGAATGGTGAGGGGCTGTAGTCTTCCTCCCAGGTTCTCATGGCTAGATCAGCCTTGGATATTATCTCCATGTCCGTACCTTGAAGGAGCCAGGTTACGAAGTCTTGGCGGAGTGATCCGTTGGTGTTACGGCCTATGAGGTAGCCGCCGTATGTTGCTGCTCCGGCTACGATGATGAGGCACAGAAGTTGAGCTAACATGTTATGCTTCTCCCTTTTCTGTTGAAGTGTCTACTGTAACCCAATGGCCTAACCGTCGTGCGGTTACAAGTTGGATGTCGGCTTCCCACTCATTGTCGTCCATAGGCCACGGTCTTCCCAAGTAGTCGCAGGTGTCTTGGATTTGGTGTGGGGTGAAGCCGCGTAGGGCAGTGAATCCTTCCCACTCGTCCTTGGAGTAGCCCATGTGTTTCGTGGCCCACCATGCGTCGTAGAGGTCGGCTAGGTACCAGAGTATCCCGCAGGATAGTGAGATGATCAAAGCGATGATCCATTCTTTGGGTGTAAACATGATGGTCTCCTTGTGTTGACCGTATTACATGGGGGATTAGGGTTACTAAAACTATGATTAGAGGGTCTCTCTATTCTTAACGTGTTGTAACGGGTTGTAACCGTTAATTGTAGTATCGGCTGGCAAACTCCTCCTCGGACATTCCTTCAAACTCGTCGTACTCCAACTGTGCTTCTATCCAGCGGTCTTCCGCACAGCCGATGGCATAGTCCTCGGCCTCCTCGGTTGTCATCTCGCCCGTAGCGAGCCACCGACGTTCCTCTCGGTACGCCTTGATCCAAGCCCTGATCGGCTCTTCAATGAGGAGTATGGTGGCGAGTACGCAGCCTACGATAGTCGGTAGTAAAAGGGTCCACATGTTCATGAAGCAACCTTGTGTTGAACAGGAATAACAGGTAATACAGAAACCGACTCCGAGGCTTCGACACCCCGGAGTGGTAAGGTTATGATCTAGAACGGCAGATCATCTTTGATTACACGGCGACCTTGACTAGCCCTTGCGAGCCTGTCAGAGGCTTCAAGGTCCAGAGCACTCTCTCGCTCTATTGCACTCGGCATCCCCTCGGCACTGAGCTGTATACCTTCGGAGACCATGTAGGTTAGAGCTTCGATCCACATGGCTTTCCGCATCGCAGGGTTGACCTCGAACCTACGGGTAGCCGAAGTGATGTTGACTCGGATAACCTTGGGGTCATCACCGACGGCTAGGTTAGGGTTCCTGCCGACATAGTCATCCCGAAGGAGTTCATACTTGGCACGCACGGCACCGTCGATGTACTCATGGAGACCTACGAGAGTGAAGTTATTCTCGAAGGCATGGGTTACACAAAGCTTGACCCAGTTGGACACTGCATCGGTGTTGCTCATGATTGGCTCCTAGAAGCTAGAATAAAGGATTAACCATCTTCCCTTCTCTTACTAGGAATTCATGAGATTTACGCAATGCAGTTCTTGCGGAAATGTTAGGAATTCCGTACCGCGAGGTGCTTGGGAGCCTGGAGTTTGTTACCCAGAGATTGTGTTCGGGGTATTACCCCGGAGACGATCACAGTTGTGGAGGTTGTATAGGGGGTACGGTTGTAAAGGTTGTCGAGTTGCCTAGGTTGCGAGTTGTTGGGTGGGGAGTGACCCCGGCCCCCCCCGCTGTGGGCTGAGGGTTTCCGGTTGTATAAAACACTGTTTTGGATATCCGATGAGCAAAATTTGTACTTTCTGTTACCGACCACCATTTACGATGGCACCATATTATCTAACTTGATAATCTATTTTTCTTTTCAAGTTAGATAATACATCTAGATAATCTAGACTAGATATCTAAGTCTAGATTACTTATATAGATAATATGGACAATAAACTTCTTTACGTTTTGGCCGACGCCGTTGATGCCTACAAAGCCGCTGGAATGCGGGGGAGAAACTATGTCATCCTGGGGTACAAAGCCGATAAGCTCCTCAAGGATTACCCGAAGCATTATGCCCGTCATAGCAACGGCAAAGTGAAATTTGTAGGAAAAACCGCTGATGATATTTTGGAAGAATATCTTTCCGGGTTAGGTTATGACCCTGGAAGCAAAAGGTGGCATCAGTTAGTTAGCAGTGTAATCGACATATGCAGAGAGGGTAATTAGTGGACATATCCACGATACAGCAGAATCTGAATTCTTTCGCGGAAGCTGATAAAAAAGAAATACTTGATATCATCAATAGACTTTCTACTGCGAAGGCAAGAGTTGCATCACATCAGGATTTCCTGACTTTCGTCAGGGAGGTGTGGCCCGCATTTATCGAAGGTTCGCATCATAAAACCATGTCGGACGCATTCAATCGTATTGCGGAAGGGAGTCTCAAGAGGCTGATCGTAAATATGCCCCCCAGGCATACCAAATCGGAATTCGCGTCACATCTGTTTCCTGCCTGGTATCTGGGAAAGTTTCCTGATCGTAAGGTTATTCAAACTGCTCACACGGCAGAGCTTGCAGTGGGGTTTGGTCGTAAGGTTCGTAACCTCGTTGGCTCCAGCGAATACGCTGATATATTTCCGGGCGTTGCCCTGAGTGCGGACTCGAAAGCTGCGGGACGTTGGAACACGAACAAGGGTGGCGATTATTTCGCTATCGGGGTTGGTGGTGCGGTAACTGGTAAGGGTGCGGACATACTGATCGTGGATGATCCCCACTCAGAGCAGGAAGCTGCTCTTAATGATCCATCCGTATATGATCGTACATATGAATGGTATACATCCGGCCCTCGTCAGAGATTGCAGCCCGGTGGGGCGATATGTCTGGTGATGACCAGATGGTCCAAAAAGGATCTGACCGGAAGTATCATCAAGGCATCAGTCCAAAGAGGTGGTGCGGATGAGTGGGAGGTAATTGAGTTTCCTGCCATCCTTCCCAGCGGAAAACCCTTGTGGCCTGGGTTCTGGCCGCTTGAACAGCTCGAAGCTCTGAAGGCGGAACTTCCTGTTGGCAAGTGGACTGCCCAGTATCAGCAAGATCCGACTTCCGAAGAAGGCGCGATCATCAAACGGGAGTGGTGGAAGGAGTGGGAAGAGAAAGATCCGCCCAAGTGTGAATTTGTCATACAGTCCTGGGATACTGCGTTTCTTGCAAAGGAAACCGCAGACTACAGTGCATGTACGACATGGGGTGTATTTACAGATGAAAACAAAATAACGAACATTATTTTGCTGGATGCGCTCGAAGAACGTCTTGAGTTTCCAGATCTGAAAACCCGTGCCTATGAGATGTACAAAGAATACAAACCCGATGCCTTTATCGTGGAGGCGAAGGCGGCGGGTACGCCGTTGATCTTTGAATTGCGGCGTATGGGAATTCCGGTAGGCGAGTATGTTCCCAGTAGGGGGAAGGATAAGATAGCCAGGGTAAACGCCATTTCCGATTTATTTTCTTCTGGTCATGTTTGGGCACCCAAAAAAAGATGGGCGGAAAAGGTGATTGAGGAGTTTGCTGCATTTCCTACCGGAGACCATGATGATCTGGTGGATTCTTCCACACAGGCACTTTTGCGTTTTAGGCAGGGTGGTTTTATTTCTATAGAGAGCGACGAACCCATGGGTGATCTGCTTCCGACGCGTAAGGCCGACTACTACTGATTGTTGACCCTGGGGTTATAGTATTTCATTGTGTGTACTTCATATTATGAGAAGGATGATCCGTGGCAGTAGATAAATCACTAGATCCTTTTTTCGGCGGAGATGATTTTGATATGGGTCCAGAAGGACTCATGCTTGCAGAAGAGGAGATGGCCTTACCGGAGTCTCTGGTAACCGAATTGGATGATGGCGGCGTCGAAATTGATTTCGATCCGATGGCACCGGAAGGTGGTATTGGTGAGAAATTCGAGTCGAACCTTGCCGAATATATAGAAGATGACGAACTACGCACCATTGCCCTGGATCTTATCTCCAAGTTCGATGCAGATAAAAGTAGTAGATCGTCCTGGGAGCAGACGTATGAGCAGGGCCTCGACCAGCTTGGTCTGGAGATAGAAGATCGCACGACACCTTGGGCCGGAGCGTGCGGGGTATTCCATCCGATGCTGTCCGAGGCGGTAGTGAGATTCCAGAGTCAAACGATTCAGGAGATCATGCCAGCCCAGGGTCCGGTCAAGACTCAGATATGGGGCACCTTTAGTCCCGAAAGGGACAAGCAGGCGAAACGGGTTCAGCAATATCTGAACTATCAGCTTCTTGAAGTTATGACTGAATACAGGTCTGAAACGGAGAAGCTTCTTTTCAGTTTGCCGCTGGCTGGTTCTGCATTTCGTAAAATCTATTTTGATCCATCCCTGGGCAGACCTACTTCGATGTTCGTTCCGGCGGAGGATTTTGTCGTTTCGTACAATGAGGCCGATCTGGCGCAGGCGGAGCGGTACACTCATGTAATGAATAGGAGCACAAATCAAATCAGGAAGCTTCAGGTAAGCGGGTTCTACCGTGATGTCGAACTAACGCCCTCCCATATCGAAGAAGACATAGTAACAGATAAATATTTAGATATTGGAGGCGTGAAGCCGTCCTGGGACAAGGACGAGCGGCACCAGCTTCTCGAAATGCACGTTGATCTGGATCTGCCTGGATTTGAGGACGGCGACGGTGTTGCCCTCCCGTATGTCATTACGATAGAGAAGGGAAATAGCACTATATTGTCGATTTACAGGAACTGGGCCGAAGACGATCCACATCGAATAAAAAAACAACACTTCGTACATTATGGATACGTTCCTGGGATCGGGTTTTACAATCTTGGATTGATCCATATGATCGGCGGGTTAGCAAAATCTGCCACGAGCCTGCTGCGCCAACTCGTTGACGCGGGCACCCTATCGAATTTGCCTGGCGGTCTTAAAACCCGTGGGTTGAGAATCAAGGGTGATGATACGCCCATTATGCCGGGAGAATTCAGAGACGTTGATGTACCGGGAGGGGCGATTCGTGACAACATCACTTTCCTTCCTTACAAGGAACCTTCTTCGGTTCTTTACCAATTACTGGGCAACATTGTGGAAGAAGGACGCAGATTCGCGTCCATGGCCGATATGAAAATAGCGGACATGAATCAAGAGGCTCCCGTTGGAACCACTCTTGCGATCATGGAGCGGGCCATGAAGGTCCAGTCTGCGATTCAGGCGAGAATTCATGCAAGCCTGAAGCAAGAATATAAAATTTTGTCTGAAATTATTAGAGATTATACTGATCCGGCGTATCCGTATGAAACCGAGGCCGGAGAGGAGATTAAAGTTGAAGATTTTGATGATCGTATTGATGTTGTGCCTGTGTCGGACCCCAATGCGTCCAGCATGGCACAACGGATCATGCAATACCAAGCCGCCCTGCAACTAGCAGCTCAGGCACCAAATCTTTATGACATGCCTCTTCTGCACAGGCAGATGATGGAATTGATTGGTATTCCGAATGCCGACAAGGTTGTTCCCGATACGGATGATGTACCTCCGAAAGATCCTGTTAGCGAAAATCAGGATATACTTACGATGTCACCTGTTAAGGCATATGAATACCAGGATCACGATGCTCACATGCGTGTCCACATGGTATTGAAAAGTGATCCGCAGATGGCGCAGGAAGTTCAGAATAGTCCTGCTGGCGGTGCGGTTATGGGTGCACTTGATGCACATGTCAGGGAGCATCTGGCCTTCATCTTCCGTAGACAGATAGAAGAAGAGTTGGGTGTTCCGTTGCCTCCGGTCGATCAGCCGCTACCCGAAGATGTCGAGAAGAGGCTCAGTACCCTGGTTGCCGAAGCCGCCGATCAGATGACTGGCAAGAAGCAGCAACAGCAACAGGCACAGCAACAGGCCGAGCAGCAGCAAGATCCGATTATCCAGCAGCGGGAACGCGAGCTTGGAATTCGGGAGTCCGAAGTTCAGCGGAAGCAGCAAGCCGACGAGGCCAAGCAGCAGATTGAACAGCAGAAGATGGCGGCGGATCAACAGCAGGATGCGGCGGAACTTGAGTTGGAACGTGAGAAACTTGCCCTGGATGAGACGGAACTGATGATTAAAACTCAGATAGACCGCGAACAGTTCGAGGCATTGCAGGAAGCGGAGGGCTATAAGCACGAGGTGGACCAGAAGGAACGTAAAGCCGACCGTGAAGACAAAAGGGGTAAGGAATTCTTAGAACAACAGGAACGTGAGGCTGATCGTGAGGCAGATGGATATAAGACAGCCTTGGATTTAGAGCAAAGAGAAAGGGACAGGAAGTCTAAGGGTGAGTGAAGGCGTCTTACCCCTCCTTCGTAAGAAGTTCAGGGAGCAGATGAATGAGCTTGCTGATCATCTGGCGTTAGGTTCTGCTAAAGACATAGAAGAATACCGCAAAGTGTGCGGCATGATAGAAGGTCTTGCTTGGGCCGAGCGTGAGGTTATTGATATGCAGGAAAGACTTAGAGATGGCTAAAAAGAAAAATTAACACACTCAATTAGAGTGCAACTTAACGAGAGGTCTTAATGGCTACACTCGCACAAGAAGTAGAAAAACAGTTAATGGAATCAGATGTTTCCGCAGAAGAAGAGTCTCCGCGCCTTGCTAGTCAGTTACCGGAGCCAAAGGGATACAAAATCCTTATTGCACTACCCGAAATTGATGAAACCACGGAAGGTGGGATCGTAAAATCGGCGCAGACTCAGCATGAAGAGTCGATTGCCACTGTTGTGGGCTGGGTGGTGTCTATGGGATCTGATTGCTATTCCGAGTTTACCCGATTTCCCAGTGGGCCATATTGTCAGGTGGGTGATTTTGTTGTTTTTCGAGCCTTCAGTGGTACTAGACTGAAAATTCGTGGTAAAGAGTTCCGTTTAATCAATGATGACACTGTAGAGGCGGTCGTAGAAGACCCCAGAGGCGTGGAAAGGGCCTAAAATGAGTGAAGAAACCGGAAGAATGACCGAAGAAGACAAGTTTTTAGGTGTTAGAACCACTATTGAGCCTCCTGCGGAGACCCAAACTAGTTCTGAAGTGGATGAGATTGAGGTTGATGTCATTGATGATCGACCAATGGAGGACAAAAGGGACTCTGGTGCCTCAGATGACGACCCTGAGCTTAAACAATACGGCCAAAAGGTCCAAAAACGCATCAAAAAGCTGAAATACGACTACCATGAGGAGCGAAGGGCCAAAGAAGAGTCGCATAGGCTTGCAAATGAGGCTGTTAACTACACTCAATCACTTCAAACCGAAAATCAGAGGCTGATTAGGCTTGTTCAGGACTCTCAGACCGCTTTAACGGAGCAAACCAAGCATAGAGCAAGTGCATCTATGTCTATTGCCGAAGAAAACTTCAAAAAGGCCCATGAATCGGGTGATTCGGAGAGAATTGCCAGTGCACAGAAGGATTTGACCAATGCACAGCTTGCACAGGCGTATGCACCCTCTGTTTCGCAGAAGATTATAGATAATTGGAAGCGTAGTGTGCTTGCAGAGGATCAAGAGTTGGCTGCACAACAACAACACGCTCCTCCTCCTCCCCCCGAACCCGATGCCAAGGCTGTAGAGTGGCAAAAAGACAATCCGTGGTTCGGTAATGATAAGGAGATGACTAGTCTTGCATATGGTGTACATGAGAGACTTGTTAGAGAAGAAGGTGTTGACCCAGACACGGACGAATATTATCAATTGATTGATCAACGTATGAAAGAGATCTTTCCTACGCACTTCAGTGGAGATAGCGGCAGGCTCGTTGTCGAAACTGCCCGCCGAAAGGTGAATCCGGTTGTAGCACCTGCATCAAGAAATAATGGTGCTATTCCGCGCAAGGTTACACTAACTCAGACCCAGGTACGACTCGCGAAACGCCTGGGACTTACGCCGCAACAATATGCGGTACAGCTAATGAAGGAGATGTCCTGATGGCTGAAAAACGCGCACCACGGAAACCCAGAGCAGTCGAGACCCGTGAAGACGAGACTCGTGACCAGCCCTGGGAACCTGCGTCCATACTCCCTGATCCCATTCCGCAAGAAGGATGGGTGTTTCGATGGATACGAACATCTATGATCGGTAATGCCGATAATACAAATGTTTCCAAAAAGTTTCGTGAAGGTTGGGAACCAGTTCGTGCCGAAGACCATCCAGAACTTCATATTACGAGCGATCATAAGTCAGAATGGGGTGCCAAGGGCAACATTGAAGTCGGTGGGCTTTTGCTCTGTAAATCGCCAGAAGAAACGGTTGCTAAAAGACGGGAGTATTATCACCGTCATGCACAGTCACAGATGCAAGCCGTCGATAACAATTATATGCGTGAGAACGATCCTCGGATGCCTGTTCTCCCGCCAGACCGTAAAACTCGTGTGGCATTTGGTGGTGGAAACCGCTAAATGTCACCTCATTTCTAAACAGGTTAGAGAATCATGGCTTCATCAGCTTCACCGTATGGAGCGAGACCGATTGGCACATTAAGTGCCTCCGGTTCGTGGACCAGTAAGGTAAGGCATCTACCGATTGCCAGCACTTACGGGACCGCCATTTTTAACGGTGACTTCGTTACAGTTCATACAGATGGTACCATTACTAAAGACACTGGTACTGCTGCATTGAACTCTGTTGGAATCTTTGTGGGTTGTTCTTATACACCTAGCACAACAAGTCAGAAGACGTTTAACACGCAGTGGCCTGCGAGTACAACGGCAACTGATGCGATGGCTTATGTAGTTGACGACCCGCAGGTTGTATTCCAGATGCAAGGTGACGAAGCCGTCAACACTACAGACCGTGGATTGAACGCGGGTGTGGTGCAGACGGCTGGTAGCACCTCTATCGGTAAATCCAAAAATGCTTTGGATGCAAGCACACCAGCTACAACGCTGACGCTTCCACTTCGTATCATCGACTTTGTTGATGGTCCAATGAGTAAGCAGCCAGTTGGGACAACAGCTAGTGATTCGTATCCAGACGTTGTTTGTATTTGGAATTGGCCGTCTAGTGTGACGGTTTCTCCACATCAATATCGACGAGCCACTGGGCAATAGGAGAAACTGACTAATGGCTATATCACGCGCACAACTTCTCAAGGAACTGCTTCCTGGACTTAACGCGCTCTTCGGGATGGAATATGCTCGCTACGATGCGGAGCATAGTGAAATCTATGAGCAGGAAAGTTCGGATCGGTCATTTGAAGAAGAAGTGAAGCTTTCGGGCTTCGACGCTGCCCCCGTCAAGGACGAGGGATCAGCGATTTCGTATGACGCTGCACAGGAGAGCTTCACCGCTCGCTACAATCACGAGACAATCGCCATGGGCTTTGCTATTACGGAAGAAGCCATGGAGGATAATCTCTACGATTCCCTGTCAGGTCGTTATACGAAGGCTTTGGCTCGCGCCATGGCCCATACCAAGCAGGTTAAAGCTGTTGTTCCTTTGAACAACGGATTTACTGCCGCTTATCAGAGCGGCGATGGTGTAAACCTTTTCACGGCATCAGGTGATGGCGTAACTGGCGGTGATGGTCACCCACTCGTTTCGGGTGGTAAGAACTCAAACCGTCCAGCCACTGCCGTTGACTTCAATGAGACTTCTCTTGAGGCTGCCGTTATCCAGATTGGCAAATGGACAGATGAGCGTGGTCTATTGATCGCTGCTCGTCCCCAGAAGCTTGTCATCCCGCCAGACTTGCAGTTTGTGGCGACACGGGTGATGAAATCTGATCTTAGACCTTCGACTGCGGACAACGATATCAACGCGGTGCGTTCGATGGGTGTTGTTCCTGGTGGCACGATTGTGAATCACTATCTGACTGATACGGATGCGTGGTTCCTTCTCAGTGACATTCCGAATGGTCTGAAGCACTTTAATCGCGTTTCTCTTGAAACGAGCATGGACGGTGACTTTGATACCGGAAATGTTCGCTATAAGGCTCGTGAGCGGTACAGTTTCGGCATTTCAGATCCATTAGGGATCTGGGGATCA
>TARA_R110002110_G_scaffold101636_4_pt1 | contig 11894 bp, 3 predicted proteins | sample TARA_R110002110 | Tara Oceans TARA_R110002110 (sample SAMEA4397330) | marine metagenome | biome: Polar Biome; feature: [SRF] surface water layer (ENVO:00010504); material: water (ENVO:00002006), including particulate matter (ENVO:01000060) such as... | depth 5 m
TCCAAACCTACCATAACTTGAAGGTTTATATAACCCTTTCATTGCATTTTTAAAATTCTTTTCTTCAAACTTAAAAGGATCTAATCCTTTTTTAGAAGCACGTCTATCAAATATCAATCTTCCAGATAAAGCATCATCAATCTTACTTCCACCTGCTCTTGTAAAAGGTCTAAACCCTTTAAACATGTTATCAAAAACAATTTTATTTGAAGCTAATATAATTGGTAGATTCCAACCTACTGTAGAAAAACCAGCTTTATTAGCTGTATTAGCAATGTCTGTTGCTTCTAATTCTGTTGGAGTTCTTCCATTTTGTATATAAAATTTATTATATAAATCTTCAGAAAGTTCATTTGCAACTAATCCACCTTCAAGTTTTGATTCTGCAAGGGCAAAATTAATTTCTCTAACATCTCTATAAAAAGATCCAAACAAACTATGAGCCTTTGTAAATTCTTCTAAATTTTGTGCATTTTTTGCTCCTTTAAAATAATCAGTTGTTCTGTCTAACGGGTTAATAAAGTTACCAAAAGCTTTCCAATATTGTCTTGCTTTGTTAACATCATTTAAATCACCCATTGCATTAGATAAATTTTTAGTAGCTTTCCCAAATCTATTTACATTGGGCAAACCTTTAGCAATTTTATTGATTCCAGATAATGCTCTTGCAAACATTGTTGGAACAGTAACTGGTGCTGCTGAAGATCCTGATAAAGCCGTTGCTCCTAATAAGGCACCTTCTTCTAATGCCATTTCAGCTAATATACCTATAGTATGTGCACTATTTAATACAAAATTATTTGCAAATGCTCCTACGCCACCTCTAGAACTATAACCTACTGACATTGCTTCAGATTGTTCTGCTGCACTTACATAATCAGGAGTCATTGGTTCAAAGGATAATAAATCTCCCCAACTTCTAAAACCATTTTTAACACCACTCCAAACTAAATTAAAAAATTGATCATTACCTCTTTGCCAATCTTGATAAGATGAACTATTTTCATTATATAAAGATTCATTATCTCTATAAGGTAGAAAACCTAAGTTTTTAAATTCAGGATGTGTATAGTATCTATTAAAATTTTCACCATGACTAGTAGCATTAAACTTAGTTGGAGAAGCAAACTTTTTTGGATCATATGCTGATTGAGATAATGACTGCATAAATAATGGGCCATAATCTTGTAGATCTTGTGGTTGAGGTGTGCTAGGAGCCTGACTTAAATTACCCGCATAATAATTAGCTATTGAGCCTTTTGCTGCAGGATTTAATACAGTCATGTCTGGTGTAATGAAATCATTTTGTTTTAATAATTCATTGAAAGAATTACCTATTTCATTTATACTTTCAAATGGATTATTTATGGAATTTTCATCACTCATTTGTAAGTCCTCCTAATAAAAAATCTTCAGCCATATTATTTTCTTTAGCATCATTTTGACTTAAACCTTGCATTTCTCCTGAATAATCTTTTGTTGAAGTATTTATACCTAATATTTTTCTAACATCATTTATAGTATATTTACCATTATCTAACCCTGTTTGAAGATTTTTCATTAACATATTATTTTGAGACATTCTATATAAATAACCTGAAGCTTGGTTAACAGCAATATTAGCATCTACACCACCAAAAGGTCCTATATCTACATATTGTGTTATTGGAGTTTTTTCAATTATTTTTCCTTCAGAAAAAGTATATCCTTTAAATAAATAATTTGCAATAATATTATTACCATCATTAGAAAAAGAAGTTCCAGAATTTGTTTGAGTCAGTGAACCTTTTTGAAAAGAAACATTTCCTGCACTAGGAAAATTATTTATATTAACTTCTTTACCATTTTGTAATAGTATGTCAACATCTGATGCTTTAGCTTTTTTAGCAAGATCACTATATTGTAAACTGTTTTTATCCATGTATATAGTAAATCCAGAAAGATCTTCATACATTGCAGAGTTATAAAAAGGACCTTGTGAACCTTCTGCACCAGTTGCAGCATCTTTTGTTCCTTTTGCAAATGATGCTACCCAATTTGCATTTGGTTGAATATATATAGCAACCTTATTAGGATCATTTTGTGCAACTCCATAAAAAGCCCAATTTAAACTAGGATGATTCATGTATTTAGGTTGACCATCTTTATCTAAAGGATTTAAATCTTTATTATAAACATCTTTTATTAATTGTTCAACTACTGTATTTGATACGTTTTCTACACCTTCTAATGCTTCACCACCAGCTCCAGGCCTTCCAACTTTTATATCCACATCAGCATTACCCAAATTAGCAATTATATCTGTAGCTAGAAGTTGAAATTCTTGGTTAGCTTTTGAACCTGTATTATATGCGTTAACATTTCCATTATAGCTAATTCCTGGAACATTAATACTTTCACCAGGTGTGTCAAATCCAATTTGTTTTACAATTTGACCATAATCCATTACAAGTTTATCTTTTAAGTTTTTATATTTTTCTTTTGCAATATTAATATTTTCTAAATCATAAACTTGTCTAGCAGCAGAGGGATCTGTTTGAGCACGTCTTCCTAAAATGTTTTCGTCAGATGCCCATGGTCCTTGCACCATTGCATCAAGATCATCTTTTAAATAACCCAAACCTCTACCAAGCATGTCCATAGGACCCATACCTCTATTTTCATAATCGTTTGCACTTAAATATGCAGAAATAAATTGTTCTTCTGATGGAAAGGAACCTTCTTCTAAAAAATCTACACTTGATTCACCTTCAAAATCAAAATTTCTTGCATAGTCAAGTAATACCTTATCATCTTCAAGAAAATCTGGACTACTTTGTAATTTTACAAAAGCATCTTTCATTCCTTTATCATGTATATCTATTGATGTTTCAAGAGCATCTTTTGCAAACTTAATTTGATTTCTTTTACTATAGTTATCTTTATACCATGTCTTTAAAGGGCTAGCATCATTTGCTAACATATTATACCATCCTATGCCGTTAAGTTTACCACCATCACTAATAGAAGAGCTAACTAGATCATTTATTTCTCTAATGTTTATATGTTTACCTATAAGATTCATATATTGATTAGTAGCTGCATCTAGTGATTTTTGAGATATTGCATTAGTCTCTGAGTATTCATGCATAAGCTCATACTGTATGGCTTTTAGTTTTTTATTTAAAGAATTTCCTACAGCTCTTGTATCTTTATTAAAAGCACCTTTTAAAAGTATATTAGTAAATGCAGTCAATGAAGTATTAATCCCTTGATCACTCATAGATGCATCATGTAACAAGGTGCTTAGGGCGTTACGAGAATTCTGTTTTTCTAATTCTACAACTTTTTCTTTATTTCCTTCAATGGCTTTAAGATTATTAGTATGTGTTAAATCACCTTTAGCATTACCAAATGGATTTTGAATTACATTAAGTATGCCATCAAACCAACTTCCTTTTTCTTGTTTGTCTAATGCTATTTGTTCAAGTTGTAAATCTATAAGTTTTTTCTTTTTATAGACTTTTAAATCTAAACCTGCTTTATAATCTGCCATCCACTTCTCATCATACTCCCAGCTTTCTTCACTTGTTAGTGTTGCATATGATTGTGATGCACTTAATACATCTTGTCTCATTAACATTGTAGCTTTAAGTGCTGCTGATCTACCTTTATAAGTTGATAGATCTACCTTATCTCCATTATTTAAAATTAAATTTACAGATTTCAAAGAATTTGAAGACTTATTAAGTGCATCTTTTTGTTGTGCTAATTGCCCTTTTATTTCTTCTAAGTAAGGTCTTCCACCATATTTTTCTGCATATTCACTATACACATTAGATAAATAATCTACATTCTCAGTATCTGATTTTATATCATCACGTAAATTATTTTGTGATTTTATAACTGAATTTAATGTTTCTGATATATATGCGTTTTCAGCTTCATCTTCATTTTGATAACTAGCTTTATTTTTCTCCATCCACCCATATTGATCCAATTCAGCTTTAACTTTATAGTATTGTTGAGCTTGTGGATTGCTAGCATACATACCTTCATAATATGTAGATAAACTTGGAATCATCATTGCTCCATTCTTATACTTCATTTTTATTTTCCCACCTGGACCACTTTCCCTGATCATTTCAAATTTATTTTCTTTGATGTCTGCCATCATATGCTTTCTTGTATCAAAGAATGGTGTATAATCAGGAGCTGACATTCTTAAGGCATCTTCATTGTTTGATTCTGAATATTTTTTTCTCCATAAATCAATATAATCTAAACCTCCTTGCCAAAATGTTCCCGCACCTTTTTTCTCATCAGTTTCATGTCTTAATGCATTTCCTTTTTGATGATTATTCATTGCACGTTTAGTATTATTCATATCATGAATAATGTTTTGATCCGTATAATAAGGTTTAAATAACTTATATGCAGCATCAATATTTGTAGGATTAGATAAATCTACACCAGAAATTCTTTTAATTTCAAACTCAGCTCTTTTAAAAAAATCATCTCTTTTAGCAATATCTTCTGGTCTAGTCATTGGTGCATTCAACAAACTATTATACAAAGAATTAACCTTACTCCAACCTTGATCATACTGCTGTTGCTTACGTGCTAAAACATTCTGATAAAAATTAAAATCAGGTCTAAAGGGTTGTATTTGTGGAATATAATCTGTTACTCCTTTTATATATGTTGCCATTGTTTGCTAATTTACTTAAAATCTTTTTAATTTATTAAACTTTTAAAGTTTAGACTATCCTCTACCTCTTAATCTATAGTAATCATTTAAATAAGAATTATTGCTAGTATTACCTCGTGATCTTCCTCTATTACCATATCTATTATCTAATATTGCTTTTATTTCCTCTGTAGAATAATTACCTGTAGATTTCATCTGATCAAGATCACTTTGATATCCCCCACTTGTATTTCCATAATCACGTAATCCAAGTTCTCTTGTTGAACCATCCCAATTAACAAATCCTCCTGATCTTGGATCAACTTGATAATTTGGATATAGTTCATTAAGTGCTTGTGCTTGAGCTCTATTGGTAACACCAGAAACCAGTTGTTGTCTCATATTTTCTCTTTTTTGATTTTTAGCATTATCATACTGTTGATTAGCAATAGTATTTTCATCATAGAATTGTTTTCTTCCTGCTTGATTAGCTAAAGCAAATTGATTTAATGTACCTGCAGCAGCAGTTTCAAAAGTATTTGCTATAGTATTATTTTTACCTTCATAATCTCCTAAAGTATTTGCAGCATTTGTCACATTTTGACCTTGTATATTACTTAATCTTGATCCTAATCCTTGTGGACCATATAATGCTGAAGTATCAGAAACCATTTTAGCTGATTCAGAACCTGCAGCAAGAGCTCTACTTGGATCATAAAAAACAGGAGATGGTATATGTGGATCTACAGGTTGATAATGAGGCATGTATTTATTAATTGGTTGAGCAAAAGCTGCACCTGCATTAATAACATCTTGAGCCCACCAATCTGCATCAGCCATTCCTTCATCAAGATCGTATTCTCCTGGCTCTATTCCTTCTTCATTATCTTCAAATGTAACTTCTTCATCATCATATAAGTTTTCTTTTGCACCAAATATATGACCAATAGTTGTATTACCTATAATATTATCTGATTTGCTTCGTCCTTGTGATGTATCGTCTCCATCCCTACTTCTACCTTGAAGATGATCATCCCTTGTTCCTTTTGTATAAGTTTGAAAGTTAGGAGATATTTGACTTATATAGTTTCCTTCAGAATCTGTTTCCTGTAATATGTTATACATTTCTTGAACAGCAAATTGTTCAGAACCTTTATTAACAGAATTTTTTCCCATTAAAGGAATATAATCATCTGTACCTGTATCAAATCCTTTTAATACTTCTGCATAAGCAGAAGAATCTGTATCAAGTTTATCTCCAGAACCAAAATATTTATCTGCCCATGCTTTACCTGAAACTGATTGATCCATATCTTTTCTGAAAACTACACTTATGTTTTGTCTTTGATGACGTTTCATTAAGTCTAATAACTCTTGATCTGTCATATCATAATAATCATCAGGAACATCAGCAGCATCCATATTACTAATACTATTATCATATCTATCTCTAAACTCATCAACAAATGTTGGGTCACTAAATGCATTATCTAATTCAGTATTAACAAAGCCAATATGTTTAGCAGCAATAATTAAGTCTTCATCAGATATTGGAACACCATCTTTATTAGTCCAATTTTGTGTATCTCTAGCATGCTTTAATTTTTCTAATGCAGTTACATCAGCAGTTGCGTTTTCATAAGTTGAATTTTGATTACTAACAGTTGTTATACGTCTCATCTTGTTACCATCTTTCCAAACAAATGTTCCAGTTCCATTAGCATCTTGATATGCTTTTGTTGCTTCTTCTTTAGTATCATAGACTTCAGTATCTCTTGAGATAGAACCTCCTGATTGATATATAGGGCCTCCATGTCTTTCAGTTGTACCTTCTACTGCGTCTTTACCTTGATACCATTGACTTCTCATTTGATCTTTAATCATATTATTTCTAGATCTTTTATCCTCTCTATTAGTTTTAAATTGATCTAACTTATCATTAATAAATTGATTAGGATAGAACTTTCTACGTGTATCTGATTCAAAACCTATATCATCAACAAAATCATATGATTGATAATTTTCATCATTTAATGCTTTCCAATCTTTAAAATCTAATACTCCTTCATCTCCTAACCATTGATCATTAGGACCAACAACTACATCATTTTGATATTCATTATAAGCATTTCTATCATAATTTCTATCTGTTATTCCTTCAAAGTTATCAAGATTATCTCCTTCTTTTAACCACTTTTTCATTTGTCTTTTGGTTAAATTATCAGGTTTTCTAAAATCAGATGAATTAGGTAATCTTATACCTTGTTCTTGTTTGATTAAATTATCTATTACAGTTTGATCTAAATTATCCCAATTACCTTCAGGGTTGTCACGTAAGTAACGTGCTTTTGCTGAGTTAGACATATCTTCAGCAAATCTTCCATCAGGTTGATATTTATATCTATCTATGTCTTCTGTCATTTCAAGTACTTCAGGATTATGCATTAAAGGATCAATACTTTCACCACTATTCATATTCTCAAAATATTTTTCAGTTGAGTATGGACCTACACCTTCTACATATGTTCCAAATGCATTTTGTATTTCTGATATCTGATCTCCAGATAATTTATTAAACTTATTAAGTTCAGGAAACTTTGCCATCCTTGCTGCTTTTTTAGGATCCATACTTAATATTTGATTTAGCATAGATTCATCAAGCTGTACATCAGGTCCTATTATTTCTTCTAAACCTTTTTTCTTAAACTTATTTAAATGAAACAATTCATAATCACTTTTTGATTGGTCATAATCTTTATCAAACTGTTTTGCATAATCACGTACTCTACGTCTTTCATTTTGTCTTGATAATCTTTTTTCTATATTATAAACTTTATTTTGTCTATCCCATGGATCTTTTCTATTAAACCAACCTTTTTGTGCTTTATGTAATCCACCAAATTTTGCTTGTTGAATTTGTTCTTGCTCTTGAGGATTAACAAATGGATTATCTGTATATGGCATTTTTATAGCACTTGCTGCATCAAATGATGATCTAGGATCTTGAAAATTATTCATATTTTGAGATACCTCTGAATTATAGTTTTGATTATCTCCAAGTAAACTGTTTAAAAGATGAGGAGGAAGTTTTTCCATGAAACTAGGGTCTTGTTGAGACTTCATATATATTTCATTTAACAACATTTTTTCTTGTTGTTTGTCAGTTAGTTGACTTTCTTGCTCAATCATTTGTGAATGCTCTTCACCAGGATATCCCATTTGTCCTCCTTGTTCTGCAACACTTAAACCAGGAAACCTTTTTGCCATATTATTATTATTACCACCATATCGTGCTTGTTTTAAAGAAGGATATTTAGCATAAACATTTCTTTTTATAGCTTCTGGATTTTCAGAATGATAAGATAATTGTAATGCAGATCTTCCTCTTTCTATTGTATTAATTGGATATGTGCCATTAGGTCCTGCAAAATCTTTAACACCAGTATATTTACCTGCATTAGACATTCCTGGTCTTTTTCTTATTTGAGACATAGAACCTCCTTTTCTAGCTTCTTCCATTTGTCTTTCAATTTCTTGTCCCTCATCTTGTCCTTCCTGTGGAACTATTTGTTCAGGATCAATTCCTGCAGATTGTAAATAAGGCATAGAAATAGCTGGTATACCATCTGGAAAACCTTTCATTGATTCTTGTACTAAAGCTAGTTTACCTAATTTAAGAGTATGATTAGTTATCATTTGTTCAGCAGTATCTATCTGAAGTTTATCAGACATAGGATCTCTTAGAAGTTCTTTATAATCATTTAAATTATATTTTTTTGCAATTTGTGCTGGAGTATATGATTTTGATTTTCCTTTTTTAGAAATGGGCATTTCAAACTCAGCTAAGATATCTTTATCTTTAATTAATAAATCTCTTGTATCTGAAAATATAAATGAATCTTCAGGTAAATTTAAAGGAGTCCCTCCTTCAGAATGTCTACTTCCACCAACTCTATAATTTTCAGGTATACCATCACCTTCTAAGTCTGTTACAACATATTCATTTTTTTCAGCTTCAAGATTTGCAGAGTCTCTATCAACTGGTTTTAATGTATGATTTACTTCAATTGGTTTTTGCCCAAATTGAGCATCCATTCTTTCACTAGGTAACTTGTTTATTCTTACTCTACGCATAATTATAATTTTAATCTAAATAATCTAATTGACCACCTCCGTCTAAGAAATTTTTTAATTCATCTTCATCCATATATACTTCATCACCAACTTTTCCACCAAATCTAGCAATATTTCCATAATTACCAAAGGATCCCATTCCTGTTTCATAAGGGTTTAAGTCAGATGGACCAACATTTTTTTGATGATGTCCTTTCACCAATCCTTTATCAGCTGGTTGTGATATGTACATATTAGATGCATCAAATTGATCATAAAAACTATCTTGTTGTTGCTTTCTATCTTTAGAACCTGTAAGTACATCTACTGTAGTTAATCCTGCTAATGCTGTATTAGCTTTTTCATGTCCTGATAAATTAGACCATCTAGATCCATGTTCTTCTCTTTGTTCTTTTCTCCAATCTCTTTTTCCTTGTCTCCATCCTTTTTTTGCAGCTCTTGTTGCAGATCTATCTTTTTTCAATGTTGTTGAACCAAATTCAGGACTAACATCAGATAATACATTTCCTTCAGCATCACGTGCATCCATTTGAAAATTAAATTGTCTTTTGTTATTAAACAATCCTTTATCTACATATGGACCAGGAGTTATTCCTATTTGTCCTTCTTGTTCCCATTCTGGATAAGTTTCTAATAATTTAGAATCTTCATCTAACGCATCTTGAAAATCTTTAGCTTGCATGAATCCATCTCGTTCTTCCATACTTTGATAAATTCCAGTAGGTTTTGCAACTGGATAAGTTCCCCATGCCCCACCATCTTGATAATAACTTTTTTGTCTAACAGGAAAATTTGTTATTGTACCATCAGGTAATGTATCAGCATTTAAAGGACTATTTGGATCATATGGTGAATACATGATATCATGTTCTAATCGTTTAAGTTCTTCTCTTCTTGCAGCCTCTTCTTCACTTTCTCCATCAGGCCATAATGCATAAGCACCTGCTCCAACTCCTGTGGCACCTGCAGCCCATAACGGCCACTTCTTATACCACATTATATTTTTAACTTGTTCTCCAAGTTTTTGCTTTACTATTGGGTTTTCAATTTTTTCAATTGACTCAAATATATTAGAAGATCTTGAATAAGTAAATTTTTCTGCTTCAGCTGTTATATTATTTAATATATAGTTATCTGATTCAGATAAAGTTATTCCTTCTTCTTTTAATAAGGTAACAGTTCTTTTAAAATTTGTTAAACCACTTTTAGATAAATTATTTAATCTTATTTGTTCAGCAAATGTCCCAGGACTTTCAATCGTATGATCAAATCTTCTTAAATGTGTAGATGATTTAGGATCTATTTTAGATTTATAAAGTTTTTCTAAATCATTTGTATAAGCTTCAAACTCACTAGGACGTATTCCAATACCAATATTTTTTTGTTGAGCAGCAGCATTCATTAATAAATTTCCAATCCCTATACCTTCAAAACCTTCATTAACATTTAATCCTTGTATTGCATCATCAACAACACTAAGGTCACCTAATGGAACGTTTACACCTTCTTTTAAACCTTGTAAAGATAAGTTATAATCACCTTTAGGTGACATAAATTTATTACGTGGCCATCTTTTATTTGATCTAAGTGCATTATTAACAACAGATTTTATTGGTCCACCAGGTTGAAATATGAATGGAACTTTACCAGGACTTTCAACTTCTCCTTTTTTTGATTTTTTAAATGGTATTAAGTTTTCCTTTGCTGCAGATTCATTATGTAGGGCTTTAGTGTTGTCATGAAGAGGGTGATATGAAGATTCATATATTTGTCCATCATTTTCATTTACTTCTGTTCCCCAATAAGTTGGTGCGTTATCACCTTGTTCAAAAGTTGCCTTTTTATATTCTTCAAGAATTTCCATTGGTGATGGGGTTCCAGGAGTTGTCACGTAATTAGGATCTTCAGCTTGTTTCTTTAATAATTCAAGATCTATTGTTAAATTATCCACATCAGTTGAGTATCCTAAATTTATGTTAGAAGGTCCGTATGTTGATTTTGAAGTGGCTCCTTGTCCTATTATTTCATCAAAAGTAGTTGGTATCTTAGGGCCACCAGCTTGCATATATGGATTATATCCTGGAGCATATGAAGCCTCACTTCCTTGAGCATCTTTTCCATATGTAGTACCAGGTGCTACATTGTTGCTGTATCCATTCCAGCCAGCTACATTTTCTTTATAAGTACCTTTGTTTCCCTGAGCATCAACTCCTTCTTTAGGAGCATTAAACATATTTTTAACAAAACCTTTTACACTATTTATGTTATTATATAATTCATCTTGAGAGTTATTAACTTGATCTTCATATAATGAAGCAAAGGGATTTCCTTTATATCCGTAATCTTCTGTTCTAAAATCATTATAATGAACACCTGGACCAGGTGCACCACCTGTATTAAACCCTTGCTTTATTTGCTTTGGTGATAAACCAATTTGTTGTAAATCATTTTTAATATTTGCTATATCAGATGTTTTATTTACTAAACCAACAAAATCAGCTGATTTTTGTTCAAAATAATTTTTCTCTTCTTCATTAGGCATAAAAGCATTACCACCACCTTCTTCCATCATGGGCTGCTGTTGCTGCATTGAAGGATCCATTTGTTGAGACTGTTGAGATTGTTGTGTCATCATTTCAACTGTCTGCTGAACAATTTGTATAGCTTGTGCCTCTTCTAATTCTAATTCTTTTACTAATGTCTTTATTATCTTTTCTGGCTTTTCACCTTGTTGAAGCAATTGAGCAACTTGCATCATGATTTCTTGTTGCTGCTGTTGTTGTTGAGCTTCTTCCTCACTCATTTGAGGTTGTTGAGGTTGTCCTTGCATCATCTGTTCTTGACCAGGTTGTTGCATCATTTGTTCTTGAGGACCTCCTTGTTGAAAGATGTTTACACCACGTTTTTGTTGATAACCTGCTGATGAACCACCTTTTTTGTATACTCTAACTTTTCTTGTTTTGCTCATGATTTAAACTATATATATAATATACGAAATTTTTCTTAAAACATTTAAACTTTAAAAGTTTAGATATATTCTATTTCGTATCCTTGTTGTTTTAATTTTTCTATTTCTGGATCAGTTAAGTTA
>TARA_R110002110_G_scaffold21734_2_pt1 | contig 11894 bp, 9 predicted proteins | sample TARA_R110002110 | Tara Oceans TARA_R110002110 (sample SAMEA4397330) | marine metagenome | biome: Polar Biome; feature: [SRF] surface water layer (ENVO:00010504); material: water (ENVO:00002006), including particulate matter (ENVO:01000060) such as... | depth 5 m
CGTCAATGGTTTTAAAGCTGACGTCTTCAAAGGGAATGTCTTGTGTACTTGGATCGCCGCAAAATACAAAGTGTTCAACACTGCACTCGGTGAGTCCTAAGTGTAATATTTTAGAGGAAAAAAACCACGCACTGCCAACATAGGCAAGGGTGGTGAGCACAATGATTGATATTATTATTTTTTTGATCATTATGAGACCTTCAAGGTGAGAAAAAGCGAGTGCAGAGCAAAGTCATTATTGATATTTTACTCTACACTCGTATAGTAATTGCCGTTGGCCCATGTATGGCAGCGACAATAAAACACAGCTATAAAGCGATGATACTTTTCTTATCGATTTCAATAGCGGCATCTAACGAGGCTAATATTTCAGCTCGCTCTTTTAATTTTGTACCGTGATGTGCGGTCATATTTAGCGTTTGCATTTGTTTGGCAACCGCTTGTGCTGTAGCCATTAATTGCTCTTCTTCAACCACTACATCAAGAAAACCTGCAACAGTAGCCGCTTCTGGAGAGAAAAGTTCAGCGTTGATCACTGCACGTGTTAAGTAATTAATAGGTAGGCGGTTACGGGCGATTTCAATACCGGCATTATGCATTGTCATACCAATAGCAACTTCATTTAAGCCGATTTTAAAGTTACCTGCACAACCAATGCGGTAATCACAACTGAGCATTAAAAATGCACCTTTAGCGATAGCATGACCAGTACAAACACCAATAATGGGGGTTGGAAAAGCTAACATTCTACGCGCAAGTTGTGAGCCAAGCGTTACTAAACCTATAGCGGCTTCTGGGCTTGATTTCATGGTTTTTAAATCGAATCCGCCAGAGAATATTCCCGCTTGGCCGGTTAAAATTACAATCGCTTTTTCTTGTTCAGCGTGATCTAAAGCAGTATGTATTTCGCTGATAACTTGCGGCGATATGGCGTTGACTTTGCCGTTATTTAGCGTAATTACATGCACGTTATTTTCAATTGCTACGTTGATCATTTCCATTTTCTTACCTTTGAGTCATTCAATATTTATTGTTGTTTATACAGGGATTCAACCATAATACCAAACAGATCACGCATTTGCTGTGCTTGGTATCATATAAAATGTTTTTATCCTTGGCTGGTGGCTAATTGATAGGCAGGTCTTTGCTGAACCGTTTCAAGATAACGTTTAATGTGCGCTTTATTGTCGATTAGCTGCAAAGTACCGGCGATTTCTAAAATAATGGTCATCATAATATCAGCAGCGGTAAAATTGTCACCGGCGAAATAAGTTTGCTTACTTAACGTGTTATCAATATAAGTAAAGTCTAAAGCTATTTCTTTTGCGATGTAATGATCGAGAGGTGATGCACCTGAACGCTTTTCCATGCCCATTAATAAAGTAGAAATAACAGGTAAGGCTAGTGAACCTTCTGCAAAGTGTAACCACTCTAAATATTGATAATATTCTTGGGTATTTTGTGTTGGCCTTAATTGCTCATGAGGACTTTGATTGAGAATATATTCCATAATAGCGCCAGATTCACACAGGGTTACATTATCGTCTACAATGATTGGTGCTTTCGCTAGAGGATGAATTGCTCTTAAACTTTCAGGCGCTAAGTTAGTGTTTGGGTCACGCTGATGTTTTACTAATGTGTAAGGCATATCAAGTTCTTCAAGCAACCAGATAACGCGCTTGGAACGAGATTTATTTAAATGGTGAACGGTGATCATAAAATAATATTTCCTGTGATTATATCAATCGAGTGCTTTGATTGAGCTGTTTCGAGCATTGTAGCCTTTAGTATCACATGAATGGATTGTAATGCATGCTATTTTCTACAATCCATTCATTGTCTTTATTGCTTCTATCGCTACTCGATTGCGTATTACTCCTTTGTTTGTTCAGCAGTTAAAGCAATGTCATTAACGTTATTGGCTGCTAAATGCAGCTTAAGATGTAATATTTTGACTAATAAACCCGCGGTAAATCACCAATTTGAGCAGCTGCGCGTGAACGATATACGCTATCAACAAACACCCCAACGGATGGTTCAATACCGGTATTATTAGTACCGTTACCAAAAGCACGAATGGCGAAATTAGTATTTACTGAGCGTTGTAATGGTGTTACTCGTAAAGTTGGCACAAGTGTTTGCAGATCATTCATGTCCATAACTTTAGTTTGTTCTATCGCTTTACTATTTACCACGGTAACGGTAACGGGTGACTCTTGTAAGCCTTTCAAGCGTTTAGATGCGATAACAAAAATTCTTTCTATATCTTTGTCTGCTTTATACTACCTATAACTCTGCTTCTTGAGCACTTGCTGTTGCTGTGCACCGATCATGGCAAACGCTAGCAGTGAGTGCTTAAAAGTTTTTGCTGTATTATTCATTTCTTTCCCCAATACTAACTGATAGTTACTCTGTTATTTAACATATTGTTTTTTTATAGAATATGTATAACGCTTAAGCGTTCTTATTGCTAACCTGTAAGTATGTAATGTTGCGTAATTAAAGCGGCTTTATTACCAATAGGGCATGGAGCAGTAAATTCACTAAGCCTTACTTATTCATAACCTTCTGGTACTTAACTGAACATTTAATTACCAATTCATGCTAAGTCTAATGATTAAATTAAACCAATCGATTGTTTTGATGGGGTACTATTCTTAAAATGAATAATACTGTGACATAAATCACTTTAGCCGCTAATAGGGGCATTAATCGCTTGATTAAATGAATAAAAATGATTATTTACTGATTATTTAAAAAATAGTTTTGAGAACTAAAATAGTTGTTTATAATTAAACTGAATATATGGTCATAAGTATTATTCATTTGGATAATACTTGTGAGTGATTTAGCATGCAGTATTAGACGATGTTATTTGTGTGAAGAAATCATCCAAATAGTCAATTGACCATATTAGCCAGAAATAATTATTTGGAGAACCACATGCTTGAATATAAAGCACCCATTCGTGATGTTAAGTTTGTTATGCAAGAGTTGCTTGATTGTGAAAGTCACTATCAACATTTAGGTTATGAAGATGCAAGTACAGATATGGTTGATGCCATTATCGGTGAAGCCGCAAAATTAACTGAACAAGTTGTCGCTCCGTTAAATCAAATCGGTGATCAACAAGGTTGTACATGGACCGATGGCGTTGTGACTACACCAGATGGCTTTAAAGAAGCGTATCAACAATATGTTGAAGGTGGTTGGCCAACATTATCTCAATCAGAAGAGTTTGGTGGCCAAGGTTTACCACACTCACTTAATATCAGTATTGCTGAGCTATTCTCAAGTGCAAACCATAGTTTTGCTATGTATCCCGGTTTAAGCCATGGTGCATTAGCTACTATTGAAGCGCATGGTACAGCAACACAAAAACAACAGTTTATGCCAAAGCTTGTTGAAGGTAATTGGACTGGCACTATGTGTTTAACAGAGCCGCATTGTGGTACTGATTTAGGCATGTTGCGCACTAAAGCAGAATTGAATGAGGATGGCAGTTACTCATTAACCGGTACGAAAATCTTCATTTCGGCTGGTGAGCACGATTTGTCTGACAATATTGTGCATATTGTTATTGCCCGTATTCCTGGTGCGCCAGAAGGTAATAAAGGTATTTCGTTATTTATTGTACCGAAGTTTAATGTTAATGATGATGGCACTATCGCAGATAGAAATGGCGTAAGCTGTGGCTCTATTGAACATAAAATGGGTATCAATGGTAATGCGACTTGTGTGATCAATTTTGATAGCGCGAAAGGTCATTTAATTGGTGAACCTAACCGTGGCCTTAAATGTATGTTTACCTTTATGAACGCTGCTCGTATTGGGGTAGCAAGTGAAGGTGTTGCTGCGGCTGAAGCCTCATTTCAAGGGGCACTAGCCTATGCTAAAGATCGCTTACAAATGCGTTCAATTAGTGGTGTAAAAAACCCTGATGGCCCAGCAGATGCCATTATTGTCCACCCTGATGTACGTAGAATGTTGTTAACGCAAAAATCTATAGCTGAAGGTGGCCGTGCGCTTGTTTCATATTTAGCACAGCTGGTTGATATTGGTCATGCTGAAAAAGATGAATCGGTTAAAGCTGATGCTGAAACTAAGTTAGCGCTTCTAACACCCATCGCAAAAGCCTTTCTTTCTGAGCTAGGTTTTGAATGTACCAGTCATGGCGTACAAATTTTCGGTGGTCATGGTTTTATCAAAGAGTGGGGCATGGAACAATTAATGCGTGATACCAAAATTAGTTGTTTATATGAAGGCACTACCGGTATTCAGGCATTAGACTTACTTGCGCGTAAAATTATTGGTACTCAAGGTGAAGTATTAAAGCCTTTTGCTAAAGACGTGAGGGTGTTTTGCCAAGAGAATATGGACAATGCCGAAATGGCAGAGTTTATTCAACCTATTATGGCTTACGCGAAAGAGTGGCATGAACTTACGGCCTCTATCGGCGCCAAAGCGATGAAAAACCCAGATGAAATCGGTGGTGCATCGGTGGATTACTTAATGTTCTCTGGTTATGTCACCTTAGCGTATTTCTGGGCAAAAATGGCGAAAGTTGCCCAAACTAAGCTAGCACAAGGCACAGAAGATAAAGCCTTCTATCAAGCGAAAATTAAAACTGCACAGTTTTTCATTCAACGTATGTTACCGCGAGCAAAAGGTCATGCAGCTTGCATTAGTAATGGTGTCGATTCGATGATGGCATTAGACAGTGAAGACTTTGTTTTTTAAGCTAACCTCGGACATTGGCTGAACGCTAAAATCGCATAAATAAGCAGTTAAAAAAAGTCCGTTACGCAAGTAACGGGCTTTATTTGTAATGCTAATAAAGCACTGAAATATTTAGATAAAATATCTTTAAATGCTAGTTTTAGCGTTACTTTCCATCGGTGGCAGCATACCTTTAAGTAAGCGGCCAAAAATATCTGCACCGGTGATAATACGCTTAGTGTCACCCCATATCAGTAGAACATCGTGTTCTATAACGCCATCAAAGTTTTGATCAACAGAGGTATTTACTTTCATTTTTAAAATGGCTTCATTTAATGAGGTGTTTTCATCTGTGATCACTACCGGGCGATGACAGTAATTGTATGGGTCAAAATTCTCCGATTGAAATAAGGCACTGCGTAAAAAACCATCAGCATCAATCACCAGCAAAGGTTCACCTTCAAGATTGGTTAATACCACCCAACTATAGCCTGAGTGGTTCAGCATGGTGAGGAATGGATCATCAGCACCAGAATAACTATCGGGTAAAATGGGTAAATCTAGTTTTGTTGGTAAGGCGATAATAGAATTAGGATCAATAATTTCACCTTCTTCTGTTACTTTAATTTCATCTAAGGCGAAAAAATTCAGTGCCCCAATACCTTCAACATGATTCAAGTCGGCTTCTTCGGCGCGAATATGTTCTTTAATAATATTGCCTAATTCACTCTCACCTAAATAGGTAATACCTTCTTTACCTAACCAAGCATCAAGTATTAATGCACTTGGCTTAGTGACGGGATAAAGCAAAAACTGGTAAAAACGAATAATAGGTGAAAGCATACTGCCCATTTTTAATGCATTACGAGAAAAATAGGCTTGTGGGGTGATCTCACCCACGACAGTAATTACGATAGTGGAGAAAAGAAAAGCGCCAACACCAGCGAGCACTGAATCCGACAACATAGTCAGTAATACATTTATGCCGACGTTACCCCATAAAATAGTGGCTAATAAAAAATTAGAGTCATTTCTTAGCGCGAGGACTTTTTTAGCCGCTTTATTACCTTTATTGGCTTCAACTTCTAGTTGTAGTCGGCTGAGTGAGAAAAAGGCTAAATTTAAACCAGAAAAAATGGCAGATTGCGAAATACAAAATGCAATGGCAATCCAAGTGATTGTTTCTACGGGCATTACTTAATTCCTGTTATTGTTACCAATCCAGTGGCTACTTTCGCTGGATAGGTATTACTTTCTTAAAGCAGCAATAAGCTGCCTAATCCTAAAAATACAACGAAACCAACAATATCGGTTACCGTGGTTAAAATAACCGCACCTGATAAGGCAGGGTCAATATTCAATCGATTTAATAATGCCGGGATCATGACGCCAGATGCGGCGGCGGTCAATAAATTTAATAATATGGCCAAAGCGATCACTAAACTGAGTACTAAGCTATCAAACCAAAGGTAAGTGATTAACCCGATCACCAGTGACCAAATTAAACCATTTAGCGCACCAACTTTGAGTTCTTTTCGCAGTAATACTTTACGGTTTAAATCGGTTATTTGACCTAAGGCGAGGCCGCGGACAATAACCGTTAAGGTTTGACTGCCAGAAACACCCCCCATAGATGCAACTACCGGCATTAATACTGCTAATGCCACGACTTGTTGCAATGTAGCTTCGAAAAAGCCAATAAACCATGAGGCTAAAAATGCTGTTAATAAATTAATGCCTAACCAAATGCCACGGTTTTTCGCACTGGTTCGTACGCTAGAAAATAAATCCTCGTCATTACTTAAACCCGCAGCTGTCGTGATTTGTTCTGTTTGTGACTCTTGTTTAACTTGGTAAGCTGTTTCTATTGTAAAACGACCAAGAAAGCGTTCATTGTCATCAACGACAGGAAGTGACATTTTTCCAGACAGTATGACGGCTTCTGCCGCGAGCGTTAGTTCTTCGTTAGCGTTTAGTCGCACTATTTCCGGGCAAAAAAGTTCTTTTAATGTGCCTTCTGCGTTATTAGGTAACAGGGTATTAATGGCAACAGTACCGGTTAAAATACCTTCCTTATTTACTGCATAGAAGTCTTCGGTATAGGGCGCAAGTCCTTTATGTAAAAGTAATTGAGCACTAATAATTTTCAGTTTTTCTGAAATGCGGACATAATTATAATCTAACCAATGGCCGACACTGTCGACACTAAATTGCTGTGCTTGTTGGTACAACTTTCGTTGTGAGTCATCTAATTGCTTTATGGCATACTTTAATAGCCGACTAGGAATTTCTTCCGCAATTTCAATAACATCATCAACATCAAGCTGTGCTAGCAACTCGAAACATTCGTCATCAGTTAGCGCCTCAATTAAACTTGTTCTGGTTGCTTGCCCCATATCAACAAAAGCGGCTCTTTGTATTTCTTCAGGATAAGTTGCCCAAACACTTAAGCGTTTATCTTGTGGTAGCGCTTCTATAAGTAAAGAAAATTGCTCTGGTGCCAAGGTGTCAATAGCGCTGGTCATGATTTCAGCAATTTGTGGCGTGTGTTCGGCAATTAATATGTCGTTAATGACCAAGGATAATTTGTCTATGGCATTTTCTAACATTGAATTATCCTTAAAAGCGTTATTAAAACACTCTGGTATTTTATTTTAAGTAATTGTTTAGTCGTCATTTGTCTTTTTTTTAGCTGTTATTGTTGTTATATAGTTTAACGTTATTGCTTAATCGATTTTATTCGTATTTACAGTTAAGTGTATTACAATCAAGAGAAATTAAGTTAACTTTATACCAAGTTGATTGAGTTATTGCCCACTCAGCGAGAGTTAACCTCCATAAGGCGGCTAATGATTCGGCCATGTTATTGTTTATTAGATGAACGATATAATGTGAGTAATTGAAAATAATGAGTAATGTAGAACCTTGATAAATATTTAGCGAGTAGTTATTAATTTTTTTGACATTAGGGTCAAAAACTAAGATCACAAATCATCCCTAGCAAGCTGGGGATATTGAGAGTGTAAAATGATAAAATGTATGTTGATATCACCAACGGAAAAAACTTTATTTGGTGGCCGCGAATTAATAGAGCAATGGCAAAAAGATGAGCAAACAACGCTTTGGGTAGATCTTGATAATGTTGAATTGGAGGATGAAAAAAAGTTACTAATGGATTTTAATTGCCATCCTCTGGCTATTAGTGATGCTCAGCGAGAACGCCATCCGCCTAAAATAGAATTATTCAAAGATTACATCTTTATGTTGTATCGCGGCATAGTGGCGAATGATGATGGCTTACGCTTTGGTCATTTACAAATCAGTTTGTTTATTGGTAAACGCTTGTTAATAACTCGTCATCCGCAGAGCTCATTGGCCATTAACGAACTATTTAATCAAAATAGTGAGAAGTATCTTAAACGTAGCCCTATTCATATGGCATTAAGACTTTTTCATTGCAGTTGTGGTTACTATCTTAAAGAGCTTTTTACCTTTGAAGCTGAACTGGAAAAAATTGAAGACAAATTTCAGTTAAGTGGTAATGATCGCATGATGAAGCAAATTACCTCACACCGCTCACAACTGGTGAAAATAAGACGTACTTTCAACTATCATGTCAGTATGGGAGATACGTTAAAAGCTTATGTTGATGATGATGATACTGATTTGATCACAGATAAAGAAATACATACCGTTAATGATTTACGCGAGCGTTTAGATCGACTTTTGAGTCTTTCACAAATGTATTATGATATTTGTGGTGATTTAATTAATGGTTATATGTCAGTGACTTCACATCAACTTAATGCCACCATGCGGGTGTTAACAGTGATCACAGCATTGTTTGTCCCTTTAACCTTTCTTGCGGGTATCTATGGAATGAACTTTGAATATATTCCTGAACTTAAAGCTGAGAATGGCTATTTTATTCTTTTAACTGTAATGGTGGTGATCTCAGTTGCATTACTGGTAGTATTTAAGAAGAAACGCTGGTTATAAATGAGCTGCAGCAGTTGATGAGGTTTATTCTCGTTGCTGTTGGTGATCTGCCTATTGGTCAGATTTCGTGCTCAATAATATACCGCGCTTAGCTTATTTAATTATTTTTGCTAATAAAGTCGTCATAATTGTGACAGACCGTGCAATTTAAACGGCCAAGCAGCCATGGATAACTATTGAAACAGCTGAATTACAGATATCAAATTCGACAAATCTACACATTTATTATTATTTTGATGTTCGTGAGCGCTTTTAAAGTTCAGTCAGCTCAAAATGACGAAAAAGCGGGTACAGCTATCACGATAAATGGTGTCGATGCGGCACTAAAAACCAATATCTTGAGAAACTTAAACAGCACTGACAATATCATTCCGTTGTCAGTGCTAGGCTTCCCTCAATCAGATAATTATATTCTGAGTAAAACTCGTAGTGCACTACAAGCCTTGGGTTATTATCAGCCGATATTAGCATTATCAGATGAGCTACAAAGTGATAAAAATACCAAAATATTGACAATCGATTTAAAAGCACCAGTACGTTGGAATAAGGTTGATATTAGCCTCAATTGTCAGAATGAATTGAGTGAATTATCACAACTCGTTGCGAAACATCCTTTTAGTCAAGGGAAAGTTGTCAATCACGGTGATTACAGCCAGTTTAAGTCTACATTACAGCGCCAAGCACAAGAATTAGGTTTACTAAATGCTAGCTTCAGTCGCAGTGTACTTAACGTTGATGTTACACAACTTGTTGCCAATGTTGCTTGGACTTTTGATTGTGGTACTCGCTACACAATTAACAAGGTAAATATTGATGGTACCGAGCTATCACATGATTTAGTCAATAGTTACTCAAACATACGTTCAGGACAAAATTATAATCAACGCGATATTATCTCGAGCCAACAAGCACTTAATCGTTCTGGTTTTTTTAAATCAGTGGTTGTTGAACAAGCCATCGATCATACTACTGAAACTGTAGATATTAGTCTTTCTATAGCGGACACCGAAAAATATGAGTTAAAAACATTGTTGGGTTATGGCACCGACAGTGGTGGTAAATTAGGTGTTAGTTGGAAAAATAGACGGGTAAATGACAAAGCACACCAATACATAGCTGCCTTAGATTTAAATGAAGTAAAATTAGACCGAGCAGATATCCATGCCACCTTTCAGTACCAAATACCGTTAGAAAAAGCCTCTAGTCAGTGGATAAACCTGATCAGTTATCAGATTAAAAATGAAGAAATTGGCCGCAGTGAAATTTTCACTTTTGAGTCGATGTTAGCTAATAAAATTAATGATCATTGGACTAGCCAATGGTCCATTGTTATGGCACAAGAGCAGTTACAATCCGACGCTGATGTCAGTAGTAGCCTTGAGTATATTGTGCCGTCATGGCAACTGAATTATTACAGTGTTACCGATCCTTTTTCGGCTAAGCAAGGCTGGCGTTGGCAAAGTGTCTTTCGTTTTAGTGGCGAGCAGTTGAGTGATCCCAACATTACCTTTTTACAAACGGATCAACGGATAAAGCGTATCTGGTCAATCAATGATGATTGGCGCTTATTATTGCGAGCACGTGTAGGTACTACCTGGATGGATACCGATGATTTTAATCGCTCTATGCCATCCAATTATCGTTTTTTTGCCGGTGGTGATGTCTCAGTTAGAGGTTATAAACATCAAAGCTTGTCACCGATTGCAGATAGTGTTTTGCTCGGTGGTAAGCACCTCTTAGCCTCGAGTATTGAAGTCGACTACTTATTTAAGGAAGACTTTCGTTGGGCAATATTTACTGATCAAGGTAATGCTTTTAATAACTGGCGGGATTGGAAATTACAGAAATCAGTCGGTACAGGTTTGCGATGGGTAACACCGGTTGGCGCTATTCGTTTTGATGTTGCAAAAGCCCTTGATGGCAATAAAGATTGGCGTGTTCATATCACTATAGGACCAGATTTATGACGCGAGTGAATAAAAGCATGCTGCTTAAGGAGACGAGTTTAATTGTTACCGTGTTAATGGCTATCATATTGCTAATGTTGTCTTGGCTTTATAGCTCTGAATCTGGCTTGCAATGGTTAATGGCACGACTGACCCCATTTCAACCAGTAGAGCTAACTATTGGCAAAGTCAGTGGTACAATAGAGTCGGGTATTCACTTAGCTGATTTATCTTGGCAACAAGATCAGCAAGAAGTAAAAGCAACAGCGCTGGAAATCAACTGCCAATGGTGGCATTTAATTGATGGTTTAATCTCGTGTCAAAGCCTAGCGTTGGATACGTTAACGGTGTCGAGTAGCGATGATACAGCAAGTCAGCCTAAGGATAATAGTTGGCCTGAACTGGGTACGGTCAAACTGCCTATTGCCGTTAAGGTTAAAAAAATTAATGTCGCTAATCTACAGTATAACCAGTTATCGTCTACGGCTAACATCCAGCATCATGTTAGCGAATTGAGCGTCAAAAAATTAGCCTTGGTTGGTAGCAAAGTCAGTGTCGCTAGCTTAGCCTTGACCTTTGATGAACATGATATTAAAGCGTCTGGCTATATTGATATGCGTAAGCGCTGGCAACATCTACTTGACCTTAACGTGTTAGGAGCAAAGCTTTCTGCCCATGCCAAGTCCAAAGGTAGCATCAACGAAGGCTCACAATTAACGTTACAGCTGCAATCGCCTAATCAACTGACATTGACAACTGACTGGTTTTTGCAACGAGGACTGTTTTTAGAACGTGGTTTATTAATTGCTGCCAAGCAGCAAGTGGATTTAGGCACAGAGTCGGTTTTTCTAAAACAGGCTAAAGCAACCTTTGCGCTTAATTGGCCGAGATTGACCTCCAATATACAAGCGCAAGCAACGTGGCAGGCGTTTGAAGATATTCAATTAGACATTAACACTGAGCTTGCGAATGTGCTGGATTGGCAAGCTCATATCGAAAGTTCATTACAGTTAAAAAGTACTTTAAATGAACAAGCGATAACGGCTGCTTTGCCGCAAGGTTTACCTACTACGACTAATAAAACCGAACATATCACCTCAGCTTGGCCAGTATTAGCAGACCTAGATATGGCCATTAATCAAGGTGTTTTCACCCTGATCAGTAACGAGATAAAATTAGGTGAGCTAACGGCTGAAGTGCAAGGTGAGTTTGATGTAAATGAGCCTACAA
>TARA_R110002110_G_scaffold153506_3_pt1 | contig 11890 bp, 20 predicted proteins | sample TARA_R110002110 | Tara Oceans TARA_R110002110 (sample SAMEA4397330) | marine metagenome | biome: Polar Biome; feature: [SRF] surface water layer (ENVO:00010504); material: water (ENVO:00002006), including particulate matter (ENVO:01000060) such as... | depth 5 m
GCCCATCTTACAAATATAACAATGTGTTTGTTTTGGCATGGGGGCTTTAACTCTATGTGTGATTTAAATTTTTACTGTCGATATATTATACTACAGAAAGTTCCATTCGTCAAGAACTTTTTTTATAAACTAAGCTCCGCAAATACCAGCACTGCCACTAATGTCACAAATATCGTGAACTTGTATATTATCCTCAAATTCTTCTCCTAGTTTTTCTGTGGCCTCCTCGTAGGAAACAGAGGTAAGGGGTTGTCCTCCTCGACAACCATCGGGAAAACAAGTAAAGCCACGCAAGCGGTGTGCATACTTGGCTAGTGTCTGGGTAAACCTTTCTACCCCATCCTCATTATTATTTTCCGTACCCCACTCTGGTAGGTTAATGGTGGAGGAAATTGCCATGTCCACATACTCTTGAACATTGGCCTGAAAATTAAGCCTACGTTCGTAGTCCTTTGCTAGATCCAGGGCTGATTCAATATTGTCTGGTTTAACATTATAAATCTCAATCATTTCTTGTGCCGCACTATCTACCACATACTGATAATGCCAGCGTTTATTTTTAAGATACCTTCTCTTGTAAGCCACGGCAAAGATAGGTTCTATTCCTGTGGAGGTTCCACCCAGAATTCCAATGGTCCCGGTAGGAGCCACGGCCCGGACTGCCACGGGACGGGAGATGGAAAGCTTATCAGAGAAGTGTCTGGCTGTCTTATCGGACTCAGCCTCGTAAACCTTTAACCATCTGTGTAACTCAGGAGTTGTTTCGTACCTACCTCCTCGCTGAATGAGCCACTCGTGAAGACCCATCAATCCGAGTCCGAGCCGTCTATTCTTTTCACGCACTTTAGATATCTTGTCGTAGGGTAGTTGTGCTCTGAGTGTACCACACAGTAAGAACTTGGTGGCTAGGGCAACAACATCTCGCAGCTGAGTAAGATCATCAATTCTAGCAAAATTAAGGCTACCAAGATTACACACATCAGAGTCATCCTCAGAAGTAACTTCAGTGCACGCATTACGAAGCGTCTCGTTTTCCTTTTCAAAAAAGTTAAACGAAAAGCCCGGTTCAGCAGTTCGCAAAGCCTGCTGTACATTAGTTTTAAATACATCCCCCACCTCCCCTGTCTCCCAGTAATTAAGAAGCCATTCGGTGTCATAGTTAAGTGAGATGTTGGTCATGTCCAGGGGAGCGGGAAAATTAAAGTCGTCCTGCTTCACATCAAAGATTGTCTGTCCTGTATTTCCCACCGGCATATTGTGCCAGTTCTTCGATATTAGAAATTGATCTATGTCTGGATGCTTCCAATTCAGGCTGGCATAGATTGCTGACCTGCGAGAACCACCCTGCATTACATGTCTTCCTATCTCATTTATCATTTGCATCTTAGGGATGGGACCGCTGCTAATGCCACCCGTTCCCTTGAGGATTTGTCCCTCCTGTCGATAGGCAGAATAGTCTACGCCTATACCTCCTCCTGTCATTAGACAAGACTCAGCTTCCCAACTGAGCTTGGCCCAGTCTTCTCGATTGTCTTCCTCTGCCTTGAGAAGATAGCAATTATTAAAGAACTTCTTCTCACGTCCTGCATAATAAAGATACCTCCCCCCAGGTATAAAGCGAAGGTTGGAGATATGATCTATTAATTCTTCCTTCTCGTCTGCGGTGAGGTGGCTTTGGCAGACATCATTAACAACGGTACACGATAGCTCGTGAAATGTTTCAGCTCCCTCGTGAGAATACTTTGTGTTAAAAATATCCTCGCTGAACTTGGAGCGAAACTGCGGATTGCGATTTGATTTAAACATTATGTTACCTACTCGTCATAGTAGAGTTCAAGAATTAGCTGGGCGTAATGGATAGCTTTCTCCACATCTTTCTTTCCTTCTCCCTTTTTCCGGTGTCGAGTTATATATTTTACCACGTTTCCCTCAAAGTAATCAAGGCCATTCTGGAATATGTATTCAACCGGCTGGATACTACAGTCTTTGTAGTGTTGCCCACCCACTTGCTTCTTCAGGGCATTGTCTTCTTTCATGCGTCGGAGATGGTAGTCGTAGGTTCCTTCTCTATTAAACTGTGTGGACACGTCCCAATTCCAGTTGTTCTTCTCTACTACAGCCCCACAGTGTTGGCACTCAAGTGCGGTCCATTCAAAGTGATTAACATGTACATCTTTATTACATTCGGGACAGGTAATAGTAGCAGAGTAAGAGAAGTCGCCCTCATAGTGAGCACCGCTTTCACAAGAGACTGTTGATTTTTCGTCGGACTTCATCGGAATCTCCTGATTTAATAACATTCAATGTAAAGGACCGAACCATCACAGGCTCAAGCCCTGCCAATTCACAAGTATCTTCAAAGTTCTCACATGTCACACCAACAGAAGCAAAGACCCAAGAGTGAGCCTGATCTCTCTCAAGTTTTATACCACTCTTCTCATGGATGTCCTTGGGTTTTATAAGATCAAGGACAGCCTGAAAGATTACTGCCGTGTAGAGATTCTTAATAGGATCTCTTCTGGATCTCTCCACAAGGAGTTCAAAGTCTAAATCGTTCAACTTCAATTGGCTCCTGAACAGGTCGGGAGAACTTCCCGCCTATATAATTATTATAGTAAGCAGGCTCGTCTGTTCCCTCTAATTTTGCAGTTAATGCGTGGTTAATTATCTGGTAGTAGCACTCGTAATATCGCAAGCTCCGTTTATTTTTATACTCTCCTATAATCTGAAACTGAAAATGTTTCTTCCCCAGATTTTTAATCTCCTCATTAAGGGTCTTGCTCGATCCGGTGTAAGTTCTCCAGTCGGACTCAATCTCCCTCTTGTTTTTCTTAACAAAGTATTGCTTACATCCTATGTAAGACTTCTTGGTTTCCTTTCGGGTTATCAGATAGACAAATCCAAAATTATTTTCAGTATCAAGTTTCTGATGATACTCCCAATGCATTACCAGTTTACTACCTCTTCAACGTCAGGCTCTTTAGTAACCTTAGTAAGAAATCGTTTGCCCCGTGCATATCGAAATGCACGAAGGCCGTTGCCTTGATTAACATCCTGCCAGCATTCTCTTTTGTGGCCACAATAAACACAACCAACAGCAAGCTTATGGTTACCAGACTTCCCATCAGGCACATCAGCATAGCACCGATCAGGTATGTTACTGTCTGCAACCATTCCTTTAAGATATTCCACCCTTTTTTTAACATTAATCATATCCATCTGATGCACGGGAGTCAGGCATATTTCTCCTGTTGATTTGTTTATGACAAGAAAAGCGGCCCGGTCAACTCCGTTGGCGTGGGCATAGGCTGATATCTGTGCGATGTATCCGAAGGGATCGTCCTCTGCCAACTTGTGGTATCTGAACTTGTCGAAGCCCGGACCACTTGAGGATTTGCAATCAACCAGAACACCATCAATCATAGCATCTTGGTGACCCTTTACTCCCTCAACGTGGACCTCTCTCTGTTGATCTGTTACCGTGTGTCCTGAGATGGTGGCACAAAGAAGCAACAACTCTTCTAGGATATATCCGTATAAAAACTTTATACGAGTGGAAGACTGAAGCTGTACATCTTTCAGAGGTTTATTAAGGTCATACCAGAGTTGCCTGTCTGGTTTTCCAATAGAGGACAGTCGCAAATTAGCACGATCTTTGGGCTTCTCGTAAAGAAAGCTCTTGATATGTATCTTAAGCATATCACCAAAGTTATCTATGTGTTTGTCTACATCCTCTTCACTCATCTCGATAGGATCGAGAGCGAAAAGGCTATAGATATCCTCAACTAATGTTTCTACCTGTTTCATTTGAAATAGAAAGGGTGTCACAATGCAACCATTCAAAACAAAGTGACACCCTCTCTCCTTTCTAGTTGTTAAAAGGGAGCGCTTTCTTCCTGCACATAACCTCCTTCTACAGGTTCAAAGTCAGGGTCAGATGACATATACTCAATGAAGTCAACTACCTGTACTGCTGCCAAGTCAGCGGATACTCCTGATTTACCAGCATAGTTCCACTCGTAAGGAGTGGCCTTAACATTTACCGTGCTACCATTAGCAATCAGCTTACCATTCCAGGGACTGTTCTGCGAATCTTTCACAAAGGGAGCGGCACGTTGGGTGCCGTCAGGACGCAATACCTTACGCTTGATGGTAACAAAGTCACCCCTGTCGTCATCCTTGTTATTGATGGGAAGACCGGACTTCTCGATGACAGCTCGGTTGTCATCATTCACCTCAACCTGGATAGACCAAACTGGTTCAAACTTGGTGTTCGGCTCAACGATTGAGGCATAGTGGCACTTGCCGGAAATATAAATCGGATCGTTCATTCTGTTCTCCTGTAACAATACTGCACCATTGCAGCCATGAGTGGGGATCATTCCCCTAGTCTAATCTACGCTCTGTAGTACTACTTCGTACTACTACAGAGCTTGATTAGGATGCTACTAACTAAGCAACGAGTGGATTGTACCACACCCGTATTCAAGAGTCAAGCACTTAATGTGTCTCGGCCCAATTATTTCCAACCTTGTGGCTGGAGTCAAGATCGCACTTGAGGTTCAATATCTTTTGTGTCTGATGTATAGCCTCCTTTGTTATCTTGGTGAAGGGTTCAACGTCTGGCTTGGATACCTCGAATTGATACTCATCGTGAACTGAGGCTACCAGTTGAGCATCCAGCCCGGACCTTCGTATTCCCTTATCCATTTCCACAAGCCATTGCTTACAGACAACTGCCCCGGCTCCTTGAATAAGGGTATTAACTGCGGAATGTTCTGATCTAATCTGAAGCCTTCGACCATCCAGACCTTTGATAGTTCCTTTCTTTTCGACTGATTCTTGTATACCAGATCTCAGCTTCTTGAGTTGTGGCATATTAGATAGAAACTTTTCTATAAGTTTCCTTCCAGTCTGAGCAGAACCTCCTACTATCTTACCTATCTTGGCAGCTCCGGCTCCGTAGAGAAAGGCATAGATAAAAGTCTTTGCTTGATCTCTTGTTTTAAGACCAGCCGCCCTTTGATTAGCTGTGTGTATGTCTCCTGTAAGAACCTCCTCTGTAAAGCTCTTACTATTCAGATAGTGTGCCAAACACCGTAGCTCCAGCCCACTAGCATCAGTACCCACAAGCTTGTGTGTCTCTGGATTTGAAACCACCCAGAGGGATCTGCACTCCTTGCCGTAGGGACTATACACTGCTGGAACTTGGGCCATATTAGGTTTGTGGTGAGCCATTCTTCCGGTGATAGTCCGAAGGGTAAGAACCCTACCGTGAACTCGACCATCCTCTTGACACTCTTGTATCCAAGATTTGAGAAGTCCGGTGCGTTTTTGTAATAAGAAGTATCTATTAAACATCTGAGCTTCAGGCATGTCCTTGATCTTGGACAAAACTTCCTCATTAATAATAATGTTATCCTTATCTGTGAACTTCTTGGGTTTCCATCCTCTCTCCATCAGACGTTCGGCAATTTGTTTTCTACTGGAGATATTGAAGGGGATGTATTTAACCTTGGTTTTTAGCTGTACCTCAGTGGGTTCAAACATATCATTAGCCTGGGCTTCAAGCTGATGTTGTTCATCTTCCAGTTGGGCTAGAAGGATTTGTCCTTCCATAAGATTAAAGGCAAAGCCATTATCCTGTTGTCTATCTATTATAGATCTTATCTGACGTTCTAATTCGTAGGCTTGTGGGCTGAAGATCCTTCCTTCCTTTTCCAGACTAACCCCTAGCTTTCGGGTTAACTCAGTGTCACGTATACAATACTCCAACATCTCTGGACTGTACTCACTAAACTCGTGGAATTCTCCTTTAGTATAATTCAATCTCTCACCCCACGATTGGAGGGAATGTCCGCCGTCTCGGACAGGATTATATAACTGAGATTCAATTAACGTATCTCGTATCTGATCGGGGCGGATCTTGGCATTAGCCAGACGATTAAGGATAGGACCGTCGAAGCTAATGCCATTGTGCATGATGTATTGATCTATCTTGCCAGACCAACCACCGAATTGAGTACACTCATCGCCAACCCATTGCCTTGTTTCTCCTGTCTGATAGTGCTTGGCAACTATGCAGTGTATTTTTGTTGCGTCGAGACCGTCTGTTTCTATATCAACAACAGCTTTCATCATAGGTCATATCCATTAGGTAAGCATCACTGGTAGGTATGTGGAAGAACTTCTCTCCCTTCCGAATGTTCCGGTTGGGAGCTTCTCTCACATCACACTCAAGAAGCGCCGAGCCGTCTATATGCCAAGCCTTCTGGCAGTCGTTTCGGAACACAACGAATGTTAGCAGGTCTCCAGGACACTCCTCTTGCCATTTATCCAGAAGCCTTCTCTTTCTTTCAGGGATTCGTATCTCCTCCCAAGAGTCAGGCCAGTCTCCCTTCCAGGAATATTTTATCTCTACCTCGTAGAGTAGTCGGGGAAGATCCCCGTCCACAAGGCAGACAATATCAAAGTAGAATGTTTCGTTGGTATCTATTGTGGTTATGTTAGAGTGATCGTGATCCTTAAGCCAACTTACCATTTGCTTCTTAGCTTTGGTGTCGGCTATGTCGTAGAGTGTTTTATTAAAGGGCTTCTTGACTTGCATTTTTTACTCTCCTTGATAAACGTGATCTCTTTCTATCTTAAATTTGCGTAAGATTTTGCTGTTGATGGAAACTCTTTTCTTATATTGTTTATTACTTAATTTTCTTTTTCGTTCTGTATCAATTAGAAAGTCATACTCCCATTCATTAATCCACTCCTTTTCATAAATGTATTCGGTTGTCACTTCATTGAAGGATTTATCTACATCCTTAAATACTTTTTTTATGTTTGTAAAGATTAGATTAGACGGCAGATCTGTAAATTTATTTATACAAACATTACCCACCTGAGTTGAATTACCATTAAGAGAATTAGTAATTCGACATAACTCACATATGGGAGTTTTACCACACAAACAACTTTCACCTTCCTCCTTTCTTGCAAAATCAATCCTAACTAATTTCCATTCTAGTTTTGCCTCTTCCCATATGTCAGCCTCAGATAATTCAAGAATCCTTTTAATAAAAGTTTCAGAGTATTTGGTTTTAGGTAGTATCCCATCGGGACTATCTTTGTGACCTATCAACTGAGATTGATGCCCATTGTAAGAACAGAGGTCAGGTTCCATATCACAATTAGGCCAGCCGTCACAGGCCAGATGCTTATCTTCAATCATTCCTCATCCTCCAAGAAGGGGTTATCTATCTGTGTCATTCTACCAGTTTCTTTGTTGTAATGCAAGTGGCAAGAAACACCAGTGTCCCCGGTGTATCTGTTCTTGAGAATGCGAACAGTGGTTGTGTTAGATTCTATTTCATCCTCTGCTTGTTGGTTGCGCTCCAGAGCTATGACACTATCAGACAGGTGTGCTATGCTAGCAGATCCACGCAGGTGTGAGAGAGATACCTCCCGGCCATCCTCGTGACCTCGATCACCGGACGGTCTACGGAGGTGACTAACAAGCATAAGAGCTATGCCTGTTTCCTCTACCAGGGACCGTAGCTTGGTCATCAAGACATCGATAGACTTGCGTTCATCCCCAAAGTCTTCTTGACCGGACACCAGTATCGATAGGTGATCGAGAAAGACCCACTTACAATCCAGAGCCTTTGCCATGTACCGTACACGGTCAAGAATCTCATCGTTACTTGTTGAGCCAAAGTGATCAAACGCAAAGAACCTTCGACTTCCAATAGTCTTATTTTCCCAGTCCTTTAATTGCTCCTGGGTATACTGATCTCGGATTTCCTTAATATATAATCTAGCATCAGCCTCAACACTCATAATATTAAATGCAGTGTTACGTGTACTCTCTTCCAGAGCGAGTAAGCCAATGTTATCTTTGGTGCTCCCCAGGATGTGATGCATTAGCTCACGCATCACACTGCTCTTACCCATGCCAGCACCGGAGGTAAAGGTTACGAGTTCTCCTGTACGCATTCCGTAGGTTTTCTCATTTAACTTAGACCAGGGATACATACAGGTCTCGTGATATGTTTCATCGTAGAGACTATCACCAAGGTCCGCTAAGTTGACAATCCCGGCAGGAGTATATGTCTTAGCGTCCCACCAAGCTCGGATAAACTTTTCAGCTTGTCCGGTCTTCAGATACTCAGAAGGATCTTTCATCTCAAGATTAACAATCTTGCATTTGTTAGGCTCGAATAGTCGGGCCACCTCAGCGGCGGCATCCTTACCTTGAGTATCATTATCAAAGCACAGCACCACAGTCCCAAATTTATTAAGGTAGTCGAGCCATTGTTTGCAGTTCTTCAGAGCTGAGGCAGCTCCATTTTTAATAGAGACAGCAGGATACTTCGAGCCGGTGAGTTGGTAGACACTCATGGCATCAAGCTCTCCTTCACATACAGTAATATACTTTCCTGATTGGTTAAAGGCGTGCTGTCCGAATAGACCACATTCATTCAATGGTCCTTCAGACCAGAAGTCTTTTATTCTTGTGTTACGATACTTACTTGCTGTGTGGTTCCCATCCTTGTCGTAGTAATTATATTTATGCTGGACAACAACAAGACCATCGAGGGCTACTGTAACACCATACTTCTTACAGGTATCAGAGGAAAGTTTTCTATCGGGGATGTCTGCTGTTTTAAATGTATGTTTGATCTGGCTATTCATAGGAATTACCTTGGTTTCTGTTTGGGTTTCGTAACCCAGTTTGGTGAAGGTCTTGCAACCGAAACACCAGCTATGCTCAGAGTAAGTAGCAAGATTATTTCTTGAGTTACACTTAGGACACGGCCCCATTGCCGCCTTTTCTTGTGGCATTATAATCTTCCTTTGTTGAGTGAGAATAATTCATTACAGATCTCACGCCGTATTCCGGCAATCTCTTTCTCAAGGGATACAAGGGTTTCTACCTTGTCAACCTTCTCCATTGCGGACCACTCGTTGTTAAAGCATAGTTGTAAACTTTTACGATCTTTTGTTTTGTAAACTTCCAGAAATATATCCCTTCCTTCTTGTTCCTTTAACATAATAAGCCTCCTCAGGTTTGCTTCCAAGATGTACGGTAAGGTTCCTTCTGTTTTCAATTTCTTCTTGTGCTTCTCTCCTTGTCGGAAAATTTTGGATAACCACATCACCATATTCTTTCCTTAGTATCAATTGCCATTCAGCAGTCATCGAATTGATCACCCCAGATATCATTTACAAAGTCCTCTTTATCTTCCATAATTTCATCAGCTTCCTGTCGGGCTAATCGTTTAGCTTCTTTGTTATTATAGCCCTCCATACTATATTGACGTACCAAACCACGAAAGATAGCACTTCTTTCTTTTTGCCATAAGTTTTTAGCCATCATCTTCTTCTTCTTCTTCTCCCAGATCATAGAAGAACTGGTCTATATCTTCAGGATCGTATATATCGTAACCGCTTTCCTCTATCAAGGCCCAGACCTCCTCGTGAAACCCGTACGACACTCGGAGGGATTCCTTTTTCTTTTTAACGTAGTCGCTAAAGTTATATATTATTGCTGTCATATTGTAACTCCGCCCAGGATGAAAGTATATTAGAACTATCTTGTTTAGCGTCAGTTAACTCTTCTCGTAGTTTTTTAATTTCTATATCTTTATTTTCTAGAATCTTTTTAAGTTGACTAACTTGCTTTCTTAAAACTTTTAACTCACTAGAAGTCTGATTCATGGTGGCATTACTTTCTAACATACCATTGTTCCTCTCCTTAAGTTTAGCTAACTGAACAACACGATGCCGTAGTGTTTCTAACTCGTCCGAAATCCTATCAATTTGTTTCTCAACAAGAATCGGAAACTCTTTTCGGAGCTGCTCCTCTATCCGATGTAGCTCTTCTAGCTCCTCAGGTGACATCGTAAGCCTTTCTGTCTGGATTGTCAACGGTTAATGTAGCTGACCTACCCGGATCTGGTGGGGGAAGCCATTCTCGAAACCCGCTAATCCGTGACGGTGAAGGAAGAGTCGAGCGTCCTCCTCTGTTAAGAAGGTTTTTAATGCGTTGCCTTCTTCATCAATCATGGCATCTATTTCCTCGAACCTCCCCAGTAAATCGTGTTGAATAATTATGTATGACATTTGTTTCCCCCCTATTTAATTACAAAGTTAGTCGTGGATAACTTCCGAACTTGTCAAGTTCTTGATAAACTTTACTGACATAATTTTTATCTACTGTATTCATCTTACTCTCAACATATGTTAAAACTTCCGAGGTATTACTCGCTCCATTTTCAATAGCATCATAAATATGTTCCTCCATTTCCATGATCCAGTTTTTTATCTTGCTCATATCTACCTCTTAAAGTTAAGGGGGTGAGCGAACCCACCCCCATTTAGTTTATGCTGCAAGCTGTCCCCAAGCATCAGAGGCTAACATCTTACGCACTTTATCTTCTCGAATTGCTTTAGAAGCAGGTTTATCTACATGAGTAGACCAGTATGTAGCTGCTTGATAGGCAGTCCACAATGTACCCGCATCTCTCTTACCGTAGCCCTCGTAAGCTCCCTGACCTAGGATATGCCGATTCTCCTCATCAAAGACTTTCATAAGATTACTTAGCATTACTTTATTGGCCACTTTCTCACGCTTCACGTTGTCCATCCTAGATGCAAGTGTCTTTGTAAAGAGATCGATAGCTTGCTCTCTTTGGACCGGAGTATTATACCACGCTCTCATTTTGTCCATACCATCGGAGGCTACGTACTCCGCTGCTCCTCTAATCTTCGCAGCAAAAGCTGGAACATTAAAATTCTTCGTGTGTCGTCCATATATGTAGGCAAGTTTATCTCCGCTTACCAGGGTATTATAACACATTGCCCTCCAGAGACCCATCATCCCATTGTTTGCCCATGTTCTATCGTGGGAGGTTCTAAAACAAAATTCAGGAATGACAGTATCTCCCCGACCATCTATGGTCTGCTCGTGAGCGGGGAATCTGGCCCTGAGTTCAAGCTGTGCGCCCCCATTATATACATTAGTATCGAAGTTAGCGTCGGTCGTATCTATGCCAGAGATCGACAAGGCTTCCTCTACCTGCTCAACAATGTCATTGTACTGGACAACTTCGTAGGCATCAGAGACAATACCAAGCATAGTTCCATCATCTTTCTCTATTCCCACACCTATGCTGCGGGGAACCTCACCGTATTCCCGAGAATCGAATGGCTTGTAGGCATGGACAGCTCGATCCAGCGTGCCGTTCTCGCCAATAAACATGTGATTGATGTAGAGTGGCACCTTTCGAACTTGGAAGTTACAAACATCATGGTTAAACATCTTTATTCTCCTTTGGGGTGGGGCCGTAGCCACACAGTTCAGTGATGTATTTCTTAGCCTTTGTTCCGGCCTCTTTCCCGGAGGATGCTGTTATTTTGCTTACGATGTCACGCATAGTCCAGCCGTGCAGTCGGGACCGCTTGCCCTCCTCCATGATCCGGTGGATTTCCTTAGTCAATTTATCCATTGCCATTATACCACTCCTCGTATCCTTCTGTTAGTGATTGCATCTCGTGATCAATCCAACCGTTGAGTTCCTCTATATCGAAATCATGTTCGATAAGGCCGTGGTGTAGTAGGATCATATACTCCTCTATCATAGGGGTAAACAACACATCACTGGGACCATTAAGAAAATTCCTAACGTCCGCACTACTATTAAAATCCGGTGCAATCATCACACCACTTCCCTCCATGCTACAAGAGGTTTAAGTTGAGTGACAACATCCCCAGAGTTTTTGATGGTCGGCTTATCAAAGTTGTCCATGAAATCAAAAAGAAGATTCCTTTCTTTGTCGTGAAATAGTTTCAGGTTAAGCTGTTCTTGACGTTTCGTGGTTACGGTCACCGTAGTAA
>TARA_R110002110_G_scaffold10402_6_pt1 | contig 11884 bp, 15 predicted proteins | sample TARA_R110002110 | Tara Oceans TARA_R110002110 (sample SAMEA4397330) | marine metagenome | biome: Polar Biome; feature: [SRF] surface water layer (ENVO:00010504); material: water (ENVO:00002006), including particulate matter (ENVO:01000060) such as... | depth 5 m
AACACTACGGGGACGAAGGTAATAGGGGTTGGGCGTGATGTCACCGCCAACACCCTAGTAGTTCAGGGCAATGACGCTGGTGGCCCGGTAGTAGGGATAAACACAGGAACTCCCGATGGGGCATCCTACGCGCTGGATGTCAATGGGGCGGCGCATGCTTCCTCCTTTCCTACATGTTCCGATACTCGTTTTAAAAAGAATCGAGTAGACGTGGTATCCGGGAGCATTTTCGATAAACTAGACACTTTGAGCGTCCAAGAATTTGAATGGAATGACACTATCAATTCGAAGCGGGGAGGATATAAGAAGAATGAAAAAATAGTAGGACTTATGGCGCAGGAAGTGGAGTTGGTTTTTCCCGAATTAATAACCCAGTGGAAGTTGGATGATACTTACGCCGATGCACGTGCCATTGATTACGGCAAGATGGTACCAATTTTAGTGGGAGCAGTCAAAGAATTACAAAGGCGCCTCAAACTCACAGAGGGAGAGTTGTTCGACACTACTGCCCCCGTAATAACTCTCTCCGGTAAGCCAGATGCAGTTAGTGCCGAGAAGAATCCATCATTCACTTTCAGTGCTAATGAGGCAGCAACTTTTGAAGTCTTCTTAACAGGATGGAAATCATGGCAAGCAGCATCATCACCAAAGACATTTAGCAACCTAACCACAGGAACGCGCACTTTCTCAGTGAGAGCAACCGACTTAAAGGGGAATGTGAGCGCAGCTACGACATATACCTGGGAAATAGACTTAACCAGCAATGTTCTGGGTTCTTTTGGATATCCCGATTGGACCGGAACGATTCAGAATCCTACGACGAGTTCTGCTTTCAGTAGTCCCGCCCATACGCTTTCTGGTTCTTTTGCCTACAATTCATGGACGGGCACAATTCAAAATCCAGCAACTAGTTCAAACTTTGGCACCGTTGCCCACAGCGTTAACAATCTATTTGGTGAGAAACACTGGAGTGGTACTATCAGCAATCCCACACTAACTTCCAATTTCAGCAACCCATCTCATTCTATTGGTGCCAACTTTAATGCCAATGGAAAACTGGGGTGGTAAGACTTTAAAATACTATTTATTAAGAGGAAAATATATTATGTTGGATTATAGTAAAAAAAATGGTGAAATGATATGGACGTAGAAAGCATGCTAGGATTAGTGGAGCGCCATGGCATCCCCCTTGTTCTTTTGCTCGGGGCAATATATGCGTTATATAAATTCTTGGTGTTTAGTCTATATGAAGTTAAGAATGAATTCGGCCGCAGGCATGAAGATAATGCCAAGTCAATGTCTGAACTGAAGATAGCGGTGGCCGAGATTAGATCAGATATCAAACTATTAGTAGAATTTATTAGGAGAAAATAGGCATGGCAAAAAATGTAGTTCTTAAACAATCAGAGATTGATGTACAAGAGGGATCCAATTATCACCCCACCTCTCATTTTGAAAGTGGATCCTATGGCGCCCCAATTTATCACGGTACCTTCAAAGACCCAATCGCCAAGAGCGGCGACTGGTGTCGTGGATATGCAGGAACGTATAATGATAATCAAGCATGGGCAATGTATACTATCAAAAATAGTGTAGATGGCGGCAAATATGCGGGACCATTACCCACTAATCGAAATTACTCATTCCGGGCATGGATGCGTGTCGAACCGGGAAATGCTGGTAGTGATCAATATTCGGGAATTGGATTGTGCCTAAAGGTGCGCACAGGGAAGGGTACCGAAGAAGAAGACAACAGTTATGCGTATCGACAATACCCAGCGGGATATACCGTCTGGTTGCGCGCCACGACTCCGGACGAGAATACAGACTTGGAGCCTAATAGTCCATATGTCGCGACGGAGAATCCCTATAATCACTATTTAATTATTGCCACCAACGATAATGTAGATGGCGATCCCATAAGTTCTCCCACGGGACACAAGATTGTTATCTGTGGTGGTGGCGATCAAGCATATGATGACCGCTACAATAAGGACGGCCGTTCATATACATCCCATAAATGGCATCGTGTTCGAGCGGATGTAATCCAAGCAGGCGGCGGTGGCGATACCATCAATGTCTACACCAGTTCTGCGGGCGATGTAGCACCAGGAAGCGAAGTTTGGGAATTGGTAGGGACTAAAACTATCCAACCGACTGATAGCACCATCTACATGGATCCTGGGGGTAGTAATATTCACATGGGCTGGTGTGCATATGCCAGCGAATACAGGGAAAACCGATCATTCATCAGCAACTTTGAAATAATAGTTGAGGATACATAAAGGTTTTAACTAAATAAAAATCTATTTACTAAGTATGGCAGATCTCTCTTTAGTCAAACAGTTAATTAAGGAATTTTACCCTTTCGCAAAAAGGCGATTGGGATTTAAAAAACCTGTTCGTTTGTTTCTCAAGCAAGATTTATGTAATAGCGATGATCCTCTTGGAAAAACCGCTTTCTATGACCCGGGACAGTCGTCCGTTACTGTGTATGTCACCGGTCGCCATCCCAAAGACATTATGAGATCATTTTCACACGAGTTAGTTCATCACAAGCAAAATTGTGAAGGGTGCTTCGACAATCTCGAAGGAGATATGGGAGAAGGTTATGCTCAGACCAACGAACACTTAAGAGAAATGGAGCGTGAAGCCTATTTAGAAGGTAACTTAACATTTAGGGACTGGGAAGATGCCCGCAAAAAGGAGAGGTAATATGAAGAAATTACAAGAAAAGCGAAATCGAATGCGCTTAAACAACTTAATGGAAAAATGGGGTTATAAACGCGATGACGAACGACCTTTGGAGGCGCCTTTAGCAGAAGAAGAAGAACTCGAAGAAGGTACCCGGGAAGGCGATGATGTCAAAGACCCATTGGTACACGGTGAGAAAGCATATTCTGCTTACGGCGAAGAAGGTGCATCTGGTGGCGATGAAGAAGTAGATGATGCCGAAGATTTATTTCAAGAGGACGAGAGGGATTTTATGTCAATGGAACCAGAACCTGAGACGGGAATGTCAATGGAACCAGAACATGAGACGGGAATGTCAATGGAACCGCCCACATCATCCAAGGTGGTCAATAAAGTTGTGAGGAAACGCCCCACAACCACTGGTATTGCGGACCATTACCGAGATTTACAAGAAGGCGAGATGGAAGAAATGATTCGCGAAGAACTTAAAAAATACTTAGAAAAGGGAGGTGAGTAATTATGCCAAGTCCAAGAAGACGAAGAGAGGCAAAAGTTGCCGCCAAAGCTGCGCAGAAGGAAACAGAAGCGCCAGAAGAGATTACAGATGTAGTCGAATCGGTCGTGGAGGAAGTCAAGAAGGTAGCGAAGAAGGCCACGAAGAGTCTAAAGAAAAAACTTAACAAATTACTCGGTCGCGATAAGGAATAACTATGAATCTTAACAATATGACGAGGCGTTTTCTGATGGGAGAATCACAATCGCCCAGCATCCAAAGTTACCTTCAATCTCTTAGAGAGATTCTCACGACCGTACGCGGGGGCAGTGCCACCGATAGGCGCCGTATAGAAATGGCACAAAATCATTTAAAAGAAATTAGGCGCCATACTCGCAAGTTAGAAGAGAATGTTTCACGACTCGAAGAACAAGTAAAGGTACTCGAAGAAGGAAAGGGGTAGATATATGGGCGGTTTTGCTGGACATATGATGCATCTCAATGATAATCCTAATTTGACCTTTGGCCAAATGAAGGATGTATTCAATAAGGCATCAAGCGGAGAACTGATAGGCACCGAAAAGACCGATGGCCAAAATCTGTTTGTTTCATATAGTGTAAAGAAAAAACAAGCGCGTGCAGTTCGTAATTCTGGTGAAATCAAGGCTGGTGGATTAGATCCTGCGGGACTAGCAGATAAATTTGCTGATAGAGGCGACTTGACAGATACTTTCGTAGAAGGTTTTGACGCATTTGAAAAGGCAGTACAATCTCTGCCCCTAGAAGAACAATTAGCAATATTTGGACCGGACGCTAATAATTTTTATAATGCAGAAATAATGAACCCGGGAGTAAAGGATCCAGAAACCGGGGAGAAAATTGGTGGTACCGCTAATGTCATCGATTATGATACAAAATCATTACTTATTCACCGAGTGGGACACCATCAACTTGATAAAATGAATCGCACCACATCGCCCTTGAAAGACGAAGAACTCGTAAAGAAGTTGGAAACGGCTTTGAAATCCACCCAACAAGATCAGGCGGCAGATAAATACACAGTGCAGGTTAATGCCATTAGAAACTTGGCGGCGCTGGCGGATGATAAACCCTTGAAACATACTCTCGCACGATTAGATTCATTTATGAGTGAAAATGGATTGAGCGATAGTGATACTATAGGAGATTATGTTGTACAAACCGTGAGTCGGAATGTTGACAATGAACTTCCCAACGCTTCTCAAGAACTAAGAAATATGATTTTGGTGAAGATTCTGGGACAACCAAAGGCAGCGACTATAACGCAAATTCAAAAAAAATACTTAGAAGATCTAGGGGACCGCGAAGATGCGGGTGACTGGTCTAAGATAAAAGAGATGGTAGATCAGAAGAACTTTCACTTTAAATGGATTATGTATCCATTGGAAGATATTGTTCATGATTTTGCTGTCGAGATGTTACGTGGGTTAGAAAGTGCTTTTATTCTGGATAGTGAACAAGAAGTTAGGCGCTTGAAGGACGAAGTGGCGTTAGCTAAGAAAATGATTGAAGACTCGGGTAACGCCGGCGCAATAGAAATTCTAAAAAAACAAATGGAAAAATTAAAGGATGTCGAGAATGTTTCTACTGCTACTGAGGGTTTCGTGTTTGATTATGATGGAAATACTTATAAGTTTACAGGTGGTTTTGCCCCTGTTAATCAACTCTTAGGATTATTTAAATATGGAAGAGGAGATATCCCTCCGCTCAAAAAAATGCAAGAGCAAGAAGAACATGAAGATTTTGATGGGTTTGACGATGATGACATTGAAATTACTGATGATGGAGATATGATATTAGACGAAGAGAAAGAGAAGATCTATATCTATCCTGGACGTTTTCAACCTATGGGACAACACCATGCTGAAACGTATAGAGCGATTGCTGAAGAGTATGGTCCGGAAAATGTCTATGTTGCAACTTCCGATAAAGTAGAATTTCCCAAATCTCCCTTCAATTTTGAAGAGAAGAAGGAAATAATGATTCGCCATGGCATTCCTGAAGATAAGATTGTTCAAGTTAGCAATCCTTATAATATATTTGCTGGGGACCCGCTCGGGGTGGCAGATACCTATGGTCCCAACGGGATTGAGGCGGTTTATTTTGTAGGCGCCAAAGACATGGCAGAGGATCCTCGGTTCAAGGTTACGAGCGGAGTCACCAAGAGAGATCCCAAGGGGTATGATTGGAAAATCGAAACTGCGCCTCACGTGAGTCGAGATGTCGATGGATTCGGGGAGATGAGCGGCACTTCGTTGCGGAATGCGCTCGAGCGAGCTGATGAAGAGACTTTTGCTAAAATAATGGGATGGTTTGATCCTGCGATCTATAATTTAATCCTTGCCAAGTTGAATGAATTAGATGAGATATCTACAATGGCATCTGGTGCCGTCCAAGGCGGCGGTAAAGAAGATGAGAAACTAATTAGAGAAGAGGGTATGATCATGCGAGAAGAAATGATAGTAGAAATGAAATTGCGAGATTTAATTCAAGAGAGAATTAAAAACAGCATGTCGACAAATCAGAGAAAAGGCATTATTTATATTAATGAGCGCCAAAAGGATATGATTGAGCAACATCGAGTAGAACATGCATTACGTAAATGCGTTCGACAATTGATATTGCAAGAAAAGACTGAACCAATCCCCCACGCTAATACTGGTATTAATCAATTGTCTGAATTGCTTAAAAAGATCGTCCCAATCTTGTCAGTAGGATACAAATCTCTTACCACCTCTTTTGAACAGCGAGAATCCTATCGAAGTCATATTTTAAATGCTGTAATTAATGCATTAGCGCCAATCAAGGCGGAAGACGATGCCACTCCACAGGCGTTGTCCGAAGATGATGACGAATTAGATATCACATTACAAGACCCCGATGAAGAAGAAAAGTTTATCGACATCGAAGAACCAGCATCAGGGGGAGAAGAAGAAGAAGCCGCGTTCGAAGATTTACCAGGCAGAGATAAGACAGGTAGAAATGTTGCAATGCGCGTATTTGATCGTGTCGAGAGAATTATATTAGATTCTTATGAAGTCTTGGATGATGATCAAGATCAAGATCTATTTTATGATTACTTGCTCACCAACTTAAAACTATACTTTGATAAGTTTGAAGAAGAATTAGAAGCAAGCCCCGACGAACCTACTACCCCAGAATACGAGGAAGAATCCTCCGTTACCGGCGACGAGGCAGAGGCGCTCCAAGAAGAAGTTAATCCATGGGCAATATGTACTGCCAAGGTGGGTAGGAAGGACAAGGCAAAGTATGAAGCATGTGTCCTCGCCGTCAAAGATGAGCATGGGATTGCCCACTAAAAAAAGTTCTTGACATTCCGATCTGTTTATGCTACCCTAGTTGAGGTTGGTTGGGCAGGAGGGAACAACAAGCATATATGGTTTATAAGAAAAATAAAAGAATTCAAGGTAAAAACAAATATTACAGTGTAAGTAAGAAGTTGTTAAGAGAAAATAAAACTAGCTTAGAATTCGAGACTATACTCAATACCCTTACTTTAGAAGAATTAATCGCCCTTAAATTAGAATTATCTATGAAAATAGCAGGCACTCCTATATATGGCATTCCACTGTGGCGATCCATCCGTGATATCTGTAAGGATGCGATGCTCAAACTCGCGTTGAGCGCAACCCGCACCAAGAAGGAGGCAGCGAACTTCTTAGGAATAACCAGCGTCGAGTTTAAGACAGAACTTAAAAGGCGAGAGATTGAAAGTTTTTTTGAGGAAAATTAAAATGAATGTTGGCATCGACATTCTAGAGATTATGATGAAAATGATGTTTATGTACATAGTAGGAGATGTGATGCCAGACATGATTAAAGACATAGAAGATAAATAACTTGACACGCAGCAATTTTTGTGATATGATCTATATTATAATTTAATATAAAGAGGAATTAGTTTTTGACAATAAACAAATTTTGCCAGTTAATGAGACGTAAATTAGTTACTTTTGAACATCATATCATTATTAAGCAAAAGATTGATTTAAATGAAAGTAAAAGTGCCAAAGAGTGGTTTGGATTACTCGCTACATGGATTAAATTCTATTCGGAACAATGAGAAGATGAGAAGATTAAAAGAAGGAACGAAGATTGTAGATGAGAAGCGCACCTTCCCTGAGTATGGCACCATAATCTATCACGCGAAGTCATCGTATACCGATGATCTCTATTTTGTACGATGGGGAGGAGGAATACGCACGTTGTTTGAAGTAAAAAAAGAAAACTTACTTAATTAGCGCCAATTAAACCTTTGGACGCTTGCTTCTCCAGCAAATAATATTTTTAATTGCGCATGGGTGGGAGATAACGCGATGTGATGAAAATATCCATTTACTTGACTGATAATTCCGATTATCTCCCCTTCCCTATTTAAAACAGGAGATCCTGAAGCACCAGCAGCTGCTGGCATTGTATAAGAACTAATGAGTAAATTTGAACGAATTTTAAAATCGCCGGCGTATCGACCTTCGAAGATGAGTGAGACATCTTTAGCGAACACCCCAAAAGGGGCGGCAATGTTACTTACACGCGCACCGACCTTGGGACCATCCTCACTTAAATTTAGAAACGGAGCATCGATGAGAGTGGTGTTGATGATGCAGGCATCGAAATCCCGGACCACAAACGCTTCCATAGCAGGATATACAGTTTCAGTTTTGTCAGTGACGCTTAATGTCCACTTATATGGCGCCGAACCCTCTTTTCGAGGTGGTGCATCGGTTAGAACACAAACATGCCCAGCAGTTAATATTAAGGTGCCCAATCTTTTATCATGTGCTACAATAGATCCGGATCCGACCCATTGTCCCATCTCTTTGCTTCCTTGGGTTACATGCCCGGTAACAAGTACCATACTCCCAATTGCGTCTTCAGGTTGGAAAGGTTTATTTTGAATCATGTCACACGATTGGCACGGAGACTCAACGGTTGGGATACCATGTGTGCAAGAGAGAAGGACGAGAAAAAAGAGTGAAAATAGAAGTCTTTTACTGCTCTTTAAAATTTTCCCCATATAATATCTATGAACTCAACCCAAAAAAGAAGAAAGAAAGACTAATTATTTTATGGAGAAAAAGGTTTAATTAATGAAGAAAACCACGTATGTGCTCGACACTAGCGTATATCTACATGACGCAAATTCCCTTTATCACTTTGGCCGCAATGACATTGTAGTTCCTCTCAAGGTGTTGGAAGAAATAGATAAACATAAAAAACGCCAAGATAATGTAGGTGCAAATGCGCGCAAAGTTATAAGAACTTTAGATGGGATGCGAGGAAAGACTAGTCTGACCAAGGGGATTCGAATTAGAAAGGGTAAGGGACTCTTATATACACGCACCTTGAATGATTCATGTGAATTACCTCCCGATTTGGATCCCGGCGTACCTGATCATATTATTATCGCGACCGCTCTCCAGTTACATCAAGAGGGGAAGAAAGTAATATTAGTTTCCCGCGATATTAATTTGCGCGTGATTTGCGACGCGTTGGGGGTCAGAACCGAAGATTATAGTCCTGAGCGTGTTGTAGAACACCGCACTAAGTTGTTTACGGGATGCAGGGAAATATTAGTAGATCAACAAGACATAGATTCGTTTTATATGGGAGAGGATTTGATACTCCAGAGCAGCCAATGTCGAGGCGTCCATCCAAATGAGTTCTTAATGCTAATCTCTAATTCTAATAAGACGGCAACAGCATTGGTACGGTTCGACCGTCCAGAATCTCCCGTACAAAAAATTAAGCAATATAAGAATGGTACCTCAAAAGTATGGGGGATAAATCCTAAAAACAAAGAGCAAAATTATGCTTTAGATTTGCTTCTTGATCCTCAAATACCAATCGTCACACTCGTCGGCAAGGCAGGTTGCGGCAAAACACTCTTAGCTGTTGCAGCAGGATTAGAGCAGGTTCTCGAAAAAAATATTTATACTAGAATGATAGTTTCTCGTCCTATTCAACCAATGGGCAGAGATTTGGGATATCTCCCCGGATCGCTAGAAGAGAAAATGGCGCCATGGGTAGCACCTATTCAAGATAACTTGGAATTTTTGATGCAAAATGATAAAGAAAATTTAAAAATGCAAGTAGATAGTGGTAAAATACAAATCGAAGCCCTTACATACATTCGCGGAAGATCCATATCGAACGCTTTTATTGTAATCGACGAGGCACAAAATTTGACTTATCACGAATTAAAGACCATAATTACCAGGGTCGGCGAAGGAACTAAAATTATTTTCACCGGAGATATCGAACAAATAGATAACGCTTATATCGATGAAACTTCTAATGGACTCACCTACGCAGTCGAGAAGTTCAAAGCTTACGCCCTCGCAGGGCATATTACATTACAGCGCGGTGAGCGCTCTGATGTTGCAACTTTAGCATCAAAAATCTTATAGGAGAGAAAATGCACAAATTTGAATATATCTGGGTGGATGGAACAGAACCTACTAGTCAGTTACGGAGCAAGACTCGTGTGGGCGAACAGTCCGCCGAGGCGCCCATATGGAGTTTCGATGGGTCCTCTACTAGCCAAGCACCTGGAAACGACTCAGATTGCGTCCTACGACCTGTGAGGATGTATAGTAATCCTATCGAGGGTGACAGTTTCTTGGTGATGTGCGATGTACTTAATGTGGACGGCACCCCTCATGTATCTAACCACCGTGCACCGCTCGTAGAAATGATGATGGCGAATAAGGATGATCCTTGGTTCGGCATGGAACAAGAATACACCTTATTTAAAGACGGTCGACCTTACGGGTGGCCAAAAGAAGAAGAACCCGATGCGCAGGGTGATTATTATTGTGGTAGAAATAAGGGCGAAGAAATCGCCCGTATGCATTTAGATGCCTGCATCTCAGCGGGGATTAGCATTAATGGAATTAATTCAGAAGTTATGCTCGGACAGTGGGAATATCAAATTGGCGCCGTCGATCCCTTAAAGGTATCAGATGATTTGTGGATTGCACGATGGATTTTAGAAAAAATCTCTTCTCACTATGATGCTACTGTAAGTTTAGATCCAAAACCGATGAAGGGAGATTGGAATGGTGCCGGCTGCCATACTAATTTCTCCACCACCGAAATGCGCGCTGAGGGAGGTATTTATGCCATCCACCGCGCAATTGAGAAATTAAAGGCGCGCCACGAAGATCATGTGAGTGTATACGGAGAGGGGAATTCCCGCCGATTAACTGGCGATCATGAAACCTGCTCCATTAACGAATTTAAAGCAGGAGTATCCGACCGAGGATGTTCCATACGCATCCCGTGGCAAGTAGAACGCGATAAGAAAGGATACCTAGAAGATAGGCGCCCCGCCGCAAATTGCGATCCCTACATTGTATGCGAGAGATTAATAAAGACAATTTGTACTTAATATAAAATAGGAGATATAAATGACAGATACAAAAGAAACAACAAATGAGTTGGAGACAGATGAAGCACAAAAAGTGATTCAAGAAACGGAAGGCCCATTAAAGGCAATGTTGGTAAATTATGTGGGGTCGGTACTCGCGCCTGAAGATGGGCAAATCACAGTGAACATGATTATTGAGACACTGGCATCCGAATTCCCAGAATTTTTACTGGTAGTGGCTCGAGAAAATTGGTTACGAGGATACGAGCAGGCACTGACAGACGTGGATAACGCCGAGAAGGAAAAACCCGTCGCCCTAGATGTTAAATCTAAAAAATCAAAATCGTCAGGAAAGAAAAAGAAGGCAAAAAGTGAAAGCGTATCTCAAACGAGTTAATGAGAAGAGTAGATCTAATCATTTCAAATGGTTAGGGCGCGTTGATATATATAACGCGCAATCTCTTCCTGCTCATGTGAATATAGAGAGCGTCTTGGAAGAGGTGGATTCTAAAGTCCCCGATTTTTTGATGTCGAATATAGAATCTATCTTTTTGGGGGAGATTCCATCTCTCGCAGAACGAGAGATGGATGCTATGTATGAAAACGGCACCATTTACATCCACAGTCCAACAGTTGTGGAAGATGACGATCTTGTAGACGACATCATTCATGAAATTGCGCATTCCTTAGAGGGATCCCACGCATTGGATATTTATGGCGACGGCGCCATAGAAAAAGAATTTATCGCAAAGAGACTCAAGTTATATCATCTTTTAGAGGAGGAAGGAATTGCGGTGCCATCGATGCTTGCTTTTGCGGACCCTGAATATAGCGAAGAATTAGATCACTTCTTTTATCACGCGGTAGGATACCCACTTCTCACTTCTTTAACTATTAATATATTTCTCTCTCCCTATGCGGTCACTTCTTTGAGGGAATACTTTGCTAATGCCTTTGAAAAATACTTCCTGGGAGAATCAGGAAGCGTAAAGATATTATCCCCTAAAGTTTTTGATAAAATTGAGAGCATACTCAATTCTAGAAAGGAGTCAAATTATGGCACAATATAAAATAAAAAAACAAAATGGACAAGTGAGTATCGAGGTTACATTGCCTCCCCTTCCCGAAAACGCAGTCCAGGCCCAGGCAATTCGCGATGTAGTGCGGGAGCAAAGAGCACGCCTTTATTTGGAATCTGAAGGCATAACTATTTATGAGTGCATTCAGTCACCAGGAGCTTTAAGTAATTTTGGGTCTAATATGTG
>TARA_R110002110_G_scaffold180184_4_pt1 | contig 11875 bp, 13 predicted proteins | sample TARA_R110002110 | Tara Oceans TARA_R110002110 (sample SAMEA4397330) | marine metagenome | biome: Polar Biome; feature: [SRF] surface water layer (ENVO:00010504); material: water (ENVO:00002006), including particulate matter (ENVO:01000060) such as... | depth 5 m
AAATGCTAAAGTACACTAAATGTTTGTTCTACATACGTTGTTATAGAAATTGCGCTGTAATAAAAAATACTGGATAATAATCCAAGGATCATACCGTATTCTATAGTTGTAGCTCCGCTCTCGTCTTTAATGAACGTGGTCATAGCGACTCTCCTTCTTTGCACCCTTCGGATGGGTGTCACATAAATAGTATTGATTTATTTATTCACCCTCAAAGAATCTTTCGATTCCATATTTGTTTTTGAGAGAATAAAATTTAACCTCTGGTAGCCCTATAAAGGCCATAGCTTCTTTTTGTGTTCTGCAACATGAGTATGCAAATTTGAAAACTGCCTCTTTAACAATCTCAGGCAGCGTATACCATAGTGGTATGCCGTATAATCTATTATTAACTGGTTTAACAGACAATTCCAATTTTAATGCAATTAAATCTTCCATAGGAAGATTAGCTAACATCACTTCAAACTCGTCATTTGACTTACCATCTTTTCTGAGTTTTCTAGATATTGAATATTCGGTGTACTTACCTTTGTATGGTTTTCTACGCTTCCAAGACATTATTACACCGGTAATACAGGTGCTTCTGGGTTAGTCTCTAGGTCGGTTTCAAATTGATTAAAATATAAACCTAAGTTCTTAAGAAGATAGATTCTAAACACTTCTCTCTCTGAAGTATCACTGCCAATTTCTGGTACTTTATCAGCCGGGACTATGGAGTCTTGATCAATACTGGCATACATTTTTCCAATTTGAGTAGACACATCTTTAAATGCATCGTAGGCTCGGTTACGTCCAGTGTTGTCTAATCCTTGAGCCGATAATTTATTACCAAATTCTTCTTCTTCGCTTGCTTCTGTGTCATCTGATATATCAATGTAACCTTCTTCTTCGTCATTGTCAAGCACGTCAATTGTAATTTCTTCTTCTATATCTACATTTTCTGCTACTATTGATTTGCCTTTGTCGGGCGCGCTATTAATTGTGGTCATTAGATCGGCTGATGCGCTAAGAATATGTGCTCTAAAAGAATCTCTTTGATCTTTTGAGGTTGTTAAAGATTTATATGAGGTTTCGAGGTTGCTCATGATATCCCGGAATAAGGTAAACAGTATATTCATTGCAGTAATATCATAAGGAGCGTCTGGTGCACTAGCATCAGAAACAACTTCCTTAATTAATACCTTCCGGACCATCTCTCTGAGTAGGCTAATTTCTTCTTGGTCATCGTCTTTAATCTTAGAAATTCTTTCTTGCAAAAGTGTTCGGATGGCCTTACGAAGTACAAGCTCTTCAGCTAATTCTTTTCTATTATTCATGCGTTAGCTCCATTTTACTTAGTAAATAGTTGAGAACATTTTCAACTATCTCTTCTTCTCGCACAAGACTATGTTTTTTACCCGGAAATTGACCTGCATACCCACCGGATCCAGCAGCGCCTGAGAGTTCTTCTAATTCTTCCTCTTCTTCTATTTCCTCTTCTAATTCATCACCATGCAAAAGAGCTATATCATAGAAAGTTTTAGGTTTAGAAGGTTTAGATAGTTCTGATAGTAGTGAAGGTTTAGATAGTAGAGATAGTTTAGATAGTAGTGAAGAGCTTTCATTACTTTCAAATATAACTTCGTTTACAACCTCTGTCAAGTATTTTTTATAAGTTTTTACATTTTCATCTTTTCTACTCAGTTTCTTGATAATCATTGCAACTGTTTCTCTGTCAAAATCATCGCCCATTATCTTTTTCAGAATTCCGATGTCTCCTTTACTCAGAGCGGCTCTAATAGTGGTACCAGACATTTCACCGTAACCGGGGATATTGAGGGATTCATGAGGTGCCACCAGAGTATAAGCTCCCTTTCTATAACCTACCTCAGCTTTTCCTTCCCAAGGCCGGAAGAACGTGCCTCCTAATCTATTTAAATCTTTCTTACCAATTACAAATATGGCAGCTGTGGTAGCGGGGTTAAACTGTTGAAGTACTTCTTCAGCTTTATAGGGACTTTTTACCTTATAAACCCTATCTTCTGGAATGCCGTGGGATTTGATGATCTGTTTCTTCTCCTCATAATTAAATGGAGAATCAGGTGGGTCAACTTTATCTGATGTGACTATAAATACATCATCAATAGAATCATGTTGAAGAAGTTTATTATATACAGCAGCATGATGCTTGCCCATAGGCTGGAATCTGCCCGGATAAATTACAACTACCTTATCCATTACATTAGGATATTCATCTTCGATTTCTATCTCTATAGTTTCGTTTAGACTGGTATCAGCCTGAAAAGCAGATTCCATGCCACCAACAATAAACTCACCAGTAATTTTAACAGGCTTCGGGCCGAAGATCTTTTTATCACGCAAGACCACACCTTCATGATCCATAACATCCCCCATGGGGCTAGTCAAACCATTTAATACATCATTACCCAGCATTCTTGTTGCATGCATAATAACAGCGCCCTGAATTGCTTCATCAACGTCCTGATCTTCAACAAGATCATCAACAGGTATGTTGCGCTCTACAATGGCTATATAAAGATCCCTATGTAAAGCGTGTTTAGTTTTACCATTCTTTAACTTAACGCTGTTGTAGCGTGGGTTAGAGACCTGTGAGAGCCAATCTTTGAGAGTCTTTGTTTCCACGGAACCTTCAGACCTAGCAATGGGTAAAGGTTGAGATAAGGTAGAAGAAAAGTCTATGTCAGAATCTGTAATCCTTTCCGTTGGGATTGAGGAGTAAATTTCAAAATTGTATTTTTTAGCATACGGTCTTAATTTTTCTACCAATGATTCCATAGCTTTGGGATTATAAGGAATTTCTCTACTTGGATCTTTGATTGGTTTTTCTTTACCAGTTTTTGGGTCTACTATCATTGGGCGTTCTAGGCCCGGTCGATAATTTCCTTTACTTGGTCCAGATGCAGCAGTTTTTTCATAGAATTGATTGAGCCCATGAATGGCGAAGAAGTTTTCGTCATATTCTGTGACGTTTGTTACGCCTTCGACATACTCAGTATTTAAGAATTTGGATGGGTCATTCCACATACCTAAGCTTTCTAATTCTGATTTTACGTCAGAAAGAGCTTGATTTAAAATGGTCAAAAGCGTTTTGATTGCTGGGCGCATACCATGGCCTTCGGGGAATCTCTGATCAACCCGGTCTATGGTAATACCACTAATATCAATTTCCGCAAGTGATCCACGATCTACAGCAAATTGATGCTGTCCATCAATCTCGACCACTTTAAAGGATACATTTGTACCATCAATCTTGACAGCACCCGCGCCTTCTTTTTCAACAAACTGTTTTGAGCGTTCAAAAAAATCTATTAAGTCGTTTCCACTATTTACCCAAGATAAATCAAATGGGTGAAACATGTGACCGGGAGCGCCACCTTCAGCAAGCAGTTTCATTTAAAGTTCCTCATACATAATTAGTCATCAGTATTGCTTTTGGCACCGGGGTCAACTACAACAGCTTTATCATTATTACGAGTTATGCCATAGCCTCGGGCTCCCAAAATAAATGGAGCTTGAGTAATAGTGTCAAGTTCATATTGGTCTGATATATCATAGGAATTAAATACTGATAAATCTCGATTATCTAAAGGTTTGCCTGCCATGATTGATCCCCCTACCTAAATAGTTATCGACGCTTCTTTCGAATTATTTCACGCTGGCCAATTTGAGGAGCGGGAGGATCTTCTCTATCTCTTATCGTAGATATTCCTCTAGAGCCCAAAATATATGGAACTTGGTGACTGTCATTGGTATATGAAGTGGAATATTGATTTGTTACAGTATATCTATCAATAACTGATAAATCGCGGTTGAATAAACTAAGGCCGTGGTTTGGAACCGGATCTGCAAAACCGGGAATATCTCCGATCCTGTACAAAGACAAACTAATACCCCCCGCACTATGAAGTTTATAATCACCGTCCGTGCTTGGTAATGTAGCCAGCACATCACATGTAAAATAATCACCAGCGGATGCTGTGAAAGCAGCGATCATACAAAATCCGCTGCCCCAGCCCGCATTTGCGAGTTTATCAGCCATCACCGTAGATTCATAAACCGGTGTTCCTACTAAATAATTTCCTGATGCATGAGTTGCCGATGCCGACGTTGCATTCTTTCTCACCGTCAAGTCAAGCTCCGTGGCCGTGGCGCTAGTACCATCCATGGCAACACTGTTCCAATATTGTTTTAAAATATACATGCCATCATAATTGACTGTAATTTTACCTTCAAGATAATCTACTGTAATACCACTGCTAGTAACAACAAAATTTGGGGAACTGAGCGATTCTCCGGCGGCCTCTGTAGAACCCGTTGTCGCGGCGTTTCCTTGACTAGGTAATATTTGAGAAACATCGGAGAAAAGAGAAGAGTCTTTTGTATAATTACCTGTAGAGGCGGACCCGGCTCCTACCCACAAATTTATATGTGCAGACGTGGACGCTGCCCCGGCGACTGTAAAATCAAGAGGTGTGTGGTCACTGCCGCCGATCAGCGCCAGCCCGGTTGCCTCCAGCGGTGTTGCTGAATTTATCATAAAACTAAAATAAGAATCATTTTTAGCTTCAGTAGAATATTTAGACATTGGTATAATAGAAAAACTACTACCGCTTGTAAAAGTACCAGTTTCTAATTTATCTTTAGTATCACCATCGAAAAAGCCCGCGTCTATAGTTTTCTGCGTGGTCTGGGGATTTAAGCTTGTCATCGCATACTCTGGTGCACCTGAACCGGCAGAGTGGAACTTTGGCACATCAACGGCTGCGAAACTAGTAATCCCCATATTTGGGCTAAAACCGGTTAGTCCCCTACGATTAGCTGCATATTGTGTTAATACACCTGTGGCTTGTTTTCCAGAATAAAATGTTGACACATGAAAAAATCTATCGGTCGCGGTGAAAAACCCCCAATAATCGCTGGCTGGACTGGTGCTCCCCTGTCCACCGAGACCATCAATTGCGGTTATAACATATTTTTGTTCTGTTAACGCAGCACTTACTAGATCAGCACCGGCCGCGAAGGAACCGGTGTTGCTTGTAATATTACTTTCGAACCCATATGAAGCCGAGAACGCTGTTTTACCGGTGGCACCACCTCGATCCACGTTGGCCGACCAGTGAGAACTGCTTGGAAAACCCTGTAAAGTGGTGGGTCCTATTACCGCGCCGGTTGAGCCTGTCATATCCAACGCTGTAAAAACATATGATTGATTTATAGTTTCATCAGGAAAATTTTGAATAATAAATGTTGTGCCTATCTGTATATTCTGATCGTCGCTTGTCGGTGAATTTAAAGGCGAGACAGGTGTAGCAATAGACCCTAGATTCCTATATGTTGGTTTAATCACCGTCCCGGCCACCACGCCAGATAAAAACATTTGATATGGGTGTGACCTCGGGGAATGATCCGCTCGGCTAGCCCCGGAATCAGATCCAAAATCAGCAAGAGGTCCATGAGCGACGAGGCCGGCCGACCCGAGGTATGCCAACCGGGCGTGCTGGGCGAGGGTGAGGGGCAATCCTCCGGGCAGTCCACCAGCGGCGACTGGGAGCCCCCCCTTGCCCGTCGCGCTAGCGGATACACCCATATAACCAACACTATCCCCGGATCTGCTACCGCCGCCATCAACACTTACAACTGCAACACCATGAATATAATAATTGCCACCATTATTTAGAGTTATAGTTCCATCATTGCTATCCCATACATAGGTCCCTTGTGAACTTGATTCTGCATGGAATAAAGACTCCGAACCAGAAAAGCTAGCACTGCATTCGGCGGTGTTGCCGGCTGGTGAAGTTGCAAAATCGTATGTGCTAGAATCAATATACCTGAGTGAGAGATAATCATAACTAGTTGGCATTTTTCCCTCTAGCTAGGCGATTTCTTAAGCTTTTGAATTAAAGCTTCACGAATGGCACGACGGAGAATGTTTTCTTCCATTGGGCGTAAATTGGTATCTTCCTTTGCCTTTCTACTTCCGGGAATTGCACGGCTAGACACGGTTTCTTCTACATGTTCTTCATCGTCATCACGGTCTTGTTCTAAGGCATCTAGATGGCGTCTAATAGCATCAATATGATCTTCATCATCTTCTGCATTGATCTCATAGTGCTCACCGGCTTCGGTATCGCCGCTGTCCTCTTCATCTTCTTCAATAGAATCTTTCTTAAAATGACCAGAATAGGTTCCACCGTCATGCGGCTTCGCTGGTTTGTAACCGGTAGTTACATCAGTGGCTTCATTAAGGGTTTGTAGTTCTGATTTTTTATAACCATAATTATCCATAAGACGATCAAACATCTCTTGGTCTCTCCAATTTTTATAACTCATTTTAATTTCTCCTTTTAAGTGTGTTTCAATTAAATGTCTGTGAGTATCTTCAAAATCTCTAAATAAAAGAAGGGTTTTATAGGCCTCATCTTCCATTTTCCTCATGTGTTTATCTTGTTGGGCATAGCCCGGTGTAGTTGGGTTAGTTAAATCCAAATCCCCTCTACAATTTTGAGTATGGTGAGCCAATTCATGTGCAATTGACTTCAACATATCTTTGGGATGTCTCTTATCAACGAAAACGCAAACGCGTTTTTTATCGGGGTCGTAATAGGCAGTTTTGCCTAATAATTTATTAGCATTGTTTTTATCTGAAATAAATTCTATGTCTACGGGTTTATTAAATCCCATCTTTTCTTGAGCATAGGGTAAAAAAAGTTTCAAGACAGGCAAAATCCTGTCGATATTCATATCAGAATTATTGTATATGTGACAATCCATAGTTTCTCTCATTAATAATTAGATTTTTCTTCGACCTTATGCAACACTGCGGTAAAAATCTCTTCTGTTTTATTATCTTTGGTTCTTAATACCACAGCATAAAGTAGTTTCCTACCGCCTTTTACTTCCTCTTTAAATGATTTTATAATACCAATGTTTTTTTTGTTGATCTCATTTAATTCCGTCCACCAGACTAAATCACCAACTTTTAATTTTTTCCTCTTACCAAATGTACTACTGTGTTTCATCGCGTTCGGGCTTCATGGGCTTCATTGCTTCAATCGCTGATAAAGCATATTTAACTGCATCCATGCATCTAGGAATAGAATCATAAAGCAAAAATTCACGATCCTGCTCACTAAGCCCCCCTGTCTTCACATCAGCTTGCGCGTGCTTGATCAGGGACAACAGTTGTGCATTAACATTCCTTACAATATTCTCATATGGCTCAGAACTCTTAATATTTGTATAATAATTATTATACATCTCGGGAGTAGTTTTAGCAATTGTTTCTTCGATCTTTGCAGTAGGTACTGCTAGTAATTTATATTCTTTCATTGTATAATCCTCTTAATATTAATTAGAAGCCTAGCATGCTTATTAAATCTTCGCCCTGTTCATCTCTTGCAATAGCTTTCTCAGCGGTTGGATCCACGAAGTGATCTTTAAAATTTGCTATTTCTTCTGGGTGGTGAATCTTTGAGAGATATTCAAAGTATTCTTTTGCTTGCACGGGGTTACCAGCAACAAGTTCTCTGATTTTTGCTCTGACATCTTTTTTTATTTTAATCCTCTCATCATAATCTATTTCATCTTCGCCTGATCTAAAAGAGTGACGAGGATTTTGGAATTTTTCTAGTCTTGATAATTGCTTTGAAATAAATTTTTCAATGGATGTCGCTGTCTTTGAAGGTTTGACAAATTGTCGGTACTGCATATCAAACTTTAAATCGGGGTTTTTGCTAAGCAAAGACTCTATGTCATTCCATTGTTTTTTCAAAGTTTTAGCATTGTATACTTTCGAGTAATCTGAATCTCTCCCCGGAACTTGAAATTCTTGGTCTACCTGCTTTGTAGTACTATTGCGCCTAGCATTTGGCAAACCGTCTTGGAAACCAACTTTCATTTGAGGGAGATTAAGTGTAGATGTTTTCTTAACGATATCACCAGTTTCTCCGTTTACAGTATAATATTCTAATTCGAAAAGTGGGAACTCTCTACCGTCGGATGTTTTTCTCATATTGATTTTAGAAATTCTAGCCGGTATATTCCTGATATTCTTTGTTCGAGGAACTTTATAGTTTTCATCAACAACATTTACGAGCCAATCCCATAAATTATTATTTGAAAAATCTTGTGGGCGGTTACTATAATTATGAACCCGGCCTTCTGGAGATTTATATGTAAAGCCGCGACTATCATATGGTGGTTCTGTATAAACAATCTCGCCTACACGCAGTGCATTTTGGATGTTTTGTGAGTAAGGAAGAGCTGCTTCTGCTGTTAAATTTAAGAGTCCAATAAATTTCTTGATGTATTCATCCTTCATATATTGTTTGTCAGTCATCAATTTAACAATATGACAATAATATAAAGTTAAATCTTTTGCCACTTCTTCAGTTATTTCGCCACCGGGGTAACGAAATTCAATGTAACGAATTCCCTCATCACCATTCCTTCCATCAGCGTATGCTACATTAAATCCAGTTGATTTGCTACCAATAAGTCTGCCCTGAATTTGTAATTGTTCTGAGAATGCGGCTTCTATATCAGACATTCCTGCGTCTTCGTCATTTAATTTTTGTACAAAGTCTTTACCTTTCTTTCTCATCTCATCAGCAGTCATAGGGTCTGTATATTCTCCAGCTAGCCTATCAGCAAATAGATTTGCTCTTCCTGATGCCGCTAGTGGTTTAGCCCATTTCTTTTGACGAAAGTCATGCTTGTCTACACCTTTCATCACCCTAGGGGCTTTACCATCGGGAGATAACTCATTTAAGAACATAAAGCCTTTTACAAGGTTGTAAAAATCATCTTCGCCCTTTATTGTCTTATAGCCAATATTAATATGTAGTCCAGTTCTGTCAGACATAAAGAAAAAGTTTTGATTATTATAATCATTGTAAAATACATCTAAAAATTGTATTGCTTCTTCAAGACTATCTAAATAATCAACCATAGAGAACTCAAGACTAGTCTCGTCACCTGTTAAGGAGCTATCAGATTCAACCTTGATATCATCTCCATATCTATTATAGAATCTTGGCAGGTGTTCGGACAAGGCAAATCTGTATGCGTCTTCATGTTCTGTGAAGGTACCACCATCAATTGGATAATCGTTGCGGTGCGCGCCCTCCTGATCTAACATTTCTACATAACTTTCTGCTTGGTTATTCATAAATTCAATGTAGAAATCTAGAAACTTAACCAGATATGTGTCGGACATCCTATACTCAGATCTAAGATCTGTCAATTCATCTAGAGCATCTTGCATGGATCCAGAAGGGTCTGCAAGTACATTAATAATTTTTCTCCCGTGGTTGAACAATTTTATATAATCGTTGGCTGATCCAAAAATAGTATAAAAACTATCTAATGGAAATGTGTGGTATGATTCGTTAGGCTCGTCAACACCAAGGGCAGACGCATCAATAAAATAATCTCTCATTATTTTTGGCATCAATTTTGATATTGTGTTTGTTAAAGCCTCTAACTGCTTAGGATTTAATTTATCTTCTTTATACCTTTCAATTATACTTTCTTCGGGATCGTCTTGCAAACGTGGATCCGCTTGATAAATCAAATCTTCAATATCTTCAATCACTCCATAACCAGTTTCTAGTAGCTCTTCCTTAAATGCTTTTTTCATGAAAAGGGCTATTCTATTGCGATCGCTAAAATTTTTGGATAATCCTAGGGAATTCTCCAGTGCGCTAGAACCGCCAATCATAAATGAGTGTTCTAATCCAAAATAAAATGGTATTGCTGACAGGTTAATACTTGTGTCATCGACATCGATCCCATTGGTGTGATCCATAAAGTACTTAATTACAGCAACATCGGAATCGCTTGTGTGATACTGATCATACACTGAGTGGTCGAGCATCTCTAGGGCATCCATATCTCGCATAAATCTGTCCACCCGATCTTCTTCAGAATCGCCCGCGTGGCCACCTGTCATCATATTACCGCGTGAATCAAGCTCGATCTCATAAGAAATAGTGAAATTGTCAGAGTCTTCCATCACCTGATCTTTTTCAGTCTGTGTAAACTCTCTAATAAGTTGTTGGTTTTCTTTTAAAGTCTTTAAATAACCACGCCACTTTTTGATCTCATTCAGCATATGACAGTCCTCACTTAATAAATAGTTATAACTATTTATAATAGAGAGGAATAAAGTGGTAAATCATCTGGGTGTTAAGTTCAAAGATCTAGAATTAATTTTTGAAGATGACAGAATATATTATGAGATTGTACATGAAAATCAAATAGTACGGACTGGTAATGTTATGATGAACTGGGAAGACAAACTAATGAAAGCACATGCTGACATTGCTTGTCACAATAGAGGAGACGTATTGGAAATAGGTTTTGGTATGGGTATATCAGCCGATTATATTCAGGCTAATAACCCAAAATCTCATACCATAATAGAACTACACCCTCAAGTTATCACAAGGCTAAAAAAGTGGTCTGAGGACAAACCAAATGTAATTGTGGTTGAGGGAGATTGGCGGGACCAAATACACAAACTACCAAAATATGATGGTGTTTTCTTTGATAACTACAGCACTGGATTTAGAAAATTTGGACAGATTGTTGGTAATCATACTAAAAAAGGGGCAAAGGTAACCTTCTGGAATAACAATCCCCGCGCTGGTGAAATATATCATCGGTTCCCTATAAAAAAAGTAAGGTTAACCCCGATTGAGGTTAACCCTGATCCGAACGAATATTTTCCTTATAGCACTTATCATTTGCCAGAAGTACAATATTAAATTGTTTTCTTAGAGAATTTCGGTCTGGTGACCTCTTCTACTTTATCGGAAACGTTCGAGGGGAAATCTCTGTAACTTCATCTGCAACTTGAGGTTTCACTTCTGCGGCTGTGTCTCTTACAATCTTTTCAATCTCTTCTGGCTTGTCTAAGCCCATGGCGCGCCGAGCCGCCATTATTGCGATTGTACCAAAGACAGCAGGACTAAAGTTATAAGCCATCTTTCCAAGAGAAGCCACAATCAGCGCAATTTTGTCTGCCTCTGACATTATGGAAGGGTCAATTTCATTTAGTTCCGGCGCTTCTCCATCGCCGAACGCTTCGCCGAACATCTCGCCGGCTTCTTCGTTGGTAAGAGTTACTTCTAACTCTTCCTTGATAATCTGCTTAAGCCTTGCCTTTGTAATTTTCATTATTATTCGCTTGCTGCGTCTTCACGCTGTTTTGCATCTTTACTAGCTTGTAATAATAAGCGACTTAAATCTCTTAAAGCGCCGTAGATACCCTCGACTGCTTGCTGAAGATCCGTCCCTGCGCCGGCGATACCAAGTTCATCAGAGAGAAGTTCATCCACCAACTTCTTGAGGTCACCTGCTCGTCGGAGATCTGAGAATTTATCGCGAAGCTTATAAATGCGATCGCTCTTGGGAGTTTTTTTCCTCTCAAAACCAAACATTCCGGCGGTTTTATCGACGATCCCTTGTTCTTCAAGTTCTTCTTTAATAATCTGTTTAAGTTGTGTCTTTGTAATTTTCATTTTATTTCCCTCGAAATACCAAATTCTTTAATTCTTCTACTTTTGAAGATACACCATCTTTAAATAGTTCTGGATGTATAGAATGTACAAAACATTTTATAGACATAGTAAACAGAGTCCATGAAATAGTTTGGGCGTGTTTCATATGTTCAAAATAAGTTTCGTTGTTCTCTTTAAGATGCTTCATTTTTACTTTGCCATTCAAATGATTTGTCGTCTTTGCTTATAGGCCCACCAGCAGCCCAAGTATAGCAGGTGCGGGCAGAGTGACACTTAAAGTGGTGCATCCAACAGTATCCGAGTTGGCCATCTTCCTGAACAGATCC
>TARA_R110002110_G_scaffold99335_3_pt1 | contig 11860 bp, 13 predicted proteins | sample TARA_R110002110 | Tara Oceans TARA_R110002110 (sample SAMEA4397330) | marine metagenome | biome: Polar Biome; feature: [SRF] surface water layer (ENVO:00010504); material: water (ENVO:00002006), including particulate matter (ENVO:01000060) such as... | depth 5 m
GCGGCCCACGCAGACGTGTTCCCAGTTCGGTCAACTGATCGTACGCGAAAATAAAGCGGTAGGGGTATCGAGTTGATTCCGTAATATCCTCTAGTTGTGGTAACAAAATTGCTTAGACCCAACCCAACCATTGTGTTTGCTGCTGCATCTGTGTTGTTGTCTATAGTGACTACCCACTCATACCCCGCAAGGTCTGAATCACTTGGTGCTGTCCAGTCGAACTGGGATGCGTAAGATAATTGACCCGCAACCAAGATTGGCCCCCCGTCGTAGTCTGATTGTTGACCACCAACTGCTGTGATACTAGTGGGTGCGGAAGGTGCTCCTGTCTTGTTAGGTGCCGTGCGGTCGAGCACGGTAGACACCGTAGAGAGTGCTCCTCCGTTGCTGACACCCCTAACAGCGAACTCATAGGCTACACCGGGTGAGAGATCGTCAATACGTGCTGTCGTGTCGGTCGCTAGCTGGTCGGCTAGGATCCATGATGCTGACCCATCGATTCGGTACAGCACGTCCAACGCAATGGCTCCGCTAGGTAGCGCAGGCGTGTCTATTACGACGAAGGCGAACACAGTGCCGTCTCCTGACAAGTAAGTGCCTTCAGAGCTGTAGGTTGGCGCGGATGGAGTGCTCGGGGCCGTTACGTCAATCGGAGCTGTGGCAACTGCGTTTGCACTGCTGCTTTGAGTGCCTTCGTTCTCAGACCTGTCGATCGCTGTGACCCAGTAGTAATACGTTGTTCCAGTGGCGACTTCTGCATCTATAAACCGGGAGGCTCGAACCTCTGCGACCTTGGTAGCACTGCCAAACACGTTGGAGGTGTGCCGATAGACACCGTATTCACTGAGGTCGGAAACAGCGACGTCGTCCCAATCCAATGATATGAAGCCTGCTCCTGCCGTAGCCGTCAAGTTGGCTGGCGTGCCGGGGGCAACTAAGTCTCCTGCCGCTGTAGCAGTAGCTGATACCCAGCTCGAAGTTGTGCCTAGCACTGTCTCAGACTTGATGCGGACGTTGTAGCTCTGGCCGATAACTACCGCTGTTATGTAGTTCTCCACTTCATCCCCTCGAGCGTATGCCCAGAAGTTCCACTCGCTTGCTGCGTTCAGCTTGTATTCCACTCGTATGGTTCCGCCAGACAAGACGAACTCGTCGGCTGGAGCGGTCCACTCTACGAGGATGCGTGGGATAACTGATCCATCCGCCTGCAAGCTGGTGGTGGTCGAGTTGGATGTCAGCGTGAGTCCTGTAGGGGCTGCAACCGTGCTTGGGTCCGGCAAGTTAGTGTTAGGTGCGGGGTCAACTACCGTTTCTTCTCCGTTGGCCCAGTCCCACACGCTGCTAGCTGTCTCGCGTAAATCTAAATCATACCCAAGTGCCAAAGCACCATCTTGGGTTTCCTGTACGAACTTAGAGTTCAGCACCTCAAACACTTTATTAGTCCACCCTAATCGGGTGTTGTTGACCATAATGTTGTCCCCTGCTTGGACGGTGACCGCTGTCAGGTTGCAACGCAGCTGCACTGAAATCTCTTGCCTAATCCTTTCGAGTCCGATTTTAGATACCCGTTGAGCCATTGAACTGCTGGTGATAAATGGCCACTCGAAGTCTTGCCATATCCGCTCTCCATCTTCTGCCTGATACGTCGCGTTGGTAACAGCTGGATAGTCTGCCGGTTGCCAGTCGGTGTCTGGTGAAGTATAGACCCCTTTGACCGCGTTGAAAATGTCCTTACGGCTAAGTTTTGTCTGCAAGCTGATAGAACCTCTTAAATTCGATTCGTCGAGTGTGATCGTAGGTGTGCGGTAAGCTCCTGCATGGATATACCAACTACCTCCAATATATCCGCAAAAGCCTGCGCCAGAGAAGATCAGTTGTTGTAGCACATCTCCCGGTGCAGCATTGCTTAGTACCGCCCCATTGACTGCATATCTTTTCTCCGTACCACTAGGGTCGAGATTTACGTTCTCATCTGAGACATTGGCAGCTGCTTGTAGTGCGGTGTCGTTTAGTTCGGAGAACTGATGTCCGACGCCTAAAGAGCTGTCGGTCAAGTAATCGGCTACGCACAAGGCCCAGTTGTTGCTGTACGCTGTAGTTGTGGTGCGAGGGTCGTATATCTTCTTCCCTTTGACCAAAGCTGATATATTTGGGATGCCTTGAGGGAATACTTCCGCGTTCCACTTGAGCCGCACACTGACGCAGCAAATGCCACGTAGTCGGTGGCTTGTTGTCCATCTAGGTGAAGTGCTTGGAAGAGTTACGGTCTGACCGGTTGTGCCTAGAAACTTCTTTACTGTCGCATATCCTGAGTAAGGGCTGCTAACGACGTTGCCGCTGCCGTCCAACGTCAAAGCATCGTCGTTAAAGTATATTGTGCTGATCTCTTGACATTCATGCCCAGCCAAAGCTACAATGATTTGTACATACTCATTGTTAGTACCCATAGCATCCATAAATACTATTGGGCCAGAAGTCTTAATTTGACCGTAGATAATCTGCCTTGGGGCGGTAGGCGACCTCGCCATGAAAGTGCGGCCTTTATTAAGTCCAGCTCTAGCTGCTTTAGCGGCTTTCCTCATCTGAACAGATGAATACGCTACAGATGCCGTTGCTGTCCAAAAAGCAGCAGATGTTAAAGCCCCTTGAATAGCCGTACCTACTGCATTATATACTATAGCGTTCGCGCCCATAGCTGCTGACGCTTGAGCAGCCGTAGTAGCTAGCCAAGCGGCGAAGGTTGCTCCTAAATCAGGCATTACTCAACCCTCCAGCTTAAAGGTTCAACATTTTTCATAGATATAAACTTCAGTCCATCTAAGTCTACGAAAGCTGCTGTGTCTCCTAAACACACTCCTCCGCATAGACGTTCAGGTGACCCGAACAACACTACGTCTCCTCTATGGGCAAACTTAGTGCTAGTGGGTTGTAGATGTAATTGAGACGAGATTAGTTCACTAAGCCCTCCTGCTTTCTCAGCTATTCTCATACCTGACAAAGCGGAGTCGTAAGTTCCCCGGAGCCCTTCAGATGGGTCTATACCCGTAAGAGTGTTGACTACGTCGGCAGGCCAGAGCATACAGTCGTTTACCCCCCACTTAAAAGGCAGGAGGCGTCTAGACTCTACTAAGTCGTTCAGTTTAGTTGTCCAGTTGTTTAATCTCATGATCCGCCTGTATAATATTCTTGGTATGCTACTGGTCCGCCAATAGTGCCGGTTCCTCCTGAGCTTCTAGAGGTAGAAGGGGGTTCTGCAATACCCCAAGATACGCTCTTGTCCTGCAAACCTGCTACATATTCCAGACCTCTGTCGTTGGGGTATTCAACCTGCTGGTCCTCGTTCGTGAATCTGCGTTCTCTAGCTCTTGCTAAATCGATCAAGCGGTTTTCTATCGAAATAATTACTGATCCAATGCTTGCTGAGTCTTCTATAGACATCACGTCCATACGACCCCCTACCTCGACTAATGGGTCTCCAACTAAAGTGTTTGGATCTGCCAAACTGACGGCACCTAGATATACGTGACAGGGACGGTTACGGTATTCGTAATTCAGTGCAATTGCAATTATTTCTGAAGGGATGCCTGTAAGCGAAACCTTGACGCCATTTGCTTGAACATTCGTAGTCTCTTCGATGTCGCTGACACTCCCAAAGGTGCCGGTCCCGGTCCACGTTTGACTGTCGTACGTTAGGTTGCCCAAACCCGACCACAAATAGATTGTTCCTTCATCAAATTCAGCCTTAAAAAGGTATACTGGCATCACTTCTGATGCTGTTAGTGCGCTCTGAGTAGCTGCGTTTATCGTGCGTGCCATCAGAAAGCCTCGTATGCGGAAATGGTTACCCCTTTGATTAAGGAGTCAGAGTCAATCTCCCACGCACCGCTGTCAGCCGAAGTAAGAGCAAACACTCCTGTAGGGCTGCTGGTTATGATAGATGTGTTATTTCCGAAAGCGGTTCTGATGCGCGGCCAAATCTCTATGGTAGAGTTTCCTCCGCCGTCGCTGTTGGCATCTGCGGTAACCTTGACCAACTGACGCGTGCTTCCAGTACCAACCTGTAACCAATCGCCTGCTTTAACGATTCCTGTTTGCGAGGCAGTCCACCCGTCAGTGATGATCGTGTTACCTGTCTGGCTGGCTCCGTTAAGTAATGGGGTGCCTGTTGCAATACCTTTAGGCGTGGTGTATAGGGGGTCTCCTAGGTAAAACGTACCGAAGCTTCCGTTAAGAGAAAGCAGTTGCCCTACCAAAGCTTCACCCTCCGTGCGGTTCATTGCCGATATGTGCATATCGACCCGCCAATGCTGGTTGGGGTAACTGAACATCTGCCTTTGCCCAGTAAAAGGCGAAGTAAACCCCGCTACCGTAGCAACTGGGATGAACCTAGCTGTGCGTATGTTATCTACGGCAATAGTGATTGGGTATGTTGTTGCCATGTTAGTCTATACGGGTTGCCAACGACTGTTGGATTCGGAAACTGCTCTTTTAGTCATCTGTACGATTTGGGGAATAGCTCGACCTAAGTCTTGCGGAGTTACTCCACCATTAAACGTGTAGTTCAAGTTGTAAATTGGTGCGCTGTTGGATGATTTACGCGCTGAGTTAGCCATTATCTGACCCCCTTTTTGGGCAGTAATGAGTTCTGGTCCAGCTTCTCCAACCATACGTGTTTCCCCTTTCCAGATAGATCCACCTGTTGCTGTGGTTGCGACTTTACCTGCTCCGAACCACGCGGGTAAGAGTGACCCGCCTAGTGCGTTAGCTCCTAGCAAGTTCATCAGGGGGTTCACTATAGCCATACGTGCTGCAATCTCGAGCATCGCTCGTGCTACAATTTCGGCCAGCTTGTCAAATGCGGTCTCGCCTGTCAGAACCATGTCCGCGAAAGACTGGCTAGCCCGGTCTGATACGCTGTTCCACATCCGAGTGCTGATCTTCTCGAACTCAGTCATCTTGTCCTTTACCTTGTCCGGTGCTAGAGCTTCAAACATCTCCTCAGCTGCCTCAGCTTGGGCTCGAGTATATGTTTCAAGAGTGATTTCCTTAGCGTTAAACATATCTTGAAATTTGGCTATTTCTTCACGGTAAATTTCTTCAGGTGTTCGCAAGCTTTCGCGCAACTTCTCGCCCTCTTTATTAGCTAGTTGCATGATCTCTTCAGCTGCCTTAGCTTGCAATCGAATGTAAGTCTCGAGAGTAATCGTCTTAACTTGGAACATCTTTTGGAATTCCGCTATCTCTTCTAAGTAAACTTCTTTAGGCGTTCGTACACTTTTTCGCAGATTTTCTCCTAGCTCCTTAGCTTCTTCAATCTTTTCATTATTCACCTTTTCCCGCTCCGCAGCTTCTTCGCTGGCTTTGCGATCATTCGCAGCTTTGTTAGCTGCCGCAATTTTGTCCTCCTCTATCTGCGCTCTGAGTTGCGTGTCAGCCATGTCCGCAGCAGCTTGACCGTCTGCCTCCGCTGCCTTTTCTTGAGCAGTCTTAAGGGCTTTCTGGTTATCTATACGTTTGGACTCGTGTTCGTTAAGTTTAGCTCCTATAGCACTTAATGTGAAGACCAGATCTTTTTGCTCGTCGAGTAGATCGTTATACTCCTTTAGACCATCGCGACTTTTGCCGCCTAAACGTAAACCCGTTCCCCCTGTCTGAGGTCCAAGCTTGATTTTATTTTCAATATCCTGTAACTTTTTAGCCTCCTCAGCATACTGTTTCTGAACCTTATCCATTTCGTGCTGATCGAATCTTATGTCGATTGAAGCCACCTCAATAGAATCGTCTTTAGCAGAAGCTTTAGCTATTGCTATCTTCCTAGAAGATTCCAACAAAGATTCCGCAATCTCATCCAAAGTCTTGAACTCCTTAACAATTTCCGAGACCTCACTCTTCAGCATGACCATCTTCGCAACTACCGCACCGATAGCTAGAGCAGCTCCGAACACAGCTCCTTTGGCCCCAAAGATACCTGCGAATTGCGAGCCCTGTTGCGCTAAAGCTGTCAACGCGCTTTGGCCACCCCCAACTTGGACGGCGAAATCCTGTACCTGATAACCGCCCTGCTGAATCATCATGCCGAAACGAGAAGCTCCCTTTGAGCCCTTAGACATAGCATTGCCCATGCCCCCCATAGCCATCTCGCTACGCTTCAATGCTTTATTACCTCGCTCAATTTCGAGGTTTAGAGAAGCAAACGAAGCCTCAGCACTCTTTGCGGCTTGAGGTAACCGCAATCCCAAGTTGTCGAAGATCTGCTGTTGTGCAACAGCTACGCGGTTCGTCTCAGCCGCCATCTCCTTAGATATAGCTAAAGTTGCCTGCGAACCACCTAGAGTGCCTGATCCTCTCGCCGCAGACTTCTGCGCCTTCTCAAACCGCGCAAGAGCGGTCGAAGAAGACTGAATCCCCTTTTCGAACTGGGAAGTGTCTGCTACTAGCTGTACGTGATGTCGCGCGACGGAGTTTGCCATAGGAATATTAGAAGAAAATTAACTGAGACGCATCTTGCGCGAGTATTTGGTTTTTGCCCGTTCGAACTCTTTGTCTACCGCCTTGTTGAAGCCAACGATCAACGCAGCGTTAGCTTTGTCGATCCCACCCTTAAAGGCTGGTGCTAAGAAAGGACGAGGAGCAACGAAACTGGTTGCCTTAAGCGATCCTCTGCGGAGCGACTTGTTTACGTTAACGGAGTTCCAGACACCTTTGACCTTTTCGCCGTAGTTTGGTAAAGCCCCGCCACCGTGAACGCTGCGATGACCGAACTCAACTAGGTGCGAATATTTGAAGGGCGCAACCATCGACTTCTTCGAGTCTCCCGACTTGCTCCGCTTTGTCGTATATCCACCTTTAGCTTTCTTAGTCGCTGTGAAGTAGCCTACCTTTGCGCCAATGTACGCGGTGACCGATCCGGTCTTATTGTTCATCTTAACGACAGACGTGAGAGACTTCTTCAAGGATCCGGTATCCTCTGTCACGCGAGCTTTAGCATCCTTAACTATAGGTGCGCTGGCGGTTTTTACCGCGTTTTTAATGATCCGGTTCTGAGTCTGCGGCTTAAGATCACGCAAATACCCCCGGAGGTCTGTTACCCCCGAGAGAATTGCGTAAGTCCTAATGCTGCTGTTGCTCATTGATTTGCGGCCTTCTCAGCGATTGATACGTGGTCTGCCAACGCTTCCGGGCTCCCTATGTCATCTTCATTAGGTAGTCCAGCCCGAGCACGCTCCGCCCTCATCCAAGCGTCTGCTAAAGCTGCGTATTGGTGTGAAGGCATGAAGTAGAACTCGTCGTCAGTTAGTCCGAGGTTGATTCTGGCGAAGGCCCATTCTCGGAGGTGCTTTTTTTTTCATCCGTAGGGAAGAGCTCCGTGAGAATTTCAGAGTACTCAACAACTTTCTCGAGATCCATGTGATCGGCGAGATGTTCCCACGTAGGGAATGGGTTGGGCTTCTCTGCGATGCAGCACCAAAGCATAACAGCTACTTGCTGAACACCCTTGGGAGAGGTTACCTCGCTACTCAGTCCGCTGTAGCGGATTTTCGCGAGGTTCCCCCAAGAAACCGCATAATCTGTATTGGATAGTTTAATCTTAATTGGATCCATTTTTAGATTAAGGTGCGGCTACGTAAGTGATTGCTCCAGATCCTTGGAAAGTGAAAGAGGCTTGGAGACGGTCGTCGATGGCGATAGGAGCCGTGACATTCGTCCAGTAGCCGTCGCTGACAATCGTGCTAGCTGCGGTGTTTGATAGGGTCAAACCGGCAGAAACCAAAGTCTTAGCGAGGTAGGCAGTCATTGCGGCTGCGGCTCCAGCTTCTGCTGGATCCCACTGTACGGTAACGTCAATCGAGAGAGGCTCGAAGGTTCCGGGAAGGTTCGTCTTGCGTCCTTCGTCGGTCGTCGTCGAATCAACGAGATTGAGTGAACCGAAATCGACAGAGCCGGAAACGACTTGCCCGATGGTGGTTGCTGGGGCTCCACCGGCAGATCCGGTTTGGATAAGTGATGCTGCGGCATTAAATTTGGCCATGATATTTTATTTAGTTGGTGTTTAGGATGTTGTGCTGGAATACCAGCAGGAAAAGAGAAGAATTTGGCCATGTAAGCCGGGTTGATCGTCGAAGGAGGTGAAAGAGTCCTTTAAGATGAATCGCAAGTTGTTCTCAGCTTCAAGTGCCTCGCGGACGGCAAGCGCAAGTGCGTTGGCTTTAGAATAAGTCGTCTGATATGCCGTTAGCTGTAGCTCGATATTATCGAGTCGGGAAGCTCCAGAGTCACCGTTATCGAGCGTCGGCCCAGAGTCGGTGAACGTCTTCTGCATATGTATAAATGGGGCGTCTGCATTCTGTGGCGCGGTGCCGAAATACATATCCGCTGAAGACATAAGGGCTGTGACGCCAGCATCACCAGCAAGGACGGCTAAAGTCTGGGATTCGAAGCTCAAGAATGACCTCCTACTTCCATGCATTCAATCTGAAGCTGTTGACGGCGACCGACCTCCGAAGGTGGCGAGGTTATCTCGTACGTGCGGCTTTCGCAAGTGATCCGATCCTTTGCTTTGATGTCCGAGTAGTAACGCATGAAGAAAATAGCGGTTGCTTCGTCCCGTAGAGCACCGGACGTGCGAAACTCACGGCCACCTTGGTCAACACGTCTGCACCAGACCGTCCGCAATGTCGCGAAAGTAAGTACCGGCCCACCGTCCGCGTCACGCGTTTGCGTAGGCGTCGAAACGGTAGCTCTGCGGTCGAATATAGGTGTCTCGGGCATCTGCGGGGATTAGGAACTATGCCCCCCATTCTGTCAATAGGTTTATCTAAAAGAAGCCTACGCCAGCGTTACCCGTTGCCGCCATCTGCCGGGACAAAGCCATCAGTAACGCCAAGACACCGTCGATCTTCTGCTCGCTCTTCGATTTCGCTGGATAATAGTATTTTACGCTTCCGCCGCCCTTAGCTTGCTTACGTATGACGTTGGAAATCATCCAAGTTAACATCGGATCCTCTTGGTGGGCTATCTTGCCTGTCTCTATAAGGGCTTCTAGCTCCTTCATAGGCTCCGAGATTAGAGCTGGCCCCTGAAGCATCTCGATGCACGGGAACCCAGCCCACAGAGCCACTTGGTTGTTCATGAGATAGCTGATCTCTTTCGGGTCGTAGGCTACCTCTTGGACGGAGTAGTCCCTCGACCATTCACGCAACACATCTTCGACAATAGACTGATCAGTCCGAGCTCCGGGCGTAACTGTGAGCCAGCCAGCTGCTGCCAGCTTACTCAAGTGTTTGTTGTGCGGCAGGTTTACCGTTTCCTCTGGCATGAAATGCTTCGCGAAAGCGTACGTCTTACCCTCACGAACGAATACGGCAACTACGCTAAACACATCGATCTTTGACGCCGCGTCAATCCCCACGTAGCAAGGCTCGCCGAGGAAATCGGTCATCTTAACCTCCGGTTCTCCACATTTAGCCCAGCTCTCAAGATTCACCCAACCATTCTTAGCGGTGACCCATAAATTCAAATGCTTCGTCTTGAAGATCGCCTGCTTCGCCGGATCACGGATAGAAGCGTTCAGGTCAGGGATAATAATCTCCGGGTTAATCGAGATACCCCAGTTTGGATTTGCCATCTCCAGAGCCTCTGGCGTTGACCAGTTCGTACCCTCATCGATGGTCCAGATCACTGAGAAGTGTTGCTCATCCTCGTAAACGCCATCCAATAGCTTTTCGCAGTCAGCCCAATCCTCTCGACACGGTCCTGCGAGGTTGTCGCCAGCGGTGGAAATGATCAGAAGCAACGGTTGGTCCCTCGCTCCCATTCCGGTCTTCATTGTGTCGTGGTGATTACTGTCGAGATGTTCGTGATACTCATCTACGATGGCGCAATGCGGTGAAGCTCCATCTCCCGGCTTACCGATAATCGGCTGAAACCGTGAACCGTCACTCGATAGAGATAACGTCTTACCGAACACCCTGACACCTAGATCTTTCTGCAAAGCTTCCTCTATTATAGCCATCTGGCGAGCGGGGCGGAAGACTTCCCAAGCCTGTGACTCTGTCGTAGCACCGCAATACACCTCAGCACCCGGCTCGCCATCCTTTGCAAACATCCACCAACCAATAGCACAAGCCAAGAACGACTTGCCATTCTTACGAGGCAGGTAAAGGCTTATTCGATTGAATCTACGGAAACCGGAAGACTTCTTCACCCATCCGAAGATGTTCATCAGCACGAAGATCTGCCAAGGCTCAGGTATGAACCTCTGAAGTTCTCCCGTAACCGGATCAGGTCTTGCCCAGCGACCTTTGACGTGCGGCAGGACACCAGCGAACTTTAAGACGCGTTCTGCTTTGGATTCGTCAAATATATACGGGAAATCGGTCCTTTTCAGGTCGTTTAGATACCTTTCAGCTGCTTTTCGGACCCATTTACACGCAACTATCTTGCCATTAACGACGTCTTCAGCGTACTTGTGACCTACTTCAACCACGTTAAATATCCGCCAAAGATGGCGTTACATTCTCAGGGGGCTTCTCAAAGCCTACGTTAGCTCGGCTTGCCGGAGTAATACCAAACTGTGTCGATATAGATAGTACAGAAGCTCGATTGGCCTGAATAACCGAAAGCAGGGGGTGTTTCACAGTCACACCTGTAGGCAGAGTGATTGTACGCCCTTCACTTGCAACCTGCTTCTGGTCGCGTTGTAGGTCTGCAAACGTCTGCGAATAAACAATTAACAGGTTTACGTCCGAAAGCGTCATGACTTTAGTATCCCGAAGTATTGGTGCGATGGACGCCCATGCTGCCGATGCAAGCTCGTCGCCAAGTAGAACTGGTGGCAAGTGATCAAGTTCCGCTTTCGGGAACTGAACCTCCTCTAACTGCCTCCCCATAGCGAGATTGCGTTTGCGATTCTTCTCGAATGCAGACGGCGCAAGCTTTGATAATGGTTTTCTTGGTCGCGCCATCAATAAAATAGCTTCTGGGTTGGTTTACCTTCTCGCTCTAGCGTCTCGATTCGGCTGTGACAAGCGTCACACAATGAACGCAGGTTGCCCGTGACAAACGCAAGTTCGGGATAATCTTTAAGAGGCTTTACGTGATGAACAGACTCTACAGGCTCTGGCCCAACGTGTTCCTTGAACGGATCAACGCAAATCGGATTAGCGAGTCGGTGGGAATTACGGACTACTTGCCAAAGGTGACTGTTGCGAATGGACATCGCTTGCTTCTGAGATGAGCTGACATAAAGTCTTCGGCCCTTGGTGTGTTTCTCGCAACGTGGTTTCCCAGCAGTGAGAGCGCAACAACCGGGTTGAAGGCAGGGTCTAGGTGGGGCGGTGCTCATCTGTGAGGCGCAACCAATACGAATTTGGGTAACTACGCAATAGGTTTGTGCATACTTATCATAGGCGTGGGGAATTAAGAACTTTGTCCCATATTCGATCTGGTCAAGTGGCCAAGTGCTGGCCAAGTACTTTGAAACCACTTGGCCAGACTTAACTTCTTACTAATTAACGATATATAAGTCTTTGGCCAAGTGGCCAAGTAAAAACCCCTATTGCATGGGTAGGAGAAAAGAAACGTGTTAGTAGGAAATAAAAAAGAGCTAGGGGGATGAGTATGGAAAGTACTTGGCCACTTGGCCACTCACACAAACACATATCGTAACAAGCTGTATGTTATCAACTTCGTAAGCTGGCCAAGTGGCCAAGTGGGTTTAGAGTACTTGGCCACAAAACACATCTTAATGCAAAAAGATAACAAAAGAGATATTCCTATTGACCAATCGTCCTTAACATGGATAGGTAGCTTTTGACTAGCTCAAGGCAAAATTACTGCGTTTTGAGCTAGAAAAAATCAA
>TARA_R110002110_G_scaffold90760_3_pt1 | contig 11853 bp, 9 predicted proteins | sample TARA_R110002110 | Tara Oceans TARA_R110002110 (sample SAMEA4397330) | marine metagenome | biome: Polar Biome; feature: [SRF] surface water layer (ENVO:00010504); material: water (ENVO:00002006), including particulate matter (ENVO:01000060) such as... | depth 5 m
CCAGGCGAGGCCCGTGGTCTCCACCAGGGTAAAGGTCGAAAGGCTGCTGTACTTGGCGTTACGCACGGATTCGCGGGTTATTTCCCGTTGATCGAGTTTGCGATTCAGCGCGTTATCGCCCTCGAAACTGCCCTCTGTGTCGATAAGACGGTAAGCCGGAGCCAACAGCCCGGGTAGTCTTCGCACCTCGGAAAAGGGCCCGAGGCTCTGGTGTGAAATCGGCAGCCCAAAGAACCCGGCAAAACCCAGCGTTTGCACACGCGGGTTGTCATTTTCCAGGTGGCGTCTCATCACCTCAGAACGCACATCGATACAGAAAACCGCCTGAACATCCGGTCCAGCCTCTGCCGTTTTGGCGTCAGTGGCGTTCTCAGAGCTCTCACCCATTATGTGCATGAGCTTGCGCTGGTATCCTATTTCGTAGGCACGTTGCCAGATCCACAGAAGCTTCTCTTCCGGGTCGTTCGCAGCATCCAGACCAGCGGTGCCATCGCAGCCGCTTGCATGAATACTCTGGCGAATTTTTTCCCAAGCCTCTTTCCTGGCCGCAATCTGCTCGTCAGAGGCACACTCAAGAGCAACAGCTTCCCACACCAGCAAAGCAGAAAGCAGAGATTCCCTCGCTTCGGGGTCGTCTCCTGCAAGACCTGCCCGCCAGTCGACGCCACTGCTCCACGAGGCCCAGCCAACGACTCGCATCAACAGGTTATGACAAAGCATTTCCAGCTCGTCTGCGCCAAGGCCAATCAGGGCTACGGCCTTTTCTACCGCCTGCAGCCGCACATCAGGAAATGCCTTGAGTCGCTTGCGGGCACCGACGATACCTGTTCTGTAATCCAGCGAAAGATCTTGCTGCGCGGCTTCAATCCAGAATTCAAAGAACCCACCTTGGCGATCCCGGTTCACGGCTGACGACCACCGGCCCTGGCGAGCATCGAAAAAGGCGCCACAGAGTCGTCCTATTTCATCACATACCGCATCGGCAGCCTTAACGCCTTCTGCGTTTACCGGGAACACATCAAGAATCAACAAACGGAGAGAATCCACAGCCTGCTCACCGTGCTTCAGCAGGTCAAACACCGGCTGAAGGCCATCTGTATTGTCGCTCTCGTCCAGACTCGCCCGCAAATCCGAATCAGAGATCCTGCCGCCCTCCCAGGCCTCCCGATAGAACGCCGCAGGCATGAGGAACGAGAAACCCGCCCTTTGTTCAAGCAGTTGATCGGCACGTTTTATCGATTGGTCGCGGAGCCCCCAGAAAGGGTTTACGGCAATCCACTGATCCAGTGGCCAGATTGGTGCAATCAGCCCGCAGGCTCGTGTTATGGCGCTCTGCGCGCTATTCTCATCCAAAACGGTTGCAGATACGGCTGCGTTGGAATCCATCACGATCTCTTCTCCATGGTGAACGGATGATGGGGAATTCTCTTGAGCATACCCGGGGCGTTAAGTGCTTCAGAAGCCAGGCGGCGGGTAATCCGGTCAAACATCAGCTCAAGGTAAAGCCCCTTGCTGAAGTGGCGCCACAGGATGCTGGTAAACCGGTTACGACCACCGTGCATAATCAGCCCCGAAACAGTGACCAGCGCAATCAGGAGTGCAAGCGCGATGGCGTAAGCGACCAACGGGGCTTCGAAGTTTGTGTGTTCAGGCACAGCGGGGCCGACCAACGCATGCAGCGCGCCATAAGCAGGAACCAGAAGCAGAGCAAGCAAGGCAATGCGAGCTTTTGATACAAGGGTCGCACCCGCCGGCACTGCCATCACCGCACTTGATACTGCGAGCACCAGTAAGGCGCCGAACACCAGATTCCCTTCCACCAGGCCAGGAGCCTGAAGCAGGATCAGCGCAGCTACACCGCCAGTCAAAAGTGCCCATAACAGTCCTGCCGGAGAACGTTGCCGGGCAAAGATACCAACCGCAGACGCTTTGACTGTCCTGCCGGAGGCGAGAAACGAGTGCGCTTTGTAGAGTGAGTGTGCCAAAAGGTGCAAGAGTGCGAGCGTGTAGGCTCCCATTCCGATTTCAAAGAGCATGAAGCCCATTTGCGCGCAAGTAGACCACGCAAGTGCGTGCTTCACCGAATACTGGGTCATCATGGTGAGCACCGCGATAACCGCCGTAAGTCCACCTATGGTCAGAAGAATAAGGTGACCGACCGTGAAACCTTCGAAGACCGGGAAAAGACGCAGCCAGAGAAATCCGCCCAGATTGATAACACCCGCATGCAACAGGGCAGACACCGGAGTTGGGGCTTCCATAACCCGCAACAGCCAGCCGTGGAACGGAATCTGGGCACACTTGAGAATGGCGGCCAGGGCCAGGGCCACAGAGGCAAGAGTCAGAGTAAAGGAAGACGACGGCGCAGCGCTTTGCGCCTGAATCATATCTGGCAGGAAAAAGGTGCCGTGATGGAGGTACAGCATAACCACACCGGCCACCACAAGTGAGTCTCCCGCACGGCTGACAATGAACTTCTGTACAGCAGCCATCCGCGCCTGAGGTCTATCAGGATAGAGGGTCAAAAGGTTGTGCAGGGAAATACTGACTCCGACCCAGGCACCAGCCAGAACTAGCAGGTTGTTGGTCATAACAAGAACCAGCACACAGGCTATTGTCAGCAGAAACCATGGCAGGAAGCGCTCACGACCGGGATCACCCCGTAGATAACGCTCGGAAAAACGCAGGATCACCCAGCCCACAAATCCGACCATTACCGCCATCCAGGCAGCCACTCCCGTGGGGAAAAGTCCGAGCCAGCGACCAGGCACCGCCAGCGAGCTGCCCGACGAACCGTTCTGGAGATCGACAAGAAGCATTGCGGCAATCAAAAGCGTGGCACCCATTGAGAAAACCAGCAGTTTCTCCGCGAGGCGCCAGCAGTGGTTCAGCTTCAGCGGGTTGCGGGTCCAGGCGCTGAAACCGGCAAGTGCCAGAAAAGCAGCGGGTGCCGCCAGCCAGGCCACCAAAACCAGGGCTGATAAAAACAAAGCGAGGTCGTTCATGGGTGTCTTTCTCCTGATGTCTCTTTACTTACTTCTGCGAGTACTTTCTTCCCCGGTACTTTCTTGCCAAGTACTTTGCCGTCATTAGACTGATATAAAAAATGGTTTATACTTAACCTATTGTTCTTTTTTAGAGAACGATAAAAAGAGCCCCAAACATGAAACTTAACTATCATCATCTTTACTACTTCTGGATGGTTGCCCGCACCGGGCACCTGACACGGACAGCAAACGCCCTGCACATTTCGCAATCGGCGCTGTCCGGGCAAATACGAAAACTGGAAGACAGCCTTGGGCACGACCTGTTTATCCGTGAGGGGCGCCGCCTCAAGCTATCCGAGGCCGGAAGGATGGCGTTTTCCTACGCCGAAGAAATATTCCGTAAGGGCGAAGAGCTTGCAGCAGTATTTGCGTCCGGTGCACAGGTAAACCGGGAGGTGTTGCGTATCGGGGCTGTGGCAACGCTGTCCAGAAACTTTCAGGAAGCCTTCCTGCACCCACTACTGGGGCGCGAAAATCTTGAGTTCAGCCTGCAAAGTAGTGATATTGACGAGCTACTGAGGCGCTTGTCCGCACACAGGCTGGACCTGATTCTCTCCAATCAGCCCGTGCGCGGCGATGAAGCTAATCCCTGGCGCTCCAAGCTGATATCGAAGCAACCCGTGAGTATTATCGGGCCGCCAGAATCCGGCGAGAAAGTGACCTTTCCGGACTTTCTCGAAGGTCGCAGCCTGATTGTTCCTGGCGCAGACAATAATATTCGGCAAGCCTTTGACCAGCTTTGTGAATACCACAAAGTACGCCCCAGGCTCGTTGCAGAAGTGGATGACATGGCCATGATGCGACTGCTTGCCCGTGATTCCGGCCACTTCGCGGTTCTACCTCCGGTGGTGGTGCGGGATGAACTCAGAAACGGGGATCTTTTCGATTATGGTGCGTTGCCAGGCGTATACGAAGAGTTCTATGCCATCAGTATACGGCGTCAGTTTGAAAGCCCGGCTCTGCGGGAATTGCTCTCGCAACCAGTTGAAGATTTTATGATGCGGCCCTGAACTGATCATTCTGGCCACCCACTCTGTCCTGAACAGCCATGACCCAAAGGTCATCAGATACGTATAATGAACAAGGCGTCATTAATATAAAAAAGGTCCGATCACCCGATATGACTCAACAAAACAGCAGTTCGCACCCTTCAATCATCATCATCGGAACGGGATTTGGCGGCCTTGGCATGGCTATCCAGCTGAAAAAGGCCGGATTTGAGCATGTCACACTGCTGGAAAAAGACAACCGCGTGGGCGGTACCTGGCGCGACAACACCTACCCCGGCGCGGCCTGCGATGTGCAGTCGCACTTTTACTCCTACTCTTTCGAGCCAAAACACGATTGGTCTCGCAAATTCGGGCTTCAGCACGAACTTCTTGGCTACATGGAACACTGCGTTGAAAAGTACGGCCTCCGGGAGCAGATCCACTTTAACTGCGAAGTGGCTGAGGCGATATTTGACGACGCCCGCAACCTCTGGACGCTGAGACTTACCGACGGCGAAACGTTGGAAGCGCAAGTGCTCATCACGGCAACAGGCCAACTGAACCAGCCTGCGTGGCCCAGGATCGAGGGCATGGACGATTTTGAAGGTGCCGGCTTCCATTCAGCCCGCTGGGATCATAATTACGATCTCAAGGACAAACGCGTTGCGGTTATCGGCACCGGAGCGAGCGCCATCCAGTTTGTGCCTGAAATTGCCGGCAAGGTTAAATCCCTGGCCCTGTTTCAGCGCTCGGCAGCATGGGTTCTGCCAAAACCGGACCGGCCCTTCAAACGCTGGGAACAAACCCTGTTCAAAACCATTCCCGCATGGGACAGGCTGTACCGCTACCTGATCTACTGGAAGAACGAAAGCCGCGGTCTGGCATTTACAGGCTTCAGCCGACTGCTCAATATCTTTGCGCGGCAGGCCAAAAATGAAGCCCGCAAACACGTCACGGATCCGGAAAAGCTCAAGCACATCATTCCGGACTACCAGATTGGCTGTAAACGAATTCTGATATCCAATGACTGGTATCCGGCCATTAATCGAACCAACCTGGACCTTGTTACCGACCCGATTGAAAAAATTGACCACGCCGGCGTTCAGACACAATCCGGCAAGCATTACGCTGTTGACGCCATTATCTTTGGTACCGGCTTTCGGGCTTCAGAATTCCTGTCTCCGATTCGTGTAACCGGGCGTGGCGGAAGAACGCTGAACGAAGCCTGGCAAGATGGCGCTGTTGCCTTCAAAGGGATTACCGTCTCGGGATTCCCCAATCTGTTCATGCTCTACGGGCCAAATACCAACCTGGCGCATAACTCGATTTTGTACATGCTGGAATCCCAATTCAACTACGTACTCGGCTGCCTGAAAGTCCTGCAAAAGTACCCAGGTGCCGCTATGGATGTACGGAAAGACCGCATGAAACGCTATTCAAATGTCATTCAGGAAGGCCTTGAAGGCAGCGTTTGGAGCTCCGGGTGCGACTCCTGGTACCTCGATGCCAACGGCAAAAACACTCTGAACTGGCCCGGTTTTACGTTCTCCTACCGTTTTTCCACACGCCATGTGGACACAACAGACTACCAACTGCTTGATCCGGCCGGATAATACCTGGCTCCAAGCCTGCACAAAGGCACTCACGTGCAGGCGTTCTCCTTAGCTTATCCATAACTTGTTCCTGAGTTCTCTGGTTTAACAAAAACACAGAGTTTGCATGGTGCATAAATACATAGGATGATTGGATGATAAGATAAACGGATGATAGGTTGATGCTAAAAAAAATCCAGAAGGGTTCGCTGGTGGAAACCGCAATAGAAAGCCTGAGACACGCCATCGAAACTGAGCAGTGGCCAGTAGGCGGCAGGCTGCCCGTGGAGTCGGAGCTTTCAGAAGCCCTGGGCGTGAGCAGAAACACCGTACGCGAAGCCGTGCGCGTACTGGCCCATGTGGGAATGCTCGAAACCCGTCAAGGAGACGGCACCTATGTAAGGGCAACCCGGGATGCCGGTGAAACTCTCAAGCGCATCGCCCGCACCCAGCTCACAGATCAGCTGGAAGTCCGGATCATGCTGGAAACGGAAGCGGCAAAGCTGGCGGCGCAACGTCGTACCGAGCAGGATCTCCGAACCATGACCATGGCGCTTGATGCCAGAGGCAAGGCCGATGCCGACCTCGCGGCTCGTATTCACCACGACGAGGCTTTTCACCACGCGCTGGTGGCCGCATCCCATAACTCGGCACTGGCAGAGCTTTACGACTACTTCTCCCACGCCATCACCCAGACAATCGAACGTACGGAAAACGACGCGGACTTGCCGGAGCCTTCCCAGGAAGATCATGAACTGCTTCTGGCCGCCGTTCGCCGTCAGGATTCGGTAAAGGCTGAAAAGCTGGCAGGGGACCTTCTTGCCCCCAGCCTTAAAGCGCTTCGAAAGAGAGGCTCCTGATTATGAAGTTCAGGCCAGACATGTTTACCATCCTTCTACTCGGCGCTATTGTCCTGGCTTCATTTCTGCCTGCTACAGGCACTGCCGGGGATTTTCTGGCCAGTGCCGGAACCGTAGCCGTCGCCCTGCTCTTCTTCTTTCACGGTGCGGCGTTATCGCGGGAACAGATCGTTGCGGGTGCTTCGCATTGGCGACTGCACATCCTGATTACCATGCTCACGTTCGTGTTCTTCCCTCTGGCTGTGCTTCCCATTAACGGCATAAGCGGTTTTGCACCGTCCTGGATGCCCGCAGACCTTGGGCTTGGCTTTTTGTACCTGGGTGTATTGCCGTCTGCTGTTTCCTCATCCATTGCCTATACGGCCATAGCCCGGGGAAACGTACCTGCGGCTATCTGCAGTGCCGCTGCATCCAATGTGTTTGGCATGATGCTGACACCCTTCTTGCTGTTATTGCTTGTCAGTTCGTCCGGTAGCGGCGACTTTGCAGTGGGCGAAGCCCTGAAAGATATCGTGTTGCAGCTGTTATTACCGTTCGCCGTCGGCCATGCCATGCGGCCGATTCTGGGAGGTTATCTGGCGCGCAATGAGAGCCTGATGGCGCGCTACGATAAATGCGTTATCTGGTTGATCGTGTATTCCGCTTTCTCACACTCGGTAGAAAGCGGGCTCTGGCAGAATCTGCCCGTAAAAGCCATTGTTCTCACAGTATTGCTATGCATCGGGCTTCTGGCATTATTCATGTTCTTTGCGAGGTTTCTGGTGCGGCGGTTCGGGTTCAGCCTGGAAGACGAAGCAGCCGTTGTTTTCTGCGGCTCCAAGAAGAGTCTGGCTTCCGGTTTGCCCATGGCAAAAGTACTGTTTTCAGGGCACCCCGGGTTCGGCATGATCGTTCTGCCGATTATGTGCTACAACCAAGTTCAGGTGATTCTCGGCGCCATTCTGGCCCAGAAATACCGGGACAAAATCGCCGAGTCCAGATCAGCACAAGCAGAAGCGAACGCGAAGTAATCAAGCGGCGGTATCAGCCGCCGCTCATGCCACCAAAAAGAATGGCGAGTATTACAAGCCCGATAACCCAGCCAATAACAGCCGGCCAGAAATTAACCATTTGCGGCGAATCTGAATCTACACCCTCCTCCGCCGTATCCGGCTCCGGATAATTGCGCTCATCCTCCGGAGCCACGACGTCCTGAAGACTGTGCCAGTCGAACCATTCCGCCAGAAAGCGCACAACCGGCGTTGCAAAGCTACCGTTTTCGGCCATCGGGCGTAGCTGTGGCTCCAATTGTCTGCCGATTTCCCGGCGTAGGGGCAATTGATCAGCCGGCGGTTCGCAGAGTATCGCTTTCCATATACCCGCATCCCGGGTTCTGCCGGGATCGTTCAGAAGCGCCTTGATCTGAATCATTACCTCGCGGACAACCTGGCTCTCCGATGCATCCAGCTCGCGGTCAATTTCCCTGCCATTCATATCAGGCTTACTCCACCCTTGTGATTCATTACATTTTTGAGAGACAAATGACGTGTAGTCAAATACGATAGCGACAACATACAAAAACAACGCTCCGCTTTTAATTCCGTAATTATAGAACGACATCCATGCCCGTTACGAACTTCAACAACTACACGATGTGGCACCCGGCTTTTTGCCCCCCTGGTTTTTTTGCGACGGGCCTTCTGGGTTTCATATTAATAGGCTCACCCCCAGCCGCAGCCCAGCAGCTCTCCGACGAAACTGAACAGATTGGTTTCTACGGATTTAACGATGAGATACCGGAAGTTCTGACGACCACCCGGCTACGCCAGCCAAAAACACGGGTTCCTGGAACGACCACGGTTATCAATGGTGAGATGATTCGGGATCTCGGCATTATGAGCCTGGTGGAGATATTTCGCCTTGTTCCCGGCATGGTTGTGGGCGATGTGGGCAGCAGCACACCGGTCACAACCTATCACGGCACCGTGCACTATGAACAACGCCGGATGCAGGTGCTCGTCGATGGCCGGACCGCGCACCGCTCCACCCTGTCTGACATGGACTGGCAAACCATGCCGGTTCCGCTCGAACTCATTGAAAGAGTCGAGATAAGCCGTGGGCCGAATTCAGCCGCCTATGGCATTAATGCCTTTCTGGGCACCATCAACATCATTACCCGCAACCCGGCTGACACCGCCGGCGCAGAGGTTCGCGTTGTTGGAGGTTCCAGAGACTATGTCCGCACTTTTGCTTCCGTTGGCGATGTCAGCGAAAGCTACGACTGGCGGTTCGCGTATGAAAAGCGCAAATTCGGCGGTTTTGATTATCAGCTTGAGGATGGCGACCGCGCACCTTTTAACAACGGCCATGATATCAACGTTTTTAACTATGACTCTCGCCTGAAGGTGAACTCAGGCTTTAATGCCGATATTCGCGTTGGCGTCGTTGATGGAATAAACGAAGAAGATGTTTATAAAAATGGCGAACTCGGTGCTACTGACAACCCGGACATTGACGTCCGGGATTACTATCTTCAGACACAGCTTAACTTCACGACATCAAGAACCCATTTTTTCCACGTTCAAATGAGCTTCGAGAACTACAATCGCAGACAACGCTGGCCCATAGAAGTACCCGAATCGGTCGTAAACTGCCTCGCCACCGGCGCCCAGATATTTGACGACGCCAATGATTGCTTTCAGCCGGGCGGAACGCCATTGATCGCCGATGTGAACTCAGACTCCGAAGACTCCAGGCTGGAATTCGAGCTTCAGGACACACTGTTATTCAGTGATGACCTGAAGCTCGTTACCGGGTTGGGCTTTCGCAAAGACACCTATCGCTCTGAGACCCTTTTCAACGGGCGGGGAAACAACTATCAGTCGCGGGTATTCGGCAACCTTGAGTACACCCCTATCAACTGGCTCACCTTGAACGGTGGAGGTAACTGGGAACGCACGACAACCACCGATGAAGGCTATTTCTCGCCACGGCTTGCAGCAAACTTTACGCTTGGCAACAACCACGCGCTAAGGTTCGTGTATTCGAAAGCCGTGCGCACACCTGATGGTTTTGAGCAAAATCCGGATTACGGGTTTACGTTGAGAGATGTCCAGCCGGCAAAATACTCCTCGTACGAGGGCTATCGGGTAGAAAATACTCTCGCTACTCGGGACGGAGAACTTGAGGAAGAGAGCATTATTTCGCGAGAGATCAGTTACTTCGGACTGTTTCCTATGGATCGAGGTCAGTTCTCGCTGGAAGTTAGGGTATTCAAAGACAAAATGCGGGATATGATAAGCGGTATCATCGCATTTGAAGACTGGACGATCGACAACAACGTAGATATTGATCAGAAAGGCTTTGAAGTTGAAGCTGCCATGGAGTACCCCGGAACAACATTCAGAGTCAGCTACGGCTATCTTGACCAGGATGACTGGTACAACGGCGCGGAAATTTCTTCTGACGATGGTATCAACAAGAAGGAAAAGCAGTACAAGGTAGACCTCCTGGGACGACTCTCGGCAAGACACTCCGGCAGTATCGCTTTAATTCAGAATTTGCCATTTGGTCTGAAAGGCTCAGCCGCCTATTATTGGGCAGATCAACTCAAGGAGTCCCGATTTGAGCGCCTCGACCTTCGCCTGGCAAAATCGATTTTTCAGCCTCGGTATACTGCGGAGGTTGCTGTGACTGTTCAACACTACATGAATACAGATCCGGATATGAGCATTGATAATAATATCGAGGATCAGAACCAGCTCTTTCTGGAAGCAGGTATCCGCTTCTGATAGTTAACCAGGGAATGCGTCTGGCCCGGGACGGTATGACAGAAAACGTCGTTTTGTTTTGGAGGCTGGCTATTACCAGGCTCCTTCAAGCTCTTCACACGCTTATAGTAGCGGCGATACTTTTCGGTTCAGCGTCTGTTCGGGCTCAGGACAATGCTCGCTCAGCTGTTTACCTGGCGGGTTCGGGTAATATTACGCTGGATCAGCATATACAGAACCTTCTGGAAAACTACCTGGGCAACCAACAGGACCTGGTTTTCGTTTCAGATGAGCGAGCAGCTCTTACAGGCAACGCGCCCATTGTAACCATCGGCCCTCGCGCATTTTCCCGCGTTCGCCAAGCGAATCAAAACGCCCCTGTGCTTGCGATGCTGGCAGCGCAGGATTTTCTCAAAGAGTTCGCAACCCGGTCACCCGGGCAGGTTTCCGGAATATATTACGACGTTCCCCTGCTCCGGCAAGCTCTGATCGGAAAAGCCATTCTTCCACAGGCCACCCGGATTGCATTGATTTCAACCACCAGTTCCGCCGAACTGTACGACACTCTGATTGATCAGCTTCCACAGTATGGCCTTAAGGCCCGCCTCTTCGTCGTGGACGATGAAAAGCAGCTCATCCCGACACTCACCCGTGCCCTGAGTTACGGCGATTTTTTGCTGGCAGCACCAGACAGCGCCATCTACAACCCCAGAACCATAAAACACATTCTACTGACGGCTTATCGCAGAAACAGGATCGTCATCGGCCCAAGCCAGGCTTATGTCAGAGCCGGTTCTCTGGCATCCGGTTATGCATCCTTCCCGGAGATGGCCGAGATGGCGGCCGGGTATCTACAGGAGTTTTTTAAAACCGGAAAATTCCCTGAACCGGATTACCCTGCCAGTTTTCAGGTCGAGATCAATCAACAAGTCGCCCGATCCCTCAATATTCCTCTGGCCTCAAGTGAAGAGATCACCAGAGCCGTTGAGTTGCTGTTGAATAATAAAAGGGGCCAAGGCGATGAGTGAGCATAATAACGCCGGCACGCTGCTTTCCCGCAAGCTCCTGACACTGGATTTTTACGGCAACTGGCCTGAGATGCCTCTTGAGCTGGCGTCTGCGGAAGATTTTGGCACGTTTAGGTCAAGCTGAAGGCAAAGCCCTTCCATGGGCTCATACTCCGATCAGGCGACAGGCTCACGCATGGTGACAAACTCTTCTGCGGATGTCGGGTGTATGCCCATGGTGGAATCAAACTGGGCCTTGGTTGCCCCAGCCTTGATCGCCACGGCAAGTCCCTGAGTGATTTCGCCGGCATCCGGCCCGACCATGTGCGCGCCCAGCACCCGGTCGGTTGCGTCATCAACCACAAGTTTCATCAGACAACGCTCATCGCGGCCACTGAGCACGTACTTCATGGGCCGGAATTCAGAGCGGTAGATTCTCAGGGTATGCCCGGCTTCCCGCGCCTCTTCTTCCGTTAGCCCGACAGTACCAATATTAGGCTGACAGAAAACAGCGGTAGGTATCGCGGTGTAATCCATCTCACCTTCACCATCCCCGAACATCCTGCGGGAAAGTACCATCCCTTGCGCCAGCGCCACCGGCGTCAGCTG
>TARA_R110002110_G_scaffold142015_8_pt1 | contig 11833 bp, 18 predicted proteins | sample TARA_R110002110 | Tara Oceans TARA_R110002110 (sample SAMEA4397330) | marine metagenome | biome: Polar Biome; feature: [SRF] surface water layer (ENVO:00010504); material: water (ENVO:00002006), including particulate matter (ENVO:01000060) such as... | depth 5 m
CTGATCATTTCTTAGACGGTCTAATAGACGGGGCTATCAACAAAGGATTTGCTAGAGGGACGCAGGCTAGGATAGACATATCTGAGCTGTTAAAGTCTTATATCTACGTGGCGTTTGAGGAGTCGTTTTATCACCCTGTTAAAGACCTAACATTTACTCCTTCAGCAGTGCAACGTGCTCACGCATCTTTAGCACCAAATAAGAACATAGCCAAGCTACTACTAGAATCAATCGATCTAAAGATGGTAGACACGTGCGAATTTGTCCCCGGAGTTGAAGAATCTATGTCGATGTACAAGGGTCGTAGAATCTACAATACTTGGCAACCACGCAAGATAATACCAAGTGATGGTGACGAAGACGTTTCAATATTTGTTAATCATTTAAAGTACCTGACGGATAATGACGAAGACGGTTTTCACCATTTAGCGTCATGCATTTCTCACGTTTTAGCGAATCCAGGAAGAAGACTACGCCACGCAGTAGTAATTGGTTCGCATAAAGAAGGAACAGGCAAAAGTTACTTAAAACAAGTATTCAGAGGGATAATAGGTAACGATCACGTAATGGAAGTAGGCACAGACCAGTTAAGGGAGCAGTATAATGATTGGTTAGCTAACTCTGAAGTGGTGTTTATTGAAGAATTGATGGCAGGGGGTAGACTAGAAATTGCTAACCGGATGAAACCGATGCTATCTGAAGATAACGTTACTATTCGAAAAATGAGGACTGACAGCTACGTGTCGAACAACCCGGCGTCCTTTTTCTGTACGACTAATCATACAAACGCCATTATCCTAGATAAGGACAGCCGTAGATTTTGGGTTTGGATGTCGGAATCGGACCCAAAACCACCAACTTATTATAAGACATTATTCAGCTGGACTAAGGACAATCTATCTGCTATCTATCGGTGGGCACTCAACTTTGACTTAACAGGATTCGACCCAGAAGCTCCACCACCTAAGACCAAGCACTTTAAAGACATGGTAGATGAGACAACTAGACCAGTAGACGCTTATATTAAAGAGTGTGTAGAAAATGAAGAGTGGCCCGTGGTGTGTGACATAGTGAACGCTACTGACTTAGCAGCGGCCTTAAATACAGCTCCGGGATTTCGTGGTATTAATCCTATTGCTTTAACACAAACATTCAAAAGACTTAACTTCACCAGCTTGGGTGCAAAAAGACTACATAATAAAAAGGTGAAAATATGGGTGGTTAGAAATGCGAAAACGTGGCTTTCAGCAGGGGAATCGGAACTATCTCTATCGTACGATCCTCCAACATCGTTTGATCAAAGGAATATAGACTTTTAAGGAACAAAAAATGCCAGACTTTATGACAAAAGAATTTATGCAAAAATATGGGAGGTCAGGGACGTGTAGTGATGATATTGCTACTGCATTATCTCATTTCCTTACAGACGATGAAACGGGCAAGACTGACCCAGACAAAGTAGCATCGGTTGCAGATGACAACAACGTATCCGTCTCAAAATGGTCACATCTTAACGCAGGACAGAGAAGAATGCTACTAGGAAACGTGTTAAGGGGTAAATTACGCAGGGGCGGTACAGTCCGTATAGGAAATCAAGAATTTAAAGAATAAATATTGACAAGCGGTAGCAGATGTGCTTTATTATCTGTGTAGATAGCAATTAGATAGGAGAGAAGACATGATTAAGATACACCATAATACACAAGCTAAAGCTAATAATCTAGGCTTTACGATAAGACATAACGACACTTCATTTATAGTTGAAAGAACTGATACGCCAGACCGTTATACTTGGGCGGTTGGTGACAATCCTAAGGACACCTTGGATCAAGCTATTTTGGAGTACGCAACGTATATTGAGACCCAGACAGATAATGTAGTAGTTATGGCAGAGCATTATCGAGATACTTATCGAGCAACTGGCGACAATTGCAATGACCCTATAGCTCAGCAAATGCTAGGCTTAGATCATGAAGAAGTATGTAATGTTGCGAAATTAAATGGCATTGATTACAACAAATACTTACATCTAAATAATGGTATGTTTAGAATGAACGTTGGCAACCGTTTACGCGGTATGTTACGCAGAGGAGATAACGTAATCATTGGGGATTTAACTATAGAAGCGGAGATGTACGATGGTGGAGATAGTAATAATGTCTGAACGATTTAGCCGATTTTGTAAAAATCTTGAGGCCGAAGTAGCTAATCTTGCCGGTGATACATGGCGATCTAGGTACGATTTAGCTGATGCCCCTTATCAAGACTATTTTGAAGATGGATACTCACCTAAAGAGGCTGCTGAACATGCTTTAGAGGACGCTGGGTTTACTGGTGAAAGGGTGGATAGTAGCGATGACTAAAATGATAACAATTCCAATCCCCACTGAGTGTGAGCCTTACGAAGCAGACATATGGCGTTTTGTAGTCTTAATGCTAAAGAAGCTAAGTAGCAATGCGCATAAAGGGCACTGGGATGATGTTGACGTTGGGCAAGCATATGATTACTTGATTGAAGAAGTAGAAGAGCTAAGGCTAGCACTTCATGACGAGGATTCAGAGTCTGCAAAGCTAGAGGCTGCAGATGTTGCTAATTTTGCACTAATTATTTCATCAGTATTAGATAGGAAAGGAGACGGGTATCTGGGTCGTGATCAGTTAGACCTGTCTGCATTATGGAAATGAGTGATTTTAAAGTAATAGAGCAAGGGCAAAAAGAGCCTAGTTTGTCAGAAGCACAGGACTTTGTAGGCGGTTATGTAGAGGGCCTTGAAATACCTAACGGGGACTACATGTTACTAAACGAAGAGGGCCTTATTCATAATCTTGATAGAAATCAAAAGGCTAATAGCTACCTTGAAAGTGTGTCAACTAAGCATGGGTATGCTACTGGGCTGTTTAATATCGTTGGGCCAGTAATATTGATTAAACACTTAGCTAGAAAACAATGGACGTAATGAGCGATCCTTTTTCTAGGTGTTTTATCACACAGCTACCTTCTGCTAAGCACGATTTACAGGTATTGTCTAGATATGGTGGGCTAGTACCGTTACTTAATAGGGGCTACTTCCCAGATGACGTTAATATCTATACAAGAGAAATATTAGCGGCCTGTGATAAATTACTACTAGACTTTCACCCGGAGAGGGATTACATTGTCCCGTTGGGTGATTCGTGTGTCGTGTCTACCATTACCATTTGGTTAGAAAGGCATGACTTGTTACCAGCAAAATTCCTTAAGTATGACAAAAAGCTTAAGGGGTACTATACTATACAGATAGGAGAGCAGATATGACTAAAGACAATATGGATAAATTTATGACGGCGATACAGACTATCAATGAATTAGCTATAAGTGCAGAAGGAGAGATGGAAGCTATACTATCAGCCGATACACCTACTGTACTATCATTGTTGTCTGAAGTTAGGCAGTATGACGATAATCTTAAGTATCTTAAAAAAAGGACGGCTGAGATACACAAACGCATGAAAGAGGAGATAGTACCACAGAAATTTACAGAGCAAGGTATTAGTAGTATAACCGTAGATGGGTACAGATTTACAGTGTCCTCACAGGCTAGGACTACGATACAAAAAGATATGAAAGACGAAGCGTACGATTGGCTTCGTGATAATGGGTTAGGGGATTTAGTCACTGAGACTGTTAATTCTTCTACTCTATCCGCAACGGCTAAATCATTAATGTCAGAAGGGGTTGACCTGCCAGACGACATTTTTAATATATATAGCTTTGAAAATACATCTGTAACCAAGGTCTAAATAGGAGAAAAGATATGGCTAAATCAGTAGCAAAAAAAGAGACTAGTGAAGTAAGTATACCTGATTACTTAGCGCAGTACTCAGGAGAAGGGACAGAAAATGTATCTGATCTGACTATCGTACCACGTATCAAGCTATTACAAGGGCTTAGTCCTGAGGTGATAGACGATGATAAAAAGGCTGGCGATTTTTACCACACCGTAGCTGAAACATCCATGGGTAGTGCATTACAGATAGTACCCGTATTTGTGTCACAAAGCGTGATACTTTGGCGACCGCGCAAAGATGGTGGTGGGATTTTAGCACGTGCTGATGACGGTATCCATTGGGACCGCCCAGATCAAGACTTTGAGGTAAAGCTAGACACAGGGCAGAAAGTAACTTGGCGTACTGGTCCTACAGTACAACAAGGTGGACTTACTAATTTTGGTACTATGAATCCTGATGATAAGAATTCTTATCCTGCGGCTACTAGGATGATTAATGTAATAGCAATGTTTCCAGAGCACATCGATCTAAGCCCTGCGGCAATATCTTTACAAAGATCATCTTTTAAAGTAGGCCAGCAATTTGTATCTAAGCTAGCGATTAGCAAGCTACCTAGTTGGTCCAGGATATTCGAGCTTACTAGCCGCAAGGACCGCAATTCAGACAATGACAGCTATTTTAATTGGCATTTTCAAGCGTCGAGTGATACGAGCGGACCAGCACCAAAAGCTAGGATTATTGAAGAAAAAGACGTTGCAACCTATAGAGGGATGTATGAGCACTTTTCCCAAAAGGGTTTTGGTATGTCTGGAGAGGATGACTCCGAAGAGGTCGTTACTGAAAGTGACGACAATTACTAAAACCCATGGCCCCCTGCTTCCAGTTGTGGGGGGCCAACTTTTAGGTGCAATATGACAGATCAATTATTACGTAGACTATCAACTTCTAAAAAGGTGGTGCTAGATGTTGAGACAAGTGGCCTTGATTGGAAAAGTAACTATGCTGTTGGGTATGTGTTTACTTTCTCTGCAGATCCTAATGATAGTTATTATATACCTGTGCGTCATAGGTCTAATAATGTTAATAGTTTTACCCCGCCTGAAGAAGAGAAATGTGTAAATCCTAAGTCTCATCCATTTGAAATGGACATTAATTCAGTATTTAAATCTAAAACGATTCATATAATTGGGCATAATCTTGCGTTTGATCTAAAATTTTTACATAAGCACAACATCGACCTATCCAAATGCACATTTGAAGATACAATGATAAACGCAGGGCTAATTAACGAGTACAGATCGTCATATTCATTAGAAAATTGTTGCATAGACGCAGGAGTACAGCCTAAAAGAGGCGGCGAGTTATATCAGTATTTAAAAAGCCAATTTGGGGGGCACGATGGTAGTAAGCAAATGGCTAATTACTGGAGACTGGATGGACAAGATGATATGGGTACTGAGTACGCCAAAGGGGATGGTACATCTACCTATCAATTATGGGAACAGCAACAAAAGGACTTAGATAAACAAGACTTAAGGCAAGTATGGGCATTAGAGAATAAAGTTATAAGAGTACTACACCGAATGGTAGTAAGAGGTGTTAATATAGATGAAAAGCGTTTAGTAGAAGTATCTAAATTAGTAGAAGACAGATTGATTGAAGCAAACGATGCGTTACCTAAGGACCTTAATATCCGGTCGGGTGCTCAAATGAAAGCGTTGTTTGATAAGCATAATATCACTGATTACCCAATTACTAGTAAAGGCAACCCTTCATTTACAGAAGCGTATTTACTTACTAATGAGCTAGGGAAAAAGATAGTTGGTGCTAGAAAGTACGGCAATCTACTTAATTCGTTTATATCACCAATGAACACACACATATTTAATAGTAGGATACATACTGAATTTAATCAGTCTAGGTCTGACCACTTTGGTACGATAACAGGTAGGCTAAGTTCGTCTAGACCAAATATGCAACAAGTACCTAAGAGGAATAAAGAATTAGGACAATTATTTAGGTCAGTGTTTATCCCCGACAAGGACATGATTTGGGGTAGTGTTGATTATAGCCAATGTGAACCACGACTGTTAGCACATTATTCTAAGTGTAAAGTGCTGTTGTCGGGTTACCTATCTACTCCACCGATTGATGCTCACACGGCTGTGGCAAATGCGGCTGGCATCGACAGAGACTCAGGGAAAAGGCTAAATCAAGGACTACTAACTGGTATGGGAAAGGCTAAATTAATAGACGAGTTAGGGGTGTCTCAAAGTAAGGGAGAAAGGATTTGGGATGATTATTTTGCATCGATGCCAGAGATAAAAGTATTACAGAAGAAGGCTGCTAGCAAAATGAGGTCAGTAGGATACGTAAAAAGCATAATGGGGAGAAGGGCTAGATTAGATAAAAGGTCTGGTTATGACATGAGCTATAAAGCTATTAATAGGCTACTACAGTGTGGTAATGCAGACATTATAAAAGAGGCAATGGTAAATATTGATAATTATTTAGAAGCAAACGGAGATAGAGTGCACATGTTATTAAGTATACACGATTCTATAGACTTTCAATTTCATGAAGATGATAGACAAGACTTTAATACGGCTTTAGAGATAATGCAAGACTTTGGGCCTAAAAAATCAGTTGATTTACAAGTCCCAATGGTAGTCGATGTTGGAGAAGGTAAAAATTGGTCGGAGGCTAGTTATGGATGAATTAACACTACAGTCACGCATAGTAAAAGAGGTAAAAAAGAGAAAAGGATGGGCTATTAAAATGGCAAATAGACACCAAGGGGGTGTGCCTGATTTGTTTATTAAAATGTTTACGTTACCCGCCGTGTTTATTGAATGTAAAAAGGACAAATTGGCTTTAACGAAGCTACAAAGAGAAACGCTAAAACGCCTTCATATAGCAAATATGCCTGCAGGGTGGTTGGTATACAAGCCAGAGGGCAAATACCACGTTATGTACGTTGGGGCAGATCCAGAGGCAACAGACTATACAAAATTTTCAAACTGCCATACTTTTGCTGGTAAAGAGTGGGACGTTGGGGAAATTGTGGCAAGTATCAACAGTTGGTCTGCTGTTGAAATGGATATGTTAGGGTAATGGTATACATTAAATTCGACGAGAAAAAAAGGAGATGGAGATTGCTACCGTATGAAGTGTTACAGCAGGTGGTCGATATATTTGATTTTGGTGCTGAAAGGTACGGTGTGGACAACTGGAAAGAGTGCGACGATTGGGACAGGTATTTTGACGCAATGATGAGACATATTATGGCGTGGAGACTTGGAGAGATTTACGATAAGGAAAGTGGTAAGCATCATTTAGCGCATGTAATTTGCAATGCGTGGTTTTTAGTATGGGCCGACAGTGATAAGGACAAAAAATGAACATAACTGAACACGATTATAAATATATTAGAAACGGTACTGCGTCTGTACTAGTGGATGGGCAATTTGGATCAACAGGCAAGGGGTTACTAGCCGCTTATCTAGCTAGTCAGCCCCATAATGAAGTAGACATTGCTACAACTAACGCTAGCGCAAACGCTGGGCATTGGACTAAATTTAGTACTACACCAAGCCGTAATTTCTGTTGCTATCATTTACCCACTTTTGGAGTTATCCAACAGGATGCAACAATATATATTAACGCAGGGGCTATTATTAATGTAGATTTATTAATGAAAGAAGCAGATGACATAGGGATTAGTAGTAAGAATGTAATTATACACCCTAATGCTACAATTATCACACAGCAGGATATAGATGAAGAAAACGCAGACACGTCTATGGCTACCCAAATATCATCTACTAGAAAAGGTGTAGGTAACGCTTTAGCTAGAAAGATAAAAAGGACAGGTGGGTTAGCAAAGGACAATAAGATTTTGTTGTCTAGATTTACTGTACGAAGAATAGATTTAAATAGCAGATTACAAAAAGGGGCTAGGGTATCAGTAGAAGTACCTCAAGGTCACAGCCTGTCAGTTAATGGTAGATTTTACCCCTATTGTACATCCAGGAATTGTAACGTAGGACAGGGGATAGCTGACGCAGAAATACACCCAATCTTTGTAGAAAATGTAGCTATGTCATTAAGAACGTACCCAATTAGAGTAGGCTCAATACCAAAATTAGGGTATAGCGGTGACGTATACCCAGATCATGAAGAAGTAACATTTAATGACCTACAGGTAGACGAAGAGTACACTACCGTAACTAAGCGAGTTAGACGAGTATTTACTTGGAGCCAGCAACAATTTGATGAAGCAATTACTTTAAATCGGCCTACTTTATTATTTTTAAATTTCTGTAATTATGCTAGCGATGAACAAATACAGCAAATTTGCCAGCAAATGGGACAGTCATGTTTAGAGAAATTATCGTATCACCCTGATTTATTAATGGGCTGGGGGGCTGAGATTGAAATGGTAAGACCTGACGTAATTGGCATGTATGGAGCATAATAAAATGAAAAAGTATATTACTACTAAGAAAACAGTAGAAGAAGACATATTACTAGAGAAAAAGGACTTTGAGGAACACGGACAATGGGGAGAGATGAATCGTCAGATTGCTACAATGTACACTCATATACCAACTGGTATGATTTTTTATTCTGATTGTCCAGAAGCTAGAGAAAGAGGACTACTTATATACCCATTTTGATAAGGAAATACAATGTCTATACTAGACCCTACTAATAGAATACTACAACATGTTCCAAGGTGGACGATAATTAGAACGCTTAGACGGCAATCAGTTGCTGAGCACTCTTACTATGTCACACTGTACGCTACTTTTATTGCTATAGAATTAGATTTAAAGACTAATGATATTAATTGGATAACGCAATACGCTCTAACTCATGATTTTGACGAAATGGTTAGCGGCGATATACCCACCCCTTACAAAAGAGGCACAGAGTATGACGATAAGTTAATAACTAAGCATTCAAAAAAGATGGGGTCAACTATACTAATTAATGAACCTACAGACATTAGACTATGTATGGAAGTAGTAAAGGTTGCTGACGAATTTGAAGCGTGTATGTATTTAGCTGATGAAAAAGCAATGGGTAACTCAACAATTGAGCCTTTATTAGCTGATATAATGTGGCATTTAGAGAAGAAAGCAGAGAACTTAGAAGAAGGACTATACAAGAAGCTTGCCGAAGAGATACATAAAACGACACGAACCTACTTATATAGCAGTAAAGGTTTATAGTATGTATCCTTGGCATCTAAAAGGCTCTCCATATACCGTCCAGACCAAGGCTCTAGAAAAAGCTAACGGACAAAGAGGATTTGGGTATTTTATGGAAATGGGTTTAGGCAAAACGGCTACTGCTTATAACGAATTTATTAATTTATACACAATGGATTTAGTAAGTAATATGATTATTATTTGCCCTCAATCGTTAAAGCAAGTGTGGGTGGCTGAGGGAGAAGAGTGGGACGTAAAATTAAACATAACTACATGGCCTAAAGTATCAGATAATTGGGATATACTTGCAATTAACTACGAAGCAATGATTGGTAGAGGGGGTCAGTATATTGAAGATCAATTAGAGACTAACAATACGTATATGGTGTTAGACGAATCTATACATGTAAAAAATCCTCAAGCTAAAAGGACTAAAAGAATAATAGGGTTAGCTAGTGCGGCTGCGTATGTAAGGATACTATCTGGTGCTCCAATAGTTAAATCACCACTAGATATATGGGGTCAATTTAGGTGTATAGGGGAATTAAAAGGCAAAAATCAATACGCATTTAGAAATCGCTTTTGCAAAATGGGTGGATATTTAGGTAAACAAATAATTGGAGTTAGAAATCAAGATGAGCTTACATCAATCATTGATAAATCGTCATTCAGAGCCAAAAAAAGCGAGTGGACAGACTTGCCAGACACGCTGTGTACGACAAGAAGATATGAATTATCTGGTGATCAGTATAAACAGTATGAAACAATGCGTAAAGAATTGGTATTACACGTTAAAGAAGAGACTATTACTGCACCCATGGTAATTACACAAATGATGAAGCTACAACAAATATCGTCTGGTTTTGTAATTGATGAGCAAGGCGAGACTAATGAATTAGTGCCAATAGACAATAATCCTAAATTAGCTTTGATCAAAGAAATACTACAAGAACTTAATACTAAAGTAATAATATTCGCATTTTACAAGCAGTCTATTAAATATTTAATGCAATTGATGCATAATATGGATATAGAGTATGCTACTTTAAGAGGCAATCAATCTGAAGAAGACCAAGTAGAGAACAAAGCGCAATTTAATAAAGGTAACGCTACAATAATGATAGCACAGCTTACAGCTGGTAAATATGGTCACACTCTATTAGGGTCAGAATCAGTACCTTGCCACACCACTATATTTTATGAAAATAACTATGATTTAGATGCACGTGTTCAAGCAGAAGCTAGAAATCATAGACACGGACAGAATTACCCGGTTACTTATGTAGACATAGTGGGTACTAAATTAGATGAAAAAATCATACAAGCTTTGCAAAAAAAGTTATCCATGGCAGAAGCTATTGTAGACTCAATTAAATCAGGATAAGAATAATCTACGTTCTGCTTCTCTCCTTAATACCAGACCCCTAAGTATCTTACCCGAAGCTCTACGCCATTTAGGGAATTCATCCGCTGCACCTTCTATGTCACCACGGTTAATTTTTCGTCTTAATGTACTAGACTGTAAACGACCAGACCCCAAATTATATACAAAGCTCTGTAAAGCTGAGTGTTCGTTCCTATTTAGCGTTGTTTGGATAAGCGTATTAACTGCCTTCTCGCAATTTCTGACCTCTCGTAGTAATAGCTCTTCACCCTGTGTTTCCGTAATTGAGGGGTGAGATAGGGTGATATAACTGCCATCAAAGGACCTAGTACTACCATATCCAATGGTGGGAACCATCGCTGGGCAGTTGTACGGTTCAGAACGAAAGCCCTCAAATGTTTTTATTATATTGAGTCCAATATCGTTGATTTTCATTTTCTTGCTCTATTAATAGCCCTTCCACCAAACCAAAATGCAATAACAGCTGCAAACAACGCTTTAGTATCTTCATCCCAGACAACGTTAACAGCGTCCAAACCAGACACGCCTTGAGCTGTAAGACTAAGGTAAGCTGCAATTTCCACAAAGCAAAATAACATAAAAAAAGCATATGTAATAACAGGCCGCACAGATCCACGTAAAGCGTCCACCCATTTAACGTTTGTAGGTTGCATTGATTTATGCAAAGATTCGATTTCTCTAATGTCTGCTTCAACGTTAACCATCTCTAATTTCTGAATCGCTATCTCTTTCTGTTGCTTGATCTGCACTTCCATCACTGCTAATTCGTGTTTCTTGTCGCTTCTGTCTTGAAAATAGTCCATCACTTTTGGCAAGAAGCTGGTTCCAAATCCCAGCAAAGAACCTAGTAAGCTTAGCATAATACTCTCCTATTAGTTTAATCATTTTTGTCTATCCTGGATTCAATTTTACTAATCATCTTGTCTAATTGTTCTAATGTTACGGCAGTTCGTTCAGATTCTCTAGCTCTTCTCTCCATAGTTGGTGGATCCATCATTTTTGCAATTACGTCAAGCCGTTGCTTAGCCGTCCCTAGTTGCGTTTCCATTTTAGTCTCGATACGATCTGTGCGAGTATCTGCTTTTCGCATACGTTGCTCAATGTCTTTTAAAAGCTCAGTTAATCTCGCTATTTGCGATTTAGCAACCGCCGCCGCTCCAGCAATTGAGAACAGTATACCACCGATAGTAATTATAAATTTTATATCTACGGAACCGTCCATACTACACCTTTAATAGTATTGCAGTAACCAAACCGCAAAAGCTGTTAATGTTATTAATAAGCCTAATACTTTTAACATCTCCATCCAAAAACGTTTACGTTCTTTTTGCAGTTCTTGTAGTTGTCTTTGTCTTTCGTATTTAAGACTTTCTTGCTTTTCTAATCGCTTTCTTCTGATCTCTAGTATCTTATCCCAAGTGCCGTGACCCCATTTAACATCTAA
>TARA_R110002110_G_scaffold2858_12_pt1 | contig 11832 bp, 10 predicted proteins | sample TARA_R110002110 | Tara Oceans TARA_R110002110 (sample SAMEA4397330) | marine metagenome | biome: Polar Biome; feature: [SRF] surface water layer (ENVO:00010504); material: water (ENVO:00002006), including particulate matter (ENVO:01000060) such as... | depth 5 m
AACGTTAAGGATAAAAGATTAACCAATATTAAACAAACGCCAACCGGCTACCGTCGTTCCATACCGACGATCCATACCGACGATCCAGCGAGATCATTTACCGTCGCTGGCGTCCAGGCCCCACCACTTTCCGCGGACTTCGCGGTAATGCTTTTCGACATTGTAGAGCGCCACCGGCAACCCGAGCTTCTGCGCGGTCGCCTCGCCAACGGCCTGACGAAGCTGATAGGTCGCGACAAGCTCGTCGCGCATCGCCCGGACAAGTCCGACGCGGGCATCGAGCAGCTCCTGCTCGGCATCGAGGACATCGAGCACGGTTCGGGAACCGACATTCGCTTCCTCGCGAACGCCTTCCAGCGCAATCTCCGCCGCCTTAATCGCAGCGGAAAACGCCTGGATCTGCGCGCGGCTCGTCTGATGGGTGCGCCAGGCATCGGTCGCCGCCTCGATGGCGGTGCGGATCGCCTGATTGTACTCCTCACGGCGCTGCGAAACGATCTGTTTGGCCTGGCGCGCCCGCGATGTCACGGATCCCGATGCATAAAGCGGCATGGTCACCCGTGCAATCAGCGACACCGACTCGCTCTCGTTCCGGTCGGTCGATGTTTCCCGGCTGCTTTCGAGCTCGCCATTGAGGCTGAGGTTCGGAAGCAATTCACCGATTACAGACCGCACGCCGTTCCGTGCGGCGCGTTCGATGGATCGTGCCTGGCTGACCGAAAAATTGTGCCGTTTGGCCAGTTCGACGGCTTCGCTCAAAGAGGCCGGCAACTCGGTCAATGGCGTCGCCGGTTTCAGAAGCGGTGGCGGTTCGCCGACAACGTTTTCATACGCCGCACGGGCATCGATCAGGCTGCCTTCCGAGGCGATGCGGTCGGCGCGCGCACTCGCAAGCCGCGATTCCGCCTGGGAAACATCGGTTCGGGTGACTTCTCCGACCCGGAATCGGTCGCCCGTTGCTTCGAGCTGGCGCTGAAGGACGCGTTCGTTGCTGACATTGAGTTCGACCTCGGCCTGACTGCGCACGACGTCCGCATAGGCGGTAACGACACTGAGCAGAACCGACTGTTCGACATCCGCCAGCCGCGCGCGGTCGGCTTTGACATTGTTTTCCGCCTGGTCGGTCGCGGCAACGGTTCTGCCGCCGCGATAAAGGCTCTGGCTAACCGTTAACGACCCGGTAAGAGGTTCGCGCACATCGCCGACCTTGTCTCTTCCGGTCGTTGATCCATACGACCGTTCGATGCCGTAACTGCCCGACACCTCCACGGTTGGCCGCCAGCCCGACAGGGCCTGCGGGACGCCCTCATCGGTCGCCCGCAACCGCGCGCGTTCCGACTTCAGCGTCGGGTTGCCTTGATATGCCTTAACAAGTGCGTCTTCCAGTGTCTGGGCATTGACGGCCCCCGACATCAGACCGGCGACCAGACCTGCCGCCGCCACTCCGCAAATCGTCCTTGAAAGCATCAAAAACTAAACCCTTCTTCGAGGTCGAATTCGGGGAGTGCCGGGACACTCGCGTCGAATAAGCCCCGGCTTGAAACAACACCACCGCTTTTGACGAAAAGTTTCGCCATTCCGGTCCCGCCTTCGCCGCGAATGATCGCACAGAGCCTGCCGCCCTCCGCCAGTTGCGAGAGAATGGCGTCGGACATTTCCCCGCACGCGCCGTTTACCATGATCACGTCGTACGGAGCCTGGTCGGACCACCCTGCATTTATCGGCCCCATTTCCACGACCACATTATCCAGGCCGAGCTTCGTGATCCGGGCACTTGCTGCCCCCGCGAGGTCTGTATCGCTTTCGACTGCGACAACCGCCCGTGCGATACGGCCCAGAACAGCCGACGAATAGCCGGCGCCACAGGCCACATCCAATACCACGTCCTCGGGCCCGAGTTCCGTCGCCTGGATCATCCGCGCGAGGATCATCGGCTCCACCATGCACCGGCTTTTTCCGATGGAAATATCTTCATCGATATAGGCCAGGCTGGCGCGATCTTCGGGAACGAATATTTCGCGGGGAATTTCGGCCATCGCCGCGAGGACGCGCGCATCCGTCACCTTATTGGTGCGAAGCTGCGTATCGACCATGGTTTGTCGTAGTGCTGCGAAGTCAGCCATCTTGAATGCCATTTCCAGAACCCGGGATGTCCGGGGTTTCTCGTTGCTTTCGCGCCGATCCGCGACTGTCCGGGAACAGATAATCCGACGCTGGTTAACGTAGCGTTAACTATAGGATTCCCCGAGTCCCGACAAGATTTTAGTCCGGCACGGGATCGATATTGTTGACCGGGTTCGGCGGCCCGCCTATATAGCCCGCCTCGCGTCCTGCTTTCGCAGCGTGCGGCCCGGTGGGAGAGAGGCTATCCAGCGGATTGCAAATCCGTCTACAGCGGTTCGAATCCGCTCCGGGCCTCCAGCCTTCTGTAACAGGCCTCTGTAACAGACTTCCGAAACGGCGTTTCAGCCGCCGGACGCGGTAATGGCCGCCGTAAACATAAAAAGCCCAAACAGCAGAAATAAAAGCAGTGTCGAATCGTGCATTGCCACCCCGAACGTTTCGCAACCTGGATTGATTTTTCTTATTAGCCTGCGGATTTATGATATCGCCGCCGAATCGGCGATTGAAATCGTCAGGACTTTGTTCTCGTCACCGAACAACGTATTGTTTCGCCAAATGCGAAAAACAATATCGGGAGTTGGAAGGTGAGCAATCCGTTCGAGACTGATCTGGATAAAAACCCAGCGAATTTTCAAGCACTTACGCCGCTGAGCTTTATCGAACGTTCAGCCGCGACCTACCCTGACCGCATTGCCGTCATCCACGGCGATATCCGCCGGACGTGGTCGGAAACCTATGCCCGTTCGAGACAGCTTGCCAGCGCTCTTGAAAAACACGGGCTGAAACCGGGCGAAACGGTTGCAGCCATGCTGCCCAATGTTCCCGCAATGGTGGAAGCCCATTTCGGCGTTTCCATGATGGGCGGGGTCCTGAATGCGCTGAATATCCGCCTGGACGCCGAAGCGATTGCGTTCATTCTCGACCACGGCGAAGCAAAGGTACTGCTGACCGACCGGGAATTTTCCGAGACGATCAGGGGCGCGCTGTCGCGGGCGGGGTCGGACATCTACGTGATCGATGTCGACGATGCGACCTATGACGGCGGCGAACTGATCGGCGCGATCGAATACGAGGATTTTATTGCCGCAGGCGATCCGGACTATGCCTGGGCCTGGCCGTCCGACGAATGGAATGCCTGTTCGCTGAACTATACGTCGGGCACGACCGGCAACCCGAAAGGCGTCGTCTATCATCATCGCGGCGCATTCCTGAACGCCATCGGCAATATAATGGTCTGGGCGATGCCGCCCCACCCCGTCTATCTGTGGACGTTGCCGATGTTCCACTGCAACGGCTGGTGCTTCCCCTGGACCGTCGCCGCCCTCGCCGGAACGAATGTCTGCCTGCGCCGCGTCGAAGCCGGTCCGATATACGATGCCATCGCGACCCATGGCATTACCCATTTCTGCGGCGCGCCGATTGTCCTCAACATGATTGCCAATGCGCCCGAAAGCGTCAAAAAACCGTTCTCTCATACCGTCGAGGCGGCCACAGCCGGTGCGGCGCCGCCGGCAGCGGTGATCGAATCCATGGAAAGCCAGGGGTTCAACGTCACCCATGTCTACGGCCTTACCGAAACCTTCGGGCCGTCCGTGGTCAGTGCCTGGAAATCGGAATGGGACGACAAGCCGATTGCAGACCGCGCCGCGCTGAAGGCGCGCCAGGGGGTGCGCTATCACGTTCTCGAGGCGCTGATGGTCGGCGACCCGGACACGCTGGAGCCCGTCCCGCGGGACGGCGAAACGATGGGCGAGATATTCTTTCGCGGTAACGACATCATGAAGGGCTATCTCAAAAATCCGAAGGCGACGGAAGAAGCCTTTGCCGGTGGCTGGTTCCATTCCGGAGACCTCGGCGTTTGGCACGAGGACGGGTATATCGAACTGAAGGACCGGTCCAAGGACATCATCATCTCGGGCGGCGAGAATATCTCGTCGATCGAGGTCGAAGGACTGCTCTACAGCCATCCCAAGGTACTGGAAGCCGCGGTCGCCGCCCGTCCGGACCGGAAATGGGGCGAAAGTCCCTGTGCCTTTATCACCCTCAGAGACGGCGAAGACTGTTCCGAGGCCGAAATTATCGATTACTGTCGCGAAAAGATGGCGCGGTTCAAGGTGCCGCGCACCGTCATCTTCGGACCGCTGCCAAAAACGTCGACCGGCAAAATCCAGAAGTTCATTCTCCGCGAACGGGCGAAAGAACTGGGCGAGCGAACAGAGGATCAATAGCCCTATGTGGGAAACGCCCGAGCTTCCCTTCCCGGCCGCATCGCGCGAATACATCGCCGAGGTCCGCCGGGAACGCCGGAAAGTCGCCGTCGAACGGGCGAAAAAGTCGCGTTTCTTTGCCGGGAAGCTCGACCACATCGATATGGCGCATGTCCACGAGCCCGAAGAATGGGCGAAAATTCCGATCCTGACCAAGGACGAACTGCGGGTCATCGCGCCCGAAGACTTTCAGGACGAGTTCTGTATCGCGCCGCGGACCGACATTATCGAGTTCTGGCGGTCCGGCGGATCGACCGGCAAACCGCTGTTCTATCCGCGCTCGATGAATGACCTGCGCCTCGCGCGCGAGGGGTTTCGGCGTGCATGGGAAGCCGCGGGCCTCAAGAAGGGCGATCTTGCCCATGTATCCTTCCCGCTCGGCATTCACCCCGTCGGCCAGATTTATTGCCGGACCGCCCAGCAGATGGGCATCGGCGTGAACTGGTGCGGCGCCGGTAATTCGACGCCTTCCGAAATGCAGGTGGAATTGATCCGGACGCTGAAACCGACCGTCTGGTGCGGCATGGCGAGCTACGGATTACAGCTTGCCCAGATCGCCGAGCGGATGGGCTTCGATCTCGCCGGCAGTTCGGTCACTAAGTTCCTGACGGCCGCGGAACCGGTTTCGCCGGGCAAGCGCGAGCGCATCGAGAAACTCTGGGGGGCCAAGCTGTACGACCAGTTCGGCTGCACGGAAACATCGTTCATGGCCAGCGAGTCCGACCGTCATGACGGCATGCATTACTGGACCGATATGTTCGATCTGGAAGTCGTCGACGAACACACCAAGGAACCCGTCGGCGAGGGCGAAAACGGCATTCTCGTCACCACGCCGTACTGGAATAACGAAATGACACCCTTCCTGCGCTGGGAAACCGGGGATTACGTTTCCTATTACGAACGTGGCGAAACAGACGGCCCGCTGTCGGTCTATCCGATGATCCGGCACGCCGCGCGCACATCCGGGTTTTTCAAAGTGCGGGGAATCAACATCAACCATGCCGATTTCGAGGATTTCATGCACCGCCGCCTCGACATCACCGATTTCAAGGTCGAAATCGAGGAAACCGATACCCTCGACGCGATCCGGGTTTCGATCGAAGTCTCAAATACGGCGAACGGCGATAAATCGGTTGCAAGCCTGCGCGAAGACGTTCGGAAAACATTCGAGCTGACGCCGGAAATTTCGATCCTGGGATCGGGAACGCTCGAGAAAGAACTTCAGGCCCAGGTCAAACAACAGCGTTTTATCGACAAACGCGGCTGACCGTCGCAGCAGGGGCAATGGCGAATTGACCAGACAGGCCAACGGCGTTCCAAGCGCCCTTCTGATCGGTGGCGTGCTCACGCTGCTTGTCGCCATGAATCCCGTCAGCACCGACAGCCTGGCCCCCGGCGTTCCCGCCCTGCGCGATTATTTCGGGGTATCGACCAGCAAAGCGAACCTCGTCTTCAGCGTCTACGTGTTTGCCTTCGGCTTCATGCAGTTGGTCTACGGGCCGATTGCGGACCGTTTCGGGCGCCGCCCGGTGCTTCTGGTCGCGATTGGGCTGTACTGTATTGCGACGCTGATGGCCGCCATGGCCCCGACATTCGAGACGCTGGTTGCCGCACGCGCATTGCAGGGGGCAAGCGCGTCCGCGGCCCCTGCCCTTGCGCGCGCCGTCATCCGCGATCTCTACGGCGTCGAGGGATCCCGCAAGGTGATGAGCTACGTCATGTCCGCCTTCGGCATCATGGCAATCGTGGCCCCCGCAATCGGCGGGGTGCTGGTCGCCTGGCAGGGCTGGCAGGCGTCATTCTTTTTCTGCCTGGTCTACGGCATTTTCACGATGGCCGCGGTGTTCGTTCTTTTGAAGGAATCCCGCCCCGAAAACGCCCCGGCCACGCTCAGCCTGACGACGACATTCGCGGTCTACGCCCGCCTGACGCCTAATCCCGTCTTTGCCCTCAATTGCGTTTCCAACATGCTGATGTACGCGGCGATGTTCGTCTGGCTGTCGGGCAGCATGCTAGTGATCGTCGACGGCTACGGTATCCCCGCGGAAATCGGCGGGCTGTTTTTCGCCTTCGGGTCGGCCGGCTTCATGATGGGTGCGGGTGCCGCCGGCCGGCTGGGGACGCGGCTGGGCGCGCCGGTGCTGATCGTGCTGGGCAGCCTGACCGGCATTGTCGCGGCGGCTGTTATTCTGGCGCTCGCATTGTTCGAAATACGCAATGGGCTGGCAGTTGCTCTGCCTGCGCTTCTCTGGATGTTCGGCCACGGCCTCCACTATCCGCAGTCCATGGCCGCCGCCGTCGCGCCCTTTCCGCAGACGGCGGGGGCCGCCTCGTCGCTGATTGGCTTCTATCAGACCTGCGCCGGGGCGATTGCCGCCTTCATCATGGGGGCAATCCACGACGGTTCGGCCGTCCCGCTTGGCGCTCTGATGCTGATCCTCAGCATTCTGGCACTGCTCGCCTACGCGCCCTTCCACCGGCGGATCCTGTCACAGCAATGACACAGCTAAAAATTTGCCAAATACCGGTTCGGTGATAAAACCCGCCGGTGTAGTAACAGGGTTGGGAGTTTCCCCATGGAAGAACAAACAAACGAAATAGTCGATCAGGTCGTCGTGATCGCAACGACCTACGGCATCGACGTTCTCGGTGCGCTGGTCATCCTTATCGTCGGCTGGATCGTCGCCGGGTGGGCCGGGCGCACGACGCAAAAGGCGCTTGCCAGGACCAACAAGATCGATCTCATGCTCCAGCGCTTTTTTGCCAGCATGGTCCGATACGCGGTCATTATTTTTACCGTTCTGGCGACGCTTCAGCAGTTCGGCGTGCAGACGACCAGTTTCCTCGCCGTCATCGGTGCCGCCGGCCTTGCGATCGGTCTGGCGCTGCAGGGAACGCTGTCCAATGTGGCGGCGGGGGTGATGTTGCTTATTTTCCGGCCATTCAAGGTCGGGGATTTTATCGATAACGGCGGTGTCGTGGGCACGGTGACCGATCTGAGCCTGTTCGCGACCGAACTGAAGACGGCGGACGGCGTGTTTATCGTCGCCCCCAACACGGAACTATGGGGCAAATCGCTGAAGAATTTCAGCCGCAATCCGACGCGCCGTGTCCAGATCGTGCTCGGCATCGATTACGACGACGACATCAACCTGGCCATCGAAACCGCGAAAAAGGTGGTTGCCGGGCAGGACCTCGTCATCGCCGACCCCGAACCGCAATACGTGGTCGGTGAAATGGCGGAAAGCTCCGTCAATATCTATGTCCGCGTCTGGGTGAATACCGCGGACTACTGGACGGTGCTGTTCAACCTGAACAAGCAGCTGAAGGAGGCCTGCGACGAGGCCGGGATCACAATTCCCTTCCCGCAACGCACGCTGCATATCGAAAGCGGCGAAGCGCCGAAATCGAACGACTAGACCCGTTAAGGGGCGGCCGCGAAATCAGGCGGCCGCCTCGAACCGGTAATATTTCGCAAAGCGCATCAGGAATTCATCGGTCATTGCGAACATGATCGTGTCTTCTTCGACGCGATGCTCGATCCAGCTCCAGGTCGGGGCGACAAACGTGTCGCCCCTGCCCCAGCGGATTTCAGTCTCCCCGACAATGCTGGTGCCGCTGCCCATCATCGGGCTGTAAACGACATTCGCCGAATGGCGGAATTTCCGCGTCGTCTGGCCCGCTTCCAGCCGTTCGACGTATATCCCGATCGTCGGCATTTCATCTGCTTCCAGCCGCACCCTTTTGCCGAAGAACCCTTCATCGTCGACCGCAGCGTCCTCCGTTCTTTTTCGGATACTGTCCCATGTGAACCGGTACGGCGAATCCGGCGAGACACGCTCGACCTCGGCGAAGCCGTCCGGGTGTTCCTCGAAGAACATGGGCTCCAGCAGGTGCGTCAACGGCACGTCGAGCCCGTCGAGCCAATAGGCCGGCGCCTCGCCGTCATGCCCATGACCGTGCCAGCACCAGCCGGGTGTCAGGACGATATCGCCGGTTTCCATCGGGTGTTTATCCCCGTTTACGACCGAGAAAGACCCTTCGCTCTCGATAATTACACGCAGCGCGTGAGGGGCGTGCCGGTGCGTGCGGGCTTCCTCCCCGGGCAGGATCATCTGATAGGCATTCACGAGGGTCTTTGTCGTCGAGATATCGTTGCCTTCGACCGGATTACGCAGGATGAGGTTGCGGCGTTCGGCAAGCTCCGTATTGATGAGGCGGCCCGCCGCATCAAGCGCAGCCCGGCACTCGTCGTATCGCCAGTGCGCCGCCTTGAAAGGCGTTACCGGCTCGGCCCTCAATATCGGTTTCTCCCGATCGATCCAGCCCGGGGTCATATCGAGCGGACCAAGCGCCGAATAGAGATCTTCCAGGTTTCCCGCGTCGCGCAGGGCGTTCACACTCGTGCTGTTCGGGCTATCGTTCACGGTTGCGCTCCCATTATGTTTGCGAACGGGTTTCAAAGGTTTTCCGTTGCGTCCGGTCGATATTATGCAGGCGATTCCGTTCCGATCACAAGCCATCGCGCTATGTGCCCGAACAAGCGGCGCAGCTTCACGTTAACCAAAATGCAACGCGGCATAACCTATTTTTATCTCAGGGGTAGAATCCGGTTTCATCCGGTGTTATATGCCCTTTCTTCGCTGATCCCCGGTAGCTCAGTTGGTAGAGCAGGCGGCTGTTAACCGCCTTGTCGTTGGTTCGAGTCCGACCCGGGGAGCCAATTTTAAAAGCCGGCCCTTTTCGGGTCGGCTTTTTCTATTCGGGCAGCGCATCGCTCCCGCGAAGCATCGGACCAGAGAGACATGACGACGAACCCGGCGGAGGGCTTCGGCGCTGACGGCCCGAACGCTACCGGGAATACCCGTAAATGGTCTCGGATGCAGAGACCGGCGACGCGGTCTCACGGTCCGGATCGGATTTCGCAATCTTCTCCGGAGCCGGCCCGGAGGGCGCGCCGTCAGTCCGCGCGGGCAATACCGGCGTCCCGCCGGGTGTGGCGGGCCGCGAGTCGATCATTGTCATGAGCGTCGCGGCTTCGACACCTTCGCGGGAGGCACAGATATCGACACCCCGAACTGCCCGCAACATAGCGCAGTCCTTGTTGGCTGCGGCCGACAGCGCGTGGTCGGCCATCCCCTTGCCCGACGAGGCATAGGATAGACCGTCCATCGTATAGGTGAGAGCGGCGATCCCGCCTGGCAGACCGCACCCGGCCAGTAACAGGACCGATCCCGCCGCGATGAATTTCCGGATTTCCATTTTTCCCGATCCCGACGCCCTGGCGAACGCCTCCCATGACATGGAATGCTGCCGGCATCTGACCCGTAATTGCCTAAACAATTGTTAAGTCCCCCAATGGCCTGGATACTGAGGATGCGGACGACGACCGGTCTGCCGGGAAAATCCTCTCCGGTACCGGGAATGTCGTGCGGCGCTCAGCGCAGATCCTCAGAAACCCACCCATTTCGAGCTTTAGAAACACCGGTTTCGCATAACGAGCTTGTTTCCTTGCCTGTTCCCATAAAAATTGACATGGCCTCACTTTTCTTATTAATATCAATGGGTTATTTAAGTCCATCACAATTCCGGCGAGTGACGGTTTCCTTTACACGATGATAAAATCCCATCGCGCGGCCTCAAGGCATTGATTTTAAAGGGTTTAATATGTTCCAATAACACAACCCCGTTCTTTCGCCCCATTTGCCTTCCAGACACTGTCGGAATTTTTTACGATTACAAAGGCACCCCGGACCACCCCTACCCCCAAACCCTTGATATATATAGATTCTGAATATTGGCACGATAATTGCATTCATTGTAGCCAGACCCACAACGGGCTACGTCAGAAGGAAAGTTAGTAATGATCAAGACAACACTCACAGCGTTCGCCGTCTCCGCCCTTATGCTCGGTTCCGCACAGGCGTTGACCATCGACACATTCAACACCGACCAGGTCGTCGCAGACGGCTCCACCGCCGGTGCAACCTCGTCGACCGTTTCGGATGGCGCCAATATTCTCGGCACCGACCGCTTCGTTTCAATCGAACAGCTCGGCCCGGGTCTCACACCGTCGGAAATAAACATCAACACGGGCACCGCCGGTTTGCTCACGCTTGGCAATACCGACGCCTTCTCCGTCTCCAACATCACCTATAACGGCATCGGCGGCGCGGGCCTCGGTGGCGTTGACGTGACCGAAGGCGGCTCCGACGACCGGTTCAGCCTGTTCCAGGTCAGCGGCGATTTCCCGACCAACATCACGATCACCGTTTCGGACGGAACGAACACGTCCAGCCTCATGCTTCCGAGCGTGCCGGTTGGCCTGAACGTTCCGCTTTTCTTCGAATACGCTTCGTTTTCAGGTGGTCCGGTCGACTTCACGATGATCGACTACATCAATATCGAGCTCGTCACAACGAACACCCAGGCTGACCTTCAGCTCGACTTCTTCGGCACAACCACCGAAGTCGCCGAACCCGGCGTTCTTGCGGTCCTCGGCCTTGGCCTTGCCGGCCTCGGCCTTGTCCGGCGCCGCCGCCGCTAACGAGTAAACTTCTTCTGACACACGGAAACGGCGTCCTTCGGGGCGCCGTTTTTCGTTTGCGGTCTGGCCTTCCGGGGATCGACGGCATATCTTTTCCGCTCGGTCCGCTGTCTCGTTTTTCAAAACGCCCGCAAGCGAAGGAGCCCAACGCCAATGCCCAAAGCCACCAAAGAATGCGTCTACATGCCCGGCATGTCCGAAGCCCTGAAAAAGGGAAAGGTGCCGCTCTCGCCTGCGGTCAAGGCAAACGGCTTCGTCTTCGTATCCGGCCTGCCGCCGGTCGACCCAAAGACAGGCAAGCTTGTCACCGGCGACATTACCAAACAGACCCGCCAGTCCCTGAAAAACGTGCGCGATGCGCTGAAGGCCGCCGGCTCGTCAATGAACCAGGTTGTCAAGGTTGTCGTGTACTGCACAAATTCGGGCTATTTCGACATCATCAATGACGAATACCGGAAATTCTTTCCGAAAGACCCGCCTGCCCGGACGTTCGTGACCGTCGGATCCTGGCCATGGGCGTTCGATATCGAAATCGAATGCACTGCCGTTTATGACGACTGACCGCGGCGTCGCGGTCCGTCCGGGCTAGTTCGTCCCGGGAATTTCGACGAGCGTCTTCTCGACCTAGTCGTCGCTGAAACGAAGCTCCAGCGGAATCCGCTCTCCGGGCCGCAACCGGCGTTTCAGACCGATCAGCATCAGGTGATAGCCGGCTTTCCGCATATCGACACTGTCGCTGAACGGAATCTCCAGCCGGTCGAGCCTGGTCATCGCGCCGGACGGGCCCGTCCGGTGCAGTTCAACACGTTCCGCGACGGGCGACGCGGCGCTGTACAGATATTCGGGATGATAGGCGTCATTCGCGATCGTCAGATAGACGGCGCCGGTCTTGTC
>TARA_R110002110_G_scaffold7168_2_pt1 | contig 11829 bp, 9 predicted proteins | sample TARA_R110002110 | Tara Oceans TARA_R110002110 (sample SAMEA4397330) | marine metagenome | biome: Polar Biome; feature: [SRF] surface water layer (ENVO:00010504); material: water (ENVO:00002006), including particulate matter (ENVO:01000060) such as... | depth 5 m
GGGATTTGACGTTTACATGGTGAATGTGTGGCGTAAATTGATGGGAATGGGCAGTGACCATTCTTATGTCAGAAGGATTATCGATACCAAGTCTTTAGCAATGGCTATAGCTAAAGAAATCCCCGTTGATAAAGACGACTTTCTACCATGGCAATACAGGCTTCTCAATCACAGAGAAAGAGGCTTGAAAACCTCGCAAGCCTACCTTCTCAAGAAATATAACATTGACCACGACCCCAAGCGGTTGCATGATGCGCTATACGATGTCGAGATGAATTTTAAAGTGTTTCGTAAGCAGCTTTTCGACCTAGAAATATGAGTTCTTCAACATATACAGGCTATAATACGCCTTTTCCCGTAGGAGTTAAGCTCCCAGAAATTAAAATAGAAAAAAAATATTACGATGAGGTGGCTTGCAGTGACCTGGAAGATAACTTCCAGTTCCTTAGAAAGCTTTGCTTCACCCGTTTAAAAGAAAAAGGTATTGATAACCTAGAGAACTCACAGGTTTATTATGACCGACTGAAGGAGGAATTAACTATTTTAGATGAGTTGGGTTTTGTAGATTATATTCTTTTAAATTGGGATATCATGAATTTCTGCAAAGAAAATAATATCCCTACGGGTGCGGGGCGAGGAAGCGCGGCAGGATCTCTAGTGCTGTTCGTCATTGGGGTGACAAACATTGACCCCATAGAATATGATTTGTTCTTTGAGCGCTTTGTATCAAAAAGTAGAGCTAAAAAAATTGAGCATGATGGAGAAATTTATCTCGATGGTAGCTTGCTGGCGGATGTTGACAATGACATATCCTATGATCGTCGTGCAGAAGTCATTGAATACATTGAAAAGAAATATGAGGGTAAAACCTCTAAGATCTTAACCCTTAACACCCTTAGTGGTAAACTCTGTATGAAAGAGTGTGGGAAAATTGTTGGGGAGCTTTCGGAAGTAGACGTAAACCAGATAAGCGACACCATCCCCAAGCATTTTGGGATTGTGGCCAAGCTTGATGTAGCATATGAGGAAAGCGAGACCTTTAAAGAATATGCTGATAAATACCCTAAAGTGTTTCGTATTGCTAAAAAACTACAAGGCTTAAATAAAAACACAGGAGTTCATCCCTCTGGGATTTCTATTTCTTACTATGAATTAGATGATATCATGCCTCTACAAACGACTAATGACGGAGCATTAGTTTCAGCTTATGACATGAATGATGTGGCGAGTCTAAGTGTGAAGTTTGATATCCTTGGGTTGAGAACTTTGTCTGTAGTTCATGATGTTTGCAAGCAAGTGGGGATTGATGCGGCTCAAATAGATCCTCATGACCCCCTTATTTACGAGGCTCTTTCGTGCTTACGCTCCCCACAAGGGCTTTTCCAGATCGAGGCAGACACCAACTTTAAAGTGTGCCGCTTAATAGCTCCTCAAAATTTGGAACAGCTATCCGCCGTGGTTGCTATAGCAAGACCTGGAGCGTTAGACTTTAAAGATAGGTATGCTGAGTATGTTAGGACGGGAGATTTCCAGTCCGTCCATGAGTTTTTTGATGAGATTCTCAGCTATACTGGCGGGATTCCCCTTTATCAAGAGCAGTTAATGAAGATGGTCGTCAAGGTTGGCTTTAGCCTTGATGAAGCAGAACAACTTCGCCGCATCGTGGGAAAAAAGAAGGTAGACCAGATGCCAGCGTGGAAGGCTAAGATTGAAGAGAAAATTAATGAAGGTAATCTTGACCCTGCTATTGGTGAGGTTTTATGGAGGGTAGCGGAGGATTCTGCCAACTACTCTTTTAATAAGTCTCACTCTATAAGCTATGCACACTTAGCCGCTTCTACTGTTTATCTTAAATTTAAATATCCCAGAGAATTCTTTTTAAGTCTTTTAAAATATGCAAAGTATGAACCTAATTCTCATGAGGAGATAGCCAAAATCTCTCAGGAGTTATCCCACTTTGATATCAAACTTTTACCACCCGATCTAAATAAGTCAGACATTGACTTTAGAATTGAGGGGAACGACATCCGATATGGCTTAAATTCTATCAAGGGGGTATCGACCAAGGTTCTAGAGTCTCTCTTGGAGTTTAGGGAGGATTCCTTCGCTAATAAATATGAAGTATTTCTTTCAGCGAAACAAGCTGGGCTTAACATAGGAACGCTTTCCGCTTTAATACAGGCTGGGTTACTAGACTCCTTTGTCGGAAGTAATCGTCCCCGATTAGTATTGGAAGCTCAGACATTTAACATCTTAACAGATAGGGAGAAGAGAAATTTGATTGAACTTGGCTCAAATTACGACTACGATATCATTGCAGCGATTCATGATGTGCGTAAGGAGGAGAGGGTGGGAGATGACAATCGAAAGATCTTTGCTGAAAAAAGATTTGAAACGTTTCGTAAAAAATTCAATCCCTACAAAGAGATATACGAAATGAACAAAGAGCACATCAAATATGCTAATTGGTATTTTGAAGAAAAGTTACTTGGTTATAGTTACTCCCATAATATTAGAGAAGTTTTTAATTATGAAGATGATTTCAACTCATCCGAAGTCGTTAAAGACCTTTCGGAAAGAGCAAATGTAAAATTTGTGGGTGTGTTAACTGACATTATTCGTCGCACTAGCCGTAATGGAAACAAGTATGCTAGAATGAATTTTCAAGATGAAGCTGGAACAATAGATGGATTATTTTTGGATAGCCAACGCGCTCCTAGACTAACAAATTACCTTGATTCTGGTAAAAAATTACCCAAAAAAGGAGAAGTAGTTATCATTTATGGTTCAAAAGGTGACGATGTTGTGTTTGTTGATAAGGTGTTTCCCTTGAAGGATAAAATCTACATGAAGTTATCTGAACTTAAATAGTGTAAATAATTATGATGGGTCTAACTGATTTTAATTTAACTCCTAAGGCCAAAAAGGGCTTAAAAGACGCTCAAAAATTTGCGCAAGCCAATGATCACTCTTTAGTGACGACTGCTCATTTGGTTTACGGCTGTCTAGTAAACATTTCAGACAGTTGTGCCTTAAAACTAAGAAATTATGGAATTAATGTTGATGGAAAGTTGTTTATCAAGCTCTTTAAAGAATATGCACAGCAGAACAAAAAAGAATTTCAAGCTAAGAAGGGGCAAGGTGGTTGGCATGAGGATGTAAACGAGGTCATTTTCTTTGCGAAAGAGTTTTCTGATAATTTTGATAGTTACTTTATTGGGGTAGAACATATTCTCTATGTTATTTTTGATATGGAAGGTGAGTTCGTTGAACATCTTCGGCAAAACGGTATTGATACTTTTTATTCAAAAGACATTATAGAAACTCACGTTTTAGAAACGAGTATTCCTCCCACCGATCAGATAAAAAATATTTTAGAGTCAAAAAAGACCAGTGGAGTTAGGGAAGAAAAATCCCCTCTCTCTCTTCCTCATTTAGCAAGATACTGCGTCAATTTAAATCAAAAATTTATGAGCAAACGATGCTCGCACATTTCTGGTCGAGACGCGGAAATCAATGAGCTTATAGAAATTTTATCTAAAAAAAATAAAAGCAACGCTATTTTAGTTGGTGACGCGGGGGTAGGTAAAACAGCTATTGTGGAAGGGCTAGTTCAACAGATTGTTAATCAAGAGTCACCCGCTCACATGTCCTTCATGCAGGTTTGTGCGGTTGATATAAGCGCAATGGTCGCTGGAACTAAGTATAGGGGTGAGTTCGAGGAAAGATTTAAATCCCTCATTGCCGAAGCCGAGAGGGAGCCTAACATAATTTTATTCTTTGATGAAATACACACTTTAATCGGGGCGGGAAACTCAGAAGGAGCAGTGGATGCCTCTAATATGCTTAAACCCGCACTCGCGAGAGGAGACCTTAAATGTATTGGAGCGACGACCTCACAGGAATATAAAAAGTTTTTTGAGAAGGACACTGCCATGAAAAGAAGGTTCGATAAAATCCTGATAGAAGAACCCTCTAAGAAGGAAACAAAAAAGATAATCATGAATGCGTTGTCATTCTATGAAGATTTTCATCATGTTAAATACAAAGAGGAAGACATAGATACTATTTTAGATTTATCTGAAAAGTTTTTAAGCAACAAAAGATTTCCTGATAAAGCTTTTGATATTGTTGACCAAGTTGGATCAAGAACAAAAATTAAATACGCCTCCGTTCCCTCAAAAGTTTCAGAAGTTAGAAGTAGTTTTTGTGAATTTCTTATGGCAACTGAAGAAGATGAAAAATTAGACGAGGAGAAGTTTACTAGCTTACTTAAAAATTATTTAGAAGTAATGGCTAAACATGCCGAGAGAAAAGGTCGAAAGCAGAAGATCCGCCAAAAAGATATCATTTCTGTCTTAACAGAAAAAACAGGACTCTCATCGAAAACCCTCGCTAAAAACACAGCATCCTTTTCTTCATTTTTAAAACAGATGAACGGAGAGATTTTTGGACAACAGGAGAACATAAAAACAATCCACAATGCTTTAAGTTGTGCTAAGGCGGGTTTGAACGATCCGCACAAACCCCTTTCTAACTTTTTGTTTATTGGCTCCACTAGCGTAGGCAAAACCTTTACTGCCAAAAAGATAGCAAAATACTTTTTCGGGAACGAGAAATCTTTTATCCAACTTAACATGAGTGAATACCAAGATAAAACGGGAATTTCCAAACTCATGGGAGCTAATGCAGGGTATGTGGGGTATGAGGAGGGAGGGCTTTTAACAGAGTTCGTAAGAAATAATCCTAATTGTGTGGTATTATTTGATGAGATAGAGAAATGTGACCCTAAAATTTTAGATGTGTTACTCCATATTTTAGATGAAGGTTATGCTACAGATAACTTAAACAGAACAATTGATTTCTCTAGAACAGTCGTAGTAATGACCTCTAATATTGGACATAAAGAAAAAGCCAAAAGAGAAATGGGATTCTTACCACAAGAAAAAAAAGATGCAGACATATATAAAAATTCTCTCAAAAAATATTTACGTCCCGAGCTATTAGCAAGGGTGGACGAAATATTATTCTTCAATGAACTAGGGGATACCCATCTGCTAAAAATTATCAATCAAGAATTATTACATATTGAAGAAAGGTTGAATGAAAGAGGCGTTGAACTCAAGTATTCCCTGAGCATTAAAAAATTCATTTTTAATAAAATAAAAGAAAAAAATAGCCATGCCCGAGATATTAAAAATTTAGTAAAGGGCATCATTCAAGTCCCTCTTTCTCAGTTTATGGTTAAAAATAGCAAAATAGAGAAAATCTCTCTAAAAATAGTTGACAAAAGCCTAACGTTTGCCTAACATACCACATATGAAACAAATCAATACGAGGGTCATGAAAGCGATCCGTAACAGTAAAGGTAGGTTCTTTGGGCTGTATACTTCTCAAGGAGAATCTGTTAACGCTCAGTTGACGGGGGAAACTGATAACTATGTTAGGGTTTATGATCGCAATGCGGGAGTAAATCGAAAATTGGCTAAAACAAGTATCTGTGGTGTGCGCCTTGCCGAACAAAACTTTGGTAAGGTCTTTTAGGTCGGACTAGATAGCTTTACCAATGAGGAATCAATCCTGATTCCTCTTAACCCCAAACTCTCCGCTATGAGGAGAGACTAAACAATTAACCCCCTTGAAAAAGGGGGTTAATTCTTTACTATGGTTAGTGAAAATTACATCATTATTTAAAGACAAAGCTTATGCCTTTACTCATGCGGGTGATCCTCAAGAAGATTGTGCTTTTGGGACTAAGGTTTTAGAAAAAATAAAACCTAGCTTCGAAGTTTCGGATATTTTATTGCAACAAGTAAAAGATCACTGCGACGTTTTTTTAATTCAAACTTCCAACAGTGGGCTTTTGAAATTAAAAACCTCTCTAAGCGATCCCCACAAACTATTAAAAAAAGAAGCCACTGCCCTGAGAAGCGGGGAGGGGTTCAGTGGTTTTCCAAAACTTATCGCTGAAGGCTCCACTCAAGTTGGAGAACCAATTGACTATCTTCTTATGAGAGTGCCTCCCGCAGAAAGCCTTAGAGAACATGGGCGCTCTGGAATAATAGAAAGAATAGACCCTTTCCTAAAACATTACTGGAACTTTACCCAAACACGCCCCGTCAAACAAACCTATAAACAAGTTTTAGATCGCTTTGCGGATGAACTTATCCCCGCCAACTCTCTGCCCGAAGAATCTTTAGAGGCTGTAAAAACATATACAGACTATTCTCTGTGTGAAAATATACTCCTTACGCTTCATTCAGAGTTATTGGATTGTTTTGAAAAAGCAAAAGAAGAGTTAAAATATAAGTGCCACGGAAGTCTTTCCTTGGATGCCATATTCCTCGGCGGTAGTCATATTTATTTTGATGACCTTTATAACGTTTGCATGGGGCATCCATTTCTGGACTTTATGGACTTGAGTTTTGAGCTTGGTATCCCAAAAGAAGAAGAGATGTCATTTTTTTCTAAATTTTGCAAGGCGGGTGATTTTATTCCCAATAGGAATTTATACTATACCCTGTATGATCTCCAACTGAGAAAAAAACTAACCGATCTTTTAACCTCTTACATCAGAGAGGTATATCTTTATGACTCCTTTAGGTATGAAAAAATCCTTTTTATTGCCGATACCTTTGCCCATTGTTATGAGAAATTCTGCCAAATAGATCTCTTTAAAGAAAATAGAAAATTTATAATGAAAACTATTTGCGAGCCTATTTTTGGTGTAAAAGCTTAAACTACTTTTCTGATTGAATTTGCCCTTATACCGTATACAATTATTACATGATTGTTCAGTATTACAAGCCTAATTCTAAAAATACGGGGTGTGCCTTTAGTTTCGACATCGGAGCTAATAATAAAAACCAAGAACCTTGCGTATATGTAAGAGCTATTAAGCAACATTCATGGAATGACAAAACTCGCACAGGTTCTTTTTCGGAAAACGCAAAAGACCCAGACAAGTCGATCTCAATTAAGCTAAATGAAATTGAAGTCGGGGGCTTTATTCATTCTATAGAAAAATATAAAGAATTTTCAGCGTTTCACTCTTACGAGGATAACAAAACTCAAATTTCCTTTAAGCCTTATACAAAAAAAGATGGGACTGAAGCATTTTCTTTTGGCGTAACAAGAAATTCGGCTAACAAATTTGGAATCGGAGTAGAAATGTCTGAAGCTTACTGTCTACGCGAATTTTTAATATTCTTTTTACAAGAGCTTTATATTTATCGACTCTCTAAAAACAAGGCATTTCGTGATTCATGAAAAAGAAAACAGTTTTAGTTCATTCTAATTTTTGTAGGGCTTTTACGGGGTTCGGTAAAAATAAAAAAAATATAATGCGGTATCTTTTTGATACTGGAAAATATAATTTAGTGGAATTAGCTAACGGCATCCAGTGGGAAGATCCACAAACCTCTACATTGCCGTGGAAGTGCAGGGGTTCACTACCCATTCCCTCTCATCTTCAAGGTCTCAGCCCCGAAGAGCAAAGGCTAGAGGGTTATGGTAGCACCTTGGTTGATAAAGCTATTAAAGAATTTAAACCAGATGTATATCTTGGCATCGAGGACATTTGGGGGTTTAGTAATTTTCATCAAAAGTCTTGGTGGAATAAGATTAACACCATAATATGGGCCACACTAGATAGCCTTCCTATTCTCCCTCAGGCTGTTCAATACGGACCCAAAATTAAAAACTATTATGTTTGGTCTACCTTTGCCGAGAAAGCTTTACAAAGAGAGGGCTACAACCATGTAAAAACTTTACGAGGATCTCTTGATACTAAAAACTTCTTTAGATTTTCAGATAAAGAGCGTAAAAATTTAAGAAAAGCTCAAGGTTTAAACAATGAATATATAATTGGATTTGTTTTCAGGAATCAATTAAGGAAAAGCGTCCCTAACCTTTTGGATGCCTTTCAATTATTTAAACAAAAAGAACCCAAGGCTAAGTTATTACTTCACACTCATTGGTCTGAGGGCTGGGATATTCCCCGAATGCTCCGAGAAAAGAATATTGCTGGGGAGGATATATTAACCACCTATGTATGCAACCGATGTAGCCATTACGAAATCCGATCCTTCACAGGTCAAGAGCAACAATGTAAAAAATGCAGCACCCCGAAATCGACGAACACCACCCATACTAGCAAGGGAGTTACAGAACAACAGTTGAATGAAATTTATAACCTTATGGATGTGTATTGTCACCCTTTTACTAGTGGAGCACAAGAGATACCTATTCAAGAAGCCAAATTAACAGAACTCATTACCTTGGTAACTAATTATTCGTGTGGGGAGGATAGCTGCACAGAAGAATCTGGAGGTCTCCCCTTGGAGTGGAGTGAATACAGGGAGCCTGGAACTCAATTCATTAAAGCCTCTACAAAACCAGAACATATCGCTTTTCAATTAGAGCATGTATGGGAAATGAAGGAGGCAGCGAGCAGACAAATGGGCAAGAAAGCTCGTCAATGGGTCGTCGATAACTTTTCTATTGAGGTTATTGGAAAAAAACTAGAAGAAATTATTGATGAAATGCCACCTGTGGACTTTGATTTCGAGACAAAGGGGGAGGAATTTTTGAACGTAGATTACACCCCCAAGACTCACTATGACAGTCACCAAGATTTTTTAGTAGATATATATAAAAACATCTTAAATGACGACGTAGATGCCAATTCAGAGGGAGTTAAACATTGGACTGCTCAATTGAGAGGGGGAATGCAACCTCCCGCAGTTTTAAATCATTTTAAAAAGGTGGCTTTTGAACAGAAACAAAAGTTGACCTCTCCCGATCTTGGTGATCTCTTAGGAGAGAAAGATAAAGGGAAAAGGATAGCCGTAGTTATTCCTCAAGGAGAGACTGATGTTTTGTTAGTTAATTCTCTTCTTAAGAATTTAAAAAAACAATATAAAAAATACAATATCTATGTATTCACTCACCCCATATATTATCCCTATATAGATGATAGCCCTTATATTTATAAACTTCTACCCTATTCCCCCGCCGTGGAAAATGCTTTGATGATGGAGGGAGTGGGGGACCATGAGGGGTATTTTGAGATGGCATTTTATCCTCATACGACCACTCAAAAAAACGTTTCTTACCTTCATAACGGGTTAGATAAACATCAATTTTCTTTGCGTTAATTATGGCTCACCTACTAGAAGAATACGCAAAAAACTTAGGAGTTAAGTTTTCTCGCCCTATTGTTAGCGATCATTTTTTCCCACTGAAGTTTAATAAATACATTACCTTCTCTATAGAAGAGAGTAATGAATCTAAAATTTATCCTCACTTTCCTCTAGTTTTAAAACTAATTAAACCTTTTCTAGACCGAGCAAAAATAAAGGCAGTTCAATTAGGGGGTAGGGGACAGATTGAAGGTGTAGATGCCGCATTGAAACTTTCATTTAAACAACAAAGCTTTATATTATCTAACTCTTTAGTGCATGTAGGTGCAGATGGAGCCTTGAATCATCTCGCTAGCGCAAAAAACCTTCCTACCGTAACTCTTTTTGGTAACACCTTCTCTCAAGTTAATCGGCCACTATTCTCCAAGTCTTCTTCTTTCAATGTAAATCTGAGTCCAGAGTGGGATAAGAAGCCGTGCCTTTCCCCAACCGATCCACAAAGACAAATATCAAAAATAAAACCTGAGGTTGTAGCACAGTCTATATTAGATTTTTTAGATATAGAAAAAGAAGACATATGTTTCTCCACCAAATATATAGGAGATGCTTTTGCAAGCAATGTGGTGGAAGTAATTCCGACTTCTTTTACTCCCCTTAACCTTCTTCCTAATCAGACTTTATCCATAAGGGCTGATTATGGTATAAATAAAGATGTATTTCTGCAATATTGCCAGAAATATAAGTCTTCTGTTTGCGCTGAATCTTTAATACAGCCCCAGGGTTTGCACTCTATAGCTGCCAACGTTGATACTTTTTATTTATTCATAGATAAAAACTGGCAAGAGATTCCTGACACTTATTTTAATACATTAAAAAACCTAAATATTAATCTAGTTTTGTTGGTAAAAGATGAAGATGATATCCCTGTTCTTCGTAACAAATATTTTGATATTGTCGTGAGACCTTATCATAAAGAACAAAAGGCTCCTTGCGAAATTAACGAAAGCACTAAATTTCTCTCATCTTTGAGGCTTATCGAAGGAAAGAAGGAGTATTTAAGTTATGCTCATTGGAAAAAAGGTCTTGACAAGAACAATAATGTATTGGATACTCCTGAATATTGGAGAGAATTAGACCACTTTTATATTTATGACCCCGACTAAAACAGCAAAAAAGAAAGCCGCAAAAAAATTCTACGGACCAGATGTTTATAAGCGTAATGAGCACGGTCTATTAGAGAATGCGGAGTATGAGTTCAATGAGGATGGCTCAGTAAATTGGAGGGCCATGATCAAGCCAGAGTTTCTCTATCCGAATAGGGGATGGTTTGAGGCTCGCAATAAACCTGTTCCCAATTCTATTGAGGGCTTAAATGATAAGCAACTTCTCATTATGCTTGGGGGCATTAAAGAGTTGGCCAAATTGAGGGGGTATTCTGCCATGGATTTTGAAGTAAATAATATTTCAGACGGTTATGTGACCGCCAAATGCACCATTAATTGGACAGATAATTACGAAACCGTCCATGAGTATGCTACCGCCTATACAGACGTAGCCAACGCAACCTTGGCAAATACAGATGCCTTCTGCGCTAAGTTTCTTGAAACTATCGCCTGTAATCGTGCTTTTGTGCGTTGTGTGAGGAATTACCTTAACATTCATATTGTAGGGGCAGATGAGATTGATAAGTCTCAAGGCTCTGGACAAGCGGTGGAGGCTGATGCTATTGCAACGCCCATCACCCCCGTAGACCTCTTAGAGAAGACTCTGAGGGAGAAGCATGGGGTCGATTCCTTCGACGCCTGTAAGAAGGTTCTAAGGGAACTATGGATGGATGATAAATATAGGAATGAATCAGCCGCAGAATGGAATTCCTTTGGAGATATTCCCGCTAAAGAAGCGCGAAAGCTGATTGTGGCATTAAATAGATGATTAAGAGAATTTTAAATCCTGTAAAGTTTAAAAAGCTTTTGGATGAAATCTTTATTTTATTTAACTATGAAAATAAACATCATGGTCATAAACTCGTTAGGCATAATAAAGAGCATATCCTGAAAGCCTTTGGAGACTCGTCCATCTTAACTTGGGATTTTTTCGTATGGGGAAACTTAAACGAGGACAATAAGTTCGATGCCGTTATTGCCTTTTTAAATAATAAAAATGAGAAGTTTGGAGAGGAGATCTTCGCCGAATACATTTGGCTCTCCAAAAACCCTCTTGTTGGGCGGAAACTATTAGGGACTGCCCTTCAGTTTGCTAGAGAAAAAAAATTTAAATACGTTCTAATGAACTGCGTGGAGGCTCACCCCAACTCTCATAAGGTAGCTAAGTTTTACAAGAAAATGGGCTTCCTAAAAGATTCAGAAACCTACATTGCCGAACTATGAACAAGAGAATTGCTAGAGAATTAAGGGAAATTTGTAATCCCTGTGATCCTGTATCCAAAAGAGTTTACCGACGTTTAAAAAAACAATATACAAAACTGCCACATTATGCAAAAAGAGACTTCCTCAACCTCCTCAAAGACACCACCTTCAGCATGGACCCAAAACAAAGTGGGAGCATTCTGGATAAAGAATAAAGGAGACGGGAAAAGTTATCTTTCGGGGACTATAGAAATAGATGGCAAGAAGATCTCTTGTTTAATCTTTAAAAATGATTTTCAAGAGGGAAATACCCCTCATTT
>TARA_R110002110_G_scaffold175760_5_pt1 | contig 11826 bp, 9 predicted proteins | sample TARA_R110002110 | Tara Oceans TARA_R110002110 (sample SAMEA4397330) | marine metagenome | biome: Polar Biome; feature: [SRF] surface water layer (ENVO:00010504); material: water (ENVO:00002006), including particulate matter (ENVO:01000060) such as... | depth 5 m
GGTTCTGGATTGTTGGGTTGTTTGATTTAGGTTCTGACCTTCATTTTTTCACTGAACTTAACTTTTCTCTTTTCTCTCAAGATTCATCCTGCCCCCCATAATGTGCCATCAAGGGAACAACTACTATTCAATGCTTTAAGTGTTTAGAGTGAAATTTTATTCTCAAGCTACGATTACACGAATAAACGATTCAACTTTTTTCTTTTCTCTTTCTTCTAGCTTCTTGCTTCTAAACACGAATCTATGAACTGCGCCCGAGGCAGAGCCTCGCGGAATTCAACCAATTAAAGTTAAAGTGCTTTGATTAATTAAGCTTCTATTTCTTAGGTTTCATAAAACCATATATTTCCTGATGAACAAAATCTGTTGGGAAGTTTTCATCTCCGGGGAATCCAAGTTCAATCGTTCCACTCTCCTCTGGAATATAATTCGTTTTAAATATATAGTCCCATAGGCTTAAGCTAATGCCAAAATTTACTCCGTATTTACCTTCGGGCAGCACTGAGCTGTGGTGATATAAATGCATTACGGGGTTATTAAATATATATTTAAAGGGACCCCAGGTTATTTTCACATTGGAGTGATTTATATGCCCTATTGTAATGGCAATAAAATGTACGATATAAGCCTGCTCTGGTTCAAACCCACCTAATAACATTACAGCGAATACTTTTAATGGCTTGTAAAAAATATTCTCCATCCAATGATAGCGCAGATGTGCCGCAAATCCCATTTCCTTTACTGAATGGTGTACTTTATGAAATCTCCAAAGTAGCGGATATTTGTGAAGTAGCACATGAGTGCCCCACTGTACAAAATCTAACAGAATAAAAAAGACAAGAAGCTGCACCAAATTTGGGAGGGTAGAAATATCTATTATGGATAAGGTTTTGGCTGTAATTCCGAAGTCAGTAAAAAAGACTTCTAGAAGTTTATAAAAACCACTAATAACTATGGAGAAAATGAAAAAATTGAAAAACATATAGAATCCGTCTAACCAAAAGTCTTTTCTAATTATCGATTGATTTTTTCGCCATGGAAAAGCTATCTCTAATGCCCAGGCCATCAAAGATATTGCTATAAGTCCCCAAAAATAATTGGTATACCATGGAACTTCAAATATTATCGAATTCCAAGTCCAATTTAAAGTTCCTAAAAATGAATTTGTAAATGCTTGTATGTACTTTTCCATAACTACTTTTCTATTCTAACAATTCTTTCAAAAATTAATCTTCGAGAGTATACCATTCAATATTCGATAATACTTCTCTTCTTCCTTTCTTAACGGGAGGATAGTTAGTCACTAAATAACTAACAATTATTTCCTCATTTAATCCGAGGTCTGCTAAATTTTGCGTTTCCTGCATCCAACGTATCGTAGCAATCCAACTTTCTCTATTCATTCTATTTTGAATAACCAATTTTGATGAATGGCAATTAGTACAGTTGTAAACAACCTCCATTAAGCCTTCAGCTTTTATCAAGCCTGTACGCACGTGAATTCCATTCTCTATTCTATCCTCATCTTCCTCAATTGGTGCAATAACATATTCACTTTCCAATGACGACTTCTTGAAGAATGATAATGTTGGATCTGTCATTAAATAGATAATCGCAATCGAAATAACTCCTGTCATCAATAACAAGCTTACCAAGACTTGATAAATACGCTTAACCTGTTCTTTAAATTTAATATCCTCTTCCATTTCTAAACAACCTTAATGGCGATTCTATGACAAGCGTTATTTAGATACCCTTTTGGGTTCCATCCAGGTAAAAGCATTGGCTGACTTAAACCTTGCGTGTCTGTGGCGCGAGCCCAAACTTCATAATACCCTTTCTTAGGGAAACCGATAGAAACGGAAAAATGTTGCCACGCCAAACGATTTGATGGTTTTTCTATTGGACATGTATTCCAAGTAGACCCAAAATTGATAGAATATTCCATCTTTGAAACCTCTAGCTCTCCCGCCCAAGCGTGGCCTCTGATTTCTAGCTCATTTCCTTCTTTTATAGTCGCCCCAGTTTTGGGGTATGTAATTAATGATTTTACTGGCATCGATTCGATAATACACATATCTTCGTCCTTCACTTTCTCCCCAGGCCCAACAGGATTGCAAGGTACTCGGTATGCAGTACCAGTCATTTTAGTCCCATCGTGGACAATATTTCGGACACTAATACCATTTAACCATTTACCGGAAACCGATGCGGGCCAACCTCCAGCGACTAAACGCAGCGGATAGCCATGCACCAATGGAATATCCTCGTCATTCATTTTATAAGCGATAAGAGTTTCGTCTTGTAAGGCCTTTATCATAGGGGCTCCACGTGAAATGGGCTCCTTCTTGGGGTCGAGGCTAAGATGAATATCGGCAGCATGATACCCAATGTAAACCGCATCATCTTTAATCCCCACATCCTCTAAAACATCTTTTAGTCTTACTCCCGTCCAAGTTGCACAGGAAACTGCTCCAATAGTCCATTGATTTCCCTTCGCAGGAGGATCAAATTCACTACGTCCGTTGCCTCCACATTCTATTGTTAACTGATATGTATACTCTTGAAATTTTGACTTTAGTTCAGATATTGAATACGATTTGACTTGTTTTGCAGATTCCCCGTCAATGGTCACTGACCATTTATTTACATCTATATTTTCTGGCATAAGTCCATTATTTCTAATGAACATATTTTTATTGGGAGTAATTTTATCGTCTAGCAAATGTGCTTTGGCCTCAATATTCCAGGGTTTATCGTTAAGAACGACCATCCCTTTATCTAAATTGAATAATTTAAATGGATCTGGATCTTGCAGGGCAAGTGGTTGATATCCTTCAGGCATCGCAGTCCCAAAAACAATATCAATACCTACAAATGAAATCATAGATGCTAAAGCTGCCTTCTTAACAAAGTTTCTTCTTTTCATATATTCAATATGCTAACAAATTAAATCAATCAAAAATATAATTTTCTGAAAGATCTCAATGTAACAATTATTACAATGGTTTATAAAAGTAGCGAATAAATTATTTTCTGTAGCTTAAATTTCAGCCTTATAACAACTTAATCATCTAATGTATCATATATACGCTGTTTACTCAATCGATTTGAGCGCACATCCCTTTGGCACATAGCTTACCATCAGGCGGGCGGCTTTCAATTTAAAATAAACTCGTAATTGGATCTAGGCCTTGTTTTTCCATTTAATTTAATCAAAATAAGGACTAGAACATGATACCAATTAACTCGGTATAATCCAAAACCATTAGTAGAGTTTAAAACATCTAAATGTGACAGAACGTTTAAAGTTAGCCCAGACTAACTCCGAATAGGTGTCCGATATAGGCCGTAATACCCATCGCGACTGTTCCCCAAAAGGTAATTCGCAGGATAGCCCTTGTTATACTGGAACCACCAGCTTTTGCAGCAAAAATTCCTAGTATCATTAAAAACACCATTGCCAAGAGATATTGTAAGAGAATCATTCGATTCAAAGGAACGAGTAATGCAGCTATCACAGGAAGTATTCCTCCAAAAATAAAAGCAGCGCCTGACGCCAAAGCTGCTTGCAAAGGTTTCGCTTGGGTCATGTCATTAATCCCTAGTTCATCCCGCGCATGTGCTTCTAAAGCGTCCCGTGCGGTTAGCTGCTCAGCCACTTTAAGAGCAAGACCTTTTTCAAGTCCGCGTTTTTCGTAAATTTCAGCAAGCTCTATTAATTCTTCTTCAGGAAAATCTTTTAGTTCAGCCCTTTCTCTATCAAGGTCCGATTTTTCTAAATCCGTTTGAGAACTAACCGAAACATATTCACCTGCAGCCATTGAAAGAGCACCGGCAGTAAGTCCAGCAATCCCTGCTAGGATAATAGACTCCCTTGTACCTGTAGCTGCCGCAACACCTATTACGATACTTGCAGTTGATAAAATTCCGTCATTTGCTCCAAGAATTGAAGCACGTAGCCATCCACTTCTGTTGATATAATGATTCTCTTCTTGCATACCTTATATTTCTGTCAAATAATAATATAAGCACTATCACTAATGCAATAGCATCTGATACAAATTTACGAAAACAGCTCTAAACCAAATACATTATATATATAGTTTAGAGCTAATCCATTATGAACCTATTCCTCTATTCGAAGCAGATATATTTATTTTATTTTCTTACCAACCATATCTCGCCCTCCTTGATGCAAAGTTAGGCTCTCTATGACACCGTTTTCATCTTTATTGAAATCCATGGTTGCGGGAACAACTTTCAGAAAGAATCGATCTACTTTTTCAGCAAACATTTCAAACTGTGGTTGGCCAGTGGCTACGGCAAAAATTTGATCACCCTCAGTACTTACTTCAATTACAAATCCAGGTTGCAACTCATAACTTCCAATATATTGCTTTAAGGTTTCAGCATCTAGCGTAATAGAGGCTCTTTCAGAAGTTGGTTTTTTAGCACTTTCGACTCCTTTCGATTCTGAAATACGATCTTTAAATAATGCAACCTTCTTGCCATCTTCTTCAGAAAAAATATACGTATTTGTAGTATCTTCAAAACCAAAAGTTGATTCGCTAGAAGCAATAAGTTTAAAAGTCTCGCTCCCTTCACGCTGACTATATAAATTACCATTCTTCAAAGATATAAAGCGCAAGACCTCATCATCAAATTCATAAGTTCCTACCCACTTTTCCATTTGTGCAGAGCTTAAACTAATCTGTTTAATTTGATTATACGGCTTCCCTATCGCCAAAGCCGCCATTTTTACTGCGAGGGCAGTTGGTGAATTGCCATTAGCATTGGTGAAAACTGCTACATATACATTTTCACTTGGCACATAAACACCCATAGTATTGTAGCCAAAAATCCCTCCTCCATGCTCGATTGAAGGCGTCCCATTTAATTCATTTGGCTGCCAGCCATAACCATAATTAGTGGCCTTACCGTTGTTTAAAGGGTGATTTGTAAATGCCATCTCTTTACTCTCCTTTGAAATAAGTGTATTGTTATGAATTGCTTGATTCCATATTAGCAAATCATCCACAGTAGACATAATCGAACCTGCTGCATATGGCAGTGTCAAGCTTAAATAATCCGCGTTTTTATATCCGTTTTCTGATGGTTGATAGCCACTCGCTCTGTTAGGTATTACCGCGCTTTGACTTCCATAATATGAATGCTGCATACCGAGTTTATCAAAAATATTTTCTTGTATAAAATCGGCATAAGAATCACCTGAAACTTTTTCAATAATATACCCCAATAGAATATACCCCGAATTATTATATTGCCATTCTTCCCCAGGATCGAAATCCATTGGCTCATTTTTGAAAACATCAATAAGTTCGGTTGGGGTCATATCAGTTCTTGCTGACTCTCTGAAAATAGCCATATCAGTATAGCTTTTAATTCCTGAGGTATGATTCAATAAATGATGCACTGTAATCGATTTTCCATTTGTTGGGTAATCTGGAATAAAGGCTGTTATTTCATCATCCAAGGATAATTTATTCTGCTCGATAAGCATTAAAATGGAAACTGCTGTAAATTGTTTTGTAATTGATCCAATCTCAAAAACACTTTCTGGTTTCATAGGGACATTTAGCTCCAAATTAGCAAGTCCGAAAGCTTTTCGATAGATAACTTTTCCATCTTTGGCGATTAACGCAGTAGCTCCGGGGATATCTGGTTTATATTGTGCTTCTAGCATCTCATCGATTTGTTTTTCAAAATTCTGGGCTACAGTGTTGCTTGTAGCAGCTATTATCAATAGAAAAACAATTGCAGTTTTTAAATAATTAGGAATTAGTTTCATAAAGTGACGTTGTTTTTTGGTTGTTAGCTATTCTGGTATCTATGACGCGAATTCTAAACATGCGTTACAAAAAATTTAATAATTTTACACTAGAAATGAATGAATTACCACTTTCCAAGGCCCAAAACACATCATCGTCATTATTAATAATAGTTGCTACTTTTATTGAGATACCTTCCTTGTGTCTCCACTAGCCTTATTCACCAAAGTAGAAAGGCGATGAAAGCTGAAAAGCCTCGGTGACAAACGGACGAAAGTGTTTGATATGGCCTGGAGGACACTCTGGATACTATTCGTATCAATATAAATACCAAATGATAGTCCTTATTTAAATGCTAATATCCCCTCACTTTCGCACATAGTCACTCCACAAAATAAAACTACTTAAGTATTTTATAATCATCAGATAATATGACAAATATCATTGGATAGTATTTGTGTGTTGGGTATTTTTATTAGATAATTTATGGCATGATTTATAATCAATTAGTACCATTAGTAGTATCTAAGCTCAACCAAGCTAATATTGATACTTCAAGTCTAAATCAGGGGTGTCAATTTTATAAAAAATAAGAATGATGCTTTTGGAAATCAAAAAGTGGTGAAAAAATAATCTAATGATTAAATCGAAGAAGATACAGGGAATATGGACTGTTTTTCACTTACTATTTGCGGCAAGTTTTTACTAGAGAGTAAAGCACCTTTTAAATAATGTAAAACGAAAAACCAATTTTCCGAAAGCAAGAAGGACTTAAGACAAGAACATAGTCGGTATAAATTTAAAAATTTTAATCATGAAAAATTTAACATTATTATTCGCATTAGGACTTATTTTAGTTAGTGGATGTACTAAAGATGAATCCTACAAACAAATTGAAGAACAAACAATCAATTCTGTTTATGTATTAAACCAACTCGAAGGCGCATTCACATGGGAAACTATGCTAATAGATGAATTACAAGACTCCACCAAGAGAACATATTCAATAATTGATGGAGAGAATGCTCATACCGATGGATATTATGTTCCCAGCTCACGAGATGCAATGACGATCACTTGGTCTGGAACTCAAACTACAAATGGGGCCCGAGGTAGCGCGGAGATAAGACAAACAACACCAAACTTTAGTTTACTTTTTGTTCTTGAAACAGAATGTGTCACAGTAGACGGGAACCAAGCAGTATATGGAGGTACAATTACTGAGATTAAAGCTCTTACCGGAAACGCACCTCCAATTGGTATGGGATGGAGGTTTTATTTTAAGGTGATAGATTCTCAACGTATGGATCAAATAGCCAACTGCACTATGTTTGCGTCGCCAATGTCACCTTCTCTTTGCAATGCCTTTTTACCTACTAATCTAACATGGTCAACTCAAGGCTATTCAGAAGTACTTTCACCTGGTTTCGTGGAAGTTAAGTATTTGTCTAAACACTAAACAAACATAAAATAGAATTCCTTTCGAATCATAAAAAAGAATGACTTAATTGTAGTTCCTAAATAAAAATTAATTACTTAACCCAGTTAACAAAGCTAGTCCTCCAAATAGAAAGAGAAACATAATTCCTAAAATAAAAGCAATTATCATTTTTAAGAGATTCCCTTTTGCCCAATTCATTTTGTGAATATTTGTATCGCTACCAAAAGCCCAAATTAAAACCAATATAAATCCTATTAGTGGCAACGATGCTAAAAAAATTGTCAACGCCCACTATTTATATGTCATTGCGGGTATGTTTTCTTGTGAGGATAAATTTTCCATATTTCTAGTGAGCTTTAAAATTAATATAATATATTTATTTTCAGCACTTTGATATCTAATTAGCGGAAGTCTTTTGAAAATCATGGAAAACCCTAGAAGGGTCTTTTTTATTAGGTTACTCTTTCACAGTTCATCTTTAAATGAAAGAATATCAAAACTCCTATATTTACAACTCTAATTTAAGATGCAATGAAAAGACTTTTAATTATCGCTATCATAAGCTCGTTTATAGGTTGTAATAATTCCGGCAAGAAGAACACCGAAGCTACTACACAAAGTAAATCGAAATTTATAAACCGAGATTATCAAGCAATTTCATTGAGTGGAGATACGCTTCGATCTCCAGCTCCTTCTGAAGAATTGATCAGCCGGTTCACATCCAAAAAAGAAGCTTTTGATTTAGATACTAGCAATATTCAAAATATCATTTGGTATGGAAGGTTCACTGCCTATCTGGGAAACTATAAAGAAGCCATCGAAATTTATTCCGAAGCACTTAAAAAATATCCAAATGAACCGCGCTTGTATCGCCACCGAGGGCATCGATATATTACGATTCGTGAGTTCGACAAGGCTATTATCGATTTTACGAGAGCTGCTGCTCTTATTAAAGGAAAAGAAAACCAGGTTGAGGAAGATGGTATGCCAAATGCACAAAATATACCAGTAAGCACCTTACACGGAAACATCTATTATCACTTGGGATTGGCATATTATTTAATTGATGAGCAAGAGGCCGCACTTAAAGCCTTCAAAAAATGTCTTGAAAGTTCTCATAACCCAGATAATGTAGTATCCGCAACGCATTGGATTTATATGATTTTTAACAGACTCGGACGTGAAGCAGCAGGTGAAAATTATTTGCGTAATGTTAAGCCGGGGATGAATGTCATTGAAAATACCGCCTATTACCAAGCTTGTTTGTTTTACAAAGGTGATTTAAAGAAGGAAGACATTTACCCCGGCTCCGCAGCTGCCAATTCATCTAATAGCGCTCTAAACTATTCCTTTGCGAACTGGTTATACTACAACGGATATAAGGAAAATGCTGGTGAAGTTCTAAAGGAAATTATCGCAGGTGAAGACTGGAACTCCTTTGGTTTTATTGCCGCGGAAAGTGACTTAGCGAGGTTGTATAAGTAGGTTATGGCCATTGGGTTCTGGGTTTGGGTTCTGGATTTTTGGATTTTTGGGTTTTTAGAGTGCTGGATATTTTTTTCACTTTTCACTTATCACTTTTCACTTTTCAATTGGTTCTTTTCCTCTATCCACTTACTCATATACTTAGTGCTTTGCAGCGTCTGATGTTGTAGAATCTGACCTAAAAAATTGTGTTTACGGTGTTTTGTTATGTTGCTTAGAAGGTTAATTAAGCGTTGCTTGAAGGCTTCGGAAAAGAGGTCTTTCTGAAAGCGGCTTTCAATAATATCAAAACCATATTGCTGATACTTTAACCACACATTTTGTTGCGTATACAATGCAACTGAAGCATTCGCAAAGCTTTCTACAGTATCTTCGATAACACCTGAAAAAGGTAAATTTCCATGCATCCCTTCAGCTCCAATGCTAGTAGTAATAGATGGAGTTCCATACAACATAGCATCCAGAAGTTTTCCCTTAAGTCCTGCTCCAAATTGAATTGGGGCCAAACAAACCCTAGCATTTTGCAATACTTCGGAAACATCTTTCGCCCAACCACGAACAAGGAAGCCTTCTTTTTCATTGTGCAATTCTAAAATCTGCTGCGGGGCATAAGCGCCATAAACACAAAGGTTAGCTTGAGGAAGTTCTTTCCGAATGAGCGGCCAAATTTCTTTTTTTAACCGTAAAACTGAATTGACATTAGGCGCATGAAGCAAATTACCGATAGTAATAAAATCAGCTCTTTCTTCATAATACGGCGCATTTTTAAGCGATTTTGATGTTTTATTGACTAAAAATGGCAAATAATGAAGTATTTCTGAAGGGATTCTAAATTTCTCCTGAAGCAATTTCAGTTCATATTCAGAAATAATTAGTGACACATCAGATCGTAAGATACTTGCCAATTCTCTCTTCGCAGTCTCAGTAAATAGATTGGCTTCTGCTGCAGGAATATTTTTTTTGACGGCTTCTTGCCTAGCCTTTCTAAGGAAATGTAAATCCTCAGTATCTAAGATTCTTAAGGCATCTGGGCATTGTTCAGAAACCCTCCATCCAAATTGTTCTTCAGTAATATAGCGATCAAAAACAACGACGATAGGTTTCAGTTTTGAAATAAACACATCGAAACTGCTATTATTTAACTCAATATTTTCAGTGGAGATTCCAAGCTTTGATAAATCCTCAGACCTTTCCGAAGAATTCGCAGTACTAGCAAAGGTAATTTGATAAGCTTCCTCTAAGAATAAATCAATTAATTGCATCATTCTTCCTCCCGCCGCAGTAGTTGTGGGTTCGGGAAAGGTATGTCCGATTATAAGTACTCTCTTCAAACTTTCTTATTTTGGTGCAAGTACAGGCATATTAAAATTAAAGAGCTCTTTTATAGTAATCACATTGAGGGGGAATTCGAAAAACACATGCAATAAGCTTAGGAAGTAAAGCGCCATTAGTCCTGTATAAAAATCGAACAAATAAACCCCTACTGCAATTGTCCAAATAGCCAAAATATAGATAGTTTTTCTAGTTGTAAGTGATTTTTTCCAACCAATGATGGAGGTTTTGGAAAACCAGTTTAAATAATGATAGGTATATGCAAAGGCAATAAATATCTGCACTTTTATAGCTACAGGAGAAATAACGATAAACTGCCCATCTTTAAAGCCATCAAAAATACCTGTGATTACCATGTTCAAATTTAGAAATTTACTTGTATCATAAACTGTCGCAATCTCTTGAGTTACGGAATAGCTCCGAAAATCAACATCCATAGCTACAATAATTATTGGTACAAGTAGTAATAATCCTGCACCAAAATATCCTATTTTACTCTTGGATTTTTTACTACCATAAAGCATAAAGAGCAATGTAAAAAGGTAAACGTGCACAATAGTTGGCAGAAACAAACCGAGTATAAATAGCCAACTAGGAAGATAATGATATAAAAAAACAGACACTAACAAACTAAAAAGCATCATCAATGATAGATGCCAAATCTTCCTAAAAAAAAATAACCCGATCGAAAAAAGAAAACCGGTTAGAACTAAAATTTTATAATTTTTCGCAATAAGTTTTAAAGACTCTGCAAAGGAATTGTCGAGCGCCAGTCCCAATAATTTATATAAAGGATACAGAGTAATTAGAACTGTAAAAATCAAGAATACTTGTATCCATTTACTATTGGACGACACAAAATAATTTTTATCCTTGAGCCAATTTATTTCAGTTAGGTAGTGCAGCGGACCTAAAATGGCATAAGAAAACAAAAACAACTTAAAAGGTAGAAAAACTGCAAATGCTAATGATACTAGAATTAGCACTATGTTAAGTACATCAATTCTCTTTTCCATTAAACTTTGTTTTGGTTAGGATTTCAAAGATAGTAAGAATTGTTTACAGAGCAGAAAGGTCGATAACAGCAGTATCAATATTCGAAACAGACTTCTTGGATACATTGGTCCAGGCGACATAGATTTTAGTACCAATCATTTCCAATTGCGGAAATCCACTAGCTCTTTCACTTCTTGTTTTTGCAATCGTTATAGGCCTCCCTTTTGATCCGTTATTCTCAATTTTCATTACCTGAATTAGCGTATCACCTCCTTTATTTTCCATCCAAGAAACGATAGCCGTATTGTCTGAAATCATATCAATATCGACTCTGCCTAGCGTATTTCCATTATCAATCCGAAAAGGCAATCCGAAGGTCTCACCAATATCCTGTGAGAAAGCAACTTGCACCTTTGGAGAGTCATCAGCGGCTGTAAACCAAGCGACAGCCAGACTCTTCCCATAAGCATCTATAGAAGGACCATTGACTGGGCAACCTGCAATCTTCCAGTTATCATTTCCAATGGTTTGGGGTTTGGACCAGCCTACATCAGTTTGCCAGCGTACTATTGAAATATCACGGATTTCCTCTTCACTCCTATCCCGATAAGCAGCAATTATTTCATCATTTGGTCCAATTGCGACCCCTGTCTGACAGCAATCACAAGTCCGTTTATCGAGTAATGTATCATATTCTATTGTACCATCCTCAAAGACAATGGCACCTCTTAAAGTCATTTGCCCTCCTCCGTGTTCCTTGCCTGCAGTTTCTCTTCCGTC
>TARA_R110002110_G_scaffold36367_3_pt1 | contig 11813 bp, 2 predicted proteins | sample TARA_R110002110 | Tara Oceans TARA_R110002110 (sample SAMEA4397330) | marine metagenome | biome: Polar Biome; feature: [SRF] surface water layer (ENVO:00010504); material: water (ENVO:00002006), including particulate matter (ENVO:01000060) such as... | depth 5 m
AAAGAGTAAACCTAAAGGAAGTAAGTGTCACCTCTAATTTGATAGCCTGGTGGATGATGGGAGCAGACCCTCGCGATACCTACAACGGCCTAATATATGATCAGATAGGTAGTCTAAACGGCACTCCTACTAATTTCGATGCTGCAGCAGACATAGAACTTGACTCTCCAGTAATGAAAGACCCCTACTATGGTGCCGGCCCTGCCAACAAGAACATGTACTGGCACCGCTATCTTGAAGAGCGCTCCAGCACAACTCGTCAAGATCTTCTCAATTCAATCAAGAATACGTTCGATCGCCGCGTTAATACACCCGTTAAGCTCGCGGTAGAGGGGTACACAGCAATTGGTGGCGTTGGACGGCATCACAACTTCGTAGCCAATTATGTTTTTGAAGCCGCGGGAGCGTGGGGACGTACGGTTGGTACCAATGCGCCTGTCAATATCCTTCTGGCACATTCGGGCGGCATAGAAAAACTTCTCGGTACTACCGACGAATATTACCCCACCTTTAAGCAGCGCCTAGGATTTAAACTAAACCCAGGAGCAAACAGTGGCAAGGATAATGCCTTTGACGGCAATATGTATGCGCCATTTAGTCTCTATAGTTCATCGGTGACAACTGGGTATAATGCAGAAGTGGTAACTAACTGGACTGGTAATGTTGAAATTACAAACCTCCACCACGATTTTGTAGCCGGGACTGATATTCCCATGCAGGGCCCGTTCACCGAGAAGTACGTTGGAGGTCGCCAGTACCGCCATACTGCCCTTAACAGAGGCCCTACGTTAGATACAGCGCAAACACGCGGAGAAGGCTTTAGGATCCAATTTAGCGATGTTACAAACTCTGCGGGAAGTACCCACAAGAACTCTCTGGCCATCATTCCTCCTAACTCGTTAGGTGGCGGAACAGACACAAGTCTTCCTACCGCATTCCGCATGCGCACCGCCGCCGCGAAGCGTCCCGTTAACATTAGAAACATTAAGATGACAACTGGTTCAACTGTCATCGGTAACTACGAGAAGAACTATCAGGTTATTAACACCGGTGGCCGCACACTTAACGACCCGTTCTTTAAGGACCAATCATTCCCATTTGCTCTTTATCCGGAGACCTTGGCAACACGTGGCCGGCTCCCGCTTTTTGAGCCGGATCCGATCATCGGTCAATCCTATCTGTTTGATGGTAGTGACGATGACGCATATGCAAAGGACACTACCTATACTGAATGGAACACTCTTATCGGCTCAGCCTCAGCCTCAGGCGCGAAACCATTCACCTTTTCAGCGTGGATTCATTCTAGCAATTGGCATGCCAATGATTTGATTATGGGCGTCGGAGCAACAACTTACTCCCGCGGCCGAGAACTGCGGCTTAAGACTAGCCCGAACGGCCTCCGCGCCGGGCTAGGTGGATTAATCTATAAGACAACCTCAACGGCGATGAATGAGGAACAGTGGTATCATGTTGTGGCAACTTATGCCGGTATGCCGTCCAAATATGCCGGCGATGTCGTCCTCCCGGACATCTATATTAACGGCTCGGACGACGGTGATAGTGGCAACGGGGGTACTGTCTCTACCGTCGGCGCCTTCACGGACGCCACCGATGTGTTGCGCGTCGGCGGCGGCACCACGGGGACCAACCAGTTTGATGGCTATATCTGCGATGTCACTGTTTTTAATAAACAGCTATCTTCCGCAGAAGTAACTGAACTTTATAATGGCGGTACTCGTAGTAACCCACTCAAAGCTAGCTTTTCTTCAAATGTCGTTGTATACTATCCCATGGGGAATGTTTCTACCGACGGGCAAGAAAACATTACAGACCTCGGCGCCGATAATTTAGGCGCCTTCTCCGGCGTGACCAACCTCTCCGCGGTGAACTTTCCTGCCTCAGGGTTCAAAGCTTCAGTGTCGCCCAGCAATCTCCCCTATGCACAATTCCCATCCCTCGGCTCGATTTTAAACATACCAACTGCAAATCCTGGCGGCAACCTTAATTATGAGATCCCAGCGCGCACGGGCTCCACATCACAGCAGACAGTAATTGTCAACCGTTTCGCTGGCAGTGGGTACGAAGTTATGTCCCTAGGTTATATGGATCCCGCTCACGAAGAGTTATCAGTGTACAATGCGCTGCCTTATCACAACCTAGCAATAATTGATTACGGCCTCTCCGGCTCGGCATCCGTAGATCCGCTAGCAGCACGGACGATTACAGTTGTCGATCAGCTTGATAAAAACCGAGGCCTCGACCAACGCGCCACACTGCATGCTGGCCAGTATGGCGTCGACTCCGCATATGGAGCCATCAATGTTGGTAACACGCGCGTAGACGGCGGCCTGGGCTATCCTGTGACACCTTCTTGGCACAAGACAAACAGGAACAGGGTCCGTCGCATGGATAACCTCGCAACGGATGACACCCCGGGAGACTATCCTGCAGCTAATAATTATACGGCGTCTGTCTATGATAATCTATATGTCCAGCACGCCATCCCTCGCTCAGAAGCACAATACGCGTGGATTACAGGCTCGATGATCGCTGGAAAGCATATCTTTGGTTTGAACCGCCCTTCGTGTTTTAGTGCGAGCACGTTGAGTCAGCTTGTGACAGCGAGCGATGTAGTTGCTTTTTCTACCTCTTCGATATCCGGAGGATTGAAGTTCTTCGGCGCTGCACCTTGTGCCACTAATGGTCCTCTTAGTAATGTTATTAATGTTGACTTTGTGGGACTTTCTACGATAGTAGAAGACCCCATCACTTCATCGCTGCACCTGTTGGGATTCCAGACCCCGATCGCTGCGGCGACCTATCCAGAGGGCGCCGTCACTTTCAATTCATATATTAATAAAAGCGGCCCGGTGAGTGGATATGTCAAAGGAAACATATATGTCAATCCAAAGGATGGGTTCCCTGGTAATGCAACAGTTTTGAATGCCGTTCTTCTCAACCGCAACGGACCTTACGGATGGCCAACATGGAAACAGATTCGCGCCGGTGAAAGCAAGGTTGCCCGCAATCTTCGAAAGAACAACCTCATCGGCACAGTCGTTCCTCCCCCCAAGATTGCCAACACAATCGCCGGACAGCAGGTTAACTTTATTCAGCCCACTCAGCCAAACAGCTTCGTGGACTTCTATGAAGCACCAATCGAATCAAGCAATAACCCCATCTATTTCTACTTCGAGGACAACACCGAAAACTCAGATTCAGACAATAACGTCATTTTGACGGTTCCATATGGCAACCGGCTTGAATACTTCTCGAACCCGGGTCTCAATAACTATCTTGGGTTACAGATCGATATGAACAAGGAAACTGCGTATGATGCGGTGGTTGACATTGCAGTGTCCAGCTCTCTCAGCCTAAAGGTTGAATATAGCCAGCGCGTCTATCCTTCGATGGTGAATGCTTATAATGATACAGTTCGTGCCAGGACAACGTTTAGTATTGTTGATATTTGGGTCCCGGTCCGCGCTGAGCGGAGTGAGACGTATGGGGGACTAGTAGGATCGTTTGGGCAAGTTGTGCCAGATTCCAGTATATGGCCCACCGATGCACAAAATAACTTCACCACAGTCGGGCCCTTTACAGCATCCGCCGGCGCCGGTGAGCTGATGAATACATATTCACGCTTTAGCACCAATTTAACCGGTTCGCCATACTGGATCACGCCGTATAATGATCGAGTAGTTTACAACGAGCAGCGCAGCGCCCCAACCTACGCCTGCCGCGTACAGGCCGGCCTGATTTCAGGAAACCCAGCATTCGCCGGAATTCCTGAGTGGGTAGCACCACAACAAGCTGGGAAAGATCCTTACAAAAATTATACAACTTATAGTGACCAAATTCGCAAAGCCGCTAAGGACTATTCTATTGTTCCCGAATTCAGGGCGAGTACCTTAATGGGTACATATTTGAATCAGGAAGATGGCAACTTTTTGGCTGACCTCGACAACATGTTCGAACTAACCGGTACGTCTATTAATAATAGTTCTCAAGAAGGATTTTATAGAACATATAGCAATGCTGATTTCTTAAAGTACTTCAAGTATGTCGACGACGATTTAAATGAGAAACGCTCAGGGGACCTTAAGGTCATAAGAGACAGCGTGTCGTTGAATTGTGAAGCATTTATTAAATTCTTGCCATATAAGGGATTCTATCCCGCAGAACGAACTCTTGAATTGGCATCGCTCTTTTCCTCTTCGTATGCACAATCATTGGCTTATCTCCCGCCGTTCCACGGATACTTCAACGGCCGCCCGTCGAGTGGAACGTCCAGTGTTTATACACCGGCAGCCTTTAGGATTCTTGCAGAGCCTATTATGGCCCCGGGAATTCTGTTCAATACAATAAAATCCGGGCTTGCAGTGAGCAACTACGTGCTGTATAATCAGAGATATTCAGGCTGGTCCGGCGGCGCGGCCTATGTCGTTCCGACAGCATCTCAGGTTGCCCCAACAGCTCTCCCAGAGGGTAATATTATGTTCGGCGAACACCCTGGACTGTTTGTGTCCGGCGGCCTAGATTGCGCTAAAATTTTAACAGTGGGGTCTGGTACCACAGGGAACGGATCCTATTGGGGCGACAGCAACGGGTACAATATAACCAAAATGCCTTTTGAAGCTCTTTATCGCCCTGCTGACTTTTTTAACAAAAGCTATTTGCATGACGGTGGGTACCAGTACCCATATGGCGGATGTCTTTATGATACCGCGCCATCTGGCACATTCGGGTGGCTTTATAATGTGTTGAACATTGTAGATGATGCAGACGCAAGTTATAATTATGCAACTGCGCACCAGACCAATCTTGCTGTAAGTCTTGCCGAAGGCCTCCTAAGGACCACGAACACAAACCAAAAGCTAGCCGGCGGCAACCCGTACATACTGGGAATGGATAACTTTTTGTGCGAAACCCTTAATATGTTTGTAGAAGAGCCAGCAACACTATTGTCTAAGCGGGAAGAGGACTTCAACACAGTTAAGGAAGGAAATGTATATACTGGAAAACTTACACTTTATAAGACAGTATCATCCTCCGTTGACCCTTCCTCTGACTTTGTAATGTATAATAGAGCTTCGGCTTTCGGCTATCCTCTCGGGGGTACCCGTCGCTGGCAGGCCGCCGGCGGGGCGGCCTTTAACAGCAATATCGCATCGACGACTACTACGGCTTTTTCTCATGTAACCCCTCCTTATTTTGCTGGCCAGGCAACCGTGTCGTTTACTATGACGGCTTCCTGGTCTGGAGAAATTGATGTAGACACAATTTTTTCGACCCTTACCTCCTCATACGAACGCGCCGAGGTGGTTACCAACCAAAATGCTGCAGATTGGGTTGCGGCCGGCGAGGCGGACTACCGTGTGCAATTGAACGATAGTTTCAACCTGTTTGAGAAAATCCAAGAAGTTCCTACTGGAACCAACACTCAAAAAGCGCGCTGGGCCATTCAGTCTAAATTTGAAACACCAATTATGAATTTTGCTAATGTTGGTCTTGGCCAAACGCCCTTGGATTCGGTAGTTCAATCCGCGGCCACCAGCTCGGCCGCAGAAATTGTAACGCGAGGCATGTGGCACCAATACGGAACAGTCATTACCTCTTCCAATGCAGGAGTTTTTCTTGTAGCCGAAGATTGGAAGGGTGAATTCAATAATGGACAGCCCTTGTGGGATCTTGTCGGAATGGAAACAGGTAAGCCTACCCGCCTAGGCAAACCCAAGAAAGAATTTCTACTAGAAGAGGCAGTTGTGGCCGTACCGTTTAAGACTGTATCCGGAGCACGACAGTTTATTGGTTTCCCAACTCGCTCCCCCACATATAATTATAAAACCACACGCACGTGGCACGCGGCCAATCGGGCGATGAACAAATATGTATTCCCACCGAAATTTGACTTTATCCGGTTTGAAACAGTAGACCCGGTGCTAATGTATGTGTTTGAATTCTCCGCGAAACTCAACCAGAAAGACATCACGGACATTTGGCAGAACTTGCCACCCGATGTGGCTGAGCGTTTTGAAGTACAGAACGCAGTGGTTGAAGAGAAAGAACTCATTGACTCAATCGTATCCAAGAACCATGACATTGAGTGGATGGTATTCAAGGTTAAGAAGCGCGCCAAGAAGGACTTCGAAAAGTTCCGTCGCTCGCTGGTTTCGAACGCCGACATTTCAGCATTCCCGGATTCCATTAGATCTCCACTGACTTATAACTGGCCTTATGATTACTGCTCTTTGGTCGAATTGGCAAAGATTGAAGAGACTGCGACATACGTTTCGACAGATCTCAAGAAAAATGCGCAACTTACTCCGCTGGAGGAGTTGAATATAGAGCGAATAACATTCGTTGATGAGGAGGCCATTCCTACGACAATAAGACGACCAACTCGACAGCCACGACGCCGCAGAAGGCGACGACCGGCACCAAGGAGCCGCCGCACCCGCGGACGCGTAACCCCGACTAGAACTCGACGTCGTAGGGCCCCCACACGTCGACGCAGGGCCCCCCTGCCAGTCGCGACCTTACCTCGTCGTCGTCGCAGCTCTCGTCGTCGTCCCACCCGTTCTCGACGTAGGACCAAAGGAGGCTCCCGATAATGGAATTCTTTAACAAAAAAGAAGACGTCCTTGACGTTCAGTTGACCGAGTATGGTAAAAATTTGCTAGCAAAAGGAAAGCTGAAGCCGGTCTATTATGCTTTCTTCGACGATGACATAATGTATGATGTTTCTGGTTCGGGAATGGTTGAGTCGCAGAACTCCTCCGAGCCCCGTATTCAAGATAATACTCCGTCTTTGAAACTCATTCGTACTCGGACAAGCGCTGAAACCCGGGTCAATGAGTTTCTTAATAACCTAGAGACCGCGGTTGGTAGCTCTAACTCAGACCCGGCCAGCAACACAGCAGTTTTTAAGCAACAACAATCTTTCAAAGAGAAGGGGAAGATCGCAGCTTACCCGCTCGGTCGCTCCTCACTTAATTCTAAATATAATCCCGCATGGAAGGTAGAAGTCCTCTCGGAACCTGATATTACAAGCGCGGAGAGATATTTTAATGATAATGATTATATCGACAATACACCGCAAATCAATATTACAGTTGATTATGAAACCTTTTTTAAGCAGGGCCCAATGTCGCTCGATTCTATAAGCGATTATTTAGGCCCGACTGAAGCGATCTTTCTTGCGATGAACGAAAATTATTTGATGCTAGAGATTATAGAGCAGAACACAGACTTTGAGAAAGAGAACTTTGAGATTGAAGTCTATCTTTCACAATCCGTAACAGGATACACACAGAAAGCATATCTTCAAAACAACCCGCTGCAGTTCGTTCCGCCTACAACGGATGATATTGAATACTATATGAATATTTTAGTTGACAATGAAATACCACGAGAAGTTCTAACAGAACTAAATATATCAGACAGAGCAGTAGCTACAAATGCCTCGCGTCTCAAGCTGAACCGCGATTTGTATAGTGATGCCGAAAACGAGGAGCCATGTGATTAATGTCAATTGCAGCTGGACCATACAGAAAACTAATCCCGTTTATTAATACTGAAGAGGTTTTATTATACCCCTCTCGTGACGCCGAGAGCTTGCGCGTGACCATTCGTTTATCAAATGAGGTTGGTCGACTATCAAAGAAAGTAATCCAATTTGGGAATTTTGCTTATCTGACACATGATCGATCCGAGGCAATGGAATTGTGCACTGATGCAGAGATGCTCATCGAGGCCATAACTTCCCTTAAAAATACAAACGTTAGTATGCTTGGTCTTACGGCCAAAGATTTTAGAAAAAAAGCGCTCCCCACAGGACCAGAAGGATCTCGACAGTACGTACATAGTTATCAGAACACTATGCAATTAAACATAGACAACAAGAAGGATCTCTATTTGGTTATAGCATCTTTCCGTGATTATAAAAACAGGATAAGTATTGGGAATGTAACTCGCGAGACACTGCTGACCAAGGGCACCACACCAACCACCTCGACTATCTATCGCTTAGAAGAATCAATTAAGGGATATGGAAGAGAGGGCACCATATGGCCCGGCGCCGTCCATCGTAGTGGTAAAAAGATAATGGCCGGCAACATTCATGTCCGCTCCAAGCACCCGACTCTTAGCCCGCAAAAAGTCCCAAACATCAAAATAAAAGATATGAGGGTCATTAATCTCGCCTACTCGCGACTGCCTCAGTATAAGACTGTTGCGACAGACATTCCATTTGTTTCTCCCCTAGAGGTTTCACGAAATACTCTGGGAATTATTAATGGTATGTTTTCCTTTGATTTGTTAAGATATATCGGGGTTAACTCTTCGTTGAGTGGCATTATGACCAACAATGCAAGCCTCATTAATTCTATAGAATTGAAGGATATTACAATTTGGAAGAAAAAGTCCGGGAGAAACTTTAAAGGTAATTCGCTCACTCCGGTTGCAAAAGTGTCCTGTGGAGTAAACGATATCTCCGGGTTTAAAAAGGTAGCATCGCTGAGCGACGGCTGTGAGGTTCTTGATACTGATAACAATGGGAATGAAATTATAGATGTAGCCTACGTTGATGACACTTGTAAAGGAGCTTCGACCGGTTTTATGGAATATAGAATGGAAATATTAATGGCTGACCGGTCGTCCGATACGATTGCTGCAATGGCATCACGGTTAAGGAGGTATACATCTCGAATCCAGGATAGTTTTTCTATTTCTACAGATCCTAATAACAAATACTATCACTTACCAGAATCGATGATTAGTTTGTATTTGGATGCACTAGAGTACTTATTTGGAGTGCAAACGTTCGAGCCCTATACTCGATCTTACTGGCAGAGTACCCTCATGTCGTTCTCTTACAATCTTCAAAATGATATAAAGCAGAAAGAAATGGTACTTCGATTAGTAAATATGTTCGTGAAGAGTTTGAATGCTCTAATACAAAAGACGGGTGTCTCAACGCCCGGGCCAGTAAATCACCGATCAGCGATGGGAGCCGTAAAGAGGGAAACGCTTTTAGCTTTCCGACATACATTTGATAATAAATTAGAGATTCAAGGAGATGCAAATTTTGGCCTTGGCTATATTGATGATGTTATAGAGGACCTTGATACAGTAGCGCCCCGCATATCCTTTGACAAGTATGATTCAAGGACGACGGAGGAGGCAACTAAATATAACATAGCAGATCCGCAAGCGCGGAATATCAATAAATATGGTTTTTTGTCTCCCGCATTTATGGGGTTAGGCAGCAAGAAAACAATCGAAACCGGTGCCTTACAGATGAGTGTAGATAGTTTTTTACCACTTGCGCGCAGTAGAATGTCGTTGAGCCCGGTCCAAGACAACAAACCTAAAAACGATGATGCACTTAACAAGCTAGAAATTCTTCAATCTCAAGGAGTATCAATAGTGCCTCTCAAGGTATCTCTGAAAAAAGAAGTCATCGCACCACAAATCGTTAACGCGCCGGCAATTAGCGCCGGCGCCATGCTTGGTAGAACTTCTAAATTTTATATTGATAATCTTAAAGCGAATTCGGTTTCGGGAAGTCAGAGATCGATTATTCGCCGAACTGCTCGAAAGGGCTTAACAAATTCGCCGTTGATTGCTAGAATGGTTAATAAGTCGATAACGAACTTTAAGCCACAGAAAGAAGTAAAGAATACTGGACTTTTGGTTGGCGCCATCGCTTTGGCGAAAACACAGGAAGATCCGAAAATAGTTGATGAGTCCGATTCAATGACAGCTGTGACAAATTATGGCTCACTCGTTCAGGTGCAGTATTTAGCGCCCTATAAGGAAAGCGAAGGAGTTAAAAAACAGAACTGGAAGCTATTAGATAAGACTACTTTCGACAAGGCTAAACGCGAGAATAAAGCCCTTACGTGCCGTACTGTAAAAGTTAGCAACACAGTTGACGGTGGCTCTGCGGTTGAGATGAATCCTTTATCATCGTTGTTTACGCTGGGCGAAACTAAGGTTAAAGACGCGCGCGCCATACCAAATCCCCAAACGCCTCGACGCCCTGCTCGGAGGGAATCCATGTCATTTGTTATTAAAAGTTTAGGGGAAGAGATGCTATATTCTAAGAACGTTTCGTTACCAGCCCCTCCGCGCCAGCGGAAAGGCCAAAAGAATAAGAAAGACGTAGATATTGAGATGATAGAAGACATCGAAATGAAAGACAAGTCCGATAAGCCTTCTAAGATAGGCAAAAAAGAAAAATCTCGCTCCCTTCGACGCAACCGTTCAAAAGGAAACTTAGGATACTAGTATAATGGTGACGAGTAACCAAGCTTTCCGAGATGTTTTTTATTCAACAGAGGTTTCTCAAATGGGTAATAAAGAACGTATTAAAAATACTTCTAATTTCCATCCCATGGTTCGAAGCGATTGGGGCACAAAAGACAAGATTCGAGGAGTTTTAGGTGCCTATAAGACAACCTATTATGGATCAAAGGGTGTTCAAGCCTATAACTATGCCGGCGCCCTGGCTGCATTACGTGACGGCCAACAAGTAGGGGCATACGATCGTGGAAAAGGTGGCCTCGGGAAACTTCGCAAACAGCTTAAGGGCACCAACAATGGTACAAATATAGTTTTTGATTATGGTGTTATATTGCAGCCAACCGGCCCATCAGCACAAGCTCGTCTAGATTGTCTAGACCAGGCCCAGATTGATCAAATATTAGACATGGGCGGAAGCGTTCCCCAAGGCCGGGGATGTCAGGGCACAACTCACGCACCAGACATTTCAGTTGAAGCTTTAAACACACCAGCACCCGAGCATCATGGTGCGCATCAAGAATTCCTCAGATTAACTTATGGCCCACAAGAGCAGAGTGCCTGGAATGGATACACAGCCCGCAGTAATGCCTCTACTAGTTTCCTATCAAATGTCTCTTCTATGGCCTCCTTTCTTTCGGGAACCTATAATATTGGTAATACATCCTACACAGGACTTTTGAATGAAATACTGGAAGTACCACTTACAGACCACAATCATGTTTTGTACGCAGTTCCTAAAAACATAGCCGTCCGGACCGAGGCGGGATATAATTTACACGTGGATCCAGTTTATAATTATTATACTTCGACTACCCCTCCTTATGAAGTCGTCATAGGCCTCCCGGCCTCCGGCCGAGCTGTGGCAACTTCGACACAAATTAAAGAATATCACCTACCAAACGTTTATTATTTACAGAGCGAGCTTAATAATACTAGTAGTACTCTATTAGCTCAATACCATCTGCCATCGCTTACGCTAAATCAGAACATTGCGTGGTTTAATGTAGGGAACCAGCAAAATGTTACCGAGGCCAATGTTGATCGCTATTATGATTTGTATGCAGAAGGAATCTCATCGATGTTGAGAGATCAATCGGAGTATGAGTCCATCGATCCAGTATTAAACTTTAATAATAAAAACTTTGTGGTTCTGCACTCAGATTTGGATGCAATTAAAGAAGATAGAATAAACACAACCACCATTCCTTTCTACAATAAATTAACTCTTGGTTATGATGCGGACGGACGCACTGGCCATGCTCTCAATATTAATATATTACGAAACATTTATAATAACCCCGAAACAAGGGATTTTATTAATATCCTTCAAATGCAGACCGTACTTCGGCTGACGACAGAAAAAGATCTTAATACCACTCTTCCAATGATGACGACACACAAGCGCGTACTATCCAATGAAGATGCATCGGACTTTGCCAACCAATCAGACGTTAATGCTGTAACGGTTTTATATGATCTGGAAGATTTGTTCGAGGAATATCTAT
>TARA_R110002110_G_scaffold81022_3_pt1 | contig 11811 bp, 13 predicted proteins | sample TARA_R110002110 | Tara Oceans TARA_R110002110 (sample SAMEA4397330) | marine metagenome | biome: Polar Biome; feature: [SRF] surface water layer (ENVO:00010504); material: water (ENVO:00002006), including particulate matter (ENVO:01000060) such as... | depth 5 m
TAACTCCGAGTGGTGAACAAGTTGAGATAACTACTTACCGAGCCGAATTAGGCTACGAGGATGGCAATAGAGCCAAGCCAATAGCCATACCTGCTAATACTTTTGAAGAAGACTCAGCGAGGAGAGATATTACAATTAACTCTATGGGGATGGATAAAATGGGAAATATTTATGACCCGATGGGGGGGATGCGTGATTTGAGGCAAGGTATTGTCAAAGCAGTTGGCAATCCTTACGAAAGATTCCAAGAAGATGCGCTCAGAATGATTAGAGCAATCAGATTTACAGTCAGATTTAGTTTTACGCTGGATGCTGAAACCGAAAAGGCTATAAGAGAGAATGTGGAATTAGTCAATTCCCTTTCACCAAATAGACTTAGAATAGAGATTGGGAAGGTATTATATTATCCCAATGGGTTCAAAATGTTAATGGAAACGGGCATATTGCCTGAACTTATGCCTGAACTTAGGAATCTCCACCAATACAAACATAACCTCAAATATCATCCTGAAGGTAATGTGTATAATCACTACATTAAGACATTTGAAACATTTACGACAATACAAAGTAGGACTGAATTAGGCGGTTGGGCTACATTATTTCACGATATAGCAAAGCCGCAAACGGCTAAATGGCAGGGTAATTTTCATACATATTACGGACATGATGTGGAGGGGAAAGAATTAATTTTGGAGAGATACAAAGTCAAGCCGTTTCAATTTTCTAACAAAGAATTATATGCCCTCGCATGGACTACTGAGAAGCATCTTCAACAATTTTGGGAAATGATGAGGCCAACAAAGGTAGCAGAAATGGCAAACAATGAGTATTATCCTTTGTTGCTTCAAGTAGTTTATGCAGATAGTATGGGAGGCCACGATGAACATTTTGTGGAACGGATAGATTACATAGAATCTATAAAAAATCAAGTCAATGAACGAAATGCAAGAGCAGGTCAAAGACCTAAAGACTTTGCTATGAGGGTATTCAATGAATTGAATATACCTGCGGGCAAGGAACGGGGGTTGGCAATGAGGCAAATAGATGAATTAATTTCAACAGGAAAAGCACAATCATACGAAGAGGCGTTGGATTTGGTGAAGAGTGGTAATGTATCCTTTGAGGTGGAACACTATACAGGTGGTAGGCCAATGACCTGTCCTGTTTGTATAAAGACCTTATCTCGGTATTATACTCCTAATGCTGAAGTATAATTAAAGAAATCGTCTGTTATATTAACCATTTTATCATTAATGTAGTGGAATATTTCCTCACTCCAATATATTATAAATGGGCCTGTAAGGATTGTTGCCCCCACAACCCCTATAAAGAATTTCATATTTGTTGTAGTTTCGTGTTTATTTTTGTTAATTTTTTTCCCTGCCCAATCAGCGATTGTAAAAATTATTAGAACACCTAAAGGTTTTGTTTTGAATGTAGTTAATATGAATGTGGGGATAGTTGCACCTTGTTGAATACTCAATGGGATTAGAGGCATATGAATCAATTTCACCTTCCGATAAATAAAGATTTGGGGAGTATGTTCATATAGGTGTTGGGATGAATAATATTCATGGATTATCCACAATATATATCCACACTACAAAAACAGTGTGATGAAGTATATAGTATAGCGGAATCTGCAAGGGCTAAGGGCTTTGACCCAACATTAGGTGTTGAAATACCTCAAGCGCATGATTTAGCAGACCGAACACAAAAGTTATTAGACTTCTTACACCCAAGAAATACCGCAGAACAAATCCGAGAATTAACTGATGTGTTTGAGGGAAACCGAGAATTAGTTGCTCTTGAAGTCGGGAAAATAGTTGCCGCAGAAACTTATCTCTATGGTATTGCTAAGAAGTGCAAGGTCTGTAATGGAAAGGGAGAGGTTAAAAAGGGAGAGTGGAGGACAGAATCTTGTTTCGTTTGTGGTGAAAAGGGTAGGACTTATCAATACCTTGATATGCCTCATTACTCTAAGACGCTGAGGGATTTTGATAAAATTGAAGATTTTAATAATAGACAACAGGTTTCCGATTCTATTTATCATGGAGTCTGCGCCGGTCTTGCAGTATTAACTGAGGGGATTCTTGTAGCCCCCCTTGAAGGTGTAGTTTCAGCAAAGATTATGAAAAATGAAGATAATACAGAATGTATATCAATCTCCTATGCAGGGCCGATACGGTCTGCGGGAGGAACAGGTCAGGCTCTTTCAGTTCTAATTGGCGACATTCTAAGGAGGATGTTCAAATTATCAACCCCCATTATGTCTTATGAGGAGGTGGAGAGATATAAAGAAGAGGTAAGCGCATACAGTAGGGGCTTACAATATAGGCCGAGCAATCCTCAATTAGAGATAATCGCAAAAGAATGCCCTGTTTATATTGATGGTGAAGGAGTAGGAGTTGAGGTGTCGGGGCAAAGAAATCTGCCGAGAGTGCCAACAAATAAGGTGCGAGAAGGGAGTATTCTTGTAATGTGTGAAGGTTTAGTTTTGAAAGCACCTAAGATTCTAAAATATGTTGATGAATTAGGTCTTGATGGGTGGGATTGGTTGAGAAGTTTTACTTCAAAGAAAACAGACAGCGACGATAAAGATGTTGTGAGAGAGGATTTTAAGTATCTTGGTGATGTTTTAGCAGGTCGGCCTGTGTTCGGGCAACCTTTGGCTAAAGGAGGTTTTAGGTTGAAATATGGGAGGAGTAGGCTTGCAGGTTTAGCAACCACTTCAATTCACCCTGCAACTATGAAGGCATTAAATGGTTTTATTATTATTGGAACTCAAATAAAATACGAAAGACCGGGCAAGGCGACTGTCCTTACTCCTTGCACTGAAGTTGATGCCCCATACATTCAATTTAAGGATGGTTCAGCGAAGAGAATCACAGATGCAAACGAGTTGCCTGAAGGTTATGCTACGGATACTGATTGGCCTGTTGAAAGGATATGGGATTTGGGTGAAATATTAATCCCTGCGGGCGAGTTCATTGAAAATAACCACAATTTCATTCCGAGCGCATATAATAATGATTATCATTTGGCTCTCCTAAATAGTATCAATTTATCTGAAGAATCTGATTTTTTGAGTTCTATTGCTCAATCCAAAGAACATAACATACCACTCAATCCCAAATATGTTCCATTCCTTAATGACATTGAGGCGGAACAACTTAAATACCTATTTAGCAAAATAAGTTTTTCTGTGTGTGGAAGTGGAAGGATTGAAGTTCAACCTTCAGCATTAGATATTGTTTATTCACTTTGTATTGATGTTCAAAATGAAAACGGTAAGTTTTTCTTAGTGGGGGATAAGGCTAATTTATTAGTATATTCTATAAAGTTTATGGAATCTCAAGAAATTGATACGACGAATATGGATGCCTTAGTTTTCCTTGATTCCTTGATTGATGTTGAATTAAGAAATCCTGTATCATATAGGATTGGTGCAAGGATGGGAAAACCCGAAGGGGCTAAATTAAGAGAGATGAAGCCTCCTATTCATTCTTTATTCCCTGTTGGTTTCAATGTTGGCAACCAACGAAAGGTGATTGATTTGGTATCTTTAGATGAGGAGGTTTATGTTGGACTAAGGGTGGATACAGAAGGTAATAATACCCATGAAGGAGTAGTAAATGGAAAGGAAACGGAGTTCGTGGATACTGAGAAGTCCAAATTAGATTGGCCTCAGATTTGGCACAAGGCTAAATTATTATCTAAAACAAACTCCAACCCTCTAATTAAGGGAGTTAAGGGAATGACAAGTGCGGAGAAAATACCTGAAAACTTAGCCAAAGGAATGATAAGATATAGGAATGATATATCAGTATTTAGGGATGGCACAATAAGATTTGATATGGTGGATATTACTATGACTCACTTCAAGCCTCAAGAGATAGGTCTAAGCGTCAATCGGGCTAATGAACTCGGTTATTTAGTGGGTGCAAGTGATGAGGTTGTTGAATTGAAGCCACAGGATATTGTAGTTTCTTCGTATTTGGGTGATAAGTTATTGAATACTGCGAAATATATTGATGAATTATTGGTGAATATGTATGGTCTTGAACCACATTATAATGCAGAAAGTATTGAAGATTTATTTGGTTCATTGATGATGGGGCTTGCACCTCACACATCAGGGGCGATTCTTTGCAGATTAATTGGTGTAGCACCCATTAAGGGTCATTACGGGCATCCATTCTTCCATGCCGCCAAACGGCGGAATTGTGATGGAGATATAGATTGTATAATGTTCTTGATGGATGGATTGATTAATTTTAGTAAAAAGTTCTTAGCCACTACGAGAGGGGGGCAAATGGATGCCCCATTAGTCTTAACTACTAAAATTAACCCGTCTGAGATAGATAAGGAGGCATTAAATGTGGATATAGGGTGGGAATACCCCTTAGCCTTTTACGAGGCCACACAGGAGTTTATTTCAGCCAAAGATGCTAAAAAGTTTGGCATCAAAACGGTGAATGATGTTCTCGGAACTGAAGCCGAAATGGATGGGTTTGGTTATACTCATGGAACAGATGATTGTTCAGATTCGCCAAAAAACAACCCTTATAATACTCTTGAATCTATGAGGCAGAAAACGATTGCTCAATTCGCTCTCGGAGAAACATTATATTCAGTCAATAATAAAGACCAAGCGAGCCGACTAATAGATAGACATTTAATTAGAGATATGAGGGGGAATCTAAGAGCCTACGGTCAGCAAAAAGTAAGGTGTGTAAAGTGTGCCACAAGTTATCGGAGGCCACCCCTATCGGGCAATTGCACAACAGTTGTTGATGAGAGGATAGATTCGTTCAGTGGAAAGCCAATTAAGGTGCTTTGTCCGGGTAAAATTATTCTCACCGTATCCAAAGGTTCAGTGAAGAAATATGATTCACTGATGTGGGAACTTGTGGAGAGATATGGTTGCACTCCATACATCAAGGAACTCCATAAACTTGTAAGTATATGGGTAGGTCAATCTTTTGACGAAGATGGTAAAGAACAAAACTATTTATTCTGAAACGCTCTAATTAGATATCCAACTGCAACCAAACTCCCATTTTTGAGGGTAGGTTTAATGAATGGCTTTATTGAGGGGTATCTAATTCTTTTACTTATTTTTATTTTATCTTCATTTGTATCTTTATATTTTTCTAATATACTTTCTTTGAATCCTAAATCCTTATACAATTTTCTCGCATGAGTATTTGATTCCCTTACATGACCCTTAATTATTTCAACATCACTTTCCCTTGCCTCAAAAATCATTTTTTCCACCAATGCCTTACCTAATTTATTTCCCCTTACACTCTCATCAATTGCCATTGAAACAAAATTAAGGTGAGTATATGGGGAGTCTTTATCATTAGTTTTTTTATGTTGTCTTCTTGCCGCTAAATACCCTACAACCCGACCATATTCATCCACAATAGCCAACATAACTCCACCTTTATTTTGCATCAATCGGGAAAAATAAGAATAATCCTTTTGTGCTAAAAGATATTGGTTATGTAGCATTCTAATCCTATTAAGGTGTTTATATTTTGCCCTTTCAATACTAAATTCAGAAGAAATATATTTAATATCAAAATCATACGAATAGTGTATTTTCTCTTCTCCATCTCTATATGTTCCGTTATCCCTTTTACTAAATCCGAAATCAGTGAAAATGTTCATGCTTGATTCATTAGAGTTCCTAATGTCAGCCTCAATTTTTTCATACCCTCCAATCCTTACTTGCACCATCAGGGTCTTCATAAGTTCTGATTTTACCTTTTCAACTTCATATTCATTATCAGAACCCTGTTTCGTAGTAAATGCGGCAATAGTTAATGAAGGGTGTTTGAAATCTGTGCTTAACGAACTAATTGAGTATCCATGTGAGTATTTAGTAATCCGTTTAATTCTTGTCGCTAAATAGCCTATGACCTCATCATCATCATTTATGGCAACATAGAAAGGTGATTCTTTCTCATACAACAATATCTCATAATATCTCGCTTTGGCCGGTGTTGGGAAAGATAAAGAATGCAAATCATATACCTGCGGGAGATATAGCGACCTCATTTTTTTAACTTGTATCTCACCCATACTGTCATTTTTAACGACTTGATATAAAAACTTTACTAATCACTGAAACATATTATTCTCATTATTATCTTCATATTTGGCAACATTTTTTATCATGTCCTCCATTAATTCAGCATTTTTTACTGCCATTTTCTTGAGTTTTTGAATCTCTTTATGTAGTATATCCATCACTTCAAGCACATCTTCAATCGCATCCTTAAGATACTCCTCATCCAAATCACCAACCATACTATTCGTTTAGTGTTCTGTATGTTAATGTTTATGCCGATATTTTCTTAGGCTGAACAAGTTTGGAAAATCAAACGAATACTACTGTTCCTGTTTCCCCTACAACTCTCCAAGCATTACCAGCCGCATTAGGGTCAGACCATAAACTTACACTTGCGTTAAGGGAATTAAGGGTGATACTACTAAAACCATCTATTAGTTCTTGCCCGCCCCCTGCGACTATTGCCCCTCCAAGTTGCCCATGAAGGTTAATAACATTTATGAACTCTCCGCCCGCAGGTGCATTCATCCATTCAAACGGCACAACTCCATTCAATATGAATACAGTAGTTGCTGAGGGGGATACGCCATAAACTGCCATGTCTATCCTATCAGCAACAGGATTGGCGAGGTTGGCAAATCCTCCTCTCCTCGTCGCCCCATTATTACTAAACACTCCTTCTCCTCTCGCTGACCCTGAAGTTATTCCTCCATTACCTTGACAAATACCCACATTATTATCACTTAATAAAATGCTTCCCGTATTTGATACGAGTTGTGAGCCATCAAAAGTAAGGTTTGCCTCACCATTTAATGTGGTAGCGGCACTATAAGTTGTTATTCTATTATCTAATCCATTTGCTGTTGCAGTTATCACACCACCACTACTACCATTACCGGCAGAAGTAATTCTCCCTTGTGCATCAACAGTAATATCGGCTGATGTATATGCCCCTGCCGACACCGCAGTATTATCTAAACTAATAGTTCCTGTTGTGGTGATTGGTCCTCCTGATAATCCTGTTCCTGTGGCAACATTAGAAACTGTTCCTGAACCGCCGCCGCCGCCTGAAGTATCAATAACTGCCTCACCATTAGCGGCAGAAGTTAAATCTCCACCCGAAACAGTAATAGTGTTGATACCATATCCTGTTGTCGTGCCATCAGTAAGGGTAAGGTTTGCATTTCCTTTATCTGTTCCTGAATATTGTCCTGTCATTTTTTACACCTCAATTATTAGTTGGCGTAAGTTGTTGATATGAAACATCTGTATAGCCTGTGAATTGTTCAGTCCAACCTGCGAAACAAGCCTCAACTATATCGGTTTTGAAATTAGTTGCGGCCAAAGTATTTACTACTCTAAACACAATTTGTTGCGTGACCGTAATTGGTTGGTCGTATTTCCATTGGTTAATTCTTGGAACGATAGGCGACCATTGGAAATCACTCCACTCCATGAATAATGAGCCATCAACCCATATTTGATATGTGCAACCTGTTCCTGACATTTCAGTATGTCCGAAGGTTGAAATCCGATAAACCTCATCAGCACTAATCGCTTGAACACTACCTGCTACGGCAGTTCCCGAAACGCCTCCCTGATTAGGGAATCTCGCATTTTGTCCTGAAGAGGTATCATTATTTGTGGGTGAGATAGCGGCAGTAGTTAATGCAGGTTGAGGAGGAACGCCTGAATTAGCCCCAAATGGGGTCTGTGAACCTGCAATCGCTGATACATTTATTACAAGGACATCTTGATATTCTCCACCATCTAATCCATTACCTCCATTCAAGTCGGTAAGGTCAAACTTTTGCCGACCAATGAGGTTTGAAGAATCAGGTTTAGGAACGGCATTCCAATTAAACCTTGCAGTATCAAGAGCATGAGTGAACTCAAGCCCTTCAACGGAAGGTCTTGTCATTTTTTGGTAAGTTGTAGGGTCAATACCCGGCCTTACAGGAACGGTTGCTTGCGTTTCTGTGGTGGAATATGAACTAAGTGGTCTTGGTGTTGAGTCAGTAGTATCAGTTATGACTGAATAACCTGTTTGAAAAGCCTTCTTTCTGTAAGGTCTTTTCACATCTCTTTGCTTATCATTTTGAGTCATTGATAATCACCTTAAGCCATTACCACCAATTCACCAATCAAAGTAATCAGGAATGTTGATGCTTGACTCATGGCCGCACCTGCACCTGTTCGCTCAAGAATTACTTGAAGTGGTTGCCTATGAGTGATAACAATAGGACTTGAAAACGAAATAGTCTTATCATCTCTATTGTAAATGTATGCAAAGTCAAAATCATTCGTTGGGATTGAGTTTGGACCGCTTACAATTTGAATATCCCAATTAATATCTAAAAGTGTTGAATCTGCAAGTCCATCATCTCCTAATCCTTGAACATTCAGTCCATACACATAGATAATTTCGTTGTAAGCCTGTTGAGTGGTGATAACATTTGAATAACTTGTTCCAACTGCGGGTGTTCCCGCAGGTATATCAAATCTCGCAGTAAGCATAGATGGTTGTGGATTTTGATTCGCCATATTATATCACCCAATTATTTTTTGCACTCCAATTTCTCCGATTAACTTGATTTGAACATCTGTTGGTTGTGTTAGAGTTGGAGTTCCCGCCCCTGTGCTTGGCGGAGTCCACCTTACTGAAACATTCAAAGGTTGCTTGAACTTGATAACCACCGGACAGGTCAATTCAATAATTTTTGTTCTTGAAAGTGATGCCGCCCCAATGTCAAAATAGTTTGTAGGCACAGGATTTACTCCCGCTTGGATTTTTAATTCAAAGTTATTTGAAGTTGCCGCCAAATTCGCAAAGGTTGTAGGGTTTTGAATCTCAACTGCAACTGCATAGATTCTTACCTCTTCATTTGCCGCTTGGAATGTATTGATATTGTTGCTGATTACAGTATTTGGGAGGCTTGCATTAGCAAAGGCGGCTACTGTTGAATAGATTTCAGGTTGTGGGTCTTGATTTACCATATTTAAGCACCTCTTGGGAATTGAGCCTGACCCGGCAAACAGTTCACTTGTTGTAGGGAAAGTTCAGCATCAAAACTGACCTTTACATAGGCAGTAGTGGTTGAATCGCCTCTTTGCCTCATAGTGATTGAAATAGGTTGGTTGAACAACACAAGAATCGGACAAGCAAATGTGAATGAGAGTGTATCGCTCGCTACAACGGAAGCAATACTGAATGCCCCATAAGGCACAGTTGAGTTTCCTACTTGGATACTCATATCAAAATCTGAGTTCTGTGTGCCTAAAGCGTAAGCCCCTTGAGCATCAACAACAACGGCTCGGAAACCATATAGTCTGACCTCTTCATTATTTGCTTGCTGAGTATAGATTGTTTGTGTATCAGTTGCACCCTCCGTAGTTGCACTAAAGAAGTGCGTAGTCGTATAAATCTCAGGTTGCGGATTTTGATTAGCCATTAAACTTCACCTACTCTTTCAGACTCGTTGCGCTGATACTTAAGCCTTTCCCTCTTATTTTTTCTCCTTCTATTAATCATTATAATGAGGGGTAAAAGGATTGCTACATCTATGAGTAATCCCCAAGCCCCCATTTTTTTACCATCTTCAATGGCATCAGCAGGGGTATAAGGCCAATTTATTAATATGTATATCAGGGATGCTGAAATCATACCATATATCATCAAGAACGATGCTATTTTTGATTTCATAGTTTAATATCTGTGCTATCAGTGTAATAAACCTTGTGTTCATACGAACAGTTCTGCTTCATCCTCATACTCAGGAATCTCCTCTTTAGGGTCTGTTGTATTATGGGTTTCTGATAAATGATAATGTTCCGCAAATGATTTCATATATCCTCTCATCACACTATACGCATCCATACCAAGTGAATCAACTTCTTTTTGCAGACTTATCCCTTCTCTCTCGGCCTCTCGCTCAACAGAAACTTTGAGGGTGGAAAGGATATGGAGGGTATGGTAAAAATCCGCATTAAAGGCAACTTTATACATCTCCCGAATATCATCGGCGGATTTTTGTGCATGAACCGCCAACATTACTGCGCCGAGATTTGTTGCGATAATAAATGTAATGGCATTCCAAATTAACCAATCTGAGGGCTTGAGTTGCATCCCAATAAGTTGAACAAGCAAACCAATAATAGTAATATATGCGATTATCTGTTTTGCAGTAATAAACTTTGATGAGTTTTCTGCAAAGTTCTCCCAATACTCCTTGCCGACCTTCTCATTATCTTTTTGTAATGACATAATATTTCTCCTCCTCAATAATCATACTTTGTATGTTTTGATAGCCATATTGCGTGAGGATATTAGATACTTTCCTCTTCCACCTACTTTGGGGGTCAAGTATAAAAGTATTATCCCTAAATATACCTTGATTAGACAACATTAAGAAGTCCTCAAATGTATAAATCGTCAAAGTCTTTCTCTCGTTTTCAAGCATAATCTCAGCAGTTTCAAGGTGGGCAGTAATTTCTTTAATTTCTCCAATCAATTCATCGTGATTCTTAAAAAAACCTATACCCAACATAGCCTCCATTTCTCGCTCAACTCCTAATCCTCCATTCAATCGTTCCTCCATAACCATCCATTCAGCATCTATGATACCATCCCATGACCTTTTATTGGAGTCATATTCTCTCCCAATAATATTTATTCTGTCTGCATAAAATGATTCCCTTCTAAGGAGGAGATACGAGTTCCATGTGCTTAACAGTTCAGGACTCCTACTATCATCAAGGTTTATCTCCTCAGAAAGTGTATCATTTCCTATATTTCCTTGAGGCATACTATCTCTTGGTTTTTCTTTGTATTTAACGGTTGCGCCACTACTTCAGAAGTTTTTGCGTCTGTGCCTCTTTCAATAACCATTTATGCGACAGTATATTTCCAATAAAAGTGGATGCAGTTCCTACTATGATTCCTACACTCAACCCCAATACAAAGTATTTTGCATCATCGGTGTCTTGTTCATTTACGCTCATCTAAAGCCTCCGCCTTGTGTCCGTTTTTAACGGTTTCATGCAAAGTAAGGGGGATAATCAAAAAGGGCAAAGAAAGCAAAAAGTAATCCGAAAGAGTAAATGCTCTTTTAGGCCATCCATACTTTTGATAAGTTCTAATAACACCTGCGAGAGATGAGGAAAAGAAAGCGGCTGAACCAACAAGAGGAACTAATAATCCTCTCCACGCAGTTCGCCCTAAATCTTCTTGAGGAGTTGAATCCATAATAATCACTTAATTATTCAGATAGTTAAAGAGTTCGCTCATCTCTTGAACATTTTCCTAAGATTCTCAGGTGCGGCAACCGCCGCAATTGCCCCAAGTCCAAGAAGGATACCTATTGATTTAAGAGGAGGCTTCATCTTCGTTTGTGCCGATTGAGATTCAAAGGTTTCAGCCCCACGCCCAAGATTAGGTCGGAAAACTCTAATGACCTCCCCATCATTCCTCCTCACATAGACGAACATATCAGTTTCTTTTTGTGATAGTTTCCATGCTTCTTCTAAAGCCTCCGTTTCGTCATTGAAATGCTTGTGAGAAACGCCAAAGTCCATGTTGTTATCGCTTATCAAGATTTCATATTCTTCCGCATCAAAGGTTTCAGACTGATAGTAAGTGTTTTTCATCATTCTTTTTTGACCTACCTCATTGATGAAATCTCGGTTTGATTTTATACCTCCATATAGGATTCCTGTATTCCAAACTTCAC
>TARA_R110002110_G_scaffold126311_4_pt1 | contig 11793 bp, 14 predicted proteins | sample TARA_R110002110 | Tara Oceans TARA_R110002110 (sample SAMEA4397330) | marine metagenome | biome: Polar Biome; feature: [SRF] surface water layer (ENVO:00010504); material: water (ENVO:00002006), including particulate matter (ENVO:01000060) such as... | depth 5 m
CGGCATGGTACCCTATCTATTAACGGCACAATTGGACACACGTGCAGGCGAAGCCCGCATCGCGTCGCGGATCGGGATTGGTCAGAAAGCAGATACATTTGCCATCGGCGAAGATCTGTTCGCTAAGATCCAAGAACGCCTGAAATCAGGCCCCTGCGCCTGTATCTTCATTGATGAAGCGCAATTTCTGGAACCCGAACAGGTCTGGCAGTTGGCCCGCGTGGTGGACGACCTGAAGGTGCCGGTGATGTGTTTCGGCCTGCGCGTCGACTTTCGCGGCGCGCTGTTCCCCGGATCCGCCACGTTACTGGCCCTCTGCGACGAAATGCGAGAGGTCCGCACGATTTGTCACTGCGGAAAGAAAGCCACAATGGTCGTTCGGTTTGACGAAAACGGCACCGCATTGCGCGACGGTGCGCAAGTTCAGATTGGCGGCAATGAAACGTACCTGTCGCTATGCCGCAAACATTGGCGCGAGGCGGTTGGGGACACCTAGACCGTGTTTGGCGGCTTTGCTCCGGCAAAGAACGCCTTCAAGTTCTTAACCGCCATGAAACCCATATCCACACGAACCTCGCGGGCTGACGTACCCAAATGTGGCAGCAGAACCACGTTATCCAGAGCCCGCAGCGCGGCTGGCACCTTGGGTTCAAATTCATAGACGTCCAGCCCGGCACCGCCAATTGTCTTGGCCTGTAAAGCGGCGATTAGTGCGGCCTCATTCACCACATCCCCGCGCGAAATGTTGATCAGATGGGCATGCGGTTGCATCGCTGACAAGACCTTTGTGTCAATAAGGTGCTTGGTTTCTGGGCTGCCGGGAACGGCGGCAACCACGACATCCACAGCGCCCGCAAGGGTCAACAGATCAGGGTAGTTTTGCGCAGGAAACTCAACCGCTTTGTCACTGCGGTTATAGTACTTAACCTGCATGCCGAAACCAAAATGACAGCGCCGCGCAATCGCTTGCCCGATGCGGCCCATGCCAATGATGCCCACCGTTTTGCCGGTTAAGTGCAGGCCCAGCATCTGTGTGGGGTGCCATCCTTCCCACCTGCCAGAGCGCACCAAACGCTCACCCTCTGCGGCACGCCTTGCGCTCATGAGCATCAGGGTCATGGCGATGTCTGCAGTGGCGTCCGTGACTGCGCCGGGGGTATTGGTGACAACAACGCCCGCTGATTGTGCAGCAACGGCGTCTATGTGGTTAAAACCCACGCCAAAATTCGCCAATATCCGGCAGCGGGGTGCGGGCACATCTGCAAAAACCTGCGCTGAAAACGCATCACCAAGTGTCGGTAGAACGCCGTCGAACTCGCGCAGCGCGGCCCGTAATTCTTCGTCGCTCAGCGGCCCAGTTTGGGTTCGCACAGTCAGATCAAAACCTTCAAGCTTTGCGACAACGTCTTCCGGCAGGGGTCTGGTAACAAGTATCCTTGTCAATGCATCTGTCCTCCGTTTGGCACCGTTTGATCCGGTGCCAATAGTACAATCGCACCGTCCTCGTCCGGCACGCCAAGCAGCAACACCTCCGACATAAACGGGCCAATCTGACGTGGTGGGAAATTCACCACGGCCATTACCTGTCGCCCGACCAACGTCTGGGGATCATAGTGCGTGTTGATCTGGGCGGACGTTTTGCGCAAGCCAATCGACGCACCGAAATCGATCCACAGCTTGATCGCGGGCTTGCGTGCCTCTGGAAAGGCCTCGGCCTTAGTGACGGTCCCCACCCGGATGTCGACCTTCAAAAAATCATCGAAACTCAACTCAGCCACCGGCTAGCTCCCTTGATCTGTCTGCTGCGGCTTTGACCGCCCGTTTCAATAGTGCAGGAAACCCGTTTTCTTCATCCATCAACACCTCCAACGCGGCCTGCGTTGTGCCATTCGGGCTGGTCACGTTCACCCGCAATTGCGATGGGGTGTCGTCCGATTGCAGGGCCAGCGCGCCTGCCCCTGCGACAGTGGCTTTTGCCAGCTGCATCGACAGGTCCGCCGGAAGCCCCTGTGATATACCTGCCGCAGCCATGGTCTCGATCATATGAAACACATAAGCCGGGCCCGATCCGCTCACCCCTGTGACGGCATCAATTTGCGCCTCATCGGCGAGCCGCACAACATCGCCAACCGCACTGAGCAATGTCTCGGCCTCGTCCAATGCCGATGGACCTGCCGCTGCGTTTGCAACTATTGCAGTGATGCCTTGGGAAATCGCGGCTGGCGTATTGGGCATCGCCCGAACAATCGGTGTCTGTGCGCCCAATGTCTGTTCGAAATAGCTGATGGTGGTGCCTGCGGCGACGCTGACAAACAATGTCGTTCCATTGCCCATCATCCTTAGCGTGGGCAGCGCATCGGCCATCATCTGCGGTTTGACGGCCACCAAGACGATCGCAGGCGTGGCGGGTAACGTGGTGTTCAAATGAACGCCCTGCCCTTGCAACCAATCTGAAGGATGCGGGTCAATGACCCATACCGATGACGCAGGCAAACCGCGTGCCAGCCATCCGGCCAACATCGCGGACCCCATCTTGCCACAGCCAAGCAGGACCAGGCCGTCGGCGGCTATTCGGCTGTTTTTCATCACGTTCCCCCTGAACCAAACATTCAGGGAGAATTGTTACGCGTGGCCGTAGGCCTCTGCAATGGCGACCTGAAGCGCTTGTTTGGGCGTTTGATCCCCCCAGACCAACAACTGAATCGCGGGATAGTACCGCTCGGCGCTCATCACGGCGGCCCCAATCATGGTATCGATCTGCTCAGGCGAGGCAACTTGCCCCCCCGCCAGAACCAGACCATAGCGATAGACCATCATCTGCTGCTCAGCCCAATACGTAAACGCACCAGCCCAGCACTGATCATTTACCGAATTGAGTAATTCATAGAGCTTTGGCAGCTTTTCCGCCGGCGGCTCCATCTCAAACGTGCAAATCAGGCGTAAAGTTTCGTCGTAAGCCGACCACGCAAGGGTGATCGCATAGGTCCGCCATTGGCCTTCAACGGTCATTGCAATCTGTTCATCAGAAATGCGGTCGAAATCCCATTCGTGATGTGCAGCTAAATGTTCCACAATATCAATGGGGTGTATGTCGTCTTCAAGGTACTGCTCGGTCAGGGCCATTTTGCCACCTCTATTTTATCTGCCCCCCGTCTTGGTTGCATAATGCTACCAGACTTGGGTTCCTGCACTATAGGGCGCGGGGAAACCCGCCCCCTATACCATATATGGTGGGGGCAAGGCGCGTTTGTAGCAACCCCCTTTATTGGGGATAACCACAATTCGTGGGGGATAACTGCAATATCTTGTGGATTATTTCGCCCAGCGCTCAAAATTTAGCGGACAATCCAGATTTCGGCGGACTCAACAAACTCTAAAACCACGCCCCAAAACGGACGCAAGACGCGGCGGTTGCACCCGCCTTCTGCAATAAATACCTGCTTCGCGCAGCCTCAGCCCTTTTTGGCGTCCAGGGCGTCCAACCGCGCCTTGAGTGCGTCGTTTTCTTCACGGGCTTTTTGGGCCATTGCACGCACCGCATCGAACTCTTCGCGGGTGACAAAGTCGCGGTCGGACAACCATCGGTCCATCATTCCTTTGAATGCGGTTTCGGCCTCGTCCTTGGCACCTTGGGCCACGCCCATCGCGTTCGTCATCATTTGTGAAACATCATCAAAGAATTTATTTCGGGTTTGCATGTCCGGCCTCCAATATTTGGTGTTGCTCACTATATGGTGTCTCAAAGCCGCTCCCACAAGGTTGACTTCCTTGCCTTGTCGGGGTCAATCAAGAGCATGATAGCAATGATCCCCTTTCCCGATATCTCGCCTGAGATTTTTGAAGTCTCATTATTTGGCATGACATTTGCGCTGCGCTGGTATGCGCTAGCCTACATCGTCGGCATCTTGCTGGGCTGGCGGTTGATCGTGCGCGCGGTGCGCACGCCCCGGCTTTGGTCGAATGACCGCCCCGTGATGACCGCAGCACAGGTCGAGGACCTACTCTTTTGGGTGATCTTGGGCGTGATTCTTGGCGGGCGTTTGGGCTATGTGCTATTTTATCAGCCGGGCTTTTACCTATCGAATCCGATGCAAATTTTGAAGCTCTGGCAAGGCGGCATGTCGTTTCATGGTGGCGTGATCGGTGTCATCACGGCGGCGTTTTATTACACCATCCGCTACCGAATCCCAAAAATGTCGACCGGAGATATGATCTGTCTCGGTCTGGCACCAGGTTTGTTTCTGGGTCGCATCGCCAATTTCATCAACGCCGAGCTGTGGGGGCGTGCCACGGATGTACCCTGGGCGGTCGCATTCCCGACCGATGCCGCACAATTTTGTCCAGAGGTTGCAGGCATCTGCGCACGCCACCCGTCACAACTTTACGAGGCACTGCTGGAAGGGCTGGTGCTTGGCGCGCTGTTGGTTTGGATGGCGTGGCGACGCGGGGCGCTCAAACGCGAAGGTCTGATTTGTGGCACCTTTCTGGCGGGCTATGGCATTGCAAGATTTGCGGTCGAATTCGTGCGCCAACCCGATGCGCAGTTTATCACGGATGGTAATCCGCTTGGTCTTGCATGGCAGATCGGCGGGTATGGGTTGACCATGGGGCAAATCCTGTCTCTGCCGATGATAGCCGTGGGGTTGATCCTGATTGTGCGGGCCCGCCGCACAATATGACGCTGCGCGATCATCTCATCGCCCGTATCACCGCCGAAGGGCCGATGCGGGTCGATGATTATATGGCCACTTGCCTGCTGCACCCGACGATGGGGTATTACACGACCCGGCAACCGTTTGGGCAGCTGGGGGATTTCACCACAGCCCCAGAAATCAGCCAGATGTTTGGTGAACTCATCGGGCTTTGCTTGGCTCAGACATGGCTGACAAACGGCGCACCTGAAACATTCACGCTTGCCGAGTTGGGGCCGGGACGAGGCACCTTGATGGCCGATGCGTTGCGGGCTTGCCGGGCTGTTCCGGGGTTTTTGGAGGCGGCGGAAATTGTGCTTGTTGAAGCCTCGCCAGCCCTGCAAGACCAGCAACGCGCGACACTAAAGGGGCGCGCGGGCACTTGGATCGCCAATACCGCGCAGTTGCCCAAGGGGCCGCTTTACCTGATTGCGAACGAATTTTTTGATGCCTTGCCGATCCGGCAATTTGTGCGTGTGGGCCAGCAATGGCGTGAACGGCATATAGGGGTGCAAGACGGGGCATTGCAGATTGGGCTTGGCCCCGCCCTGCCCCAACCCTCGCTGGCGCATAGATTGGAAGACACTCACGATGGCGATCTGGTCGAAAGCTGCACTGCCGCCGCAACAATGATCGCCGATATTGCCAGTCGCATCGCAACGTTTGGTGGGGCAGCATTAATTGTGGATTATGGGGATTGGCGGTCGTTGGGGGATACGCTTCAGGCGCTTGAACGGCATGAAACCGCTGATCCTCTGGCGCAGCCGGGGCATGCTGATCTGACTGCTCATGTGGACTTTGAGGCATTGGCGGATGCAGCGGCACCAGCGGCCTATACCAAACTGGCCCCACAGGGTGTGTTTCTGGAGCGCCTTGGTATTACGGATCGTGCGCAAAAACTCGCCACAGCTTCGAAGGGTCGGGCACTTGATGCGCATGTCGCTGCACATCGGCGGTTGACGCATCCGTCAGAAATGGGAAACCTGTTCAAAGTGCTGGGGCTTTACCAAAATGGCAAAACGCCCCCACCGGGATTAGAGCCATGACGCTTGAGATTCTGACTTCCGACGCGCTGACGCCCCTGAGGCACGGGTTCTTTACCCGCCATGGCGGTGCATCCTCGGGTGTATTTGCCGGGCTGAACTGCGGCACGGGCAGCACCGATCAAACGGAAATCGTTAAGATTAACCGCGCTCGGGTGGCTGATGCGATGGGCGTGCCTCATGATTATCTGTTGGGTGTCCATCAGGTGCATTCAGCGGACGTTGTAACTGCGACCGCGCCCTTGGTCGAAAAACCGCGCGCGGACGCCTTGGTCACGCGCACACCGGGGTTGGCCCTGTCAGTGTTGACGGCAGATTGCCAGCCGGTGCTTTTTGCGGATGCTGAGGCCGGTGTCATTGGTGCCGCCCATGCCGGGTGGCGTGGCGCATTGGACGGGATATTGGCGACGACCGTGGATGCGATGGTTGACCTTGGTGCCACCCGCGAAGGCATTTGTGCGGTTATTGGCCCCTCAATCAGCCAACGCGCCTATGAAGTTGGCCCCGAATTCATTGACGCCTTTGTGGCTGAGGACCCTGACTATGCCCGCTATTTTGCCCAAGGGAATGGTGATCGTATGCAATTTGATCTGCCCGGTTTTGGTTTGAACCGTTTATGGGCCGCAGGTGTTGGCCATGCGGAATGGACGCGGCATTGTACCTATAACGATCCTGACCGATTCTATTCTTACCGGCGGACCACCCACGCCAAAGAGGCGGATTACGGTCGGTTGATTGCGGCCATCACCCTTTGATTTAGGCAAGAATGGGGCACCCCTTGCCGCGCTCTTGCCCAAAATCGCCCCCTGAGCGTGGAAACAATCAGTTGATTTTGCACTGATTGGACGCAAGGCCGCCTTAAAGCCGCTAAAAATAAGAGGAAATGGGAAATGAGGCAGGACCACCACAAATGGTCTCACTTCGTAACTCATTTTTCTTGAATTTTCTTTGAACTGCCAAAAACTGGCCCGATTGCCGGGTCATATTCATCCTCAAGCAAGGGCAAACGCCCACAATAAACAAACCGAGGATCAGAGACATGAAAACCAATACCCGCTTCATCAAAGGTGTCGTGGCAGCAGCCGAAAAAAATGACACGGTTATGCCTTGGGCACGCGGCGGACGCCGTGCCGCCTTTATCGCAAAGCGCAGTGAACCAAAGCAAACGCGCAAGTCTGCCTGAGCAATCAAAACACCTTTCTAGGCCAGGCCTGCGGGCTGATTTCAGCTTCCGGCCCGCCTTGCGTTGATTCGCGAGAGGGCCGTTTCAGCTTTTGGCAATTGTGGCAAAAAATCAGGAAATTGAGGAAACAGAGCGGCAAATTTTGGTCAAATTAACGCGAAATGGCGCGCTAATGTTGTGTATCCTTTGACAATAGCCAGCGGAAATGGCCATTTGGTCTTCACGAGAGACAAGAAATGACGCTTACCGTTATTTCCGTGCTGTTGGTGGGGGCCAACGCGGATGTGGCTGACCGAACAAAGGTTTTTGCATGACACTGACTGCTGCCCCTGCACCCCGCTACAAAAGTTCCTCCACTCCATCAGGCAGGTTCGGCCTTGCCACCTCGCGCCCTTATCGCGCAGGACCGGGCCAAGAAGCACCACTTCAGACCCGTAGTTTTGAAATCGCAGCGTTGCGGACGGACGGGTCGCTATACATTGGCCAAGACAAGGCCCCTGCGTTGCCATTGTTCGAATCCGCCTTTTCGGCCTTTGCCCGCGGGACGCTTATCCAAGGCGTTCAGGGTGATATCGCGATTGAGGACCTGCAACCGGGCGATATGATCAACACAACATCCGGCGAGCCGTCCAAGCTGATCTGGATCGGGTCCACCAGTTTTTCACCTACTGATACGGGCCGGCGCATTCCCCTGATCAGCATCATGCCAGATAGCTTTGGCCAATCCCGCCCCAATTCGGTCCTGACTGTTGGCCCCGGTGCGCGGGTGCTGCACACGCCCCATCACCTGCGATCAGAGGCAGGTTCCGCACGTATGCTGACTCCGGTTCGAGAGCTTTTGGATGGTGTGAACGTCATCGAGGTGCTCCCTCCGACCGCAGTGCGCCTGTTCCATATCTGTTTGGAACGCCATGCAGCGGTTCACGCAGGTGGCATCGAAATGGAGACATTTCACCCTGGATCCAACGCAATGCGCACGCTGCCGCACACCTTGCAGGGTCGATTTTTGTCGATGTTTCCACGCATCGGACATGTGGCTGATTTCGGGCCACTGGCCCATCCACGCGCACCTGTTCCAGACGCTGAAATGCTCAATACTTGAGCGATAAATGCCCGGTCCTGCCGGGTCCTCTTATGCTTGCTCGCTAAGCGGACGCGGCAAGGCGCTGTTCCAAAACATCAAACGGCACACCTGGATCATCCTTGGCACCGCGGATCACCAGACTGGTTTTGACGCTGGCCACATTGGGTGTGGTCAGCAGTTGCCCCGTCAGAAAGCTTTGAAAGCTACTCAGATCCGGGGCCACGCATTTCAGGACAAAATCAACCTCGCCATTGAGCATGTGACATTCGCGGACCAGCGGCCAGTCGCGACATTTTTGCTCAAACGCGCTCAGGTCGACCTCGGCCTGGCTGGTCAGGCCGACCATCGCAAAAACCTGAACTTCAAATCCAAGCTCACGGGCGTCAACCTTGGCAAAATACCCTTTGATGTATCCCTGCTCCTCAAGCGTTCGGACCCGGCGCAGACAGGGAGGTGCCGAAATGCCGACCCGCTTTGCCAACTCAACATTGGTCATCCGGCCATCCGCCTGAAGTTCGGCAAGAATTTTACGGTCTATTGGATCAAGCCGTGTGCCAGCCATAATGAATCTTCTCCTCAGGTTTGCGATTGTTATATCAGCGCCGCAGTCATGCGCAATAATGTTTCACAGTTGCGCAAGATTGTTTCTGGTGCTTGGTATTGATATCCAAAAGAGGGCCAACCCCCGGCGCAATCGAGGGGTTTAAGCGGGGCCGATGCACGTCTATATCACAAGGGCTATAATTCATGTTTGGGGGTGCCAGATGGCCGAGACACGTAAAACTAAGGTTCTGATCATCGGCTCGGGGCCTGCGGGCTATACCGCCGGGGTCTATGCCAGCCGCGCCATGTTGGAGCCGATTCTCGTGCAGGGTATTGAACCGGGTGGCCAATTGACCATGACCACAGAGGTGGAAAACTGGCCCGGTGATACCGAAGTGCAAGGCCCTGATTTGATGGTCCGCATGGAGGCCCATGCAAAGGCGGTAGGCACCGAGATCATTGGCGATATCATCTTGGATCTGGACCTTTCCAGCCGTCCGTTTCACGCCAAGGGCGACAGCGGCACCACCTATGTGGCCGATGCGGTGATCCTCGCCACGGGCGCGCGGGCAAAATGGCTGGGGCTTGAGACTGAAGAGAAATTCAAAGGCTTTGGCGTATCTGCTTGTGCGACCTGCGACGGTTTCTTTTATCGCGGCCAGGAGATTGTTGTGATCGGCGGCGGCAATACGGCGGTCGAAGAGGCGCTGTTTCTGACCAAATTTGCGTCCAAGGTCACGCTGATCCACCGCCGCGATGAATTGCGCGCGGAAAAAATTCTGATCCACCGGCTGATGAAGAACCCCAAGATTGAGCCGTTGTGGTTCCATGAGCTGGTAGAGGTTTATGGCACGGACAAGCCGCTTGGGGTTGAAGGGGTTAAGGTAAAGCACACCAAAACGGGCGAAATCACCGATATCCCGGCCAAAGGCGTGTTTGTGGCTATCGGCCATGCACCCGCGAGCGAGTTGGTCAAAGACACGCTGGAAACCCACATGGGCGGTTATGTTGTGACCAAACCGGACAGCACCGAAACGTCGATCCCCGGTGTGTTTGCCGCAGGTGATTTGACCGATCATAAATACCGACAGGCTGTTACAAGCGCTGGCATGGGGTGCATGGCAGCCCTTAACGCGGAGCGTTTTCTGGCCGAAGTCGGTGATGATGAGGGCAAGGATACGTCCCTACCGCTTGGGCATGGGGCGGAGATCAAGGAAAGCGTTTGATCCCGCTGTCGGGTTGCTTTTGGCGCATCATCTTTGCTGACCGCCTCGGGCAGGTACTGACGGGCGCGCGCACGCCAGAGGGCCGCTTGCATCATTCGGGGCAAGCGGCTTTCTATATGTCGCCGCGCCGCGATTGGGCCTCGATAGCGATAGATGCTTATGTTTCTGCGGATGATCCCCCGCGGATGCTCGTTGCATTCCAGTTGACGCAGGCGCGGGTTATGGATCTGCGCGATGCGCAGACCTGTGCGCGGCTTGGCATCACAACCGCGACCGCTGGCGTGCCGTGGCAGTCTGAGCGGCAGGCGGGAAACAAAGCCACAAGCTGGCTTGCCAGCGATGCCGTGCGGGCCACGGATGCAGACGGTTTGATCTATCCGGCGCGGTCCTACCCAGGGCGCTGGCATGTGGTGCTTCACCGTTGGAACGTGGCAGGTGCCGCCCAGCTTGAAATGACCGGTCCAGTCACCCCGTGGCACAATCCGCGCTGAAACCCTGCAAAAAAACACGCACCTAAGCCACATTCCTCCGGTTTGCCACTAGTGTGCTTGATTTCGGCCTCAAATCGGGGATAGGACGCGCGCAATGGGGGGTGCAGGCTCCTTTTTTTGATGTGAGATGAATGATGCAAACGCCAAACCTTGCTCCGATCCCAGAGCTTTATGTTTCTTATGAGTCCGCTCAGAAGCTCAAGACAGAAGCCGGGGACTTGATCAGCCATGACCTGACGCCGCGCCAGATTTGCGATTTGGAATTGCTGATGAACGGTGGGTTTAACCCGCTAAAAGGGTTCCTGAGCGAAGAAGACTATAACGGCGTTGTCGAGAATATGCGTCTTGCTGATGGCGGCCTTTGGCCAATCCCGATCAATCTGGATGTAACTGAGGAATTCGCCGCAAAGCTTGAGCTGGGTCAAGACATTGCTCTGCGAGATCAAGAGGGCGTGATCCTTGCCACGATGACCGTGACCGACCGTTGGGAGCCCAATAAAGCGCGCGAGGCCGAAATGGTTTTTGGGGCCGATGACGATGTGCATCCAGCGGTCAATTATTTGCACAATCAAGCGGGCAAGATCTATCTGGGTGGCCCTGTAACCGGCATCCAGCAACCAGTGCATTACGATTTCCGGGCCCGCCGCGATACACCCAACGAATTGCGTGCTTATTTTCGCAAATTGGGCTGGCGCAAAGTCGTGGCATTTCAAACCCGCAACCCCTTGCACCGGGCGCATCAGGAGCTGACGTTCCGCGCCGCGCGTGAGGCGCAGGCGAACCTGTTGATCCACCCTGTTGTCGGCCTGACCAAACCGGGCGACGTTGATCATTTCACCCGCGTGCGTTGCTATGAAGCGGTGCTGGATCAATATCCGGCGTCAACCACATCAATGTCCCTTTTGAACCTTGCCATGCGCATGGCGGGTCCACGCGAAGCGGTCTGGCATGGCTTGATCCGCAAAAACCACGGGTGCACGCATTTCATCGTGGGTCGTGATCACGCAGGTCCCGGCAAGAACGCCGCCGGCGAGGATTTCTATGGCCCCTATGATGCACAGGATTTGTTCCGCACCCATCAAGAAGAAATGGGCATCGAAATGGTCGATTTCAAACACATGGTCTATGTACAGGAACGCGCCCAATACGAACCAAATGACGAGATTGCCGACAAGGACAATGTCACCATCCTGAATATTTCCGGCACCGAATTGCGGCGCCGCTTGCAAGAAGGTTTGGAGATACCTGAGTGGTTCTCGTTCCCTCAGGTCGTCAAAGAATTGCGCCGCACCCGTCCGCCACGGGCGAACCAAGGGTTTACCGTCTTTTTCACCGGGTTTTCCGGCTCTGGCAAATCCACCATTGCAAATGCTTTGATGGTCAAATTGATGGAAATGGGGGGCCGCCCTGTGACGCTGCTTGATGGGGACATCGTGCGCAAAAACTTGTCATCTGAATTGGGCTTTAGCAAAGAACACCGCGATTTGAACATCCGCCGCATCGGCTATGTCGCGTCAGAGATCACCAAGAAT
>TARA_R110002110_G_scaffold30311_5_pt1 | contig 11782 bp, 9 predicted proteins | sample TARA_R110002110 | Tara Oceans TARA_R110002110 (sample SAMEA4397330) | marine metagenome | biome: Polar Biome; feature: [SRF] surface water layer (ENVO:00010504); material: water (ENVO:00002006), including particulate matter (ENVO:01000060) such as... | depth 5 m
CCTGACGATGCACGGCCTGACCGTGATACATAAGTATAATAAGGAATTAGCTGGATAATGAGCAAGGATCGATTGATCTATCTGCCCCTCGGTGGGGCGGGCGAAATTGGCATGAATGCCTATGTTTATGGCTACGGGCGGCCCGGTAAGGAACGTCTGATAGTCGTGGATATTGGCGTGGCCTTTCCCGATATGGACACAAGCCCCGGTGTGGATTTGATCCTGCCGGATATTGCATGGCTGAAAGAACGCCGCGACCAGATTGAAGCGGTGTTTGTCACCCACGCGCACGAAGACCACGTGGGGGCCGTCGCGCATAGCTATGAAGCACTTCAGGCGCCGATCTATGCGCGCAAGTTTACCGCCAACATCGCGCGTCGCAAGATGTCAGAGCATGGCCATCCTGATGATGCGGTGACGGTTGTGGGGCCATGGCCAGAACAGATTAAAGCGGGACCGTTTACCGTTGGATTCATGCCGATCTCGCATTCGATCCCTGAGTCGTCGGCCATGGTGATCGACAGCCCTGAGGGCCGCGTGATCCATTCCGGTGATTTCAAGATTGACCGCACACCAGGTGTGGGTGAACCGTTTGATGACGCGCTCTGGGCTGAGGTCTGCAAGGACGGCATCAAGGCGTTGATCTGTGACAGCACCAATGTGTTTTCGCCAATGCCGGGCCGTTCAGAGGCGAGCGTTGGGCCAGAGATTGAAAAACTGGTGAGCAGCCACGATGGCATGGTTGTGGCCACGACATTTGCGTCGAACGTCGCACGTGTGAAAACGCTTGCGGTGGCGGGCGACCGGGCAGGGCGGTCGATTGTCCTGTTGGGCCGGTCAATGAACCGGATGGTCGAGGCTGCACTCGAAAGTGGTGTGATGACCAACTTCCCAGCCCGCATCAGCCCGGAAGAAGCACGCGGAATTCCGCGCGAAAATCTGATGCTGTTGGTGACGGGCAGCCAAGGCGAACGTCGCGCGGCATCGGCACAGTTGGCCAACGGTAAGTTTCAGGGGATTGAGATGAAAGAGGGCGATCTGTTCCTGTTTTCATCCAAGACGATCCCCGGTAACGAACGCGGTGTGATCAAGGTCATCAACCAATTCTCTGAAAAGGGCGTGGATGTGGTCGATGATTCATCTGGCCTTTACCACGTGTCTGGGCACGCCAACCGTCCGGATCTCGAAGAATTGCACGCGGTTGTGCGCCCACAGATCCTGATCCCGATGCATGGCGAACACCGGCATTTGCGCGAACACGTCAAGATTGCTGATGGCAAGGGCATCAAAGGTGTGCTGGCCGTCAATGGCATGATGATTGACCTTTCTGGTAACGCGCCAAAGGTTGTCGAATATGTCGAGACAGGCCGCACCTATCTGGATGGCTCGGTCAAGATTGGTGCTTTGGACGGAGTTGTGCGTGACCGCATCCGCATGGCGCTGAACGGGCATGTGACTGTGACCGTGATCATGGATGCCGATGATGAGCCTTTGGGTGATCCGTGGGTTGACGTGATGGGTTTGCCCGATACCGGTCGCAGCGATGCACCGTTGGTGGATGTGCTGGAAGAGGACCTGAGCCAATGGCTTAACCGATCCGGTGCCAAGACGCTGCGCGACGATGACAAGCTGAATGATGGTTTGAAAAAGATCGTGCGGCAGTCGGCGCAAAATGAGATCGGCAAGAAGCCGGAAGTCACGGTTGTGGTCAGCCGTTTGAATTAACGGCGGCACATATAGACGGTTCCGCCAACAGCAAGTACGGACACCCCAACGGCGGCCAACGCTGCTGGGGTGGACAGCGCCGTGAGCAGGGTGGAACCCGTTGTTCCAAGATTGGTCGTGATCGTCCCAGCGCTCCCCGACAGGATCAGCGCGCCTGATTTATGTGCAATGGCGCGGGCCGCACCGGGTTCGGTGATGGTTTGAGCGGCACCCAGTGCAATTGATTTGCTGATCTCGGCTGTTTCATCGACGGTTGTATTAACCCGTTCGCACACCGTCTTGCGGCATAGACCGCGAAAATTCCGGGGGCCGGGGATCAGGAAATAGCCAAATCCGTCTGTCGATGTGAGGCAATAGTCGGCGATCTCTTCGGTGGGAACAGTTGTGGCGAGGTAGTCATATAAAACGCCGCTGTTGCAGGCAGGAGGGCTGCCCCACGCTTTGTTCCATTTGCGCGATGGCCAGTTCAACACTTTTTCCCGCCGCTTTACATCTTCAGAAAACGTAGTGAAATTTTCGCTGTCCACGACGATTTCACTACCGTTCACCAGTGCGCGGCAGCGTTCAGCACTCACAAGAGTGCCGACACTGATAAAAATTAGCGCAAGCAGGGGACGCAACATATGGGTTTGATCCAATCAGGAAACAAACCCATATCTACGGCGCTATCGGGACAGCACCAATGCCAAATGACGAATGCGCATCGGGCGCGCTACTTGCCGCCGATCGGCAGCGCGCCCGATGGATTAATCTTCGCGTTCTTCGAAACTGAGCCCGATGAAGTCTGGCAAGTGATCGCCCAACCCCACAACCTTGTTGCCGCCACGGTTGTCGTTGTTACGGCTGCGATTGGTGTTGTTGCGTGGGCTCTCTTTGCGGGCGTTGTCGTTGCGATTGTTGTCGTTGCGAGTTCTCTCATGCCCAGCGTTTTCTTGCTTTTGCGTGGGCTTTTCGGCGGGTGCGGGCCGTGCCTCAACTGCCGGTTTTGCGGCTTCGGTCTTGGCTGCTTCCTCGACTTTTGGCCTGTTACTTTCAGGCTTGTCGTCTGACTTACGGCTTCGCGACCGGCTGCGCTTGGGCTTGTCGCTCTCATCCGCTGGCTTTTTTGTCATCTCTTCCGTTCGGGGGATACCACCACCGCCCAGAGGGCTGTCGAGACGTGGAATTTCGCGTTGCACCAAACGTTCCACATCGGCGAGGTTTTTCTCGTCGCGCGGGACGCAGATCATGATCGCCTTACCATCGCGGCCCGCACGTCCGGTGCGGCCAATGCGGTGGACATAGTCTTCTGCGTGGCTGGGCACGTCAAAGTTAAACACGTGGCTAACTGCTGGCACATCAAGCCCGCGTGCGGCCACGTCAGAGGCGACCAGGAAGCGCAGATCGCCTGCGCGGAACCCATCAAGCGTCTTGGTACGTTGGCTTTGCTCCAGATCGCCGTGAATAGGCGCTGCGTCATAGCCGTATTTTTTCAATGACTTAGCGACAACATCCACATCCATCTTGCGGTTGCAAAAGATGATGGCGTTGGTGCATTTGTCGCCCTCTGCGTCAATCAACATCCGCAGAGCATTGCGCTTTTCCGTTCCTTCGCGGTCCTTGCGGGACGCTTTGAACATCAGCACGCCTTGGCTGATATTCTCACCCGTGGTCGCCTGACGGGCCACTTCGATACGCTCAGGATTGCTGAGGAATGTATTGGTGATCCGCTCAATTTCAGGTGCCATGGTGGCCGAGAAAAACAGCGTCTGGCGTGTAAAAGGCGTTAAGCCAAAGATGCGTTCGATGTCAGGAATGAACCCCATATCGAGCATGCGGTCGGCCTCATCCACCACCATGACTTTGACGTCATTGAGGATAAGTTTGCCGCGCTCAAAATGGTCGAGCAGGCGGCCGGGTGTAGCAATCAGAACGTCCACACCTTTGTCGATCAGTTTGTCTTGTTCCTTGAACGACACCCCACCGATCAGCAGTGCTTTGGTCAGTTTGACGTGCTTGGAGTAGGTGTCAAAATTTTCGGCAACCTGTGCTGCCAATTCCCGCGTCGGACACAGCACCAACGAGCGTGGCATGCGCGCACGCGCACGGCCTCGCGCCAAAAGCGTGATCATCGGCATCACGAAGGCTGCGGTTTTGCCGGTGCCGGTCTGGGCGATGCCCAATACATCACGGCCTGCCAACGCAGCGGGAATGGCACCGGCCTGAATCGGGGTGGGGGTTTCGTATCCGGCCTCTTCAACAGCTTTGAGGACCTTGGGGTTCAAGTTTAGATCAGAGAATTTTGTCATATCTATCCGGTATTAGCGGACACTGGTTTGGCCCGCAGCACATTTGAAGCCGGCCCGCATGGCCCAAGTGGCGACCCTATGGTCGCTGCATCGTGGATTGCGCATACCAAGTTGCGCGAATGGCGTCAAATGGTTGTGCGTTCAGGTGTTTACGTAGGGGAAATGCGTGGACAGTGCGGCATCTAATGCCAAATTGACTTCGCTCAGCAACCCATGCGCCTGCAATCTGCTCCGCAAGCTAGGCGTATCGGCGCAAACCTCATCAAAAAACGCCCGCAGGCCCGCTTTGCCACCTTCGTCCTCGATCATCGTGAAAAGCTGGTGCATGGACAGCCCACCTTTCTCATGCGGTTTGTTCGGGCCAAGTTCGGCGCGGTACGATCCCTTAGTCAGGCGGTACCGATAGCTTGACTGCCACCCTTCCCATGTTTTTGCGTGCACATGGGCAAGATCGATTCCGGGTTGATTGTCGATGCCCTTGATCTGTTCGCCGTTCTGAAAGGCGTTGTGGATCTTGATGGTGATATCCGGCATTCCGGTACGGACAAACACTTTTCCCGCCAGATGGCTGAGGAATCCGCCCTTGGTATAAAGGCCGTAAGTCGGATAAAGCGTGGCGACGATCCTGTCGCGGTTCGGGCCGCCGGGGATAAAGCGTTTGAACGCTGATGTGCCGCCAGAAAGCGCCTCCCCCGATAGCGCCTCCATCGGGCGGATGCGGGTCATTGCGGTGTCGGCGGGCAGGCCGGCAAGGATACCGTCAATCGCTTCATCGCAGACCAGGAATTCGTCGACATCCATATGAATCAGCCAATCCACCTCAGCGCGGCGGCGGTAGGCGTGGGTGGCATTGGCGGTCTGACGGGCCTGATGCGTCTCGGGGCGGTTCTTGCGGCGTTTTTGCCACCATGCGTCATCGCATGTGGTCACTCGTATCTTGGGATGCGCCTGTAATGCCGCGAAAGCCGAAGGATTATCATCATCAAGATAGATAAAGAGCCGGTGCGCGCCTTTCTCAAGGTGATAGGCGGCAAAGCGCAGGATTTCATCGACCGGGGCTTTGATCGTCGCAGAAATGCCCCAGGTCGTCATCAGACCATCATTTCCTTGGTCGCGGTCAGGCGCACGTCCGGATAATCGCGTTCAACCCGGTCAATATCCCATTGCAGGCGGGTCAGGTACACGATGTCGCCATCATGGTCATAGGCGATATGTTGTTTGTTGCTTTCCGTAAACTTATCAACGGCTTTCTTGTCGCCGTTCACCCAACGTGCTGAGGTGAATTGTGACTGATCAAACCGCACGGGCAGCCCGTATTCCAATTCAATCCGGCTGGCCAGCACCTCAAACTGCAACTGGCCCACAACGCCCACGACAAAGCCGGACCCGATGGAGGGTTTGAATACCTTCGCGGCCCCTTCTTCGGCAAATTGCATCAGCGCTTTTTCCAGATGTTTCGCCTTGAGCGGATCGCCCGCGCGCACCGTTTGCAGCAACTCAGGCGCAAAAGAAGGGATGCCACTAACGCGCAGTGTTTCGCCTTCGGTCAAGGTATCGCCAATGCGCAATTGACCGTGGTTGGGGATGCCGATGATGTCGCCGGCCCATGCTTCTTCGGCCAGTTCGCGATCAGACGCCAGAAACATAACCGGGTTGGTAATGGTCATCTGTTTCTTACTGCGCACATGGGTCATTTTCATGCCGCGCAGGAAATGCCCCGAAGCCAACCGCACAAACGCAACCCGGTCACGATGCTTGGGGTCCATGTTCGCCTGCACCTTAAAGACAAAGCCGGAAACCTTTGTTTCCTCTGGTGAAATCGCGCGGGGCTGTGCCGATTGAATTTGCGGTTCTGGCCCATATTCTGCGATGCCGTTCATCAATTCCTTGACGCCAAATGAGTTGATGGCTGAGCCAAACCAGATCGGTGTTAGCGTCCCTTCGTGCATCGCCTTTAGGTCGAGCGGCGGCAGCAAAGCGCGCGCCATCTCAAGATCTTCTCGCAGCTTTTCCAACAGCGCGGCGGGCACATGTTCTGCCAGTTTCGGGTCGTCCAGCCCTTCAATATTAATGCTTTCCGCGACTTTGTTGCGGTCCGCACGGTCCATCAGTTCAAGACGGTCGCGCAGGATGTCATAACAGCCGATAAAATCCCGCCCGACACCTATGGGCCAACTGGCCGGGGTCACGTCTATGGCAAGGTTTTCCTGAATTTCGTCAATGATCTCAAAAACATCGCGGCTTTCGCGGTCCATCTTGTTACAAAACGTCAGGATCGGCAGGTCGCGCATCCGGCACACTTCAAAGAGCTTTTGGGTCTGGCTTTCCACACCCTTGGCCCCGTCTATCACCATCACGGCGGCGTCCACCGCCGTCAGCGTGCGATAGGTGTCTTCGGAAAAATCAGAGTGGCCGGGGGTATCCACCAGATTGAACCGATAATTCCGGTCCTTCGTGGCAAAATCAAACGACATGGCCGAGGCCGACACCGAAATGCCCCGGTCTTTTTCCATCGCCATAAAGTCGGATCGCGTGCGCCGCGCCTCACCTTTGGCGCGCACTTGGCCCGCCATCTGGATCGCACCACCAAACAGCAGGAACTTTTCCGTCAACGTGGTTTTGCCCGCGTCGGGGTGACTGATGATCGCAAAGGTGCGACGGCGCGCGATTTCAGCGGGCAGGTCGGGGCGGTTTGAAGTGGTGTCTAACATGGCACGCATATATCCATGCCAGGCGTGCGCGGCAAGCGGTGGCTGTGCAAATGGCCCAGTGAATTAAGGTGCCGGATTAGGGTGTCGGATTACCGCGCGCTGGACCTGCGCAGCAGTTCCGCCGCATCGGGGCGGTTCAGCAGGTTTTCGTTCACGTCCAACCCCGCATGGGGCAGATCGGAATGGCCGGGAATCACATCGCCCATCGCCTGCGCCAGATCGTCAGGCAACACGGGTTTGGTTCGGGGGTCGATCAACATGCTTTCGGCGGCAATCCCTTCGGCATAGATGATTTGATGGCTGTCAAACAGCAGTTGGAAATAATCGACAAAGCCGCCATCCTGCACAATCACGGTATTGCCATTGACCAGATGCCGCGCTTTGACCAGCAGCTCTGATCGTCCGGCACCCACTTCATCGGTGCGCTGATAGATAAACAGGCGGTGATCGGGGCTGATGATCAGATCGTTTTCGTTGTTGAGCGTTCCGGCGCGCACACATATCGGGGCAAATTCGCCCACTGCGCGGACCGTGCTATGGCCAATCCACCGAACGGCCTGCGCGCCATCATCGCGGGTCAATACCTTGTCGCCGATGGCCAGATCCTCAATCAGGCGCTGTTCGCCGGTTGCGAGGGCAATATGGGTGCCGCGGGTAAACGAAACGCAAGCCACTTGTGCATACTTCCGGCTGGGGTTCTGGGTATCGATGCCAACAAGACGGTATTCGGTCTTTGGCGTCAGAGCAGAGAGCGGCAGCAAGAAAATATCGCCCGCATCGCCGTCATCACTGACTTCAACCAGCAACAAGGCTTCGTTGATCCGACCGTCAGGGGACATAAAAGTAAGCGTGCAATCCAAATAGAGATAGGTACCGGGCGTGCCCATTTGTGTCATATCGTCAAGCCGAAAACGTCCGCGACCCTGCGCCAGCAGCGGCAACAGATCTGGAGTTGCTCCGACACTGATTTCGTAAACATCATCCAGAATAAGCTCAGCGGCAAACGACAATGGATCGCCCATGTTGGCACCGTCCGTCGCCAAGAAATCCTCAGCGCGATAAACGGGCACGTTTTGCACAGGGGTTGGGCGAGAACGGGTCATCGGAGAACTTTCATGTTGCGACATGGTACTGCTGCATGATGTCTGGGTCGAATGAGTAGCCGTGGAATGTGGCTGGCTTGGGTCATCAGCGGGGAGTTTTGCTGGCATCATAGGATCATCGTGTTAGGAATTGGTTAACCAAAACAAAGGGAATCGTTGCAATGGATATGGGAATCAAAGGAAAATCAGCGCTGGTGTGCGCATCCTCCAAGGGGCTTGGCCTTGGTTGTGCTGAAAATCTGGCGGCGGCGGGGGTTAATCTGATCCTGAACGCCCGCGGGGCGGTGGCGCTTGAAGCCGCAGCGACGCGTATCAGGCAGGAATATGGCGTCACGGTGACAACCATTGCGGCGGATATCGCGACCGAGCAGGGTCAGGCGGCGGTGATCGCGGCCGCTGGGGACGTTGATATTCTGGTCAACAATGCCGGCGGCCCGCCCCCCGGTATGTGGCACGACTGGGACCGCGACGATTTTATTGCAGCACTCGATGCCAACATGTTGGCCCCCATTGCGATGATCAAGGCGCTGGTACCGGGCATGATGGATCGTGGATGGGGCCGGGTGGTAAACATTACATCACAATCCGTCCGCGCGCCCATTGCTGTTCTGGGCCTCAGCAACGCGGCACGTACCGGGCTGACTGGCTATGTCGCGGGCACATCGCGGCAGGTGGCGGGCAAGGGCGTGACGATCAACAATCTATTGCCCGGTATCCATGCAACCGATCGGGCGGACGCGTTGGATGGCGCGGTGGTCAATGCAAAGGGCATCACACTGGATGAAGCGCGTTCTGAGCGCGCCGCAACCATTCCTGCTGGGCGCTATGGCACCCGGTCCGAGTTTGGCGCGGCCTGTGCGTTTTTGTGTTCCCAGCATGCGGGCTTTATTGTCGGTCAGAACATCTTGTTGGATGGTGGTGCCACCAATATCACGATGTAATGGTTGAGAAATTTTCGCTCAAAGATCATCTGTTTAACGCAAAAACGGTGGCGCGGCTGGCGGGTGAATACGCGACCGCACTACCATTTTTTGACACAAACAGGTTTCAGAAAGAAGCGCTGTCGGGATTTTCAACGCGTGAATTGATGGCGCGGATGGATTGGATGGCCGATTGCCTTGAAACGCAGTTGGCCGGCGATTTCCCGACCATGGCCGACCAACTCACCGCAGCTTTGTCTCATCGTTTGGACCCGGCCTCAAACGACGATGATTTCGGCCATTTCATCCACGCATTGCCCGGCATTCTGGCGGTGCGGCATGGTTTAGAGGATCACCGCGATCGCGCGCTCGATCTGCTCTATGAGGCGACCCAACGGTTTTCGATGGAGTTTTACATCCGTCCATTTCTGAACCGCTGGCCGAATGAAACCTTGGCCCGCATGGTCGTTTGGGCCCGCGATGACAATTACCACGTGCGCCGGTTGGTGAGTGAAGGAACGCGGCCCAAGCTGCCTTGGGCCAAGGCGGTGACGCTGGACACTGAGCAGACTTTGCCGCTGTTGGACAATTTGTACAGCGACGGCACACGCTATGTCACCCGGTCGGTGGCCAACCACTTGAATGATATTTCGAAAACCGATCCCGGTCAGGTGATTGAAACGTTGCAACGCTGGGCCAAGGCAGGGCGCCAGGATGCCAGGGAATTGGCATGGATGACCCGGCACGCGCTGCGCACGCTGGTCAAACAGGGGCATGGCGGGGCGCTGGGGCTGTTGGGCTATCGCGGTGATATGGACGTACAGGCCACGCTTGCGCTCTCGCAAAGGTCTTATAAAATTGGCGATATTCTTGAAATGGCATGCACCTTAAAAGCCGCCGCCGCGCTGCCGGTGCTTGTCGATTACCGCATTATCTTTGCCCGACCGGGCGGAAAGACCGCTGAAAAAGTGTTCAAGCTGAAAGTGGGACAGATTGCGGCGGGCAAGACACTGACCCTCTCGAAAAAGCATCGGCTAAAGGGGGATGCGACGACCTTTACACTGCATCCGGGCGCACACCAGATTGTCTTGCAGGTAAACGGGGTCGATATCGCACAGGTAGCGTTTGATCTGACCTGACGTCTGATCGTTCACGTTTGTGACAGTACCGATGTCTGAGGTGGCAGGGACGCAGGCGCTGGTCTAAGGCTTTGACCAAATTTAGGTCAAAAGGTCACTTCGCCCATGCAAGCCACTGTTCTGATTGTTGTCTTTGGGGCCATTATCCTAGCCAGCATATTGGCCGCACCACGCCGCGCTTCGGTCGAAGGGTTCTTTGGCGGGGCGGGTGTCACAGGCGGCGCGCCGGGGCTTTGGGTGCTGGTGCTCAGCCAAGTCACTACGTGGATTTTTGCCCGTTCCCTGATGAATGCCGCGATCCTTGGCTATTACTATGGCATCGCTGGTACGCTCGCCTATGCGGCCTATTACGGGTCTTTCCTGACGGGTGGTTTCATCGTGGGTCGCTTGCGCGCGAATGGAGCGCGGTCGATGCAGGATTGGCTGGGGTCGCAATTCGGGACAGCCGGAAATGGCTGTTACAATCTGGTCGTCGCGCTGCGGTTACTGTCCGAAGTTTTTGCCAACTTGTTGGTGGTTGGACTGATTTTTAACGCCGTATTGGCGGGCAGTGGCACACCTGCGATTCTGGTCGTGGCGGTGCTGGGACTAGGCTATTCTGCGTGGGGTGGGTTGTCGGCGGCGCTGCGCACGGATGTGGTGCAGATGCTGGTGTTTTTGGTGGTTTTTGGCGCGGCTTTTGCAGCACTAATTGCCAGCCCGGATTTTGATATTGGCGCAGTTTTGACCGCACCGGGGGCATCAGGGCCGTACAATGGTTGGGTATTGTTGGTTGTGGCATTGTTACAGGTGTTCTCATACCCCGCCCACGATCCGGTGATGATGGACCGTGGGTTTTTGGCGGATGAGGCGACAACGCGCGCGTCATTCTTACATGCGTTCTGGATATCAACGCTTTGCATCATTGGTTTTGGCTTCTTTGGCATTCAAGCCAGCCTGACCGGGGCCGCCTATGAAGGCGAGCTGATCGGGACATGGAGTGTCATGTTTCCGGGATGGATATTCGTGGCGCTGATGATTTCGTTGCTGGTTTCGGCTCTCAGCACGCTCGATTCTGCACTCGCATCCGCAGCGCGGTTGGTGGTTGAGGAGTTAGGGCTGGCTCCGCGTACATTGAATGGCGGGCGTGTGGTGATGGTGCTCTTTATGGTGGCGGGGGCGGTGCTTACGCTCTGGGGTAATGCGACGCTTTTTGATGCGGTGGCGGTGTCGGGGACGGCGTCGATGTTTTTGACACCTGTGCTGATTGTGGCGCTGGTGATGGGGCGCGAAGTCGCCGCTTGGGCCTATTTCACGGCCTTTGCCGCGGCGATCATAGGAGCGTTGGCCTATTTCGGGCGCGGCTGGGCAATGTTTGCCGCAATCCTGCCAGACGGACACAAGTACGAGCAGTTGCTGGTGATCTGTTTGGTCGTTTTGGTCGCAGGATTTGCAGCAGTGCTTGCCGGGACACGGCGTGGCTGATAGCTGGGAATCCGAGTGATTTTATCGGATACCCAGATTGTCGCAAATTCCACGCCTTGAAATCAAGAACCTGCGCCGCAGTTACGAAGGCCGCGCCGTGGTTGATGATGTATCATTGAAGATCATGCCGGGCCAGGTGACCTGCCTGCTGGGTCCGTCGGGGTGCGGAAAATCCACCACTCTGCGGATGATTGCAGGCGTCGAGATGCAGGACAGCGGCAGCATTCATGTCGATGGCAAACTGATTTGTGACACGGTGTTTCGGGTGCCACCGGAACGGCGCGAGATTGGCCTGATGTTTCAGGACTTTGCGCTGTTTCCGCATTTGAGTGTGGCGGATAACGTAGGCTTTGGCTTGAAAACCGGAACCAAACCCGAACGTCGCGCCCGGATTGAGGAATTGCTAACCCGTGTCGATATGAAACGGTTCAT
>TARA_R110002110_G_scaffold70639_1_pt1 | contig 11777 bp, 12 predicted proteins | sample TARA_R110002110 | Tara Oceans TARA_R110002110 (sample SAMEA4397330) | marine metagenome | biome: Polar Biome; feature: [SRF] surface water layer (ENVO:00010504); material: water (ENVO:00002006), including particulate matter (ENVO:01000060) such as... | depth 5 m
CAAAAGTACAACCTCATATATTTACCCACAAGGTTTCCTGTAGAACCGTATTTTGATTTCTGAGTTCAATACATAATTCTTTGAACATCAAATTGCTTCTATTTTTTTCCCCAAACATTCTTCCATAAAATGATGTAGATAGATCATTTGACGATGCCCAAATTTTTGCCCTAAGTAAGCAACCAAATACAGAGTTAGAAATATTATTATGAGTATAGGAACAAACCATAAAATCGAAGCATTTTTATCCAGTGAGATGAACGAAAGCCCAATCAAGGATACGATTAACGTTACAAAACCTATAAAAGAGTAAAAGAAAATAAACATTGTCCACACCGAAGGTTGTGGCCCATATAAACCACTAATTAGACTTCCTGTCTCTAACTGTTCGATCGTTACCGTTAACTGAGGTGACCAGTAATGTTGCTCTTCATGAGGTGGGTAAATTGTTATAAAATTAGGCAAAACCTTACCTTCAATTTTGTACTTATTGTCATTAAGATTATCTGAAATAATATCAAAAAGTGTATCCGGCGTCTTTGAAGTAGCTACTTTAATTCGGGGTCGTATTCTTTTAAACTCAATATGGTCAAGATGTTTTTCATACATAGCTAATAATATCAAATTCTGGTAAAATTCCTAAGTACCCTTTAGAAAAAGTTACTTATGATTAGTTTTTCTGGATGATATCAATCAACGAAATTGGTTAGCTCTTATATTTTTTTCCGCCAGTTCAGCGGTTTCTTCAACTCTCTTTTTTCGGGTTTCGGTGCGTTTGGCATTAAATATCCACTCAAGTATTCCCCGTTTGGCAGACCTAGGAAAGTTTTCAAAGTTGGTTTTAGAATGTTTGTAGTTATTGAATTCAGATTTTAGATCGGGAGGGATTACCAAATTCTCTACATCATTCAATGCATCCCATGTTCCATTTTCTTTAGCGATGCGAATCATTTCGTAGCCGGGTTCAGTAATTAAATCTTCTTTGCGTAAACGAGCTATTTTTTCTTTGTTTACTCTACTCCAGTTACTTTTAAAGCTTCTTGGAGAGACTAAAATTTTATACTTTTGATCATCAATTTTATTTGGAACACTATCAATCCAGCCAAAGCATTGAGCATGATCAACCGCTTCCTGAATGGTTAATCCTTTAAGAGTGCTGTCTTTTTTTGGCAGAACCAACCAAATACTTTCTTTTTTAGCATGGTTCTGAGAAAGCCATGATCGCCATTCTTTGACTGATTTAGGAAAGACTTCTTCAAAATCTTTATTTTTGTAACTCATAGTTTCCAATTTCGAACAGTATAAAAATTATTCTGAACCTTTTCTTTTTTTGTACGACTATTAAGGTGAAATGAAAAATCATTCTGATCATATTATCAATGAAGCTTTAGTTCGGGAATATAAATCGGGACAAAAGGGAGCTTTAAAAGAATTGATACGAAGGTTTAATCCAAGACTGCAATCAAAGGTTTTTTATCATACCAAAAACAGAGATTCTGTAAAAGATATTACTCAAGAATGCTGGTATGCTATTATAAATAATATGGATGAAGTAAAATTTCAAATTGGTTTTGAAGCATGGGCTTTGAATATCGCCAGAAATAAAGCCGTTGACTGGATTCGAAATCAGCAGAAGGAAAGAAAAAGGCAGTTAGAAGTGAGAGCAGAAGAAGAAGAAGAAGCCGTGAACAGCGATGAAGCCGATGACTTGAGAGAGTTTCAAATTCAGGAAATAAAGGCTTACATGAACTTACTTCCGGAATCACAGAAGATAATACTCGAACTGTTCTATAAGGATAACCTTTCGCTGCCAGAAGTTTCTGAAGTATTAGGAATCTCAAAAGGAACAGTGAAATCGAGACTTTTTACAGCCAGAGAACAATTAAAGAAATTACTCAAATAATTAAATAAAGAGGATCGTCATGAAAAAAGAAGACATCGACAAACTAATAGAAGAATCATTAAATAAAGAAGAAGCCGAATTCTACCACAATCTGGAAGAAGAAGGATTGCTTAAGCAATGGGGTGGCTTATATAAAGGTGCATTTAAAGGTTGGGCAATTTTAATGACAATTGTACAATTAGCGCTTACCGTTATTACGTTTTATCTGGGATATGAATTTTTTACCGGATCTTTATCTACTGAATTCATACAAATTGGGGCAGCATTTTTTATCGTATTCTTTGCCACTTCAATGCTTAAGCTTTGGCACTGGATGCAAATGGATAAGAATTCCATTCTCCGTGAAATGAAGAGAATTGAATTTCAGATTGCCGTTTTATCCGAGAAAGTTCAGAAATAATAGAGAGTGGATATTTCGATATAAAATAATTTCAAAAATAAACCCGATTGAATTTTTATCAATCGGGTTTAACTTGCTAAACTGAATAAGATTTATTCTGTTCTACTCTACAATGAATTTCCCATTCATAAGGGCGTAGTGTCCCGGAAAACTACAAATGAAGATGTATTCTCCTTTTTCGGGAGCTTCAAATTCAATAGTTGTAGATTCTCCGCCTCCAATTAGTGCTGTATTTGCAATGATTTGATCTGTTGATTCAGGGATGTAATCATTATCTTTGGCTTTCATCGCTGTCATTGCAAAGTCTTTCATTTCAACACCTTTCTTGAGCAATACGAAGTTATGTCCCATGACCTGTTTAGGAAGCTTCCCAACGTGCTTGAGGGTAAGTTTAACGGTAGTTCCTGCTTCAACTTTGATCTCTGAAAGATTGAACTTCATTTGATCATTGGATTCTAAAACAACCTCTGTGACTTCTTTTGTAGCGGTATCTAATGTTTTTGTCACATCTGTTGAGTTGACACTAAATAGCATCAATAAAACGGCAAATAAGTAATTCATAGTAGTACTGTTGAGTTAAGGTAAGGTTTCTAATTTTTTTGCTAACCCAAAGTAACAGTGTTATGTGAAGAATTAATGAAGACAGTAAACTGTTATTAATCAACGATAAACAGCCCTTTCATCGGAATCAAAATGTGTTCTGTCGGCAGAGGCCAGTGTGATTTCTATTACCTGTGCTTTAACTGTAGCCGTTTGGAAAAATAATCCCAGAATTAAGATTAGAAAAAAGACTTTTACAGAATTCCTCGTCTAAAATAGATTAAAATTCCTGATTTAATACAGCAGGATGTTCAACGTTAACTTTGATGATCATTTCTCCAAAGAGTGTATTTGCCCACGCAAACCAATCGCGGGTGTATTGGGTGGCATCATCCTTGAAAAAGCTTTCATGCATGAATCCGGTATCGGCATGTGTTTTTTTCAGCATTTTAATGCAGAGTGAAATTTCTTCGGGATCTTTACTTGTGATAGCACGCAAAATTATTCCCATCGGCCAAATACTGTCTTTTCCAGAATGTGGACTACCTTGTCCGGTCGCAGCTTTTCCACTGTTAAAATAGGGATTGTTATCGCTTAATAAGAACTTTCGTGTATTCTTGTAAAGCACGCTATCCGGTTCAACGGCTTCTATATATGGAAGAGACATTAAAGAGGGAACATTCGCGTCATCCATAAAAATTTTGTTTCCGAAGCCATCCACTTCATAGGCATAGATTTTGCTAAAATTCAAATGTTCGTGTACAGCATACTCTTCAATGGCTTTAGAAACTTGTGCAGCAAAGGATTGGCACTCATGAGCAAAATCGTGATCACCCAACTCGGTCATATAAATATCATGAAGTTGATTAAGCGAAGTCACTGCAAAAAGATTGGATGGAATTAAATATTGATAAATGGTAGAATCATCAGATGGACGAAAAGCAGAGCAAATCAGACCTGTAGGTTTTAGCTGTCGTCCGGTTCCGTTAAAAGGCGGGCTGTCTATCATCACTGAAGTTGTTCTGGCAAAACGATAGGGCGTAGTGCCATCCATGCGTTGTTCGGTTCTAAGCGTTTCCACAACAAGCTTCATTGCTTTGTCCCAGTCTTCATCAAAAGCAGAAGTATCACCCGTAATTTTATAGTAGGCGTTTGAAAGGCGTATCGCATAACAAAGGGAATCGATTTCCCATTTTCGCTCATGAATGCCGGAAAGCATTTGTGCGGAATCATCTTTCCAATAAGATTCCTTGGTTACGTCTTTATAAAAGGCGTTGGCATACGGATCGAGTAAAATGCATTTGGTTTGTCTGTTGATTAGTCCTTTAACCAGCTTTTGAAGCTTTTCATCCTCATTAATAAGCGGAAGATACGGCCAAACTTGTGCGGTAGAATCTCGAAGCCACATTGCGTCAATATCGCCCGTGATGATGAACGTATCCGGTTTTCCATCGATGTATTCAAAATCGACCGTAGTGTCTAAAGTATTGGGATAACAATTCTCAAACAGCCAAGAAACTTCTTCATCTTTGATTACTGTTTTTATCTTTTTGATAATCTCTTCAACGGCAGAACTGGTAAAAGTTCGCTCATAAACAGGAGGCCTTTTGCTGATGAATTCTTTATTCTTGATAAGAGATTGCAACGGTATTGTCGTTAATGCTCCAACAGCTAGAGAAGAGTTCTTGAGGAAAGTTTTTCGATTCATATTTTGCGAGGTTAGTTGTGAGAATATGAATCAATGATCTGGAATTTGCAAGTGTTGCATCTAGTTACCAAACTAAATCAGCGCTCCGTCATCCTCCGGCGAATGCCGAGGATCCAGATCGTGAATAAGGCTTTTTGGTTTTCAATATACATCCAGATTTTGGGCATACGCTAAGAATTTCCCCTCCTGATTTTTAGGAGGGGCGAGCTGCTTAGAGAGAAAAATGTGGGTATGAATCGGGGAGGTCAGAATACTGGAACTGAGATTTTGTACGCTATATGTTGCAATCACATCCAAACAGCGACTATCTGCTCGATCCGCTACATCTGCGTTCCAAACCTATCGTGTGGAATGTGGGAAGCTAGATCAAATTATTCAGTCAGACGGGCTCTAGCCGTCAGACTGGATTGTCACTAAAATATTTTAGCTTCAATATACATCCAGATTTTGGGCATACGCTAAGAATTTCCCCTCCTGATTTTTAGGAGGGGCGAGCTGGTCAGAGAGAAAAATGTGGGTATGAATCGGGGAGGTCAAAACAATGAAACTGAGATCGTATTTTACTCGGACTTCACGGACACCCAGCTGTAGAATAGCCGGAAAAAAACCCGAACAGCAAACAGGCGGCAATGGCAATAGGAAGTTTGAATTTAGATGAGATAGTCATGTTTTTTTTAGTGATTAATGCTGTAAAGAGGTAAAAAATTCCATCAACTTGATTTTAAACTTGCTACATTCTCAACTCACCGAAAAAAGTATTATGAAGAAAGAACTCGATTCTATAAGAGAACGGTTAGACCAAATTGACAAGACTATTCTTAAAGCTGTTGCAGAGCGGCAAGTTATTGTAAAGGAAGTAGCAGCGCTAAAGATCAATAAAGAAGCTGGAATTCGTGACATGGAACGCGAAGAACAGTTGTTAAACAGAATACGTCATTTTGCACAGGAAATTGGTTTGGATAGATATTATGCGGAGCATTTATTTCGGGAGATCATTACAAATTCAGTTCGTTTTCAAACACATTCGCTGGTAGATCATCAAAACAAAAACAACGGTGATTCAATTAAGGTTAGTTACCAAGGAACGGATGGCGCATATTCTCATTTAGCCATTCAAAGACATTTTGGAGAGCGTTACGGAAACGTAGAAAGTTATGGCTACGATACTTTTTTAGGAGCTGCCAAAGCCGTTTCAGAAGGAGAAGTTGATCTTGCGTGTTTACCGATTGAGAACACAACCGCCGGCTCGATTAACGATACCTACGACATTTTAGGGGAAGGAAAACTTCATATTGTTGGGGAAGAAATCCTCAAGATTGTTCACTGCTTATTGGCTGTAGAGGATGTGGAAGTTTCTCAAATAAGAAGAATTTTATCGCACCCACAAGCGATTGCTCAATGCACTCATTTCCTTACAAAACTTCCAAGATGTAAAGTAGAATCTTATTTAGATACGGCAATTTCAGCAAGAAAAGTGCTGGATGATGGGGATCTTTCTCAAGCTGCAATAGCCGGCGCACAAGCTGCCGATCATTATGGATTAAAAGTGATCGCTCATGATATTGCCAACCAAAAAGAGAACTTCACAAGATTTGTAATAGTAGCTCCGGAACCGGTTAAAGTTGATTTGCAAATCCCAAGTAAAACATCCTTGCTTATGGTTACTTCTAACGATGAAGGTTCATTGATAGAATGTTTGAATGTGCTGCATGATTTTGGAATTAATATGAGTAAGTTGGAATCACGACCAAGATTAAATGAACCCTGGAAATATTCATTTCACTTAGATATAATCGCAAATACCGCCGATGTAAAAACTCAGGAAGCGCTTAAAAAACTAGAACAAAAAGCAGCGGAGCTTACGATTTTGGGCTGTTATGTAAAGCAGGAATAGGATCACAGATTACGCAGATGTTTTTTGATTTTCGCTGAATGGTGTAAAGCATCAGCGAAAATCATACAAATCACAAAATCAGTGATCTAAAATCAGCGATCAAAGAGAATAAGTAAGTCTTAAAAAAGTACTGTACTGAGTATCAACAAAATCTGAACGAGGTACACGAATTCGATAGCGAATTTCAGTGTTCAATTTCTCAGAAATGAAATAGCGGTAACGAAGTTCCATTTCATCGGAATTCACTCCATAGGATGTAACCGTAAGCCATTGGGCGTCAGTTTTAGCAAATTCGATCATTAGTTCATGCTTGTTAGCAAAGTTGTTTATTCCAATAGATGCTACAGCGCTGGTTCCGCTCTCGAAATTTGTATTTAGGTTTTGGCCTAGTTCTCCTGCAATTCTGAAAGACCCGCCTTTTAACAAATCTTCTTTTGGAATATCAATGGCTATTCTGGATGAAACTGCAAAATAAGCGGAGTAACCATCCGGCTTTAAATAAGATTTAGGAGCGATCAATATCCCAAATCCTTTTTGGATGATGTTATTCTTATCTCTGTTTTGATTTTCAACACCCAAATAATAGTTCAGGTTATGTTCATTGTCACCAAAAGTTAAATTACTTTTGTATGGATAAGAAACCGCATCTCTATTCTGATATTCAATGATAGCTTCACCAAACCATTGCTCGTTCAAATCTTTTTTCAGATACAAACCATCCGACCAATGAACAAAATTGGCATTACTTTGAAATCGTAAATGAGAACGCTTTGCGTTAGTGAGTACGTTAACAGATTTCTGGAATCGACCTACTTTTAGGAGAAAATTTTCATCTTGAAACTGATAGTAAAATTCATCAAATGTTAATGAACCATACGCTAATTCACGGTTACCATTCGACTTTATAGTGAATTCAAAAGGTTCAAAATCTGTAGATACTAAGTAAGCAAGTCTTCCGGAAAAAGAATGAGATTCATTAAAATGATACTTTACACCCGGACGTAAACGAAGCAACGTGTTGGGTCCGCCGAGGCCATCTGCTTTTGTGTCTGATCCGATATGAGCAAATCGAAAATTGCCATAAAAAGATATTTTCTCGGATTGTGCAAATGAATTTGCTGATGTGAGAATTAAAAATAAAGCTGATAAATAGACTTTTACCATAAGATAATCAGATGATATTAAGTTAATATAATTGCGGAACTGCTAAAATCATTCCGATAGATACAGAGAATTTATTTCCAACCAATTTTTGTGCTTATATATAAGCAATGCCGTTTTAGCGGATGTAAGTCTTCAATTGAAGGATGGTCAAATTCTGAGATTTTAATCATGCCGATTTTTTGCATCACTCTTTCAGAAGGTTTGTTTAACATCGGTGTAAATGAAACAACTTCTTTTAAGCCGAGTTCAGAAAAAGCAAACTTAAGACAGCGTTGGGCTCCTTCCGTTGTTAATCCCTTTTCCCAAAAATTTTTATCCAACCGCCAACCAATTTCAACGCAAGGTGTAAAATCAGCATTAAAGCTTGTCTTCTTCAAACCAATAAATCCTATAAGCTTATCTGAGGCAAGAAGATCTATCGCAAAAAAACCAAATCCATGATCCTGGATATGTTGATTGATAGATTTCATTAGATGTTGGGTTTGAGCTCTATCTAAAAGAGAGGGGAAGTACTTCATAACTTCTTCATCAGAGTTCATTTTATAGAAAGCTTCTAAATCAGAATCTTTAAATTTTCTGAATCCAAGTCTCCGTGACTCAAAGAAATAATTTTTATCAGTTAACATTGGTTTTCCCATCTTTCCATTCAATTTCGAAATGTTGATCTGGTCTAAGAGAATTGGAACTTCTAATCCATTTATCATCCTGCCAAACTCTGGCAAATCCTTTTTCCAAAGGCTCATTCGGGTTTAGTTTATCCAAACGATGACCAAGTTTGAGTAAAAGATCTTTTTGATTTCTTAAGGAAGATGATGTTCTATTGGATAGGAGTTCCTCAAAAGAAGATATTTTATTACGAGCATGTTCCATTTTTTGCTGAACGGCAAGCAGGGCATGGGATTTTCCAAGATTAGTAACTTTATCTTTATAGAACTGAAGCGCTCCCAGCGTATTTAACTGCATTCTTCGGGTAAGGTCTTCAATTTTCATATTTACTTCGTTGATATCCGGCACCGCCATAACTGCGGCCTGTGTCGGAGTTGCCGCTCTGGCATCTGCTGCAAAATCAGAAATAGAAAAATCAACTTCATGTCCTACAGCGCTAATGATAGGGATTTCGCAATGGAAAACAGCTCTCGCTACCGCTTCTTCATTGAACGGCCACAAATCTTCCAGAGAACCTCCGCCGCGACCAATAATGACTACATCTACGTTTTTATGATTAGAAAAGTAATTAATACCATGTACGATTTCCGGCGCCGCATTCACTCCCTGAACGCTTGCATGAAATAATTTAACTTCTACAAGTGGCCATCTTTTTTGGAGTGTTGCACGAATATCTTGAAAAGCGGCGGTGGTTTTAGAAGTTACAACTCCAATTCTTTGCGGAAACTTAGGCAGTGCGAGTTTATGTATGTCATCGAACATGCCTTCAGCTTTAAGCTTGGCTTTTAGTTTCTCAAAGGCTTGTTGCAACTTTCCAATTCCTGCTTGCTGAACCAGATTAACGATCATTTGATAACGACCGTGCGGTTCATAAACCTGAATATCTCCGCCAATCACAATTTGCTGGCCATCGGTTAAATTAATTCCTAACCGTTGTACAGTGCTTCTCCACATTACACAAGGCAGCTGAGCTCCCGAATCTTTTAGCGTGAAATAGTAGTGTCCGTTTGCACTTTGTTTCACATTGCTTGCTTCACCTTCAACCAAAATGTCCATGAAATTTTGTTCAAGTACAGTTTTGATCTTACCTGTTAGTTCAGAAACAGAAGGGATATCAAATAAGAAAGGAGTTTGTTCGGCCATAATGATTTTATATATCTGCAAACATACGGGAATTATTGATTCTGATTTAGTATAATGAGAGAAATTCAGGTGTTTTGAAAAAGATTTACGTTTTCATATTGCTTTCTTTTTTCATGAGCTCTGGTATGGTTGCACAAGAGCGCAATAGATACTTGCTGGATATTTATGAGTATGATAAACAGTTGAATGAATTGATGGATAGGGTTATTGATTCTCTAGGTGGACAAAAAGAAAATCTTAAATTTAGATCATTTCAATCTACCGGTGAGATCACTTTTCAGACAGGTGACAAGGCTTTATTTGATCTTTTTTATCTGAAAGATGATTGGGTTCGTGTAGATCAAAAAACGGATAATGAATATATTTTATTTGGTAGGCATGGCAAAAGAGGATGGAAGCATACGTTGGCTAAAAACGGAACAAAGAAAGAGGAACTGAAAGGGATTAAACTTTCTGAAGAACATCAATTTAACTTCTACGAGAATAATCTTTTTGATTATAAAAAGAAAAGATTGGATATCTATTTTGAAGGGGAGATGATTGTTGGCGAAATGGAGGCTTATATAATCCGATTATCAGGATTCAAATATGGTGAAGAAATGTATTACATCTCTAAGAAAACATATCGACCATTTATGAAACAGGTTTATTTTTTGGATAAAGATTATCAATCAGTAATAAATTATACCATTGAAGAATATCTTGAAATAGATGGAATTTGGCTGCCAAAAAAAATCGGCTTTAAGAAAGATGGCACCAGTAAAATGATGGAGTTTTTTAACTATGATCTGGCTGCCAAGTTCGAGAAAAAATTCTTTGTTAACTGACGACTGGTCTTACTTTAATAAGAAGAGGGCGTGTTACAGTGCTTCTTTCTTTATTGTTCGAGGATTAAGACTATCCTGAAAGTGTGGGTATTAGAAGCGATAATGAGAGCCAATTTATAGCCAGAAAAGTACGGGAGTTTGTAGGTTTAATTGAGGTTCAACAAGAGTTTACCCATCTAGTAAACTTGCAACTGCCTTTGGTTAGGCACTAATTTAGCAATTTTTTATATACGGTGTTGGGCTTTCGTTATTTTTTTTTAACTTCTTTTTTTATTAAATCTAATATTATTTTATTTTGTTCGGCCAGTTTATTCAATTCACCAATGGCTTGTCGGCTAACCCAATTCTTATCTACTGTTATATTTTGGAATTCACGATTTCTCAACCAACCCAAATAATCCGATTCGAACTTCTTTTGGTTAAATTGAGGCATATAATTTAATAATGACACATACTTTTGATGTATTTGCCTTTGATTTATTGTCAGATTCGCTAATCTATTTTCTGTTTCTTGGTAACTTGAAAATATACTTGGAAATTTAGACAGAGAAACTTTTAATTGCTCGTTATTTATTCTTTCAATTTGTTGAGAAGTAAAATTCAATGAGCCGAAAACTAAAGCAACTTTTGGGTAAAACAATGTATAAAGAGAATCTAATGTTTTCTTATTTTCTGGTAAATTTACGTTGGGTCCAGTATGTTTAAGAATTGCATTCTGAAATTTTAGATTTCGTTGATAGTCTGCTAATCCATTTTTTATTATGGTATCATTACTTTCAAAGTCTTTGAATAATTGATTTAAAAGAATTTGCTCTATATTTCTTTCTTTTCGATTTTCATTCCAATTATTAATTTGTAACGCAATCAAAATTCCAATAACAACAAGTACAATCTCTCCGATTGCATAAAGCAGATATTTACTGAACTTATTTTCAGCCAGCATATTTTGTCTAATTTGTCTAAAGAATTTTATCATTGGTTAGCGGTTTGTGGTAATGAAGCACAACGTGTTTGTGTATGATTTCGTTGCGTGTTTCAGCAATTATCCGCCAGCTGGCGGAACACACCAAATAGAAAATCCGCGAGGATTTTCGTAAGTAGGCGAATACTAGCAATGAATTATACACGGTGTTATGGCCAGTTTTTATTTATTTATTCTTTTCCTAATGTTCTCTATAGTATTCGATAGATTAGTTTCAAGCAGTTCAATTCCACGAGGTGTGTATTCATAAACAATACATCTCAAATGACGTAAGTCAAATGGCACATCATCAATATTTTGAGTAATTAAAATTACTTCTTTCCCAACTGTATGAGCAATTTCAGTTTCATAAAAAACATTAGGGTTTCTGCCTGTCAATTCCGCTATAATGATTGAAGCTTCATTAATACTTTTCCAAATATCTTCGATTATTGGTTTATTGTCGTATATGTTGTCAGCTCTAAAACATTTTATGTTGTCTATTTTCTCGACTGTTGGCTTAATATGATCAGCCATAAATTGATAGATTACCCATCGTTCTTGCCGAAGA
>TARA_R110002110_G_scaffold414950_1_pt1 | contig 11775 bp, 16 predicted proteins | sample TARA_R110002110 | Tara Oceans TARA_R110002110 (sample SAMEA4397330) | marine metagenome | biome: Polar Biome; feature: [SRF] surface water layer (ENVO:00010504); material: water (ENVO:00002006), including particulate matter (ENVO:01000060) such as... | depth 5 m
ATATCGCTCTGTTCCAAGAGTGATTTCTGTAGTGCCATCATAACTGCCCCTAGGGCTTCATCTGAAAGTTTAAACATTATTTTCTCCTTATTGAAATAATACTCTAAGTATACCACTTAGAATTGTTTTTGTAAAACTCAACTATTTTTTTTATTTCAGTATCAAATACTTTTTTAGGTACCCACCCAAGAGATCTTAATTTCGAATCGTCTAGGGCATATCTAACATCCTGGCCTGAGCGAACATGTTCTAGGTTGATATAATCTTTCCAATTATCATCGGCGCCGTAATAATGAAAAATAATTTTACGAACAGTGTCTTTGTTTTTTTGTTCAGAGGCGCCGGCAACATTAAATATCTCATTTTTCTTGCCAGATTCTATAATTTGAAGAACAGCGTTAGCAGTATCTTCTGCATGTAGCCAATTTCTATAGGGCTCTCCATTATCATGAAGACGAATTTCTCTACTCCAGTTAAGAAGTTTTATACTTAATGGAATCAGTTTTTCTGCATGTTGCCTGATTCCGTAATTGTTTGTCGGACGCAAAATAATATATTCTACCCCATATGTTCTAGCCCAGGCTTCAACTAACATATCACCGGCGGCTTTTGAGGCCGAGTATGGATTGCTTGGCTTGAGCAAATCATTTTCTCTATGAGCACCTTCGGTAATATCTCCATAAACTTCATCAGTACTAAAATGAAATAAAACCGGTTTTGTACATATATTAGACGGCTTGTTTCTTATTAATTCTAAAAGATTTTTTACACCCTCGACGTTAGATCGAAGAAAATCTTTACTGTCTAAAATACTATTTCCAACATGTGTTTCTGCTGCCGTATTGATAATATAATCACAATCAGGAATAGTTTTAAGATCGCATATATCAGCATGTTTAAAAGAAAAATTATCATATTTTTCTAATTCATCTAAGAATGATAAATTAGCTGCATATGTTTTTTTATCAATACCTAATACTTTCCATCCTTTTTGTAAACATTTTTCAGTTACATGAGAGCCTATAAAGCCTAGGCAGCCCGTAACAACTACAATCTTCATTTAGTCACCCTTTACTAATCTATAGGAATCACTGTCGAAATGTTGAGTTGAAAATTCAAATAACTCTGAATCCTGTAAAGCAAACATTTGGTGTCGAAGGCCGCGGTAAACATGGAAATTATCACCAGGATTCAAAATTAATTTTTTCGCTTTTGCCAGATCATCTTGTTCGGAATAAAAGACAATCATTTTACCAGACTGTAAATAAAAAACCTCATCTTTTAGTTTGTGAAAATGCCAAGAACATTTTTTATGTCTGTTAAAGAACAGCAATTTTCCACAGTATTCTTCACAGTTAACTATCCAGCGCTCCCAACCCCATCCTTTTGGTACAAATTTAATCTCTATAGAAGTCTTCATCTCTCACTCCTTTATCATCGACATAAATATTGCCCGATGGTTTTCCCAAACTAACTTTATGAAATTTAACACCCCAGCTTTGTAGCTGCTTAACAGTAAAAGTAAAAAATTCTGGCCATGCTTTGGTGCCATCGTTTTTAAAACGGCCCATTCCTCTTGCTGTGTGGTAAATAATCTCCTTTCCTTCTTCATATAATTTGTTATTTATTGCAATCCTATCCATGAAAGGCTCTGCTTTCTCATAATTTCCATCAGTTAGTGTACATATTGTCCCATCAATATCAAAAACATAACTTTGATATTGATCTCTTTTCTTTTCTAAAACTGAAGAAGTCGAATATCCTTCAACAAAATTAAATATTCTCACTTCTGCTAAATCATTTCCTACTACATCTTCCGGTTTGTAATCTCCGCCTTTTACAATTATATCAGGTCGTAACTTTTTTATTAAATTATAGGGTGTTTCTTCATCAAAAATCGATATATGGTCAACGAATTTACATGTTTCAAGGGCAAATTTTCTATCTTCTTGTGAAAAATAAGGGCGCGACTCTCCTTTGAGTTTCTTAACACTCTCATCACTATTCAGACCTACTATTACATTTGTACCTAATGATCTACAATATTTTAAAAGCTCAAAGTGTCCTCGATGTAATATATCAAAACACCCATTTGTAAAAACAGTTTTCACTTTATTTTACCCGTCATCATATCTTTTAACATAATCCAATCGCAAGCTTTTGCCCACAGTGGATTTGTCCAAGCTGCCGGTTTATTTTTTTCAAAAAAGTAATGACCAGACCAAGCGAATGGATAAACAACAAATGGAGTTAACAACAAGAAAGGCCAATAAGCATTATAAATTACAAAAAAAACAAATAATAATGTAACTATTTGCCCTGCAACATGTAATCTTCTACACCATTTATCCTGATGTAGCGTTAAATAATATTTATAATATTCCTTAAAGGTCATTTCGTGTGTTCCTTTTAGTAATTAGCGAACCATGGGCTATCAATCAGCTCATATGCAGTGATTAATTGCCCAATGCCGGCATCTAAATCATATTCGCAGGCATATCCCTTATTATAGAACTTGGCGCTGCTTACGACGTAATCTCTCACATCCGGGTCTTTAGTAAATTCTGCTTTCATTATTTCCAAAGGAAGGTGCTGTTTTATTTTTAAACAAAGCTGTAATTTATTCATGTTAAGAAGATCGTTTCCGACATTGAAAGTTTCATTTTTGCATTCGTCCCAGTTATCGACAACAAATTTAAATGCTTTGCAAACATCCCATATATGGACATAGTTCCTCATAAACTCACACTCATAGAGTACAATTATTTTATCTTTTATTGTTTTAAGTACGAAGTTGTTAACTAATAGATCAGTGCGCATACGTGAGGATGGGCCAAATACAGTGGCCAGCCTAAAAGTTGTGCACCCTTCGGAATTCCTAAATACAGTTTCTGCATCGACTTTCGTTTTTCCGTATAATGAAACTGGATTTAGTGGAGACTCCTCTGTTACAACTGAGCCATCAATGCTTTTTCCGTAGCCAGAATTTGTACAAGGATATATTACAATTTGATCTTTTGATTTATTGTCTGCAATCCACTTATTGGCCTCATAGTTAATTTCAACAGCATCTCTCTTATTTTTCTCACATAAGGGAAACCCAACCAAAGCTGCCAGTGGAATAATAACATCATTCTTTTTTAATAGATCGCTCATTACATCATAATTTCTTACATCTTCTTTTATAAAATTAAAATTTTCGTGGCCGGCATATCTTAATAGTGAAGTTGAATTATACATTAAGCTATCAACAACCGTTACTTTATTATTATCAATAAAATATTGAACTAATTCACTCCCGATATAACCTGCACCGCCTGTTATTAATACATTCATTTCTTTAATTCTCCGACTGCTATGACGCCTTTTTTCTGTACTACTATAGTAGCACATTCATTAGCAAAATTTAAAGATTCATTTACATCATTTGTATCCAATAATTTATAAACGAACGATGCTAAAAATGTATCGCCGGCGCCGACTAGATCTTTTATCTCTACTTTGTTTACAGTATAGATTTTATCTTTATACATGCACCCTTTGGAGCCCAAAGTAACAATTAAACTTTCTCTAAAAATATAGTTTCTATCTTTAATCTCATTCTTGGTATTTTCATGCTCTTCTTCGTTGATTTTGATCCATTTACAATCGTCAGCCCAATCGCCAAGTTTTTTTTTAGTATCCATGAAGGTAAGCGGATGATAAAAACATATCTTTTTGATATCGTCTTCATGAAGAAATCCTTTATTGTAATCCGAGATTACAACTGCATCATGCTGATTGAGAAACTCTTTTTCTAAAAATTTTTGTGATATTCTCTCTATGTTACTCTCATCAAAATCAACTCTAATGAAGAGATGGTTACTTTGCTCGTCAACATACCTAGTTTTTTCGATTCTCTCTTGATTGTGAATAATCTTGCAATCCGCCCCTAATGAAATTAAGTTGTTATAAACATTTAGCGCCATTCCGCCATTTCTTTTTTCCTTAGTTTTTACAAAAACTGGAACCGGGGCCTCGGGGGCTAGCCGATTGCATTTTCCATAAATGTAAACGTCTTCACATGCATCCCCTAGGACTAATATTTTCATTCCCAACTAATTTCCCAATCTTCAAACTCTGCTGCTAAGCAATCTATTTTATAATCTTTGCGGCCTCCGACCACTTCTTGAATTTTATTTTTTGCTGTGTTTCTTATACCATTTAGGCCATGTGTAAGCTCTAAATTGTTTCCATCTTTAATGCCTTTTCTATAATTTGACTCATTATGCCAAATATGTAAATTCATTTGGGATAAAACAACAATAGCTCGAATTGTTTTTGCATTTAAAACAACCTTACCTTCTGTAATTAAAAGATCGATATCATGTAAAATATCAGAAATTTCTTCTGAATATTCTTCTTTATGATCCGTTATAAAGACTTCTTTTAACTGAGCTATCGATAACCGATCAACTAATTCTGACAACGTTGGTAAATATTTTCTTTGATTCATGATACTTTCCTTTTATACCTGGCGACACTTTTCAAGTGCTTCTTGAAGAGCCATACAAATTCTCTTCATGTCATCATCAGATAAATATTGATGACATCCAATGTGAACTCCATTGTTTCCAATCCATTCAGCTTCCGGGAAATCTCCCAAAGTATGGCCCATATCTGAAAATGCAATTTGTTGTGTTGGGATGGACCCAAAATTTCTTTTATGATGAATATTATATTTATCTAATGTTTCTCTAACAACTTCAATTGCTTCTTCTTTTTTACAAGTTACACTAAATCCATGAGGGCAATTAATGTTTCCTTCATCCTCCTCCGAAAACCATGCCACGTCTTCGTATCCCGCACAACTCTCTCTCATTTGCTTCATAAATTTATGACGCGTCCAAAAAGTATCCCAAAATACTTCTATGGCCTCTAGGCCTAACGAAGCTTCCAGGTCATTCATTTTAGAGTTAAGACCAGATCTTTGATGATCAAAATATAAAGAATCAAAAGGGCGACCATGAGATCTGGTTGAAGTTATTAGCTTTGCAACATCTTTTCTATTTGTTGAAACCATTCCGCCCTCACCAGAACAAATTAAATGTGCGACATAGAAACTATAAATTGACATATCGCCCCAGTGTCCAACAAATTTATCTTTAAATTTTGCTCCATGCGCTTCGCATGAATCTTCTATAACTAATAAATTATGTCTTTTGGCTATATCACAAATAATATTCATTTCAGCCATTCGTCCCATCGTATGGACTACCATTATGGCAACAGTATTCTCGTTAATTGCTTCTTCTATTTTTGTTTCATCAATATTGAGAGTCTCTTTCTTGACATCGACAAACTTAGGAACTAGTCCTGCAGCTCTAACACTATTTGAAGTTGCTATAAATGATAAGGCCGGCACTATGACTTCGCTAACATTTCTTTTTGCGTCTTTGAGATCATATAGAGAAAAACATGCATTAATACAGCCATCAGTACCCGAACTTACAGCAACACTTTTCTCATAATCAAACAAATCAGACCATTTTTGTTCCAATTGTTTTACTTTTGGGCCGCCGGAGGCCCAATTAGTTTCGCAAACATGTAGTAGGTTTTGTTTTGCAACTTCTCCTATTCTTAATTCTCCAAATTCAATTCTTTTCATCTTTCTCTCCTATAGATTGTATAAGTCACCGTGTTCAACAATTAGAGTTGATCGATCACTTTGAAGTGCTTTTTCATAAGCTGGTAATACATGATGTGGATATAAAAGCTCAACAACATCAATATTTGTGCATGCATTTCTAAAGCATTCCGTATAATTGGCTTTGTGTTGGTGTCCGGGATCTAAAGGATATTCAGATCCTACGACGGCCTTCATTATGATTTTTGGACGACTTTGGCCCATGGACATTGCTTCCCATTTATCCAGATGATTCACTATCTGATTCATCGCTAAGATAACAAAATTCATTCTTGGGTATATAGAGACAGGTATATATCCATCTAAAGCCAGACCTAAAGCAATTCCAGCCTGAAACTCTTCTGCTACAGGTAATTCTAAAAGTTTTTCTTTTGGAAAGTTTTTTACTTGATGGGTTAAAGCTGTTCCTTTGTACTCGACAGCTTGTCCAATAAATATTGTTTTTGGATGTTCATTAAGCAGTTCCATACCTTTAAACACTTCTTTCTTATAGTTCATTATTATTCCTAAATTTTAAAATTCTACGAAAACACCAGTTCCAGAATGAGGATAGCTCATTTCATACTTATAGTACAAGACATCAGCTTTAGAATTTAAACTTAAATCTTGGTAAATTTTAACTATTGTTTCTGTTGAAATTTCTCCCCAACAATCTTCGGTTGGTGTGCCTACTGATTTCCCATTGTCCTCAACAATAAAAGTGATTGGAAGATTTTTTGATATGCTATAGACAATTGATTCATGGGTTATACCTGTTCTTGCAGCCATGTCGCCTAAAAAACAATAAACTCTATTAGTTTTATTTTGTTTTTTAAGTGCTACTGCAGTTCCCGCAGCAATAGGAGAGATACCGCCAACTATTGCAGAACTATAAAAATTATGCTCAGCATAATGAAGTGTAATTGAACGGCCTTCTAAGATATCTTTCTTAACTTGTTCTTTTGGTATGCCTTTCAACAGAGCATGTAGATGGCTTGCCCATGTTGAAAAAACATAATCTTCTTTTGATATATTTAAATTTTTAAATATTTCTACTAGTTTATCCTCATTTCCATCTCTAAGATGAACCGGTGCTTTAATTTTTCCAGACTCATATATGCCAGCTATTTCTTTTTCAAATTCTATTAAATCTTTACTTTCTAACACGTTTTTTTAACTCCATTAATGATTGGGCGTTGCTATCTCTCTCGGATACTATGTGGTGTATATTTTGATGCCATTGGGGTCGAATATCTCTATCATTGTAATGTACACTCCACTGATCTTCAGGATTAGTGTAATACTCGCTCCATTTATAGTGAAATATGCATATGTTACTCAAACATTGATGTGCGTTTAATGTCCTAGGTGGAACCAATACCGATCGATTTATTGGACTATCTGCTTCTAAAATATAAACGCGCTTCTCATCAGTATCTATATTATATGTAACAAGTTGTATTTTTCCTTGCAAACAGTTTATCAGTTTCCAGGTTTTATCATCTCCATGGAAACCCCTAATCACTCCCTGATATGACTTTGAAACCTTATCTTGTACAAATTCACACTCTATAGGGATCTTTCTTTTATCATAAATTGTATAGATATTTCCACGATTTTCAAGATACTTTTCTTCTTTGATCAGTAACTCATCGTACATTATTTTCATACCATTCGCAAGTTGCGCGTAGGCCTTCTTCTACGCCGATCTTTGGCTCCCATCCAAGTTCATTTTTTGCCTTATCACAATTTAAAATTACTGTTGTTGGAATATCTGGCTTTGAAAGATCAAAATTAAAATCTAAAGTTTTATCATTAATTTTCATAATAATTTTAGCTAATTCTAATATTGGATATGCTTCCCCGGCGCCGCAGTTATATAATTCATATTTTGCTTTTTGATTCTCAACACATTTATCGATAAAATCAATCAAATCATCAATATAAATAATGTCTCTTGAAGCCTTGCCTTCTCCCCAAATTTCTAAAACATCTTTAGCGTTTGTTACTTTGTTCACAAACGCCGGTACAACATGGCACTTATCTAAATCAAATTTGTCTCGTGGACCATAAACGTTTGAATGTCTAAAGGCAGTAAATTTAGTATCACCAATTCTAGAATAAAAATCACACATTTTTTCACTAAAAACTTTCATGTTTCCAACACCAAAGTACGCAGGATAAATTTCATCTAGAGCGCTCCAGTCATCTTCGGTTTGTGGATGTTCTTTCGGCTGATACATTACTGTACAACTAGGAAAAAGTAAATGACCTACACCGGTTCTCATCGCTTCTCTAAAAATCCACGCATTCATCACTGTGTTATCTGTTACGTGTACATAAGGCCTCTCTACGACGTCTTTAGCGCCAGTTGTCGTCGCGGCAGCTTGCAAAACAACATCATATCTTTTTTTACTGAATAATTGAGTTACATGTTCCTCGTTTCTTAAGTCAACTGAAACGTAGGTTACTCCCGCAGTTCTGCCTTTTTGAGGCTCTTCCCTGTTAAAAAGAGTAGCAGTAATATCATATTTATCTTTAAAAAATTCTAAAGCGCTTTTACCGATGAATCCATCAGCACCACAAATTAACATAGTTTTTTTCATTCTTGTCCCTTGATAACATAAGCAATTCCAACTTCCGCAGAGTGGGAAATAAATTTCCAATCGTATTCTACTTCTCTTAAGACTTTAGGAGTTCCGTATCTCTCTCCTTCAAAATTAGCATCGTGAAGTGCTACAATTCCGCCGTCTTTTACTTTTGGCCAATAATTTTCTAGATCTTTTTTTACATATTCATACGAATGATTTCCGTCAATAAAAACAGCATCGTAAGTGTCAGTGATGTTATCACAGACAACTGTGGAGTCACCATGAATTATTGTCTCAAAATCTTCATCCATTTCTTTTCTATAGCGTTCAATAAATTCTTTATCGTATTCAATAGTTGTTACTTTATCTAATAGAAGGCTTAAAGTAAAATGAGTTGAGCCCCAATGGCCTAGGCCAACTTGAAGCATATTTTTTACTTTATTGTCCGATAGTAAAGTCAGAAAATCATAAAGTTCTTCTCGAACTTGTTGAGTAACTTGCGGATGGCTATTGACAATATCTACATTTGGATCAATATATAAATCTTTATACCAAGAGTTTGTAGCTAAAATATTTCTTGATCTTTCTTCCAGAATAGAAAGAGCTAAATCTATCTTTGGAAGTATGTTTTGGTTTTGAATATATTCTTTTATAAATTTTTTATTAATCATTTTTTCTCTCCAATATCATAAGGATTAAATCTGCCCTTTGTCGGGCCATTTTTCATATACCAATCATAAGTCTCTTTTAGGCCTTCTCGTAATCCGATGGAAGGATAAAAACCGTAACCATTTAGCCTATCGGTAATTGGTACTCTAAATTGATCTCCAGTAGGCTTTGTCATATCATGAGTAATTTCTAAATTCTTTCCAGAAACCTCAACTAAAGTCTGAATAACTTCTTTAATAGTAAAGGTCCTTCCATTGCCGACATTTAGAGGTTGAGAAATTTTATTTTCAACGGCAAAAATTGCAGCACCCGCAATATCTCTTGCATGCACAATGTCTCTGCCTGCAGAACCATCACCCCAAATTTCAACTGATTCTGTTGCTTCTGCAACTTTTCTCGTTAATGACGGAATCAAGGTTGATGTTCTTAAATCAAAATTATCAAACTTGCCATAAATATTAGCTGGCTTAATAATAGACATTTTAGGCTCTTCGTATTGTTCATCATAAGCGTTGATTTGAACTTCGCCCATTCTTTTGGACCAACCAGCATACCAATCATTAGGAGATGGATTTTGTGTCCAAAGATCATCTTCTTTAAATGTTCTGGCGGGGCCATATGTTCCGATTGTACTGGTGTATAAGCCCCACTTAACTGACGGCGTATTGTAAATTGCATCAATCATGTTCGTGTTCATCATAATAAAATCTCTAAAGATTTGATATTGAAAATTTTTCATGACAACGGGAGAGCCTTTAATTCCTGCAATATGAAAAACATAGTCCATATCTTTGCATAACTCAAAACAATTTTCGCGTGAGCGCAGATCCATTTTAATATATTTTGCGTTCCATTCAGGATCTAAATTATTTTCGTCTAAAGAAACAGATGTTACTTCCGCTCCTCTGTTAACTAATAATTCTACTAACTCTCTACCAACTAGGCCGGTCCCGCCGGTGACTAGTACTTTTTTATTCTCAAACATGTTTATTTCCCCAAGTAATTAATTTGTCATCACCACTCTTAATGTAGTGATAAATTTTCTCAACTGTATAATTTTTATTTTTCTCATAGGCTGCCTCTATAATGCCTTGATAATTTTCAAAGTTCTCGGCAACATCATATATTATATCATCTAATTCCTCAAAATTTTCGAAATAAATGAATTCTTTTTCAGGTTCAAAAAAATCTTCTATTAAATTCCAAGGATCTTTTTTTACCAGTAGTAAAGATTTACAACTTGCAATTTCAAAAGTTCTTGCTTTAAGCTGAGGCATTATACCTTCATCAAACTTTTCAAAAACTTGAAAATTATTCTTTTTTGAAGCAGGGCTCATATAAATCATATTAAAAGATAATGAAGATCTACACTTACTAAGTTCAATTAATTTTTCATCATTAGGAAGAAACACATGTGTACATTTTTGGAATTCATAAGGATGTCTCATCCATGTATTTCTTTGAGAGGTCATAAATTTATATTTATAATTACTCATAATTTCAATAGCCGATATATGATCTTGGCCGTGAATTGATCCCATCCAAGAACAATCTGCATCATAATTTCCAAATTCTTTGACAGATCGATTGGTAAACATATATGGAACATATTTAAATTTTTCATAGCCAAAGTGATCATTCATGAATTTACATGTTAACGGGCAAACACAATACACCTCAGTAAAAAATTCATAATCATCAAAATGATATTTGTTTTCTTCTGCAGTAAATTCACAAGGACTCCAAAAAGCTAAAAGGCATCTTCTTTTGTAATCTTTAAACTGCTCTCTTAAATCTTTTTCGTACATCCATGCGCCGCCGTTCATCAATACCGAATCAGAATCTTCTTCATTGAGTAAATCTAAGCTTTCTTGGACATATGGTACCACTCCCCATGTACAGTCGTGTGACCAATCATAAACTGTTCTCATTTTATCTCCACCCTCTCTTTGAAGGATCAATTTTAAACTCTGACATTATGTCTCCTATTTCTACTGGATATTCACTTAAATTCCATAAACCTTTGACAACTGCAGTAGCTATATAAGGATATATTTCAGAATCATAATGATGTATACCTCTTTTATTCGTATTTGAAAAATACTGCAAACCAGTAAAACCTAATTGCTGACATATTTTAGATCCTCCGGGTTCATGTTGCATTCTTGTATTTTCTGCTGGAGCGGTTTCAAAAACTTTCTGAAAATCTCTAGTTTTCCAAATGCTAGCTTGCTGTGCAAAGAAATTTGGATCATCTTTATCTATTATAAACAAATTATTATCTAAATTAAATGTTTTTTCTGGACCTTTAATAAATTTACAAAAACTATAATCTGTTTCGTCCAAGAACTTGGAAATTTCCTCTATCTTATCTAGCTGAATAAAGTCATACAAAATATAATCTTCGCTAGTATAAATTATATATTTTTCTTTTATTTGCTCTAAACAAGATAATAATTGATTCCTATAAGAAGCAGAATTATCGTATATTATTGGTGTATAGTTTTTAGGCACATCTTTTTTAGTGTCCGTAAAAACATATTTTTTAATTTTACTTGCGTATTTGTCTAGTCTAGTAAAGCAAGGAGCCCAAACATCAGAGTAATTTGAGTTTGTATCAACTATTAGTGCAACTTCATCTCTCATTTTCTTACCTCAATATTCTTAAACAATCCAAATTCTGTTAAATCTCTATAAGGAGGATCTTCTAGAATATCAGGCATATGCTTTGGATAATTTTGCATCAACATTAACCCTCTAGTTGCCTGCTCCGGTGTCATATACATATTCCAGCCTTCGTCGTATATGTTATCTTCGTGATAAGCTACTTCTGCTCTTCCCTCATAGCGG
>TARA_R110002110_G_scaffold7200_10_pt1 | contig 11770 bp, 11 predicted proteins | sample TARA_R110002110 | Tara Oceans TARA_R110002110 (sample SAMEA4397330) | marine metagenome | biome: Polar Biome; feature: [SRF] surface water layer (ENVO:00010504); material: water (ENVO:00002006), including particulate matter (ENVO:01000060) such as... | depth 5 m
CGGCCGATCCTGCCGCGGCCTTTAACGAACTCGCGCCGAGAGCCGAGGCGCGCGGGCTGAAACCCGCGCGGCTGAAAAGCACCCTCGATCTGCATTTCGGGCCGCGCTAGAATTCAGCCTGTCCCAACAGGATAAGGCAACGAAACCCTCTGTGAAGCGCTATCCGGCGACTGAGGGAGCGGACAGGCCAGTCGTCGCCTCGGTCATCGCCTCGGTCTTGCCGTGGGGTGTCGGCCGACCGTCGCGGTCGACTAGAACGAAGACGATCCTGTCGACGGCGGTTATGGTTTTCTTGGTCCGCCGGTTGCGCACTTCGCAGCGTAGCGTGACCGATGTCCGGCCGAAATCCACCGCCTCCATGCCGATTTCGATCACATCGCCCTGGCGGCCCGTGGCGATGAAATTGATCTCCGACATCGTGCGGGTGACGATGGATTCGCTTTCCAGCTGGCACGAAGCGTAGATAAAGGCTTCTTCGTCGATCCAGTCGAGGACGCGTCCGCCGAACAGCGATCCGTTCGAGTTAAGATCGCGCGCGGCGATCATTTTGCGTGTTCTGAACTGCATGCCCATCAAACTCCCGAAAAGGCGCCCCGAAGGGCGGTGATCGACATTTCTTCCCCGTGAATGTGCGCCCCGCGTATCGAAGACTTTCCGCCGCAGGGTCTCGTGATCGGCTTCTGCTAAACTATGTCACGCGGTTTGCCGCGGATGCTGCCGGCACGACGTTTCAGGCGTGCGCGCCGGGTTTGGCGACCGGGGTCCGGATTTTGGCCGTCAGTCCGCGGAGCTTGCTCGCGGCGCTGAGAATAGCCGCACCCAGCGAACGCATTACGTCGCCGACGGCTTCAGCGCGAATAATCTCGGCATTGCGGCGGTGGTATTCGACCTGTCCGAGGGTCGGCCAGCCTGGGGCATCGTTGCGTTCGGTGGAGTGCTCGCTGTCGCGGAGCCAGGCGTTTTCGCTGTCGTTGTAGGGCCACATGGTAAAAAAGACCTCCGTCATGAGTTGAACGATGTCTCTTCCCTACCGCCTGTCATTATTTTGATTTTATATCGCAGTGCATCATTAAAATATCGTTAATTATCAATATTTGTCAATGGGTTGTGTTGCATTGCAATATAATTTCACGGGGGCGCGGGCCGGCGATATTAAATTCCGCATTCGGCCCCCGAAACGACATTTCGGGACGTTCGCGCCGGGGGATGACGGCGAAAGCCGGGCAGGTTTCCCCGCCCGGCTCCCGTCAGGTGCACGCGTCGGCGCTATTGCACCGCCATACAGTAAAACAGGCCGTTGCCGCCCGATTTGGGCAGGTCGTCGGCACCGCAGCCGCGCGACGGGTGCGATGCGACCCAGGATTTGGACGGTGCGTCGTCGCGCAGCCCGACGCGGTCGTGATGACCGACGAAGCCTTTGTCGTCCGAGCTGCTGCTGGTCCAGTTCCTGCAGTTCATGCCCGCAACCGCCATGCCTTCCGCGTTCGAGCCTGTCAGGATGTCATGCCGGTTGGGACTGTCGCCGCGGCCGTTGACCGGGTTGCCTTTCTCGTCGAGCCCGTTGGCCTTGTTGATGCTGTTTGCCGTCCCGTGAAGCTCGGCCAGATTGCGGGCGATCACGGTGCCCTTGGCGTTCTGCCAGGGCCCTGTGCCGACACGGTCGCGGGCGTTGACCGAGTCCGTGCTGAGATAGGCGCGCCAGGTTTTGCCGCCGGCGCCCGCGGTGGTTGCCAAGGCGGCGCAATGCGCGTCCGCTCCGGCCAGTCCGCCCAGGTCGCCGCCCTTTCCGGGGCCGGCGCTGGTGATGAAAAACGTCATGTCCGGCGCCATCTGCGCCGCTGCACCCTGTACAAATCCGACGGCAAGTCCTGCCGCCGCAATGGCCGTTACCAACCTGTTCATGTCTTCTCTCCCTTGAATAAGGCGTATATTCGCCTCTGTTGGGCACGAAGACGCGGTGGCGGTTCCGTCGGGCCGCTGCGAGGCGTCAGCGATCAAATATCCGTGAGAATGACTGTGTCCGCAGATCGCGTTTCAGTACCTTGCCGAAATGGCTGCGGGGCAGGGCGTCCAAAAACGCGATTTTTCTTGGCACCTTGAACCCCGCGAGCCGGTCGCGGCCGAACCGGAACAGATCCCCGGCAAGATCGGCGTCGTGCGCCTTGTCATCGCTTTTTACCGCAACCAGCAGGATGGCCTCTCCCCAGCGCGTATCGTCGACGCCGACCGCGGCGCAATCCGCGATACCCGGATGTTCGGCATAGACCGTCTCGACCTCTACCGAGGGCACGGATTCACCGCCGGTCAGGATGACGTCCTTCGACCGGTCGACGATGGTAATCCTGCCGTCCTGGTCCATCACTCCGATATCGCCGGTAAAACACCAGTCCAGGCCTTCGGGGTCGTCGTGGCGGGGACGCCACGTGGCGGCGCCGGCATCCGGGTTGCGGTGATAGCCGAGCGCGGTGTTGAAGTTGCGCATGGCGATGTGACCGGGCGTGCCGCGCGGCGCGACGCGGTCGTCAGCGTCCAGAATCAACACCCTTGTATCGATATGGGGCGCGCCGATGCTGTCCGGATAATCGATAATTTCGCCCGGACCCTGGGTTGCCATGTTCAGGCTTTCGCTCAGCCCCGCCGCCGCCAGAATATCGGCGTGCGGGAACATCTCGACAAGTTTGCGGCGCAGCGGCGCGGGTGTCGGTGCGGCGGTCGTCACCACGGTGCGCGGGCCGGTGAGCGGGACGCCGTCCCAGCCGTCGAACAGCGGATTGATCAGGGCCGGCACCAGCGGCAGGTATTCGATGTCGCGCGCCCGCACCTCCGCCAGATAGCGCGCAGGGTCGAACGATGTGGCCGCCGGGAAAACGACCGTGCCGCCGCGCCACAGAATGGTGAACAACCCCCATTCCATACCCGCGACATGATAGGCCGGCAGCACCGACAGCGTCTGCCAGCCGCGGCGGATGCCGTATTCCGCGATATCGGCGAGCACGGTAAACAGCGTACCGACATGACTGTGCAGCACGCCCTTGCTCTTGCCGGTCGTTCCGCCCGTCGATACCAGGCGCCAGGGTTCGTCGAAAGACATCGCTACCGGCAGAGGGGTGTCGGTTTCCGCCGCCAGGACGGTCTCGAAATCCTGCCAGCCTGCGACGTCTCCGCGGGCGATACGGATTTTCGCGTCGGCATCGGCAAACCGCTCGGCGAACCCGGCATTGGCGACGATGGCGCGGCAACCGTGCTCGTTGACATATTCGGCGATGTCGGACGGCAGCAGCCGGACGTTGAGCGGTGCGACAATCGCGCCGATCCGGGCACAGGCAAAAATCGTCTCGACCATCGGATGTTCGTTCCAGAACATCGCCGCGACCATGTCGCCTTTTCCGACGCCTGCGCGCACCAGCGCGCGGCCGAGCCGGGTGATACGCGCATCGAGCTCGCCGTAGGACAGCCGCCGACCGTTCAGCAGGTCGTCTATCGCGATCCGGTCCGGCTGAAGCTCCGCGCTGCGCGACACGATCCAGCCGATATTCGCAAGCTGGCGTTCCGGGTTTCCGAGATCTTGTTCCATACCGACGGACCGTGAGCAGGATCAGCCCAGACGGTCTTTCAGAAACACGCGTATCTTCGCCCAGGCGTCCTTTGCCTGTTCCTCGCGGTAACGGTCCGGATTGACGAAATCCTGAAAGCCGTGGCCGGCGCCGTCATACTGATGGAATTCATGCGGCACGTCGGCGGCGGTGAGCGCCGCGTCCAGATCGGCCACGTCTTCGGGGGACGGGTTCTGGTCCTCGTTGCCGAAAATGCCCAGGACCGGGCAGGGAATATTGCCGGCAAGCTCGATCGGCGGGATGGCGCCTTCGCCCATGCCGAGCTTGATGCGCCCGCCATACAGGGTGACCAGGGCCTTGTATCTGTCGTTGTGACAGGCATGCAGCCAGCTCACCCGGCCGCCCCAGCAATGGCCGATCACGCCGATCCGGTTCTCGTCCACGCTGTCCATCCCGGCAAGCAGCTCAAAGGCGGCGTCCATGTCGGCGACGGCGCGGTCGTCGCGGAATTCTTCGCGCTTGATAAGAATATCGGTCTCCGGCGGCCACCAGTGAAAGACGAACGGGATGACGCAGACATAGCCGGAATTGGCGAAGGCTTCGCCGACATCGATGGTGAAGGGATCCTTTTCCAGGCCTTCATGGGCGACGGGCAGGTGCTGGGCGCAGACGATGCCGGGATGCGGGCCGGGACCTTCGGGTTCGAAGATCAGGATTTCCATCGGGCTGTTTTCGACGGTTACGGATTCTTTGCGGTACATTCGGCGTTTCTCCCGGGTTTCCGGCCGTCTCATTTTGACGGGACGGCGATTCTGTTTTCACGGCCTATTATAGCACCCGACGATCTCTCAACGAGGCCCTGCCAGCATGAATCCCAATCCCATTCGTCCCGCCCGATGATTCCCGAAGCGCTCAAGGACGGTTACAGCCGTTTCCGGGACGACCGGTTCCTCACCGAGGAGGCCCGCTACCGCGACCTCGCCGGCGGACAGACGCCCGCGACCATGGTGATCGCCTGCGCCGACAGCCGGGTGGACCCGGCGACGATTTTCGCCGCCGCCCCCGGCGAGCTGTTCGTCGTCCGCAATGTCGCGGCACTGGTGCCGCCCTGCGAGACGTCTTCGGGCTATCACGGGACATCGGCGGCGCTTGAGTTCGCGGTGACCGGTATCACGGTTCGGGACATCGTCGTGATGGGGCACGGGTTGTGCGGCGGGGTGGAGGCTTCGCTGGCAGCGGCGGAGAACAAGCCGGCCGGCAGATTTATCGGTCCGTGGGTCGAACTGCTGGCCGGTGTGCGGGACGACGTTCTGGGCGATGAGCACATCGTCGGCGCGGCGGAGCGCCAGCGCGCCCTCGAATGGATGGGGGTTCTCTACTCGATCGGCAATCTGCGGACGTTTCCGTTTATCCGGGACGCGGAACAGGCCGGCCGGCTGAACCTGCACGGCGCGTGGTTCTCCATCGCCGAGGCGGAACTTTACTGGCATAACGCCGAGAACGGAATCTTCGAGGCCGTTGGCGCCGAACCGACGGACAGTCGCGTTTGACCTCTGTTCGGCGCTGTTCTTTTTCACTCCGCCGCCTATTTCCTGTACACCCTTCGCAGGCCGTTCCGGCTGCGTCGATTCGTGAAACCAGCAAAGAGGGCATCGCCGTTCATGCACGACATTCTGAGCCTTGCGGGGGCGAACCTGCTTTCGCCGCCGGTGCTGTTCTTCGTGCTTGGATTTGCCGCATCATTTGCCCGGTCGGATCTCGAGGTCCCGCAGGCGGTGGCCAAGGCATTGTCGCTCTATCTGTTGCTGGCCATCGGATTCAAGGGCGGCGTCGCGGTCGCGACCCATGGCATCGATGCGAAGCTGCTGGCGACTATCGGCGCCGGGATCGTGCTCAGCGCGGTGACGCCGTTTATCGCCTTTGCCCTGCTACGGATCGTCAGCAAACTGCCGCGCGCGGATGCGGCGGCCGTCGCGGCGCATTACGGCTCGATCTCGATAGTTACTTTCGCCGCGGCGACGTCGGTGCTGGTCACCGCCGGTATCGAATATGAAGGCTATCTTGTCGCCGTCGCTGCCGTGATGGAAACGCCGGCGATTGTCAGCGCGCTGCTGCTCATGCGCTGGGGCGGCGGTGCGGGCGCGAACTCGAATTCATCGGCGTCCGAATTGTGGCGTGAAATCGCCCTGAACGGGTCCATCGTGCTGCTGACCGGCGCCTTTATCATCGGCTGGGTCACGGGACAGAAGGGCCTCGACGAAATTTCCGGCTTCGTGATCGATCCGTTCAAGGGCGTGCTGTGCCTGTTCCTGCTCGATATGGGGCTGGTGGCCGGGCGCGGAATGCGCCAGGGAGCGCGGGATCTGTCACTGCCGCTGGTCGGGTTCGGGCTCGTCATGCCGCTGATCGGCGGCGTCATGGGCGCAGGTGCGGCCGCCGCGATCGGGCTGTCTGTCGGCGGTGCCATGCTGCTGGCGACGCTTGCCGCCTCCGCGTCCTATATCGCGGTCCCGGCTGCAATGCGTCTTGCCATCCCGGAGGCACGGCCGAGCATTTATCTCAGCCTGTCGCTTGGGATAACGTTCCCGTTTAACCTCACCCTGGGCATACCGGTCTACGTCATTCTCGGAAACATCGCGGGGAGCTGAGCCAGTTATGGAAACCTTCGCTAAAAAACGTCTCGAAGCGTTCATCGAATCGCCGGTGCTGCACCGGTTTATCGGAATCCTCGAAGGCGAGGGCGTGCGCGGCTACTCGGTGCTGCCGGTCGTCTCGGGCTTCGGGACCGACGGCGAATGGTCGCGCGAGGGCTCGATCACAGATGTCGGCCAGATGGTCGCGGTGGTCTGTATCGTGTCCGAGGAGACGATCGAGCCGCTGCTCGAAAAGGCATTCGCCATGCTGTCGCGCCATATGGGCATCGTCAGCGTCAGTGACTGCGAGGTGATGCGCGGCGACCGGTTCTGACCGCGCAGGCGTCTCGGACCGATCGGCGATGCACCGGTTCAGGCGGCGCTGTCGTCCATCTTCCGGGGGGATACCGGGGCGGTTGCCGGATCGCGGGTCGGGATGCCGTATAGCAGGGTATACATCACCGGCACGAAACCGAGCGTAATCACGGTTGCGAGCACGAGGCCGAACGCGATGACGCTGGCCATGCCGTAAAACAGGGCGCCGCCGAACAGGATCAGCGGGACAAGCCCCAGGACGGTCGTCAGGGTGGTCATCAGAATGGGCCTCAGGCGGGCGAGACACGCGGTGACAACCGCGTCCAGCGGTTCCCGCCCGGCACGTTCCTCGGTCTGGATGCGGTCGACGAGGACGATTCCGTTATTGATCAGAATGCCGGCGAGGCTGAAGAAACCGAGCAGCACCATGAAACCGTATGGCGCGCCCATGACGACCAGGCCGATGGTGCCACCTATCAGGATCAGCGGAATGGTCGCCAGGATGATCCCGCCCTTGCGGAACGAATTGAACTGTCCGACCAGGAGTACGATGATCCCGGCCAGGGCCAGCGGCAGCATACCGAATAGCTTTTCGTTGGCCTCGGCCTGGTCTTCGATTTCGCCGCCGATCTCCCACCGGTGCCCGGCCGGAAGGCCGAGATTTTTCAGCGTGTCCTCGATCGCCGCATACAGCACCGGGGACGGCATGCCCGGGTTGCGCGCCTGTACGCTGACGGTGCGCTGCTGGTCGCGACGTTCGATCCGGCTGAACCGCCATTCCGGCCGGATCGTCGCCACCTGTTCGAGAGCGACGAATTTGTCGGTCGTCGAGGAATATATCTGCGCGCGCTGGAGCCCGGCGAGCGAGAACCGGATATCTTCGGTGCCCCGGAGGACGATCGGAATGACCTTGTCGCCCTCCCGGTAGTTGCTGATTTCGATTCCGGCAAAGGTCGCGTTGAGCGAACTGGCGACATCCTCGGACGAGATGCCCGCGCGGCGCGCCCGCGCCTGGTCGACATCGACGACGAGCTTGAGGATTTTGTTTTCCCAGTCCTGCTCGATCCCCACCGTGCCCGGTATCGCGTGGAACGCATCCATGATTTTGGCGGCCCCGTTCAACAGGGCTTCGCCGTCCGGGCCGATCAGGCGGATTTCAACCACGCCGGGCTCGGTCGAGCCGAACCACATCCGTTTGGCGTCCGCCCGGGCGGCAGGCAGCCGGTTATCGAGAAAGACATTCACGCGGTTCAACACCGTGGTCACGTCATCCACGGATTTCGTATTGATCAGGACGAAGCCGCGTTGCGGATCGGGGTCGACCGGCGACAGCGCCAGAAAAAAGCGGGGCCCGCCATAGCCGACATAGGCGACATGGCTGGTGATTTCGGGGTTCACTTCCCTGTCGGCCAGCCAGGCCGTCAGCTTGCGCATTTCGCGCTGGGATTTTCGGATATCGGTGCCCGCTTCGAAGTCGAGATAGACCAGAAGCTGATTGCGGTCCCCCAGCGGAAAGAACTCCGTCTTGACGTTTCCGAGCGCCATAACCGCCAGAACAAGAATACCGGCCAGCCCGCCGACAAACGCCAGCCGCCAGCGCAGCATCAGCCCCAGCAGACGCCGATAGACGACATGCATGGTCCCGTCATAGGCGGGCTCGGAAGGTTTGCTGTCTGTCCCGCCGGGGGTCGGCGTCACCTTCATGAACCAGGCGCACATGGTCGGGGTGACGGTCATCGACAGGAACCACGAGCCGAGCAGCAGGATCGCCACGACCTGGGCAAGCGAGCGGACGTAATCGCCTGCATTGCCCTCGACAAGAAGCATCGGCATGAAAGCGAAAACGGTGGTCATCGACGACGTCAAAAGCGGTATCGCCAGGGACCGAACGGATTCGGCGGCGGCCTTGATACGGTCCGCGCCGCGTTCCATCCGCACCCGGATATCTTCGGCGACCACGATGCCGTTATCGACCAGCAGGCCGAGCGCGATGATCATCGCGGCAATCGACATGCGCTGCAGCTCGACGCCGAAATACCGCATCACGAGAATACCGAGCAGCATTGTCAGCGGCACGAAGGAGCCCACGATCAGGCCGGTTCGCACGCCGAGAAACAGCATCACGACGGCCAGCACGATGGCGAGCGTCTGATAGACGTTGGAAACCGCGTTGCTGACGGCTTCCTCGATCAGTTCGGGCTGAAAGCTCGCATAATCGAACACGTAGCCGATCGGCAGGTCCTGTTCGATCCGGTCGAGCAGGGCGGTCAGACGGGTGCCGAATTCGACGTTATTGGTGCCTTCGATCGTCGAGACGGACAGGATGATGGCGGGCCGGTCGTTGTAAAATGCCGGCAGGCGCGGCGGATCGGCGTAGTCGCGGCGGATCGAGACGACCTCGTCGAGGCGCAGGACGCGGTCGGTGCCGGGAATGTTGAACACGACGGCGCCGATCTCCGCGACCGAGTCCAGGTTCCCGGACGGTTCGAGAATGACGGTCCGGCCGCCGGCGGAGATCTCGCCGCCGGGCGCGATGATGTTCTGTTCTTCGAGCGCGCCGAATATTTGCTGCGGCGACACCCCGAATTCCGCCAGCTTCGCCGGTTCGAGCTCCAGGTAGACGCGTTCTTCCTGAACCCCGAGGATCTCGATTTTTCTGATGCCCTTCAGCGAGTAAAGCAGGTCGCGCGTATCGCGGGCGACGTCGCGCATCTCGGCCATCGAAAACCCGTCCGACCACAGCGCGATCGTGGCAATCGCCGTCAGTCCTTCCTCGTCATTGACGGTCGGGCCCTCCGTTCCCTCGGGCAGGCTCGGTTTGACGTCGGTCGCCTTGTTGCGGATATCCTGAAAAACCGGATCCAGGTCGCTGATGTCGTCGCGGATCGTCAGGTTGAGTTTCACCGAACCTGTTTTCGACGTCGACGTGATCTCGTCGATCTCGGCGATCTCGCGCATTGCTGCTTCAAGCGGGACGGCGATCAGGTCTTCGACGCGTTCCGCCGACATCCCGGGGAACGACGCGGTGACGCTGGCGCTGCGGATCTCGATCGTCGGATCTTCCGCGCTGGGATAGGACAGGTAGGTGTTTATGCCGGCCAGAGCGATGAAAGCGATGCCGATCAGGGTAATCCGGGAATTGTCGATCGCGAGCCGGGCGAGGTTCATTCTATTCGCCCAGAAGCTTCACGCGTTGCCCGTCCCGCAGGAAGCTCACCCCGGCTGCGGCCAGAATGTCGCCCGCCCGGACGCCTTCCGCGACGGCGATGAAATTGTCGGATACGCCCTTGCCGCCCCGCACCGGAACGCGGCGGACAACCTTCTCCTTCGTGTCGAATTTGAAGACATAGCCCTGCGAGGCCTTGTCGCCGGGGGCAATCGCGGTAAGCGGGACCAGAAAACCGTTGGTCTTTTCGCTTCCCGACAGTGTCACGGTCGCCTCGGCGGACATGCCGGGCAGAAGACCCGGGGGCTTTTCCAGCAGGGCGACCTTGACCGGCACGGCGTTGGCCGACCCGGACGCGGTGCCGACCTCGGTGATCCGGCCCGAACAGCCGCAGCCCGGGACCGTGGAAACGCTCACCGTCACGGGCGATCCTATCGATATCCGGGAAACGATGTTATCCGGCACCGACAGGTCTGCTTCGAGCGCGGCTTCGGAATTGATCAGGAACAGCACCTTGCCGGCGGAGACTTCCTCGAACGGCTCGACGCTCCGGCTGGCGACCACCCCGTCGAACGGCGCCCGCAACACGGCGTCGGACCGGTCCTTTTCGGCGCTGCCGACCCGCGACCGGGCAAGATTCAGGTCGCCGGATGCCGCATCGAAGGCCGCGACCGCCCGATCGATGGCGGCTTTCGCCACCCACCCTTTCCTGAACAGCTGGCGCTGGCGGTCGAGTTCCGCTTTCTTTTCGGCATAATTGGCCTGCGCGGTGGCAAGCTCCGATTTCGCGGCGCGGACATTCAGGTCGAAACGTCTGGGGTCGAGCGTCGCCAGAACCTGGCCGGTCGTGACACGCTCTCCCTGATTGACCTTCACGGTTGCAACCGTACCGGACACCGCGAAACTGAGTGCGGAGGTTTCAGCCGCCGCGATCGTGCCCGACAACCGGCGGACCTCGCCGCCGGCGGGTTCGCTGACATAATAGGGTTTGATCGCCCTGACGCGGTCGGGTTCCGTCGCTTCGGGCTCGCCTTCGCAGGCAGCCGCCAAGCCTGCTGCAACCAGTAAAACCGCCAACCCACGATACGTCATGAAGAGAGTCCCAACCTGTTTCGCGCCACCCGGTGCACACCCTATCAAAGGATGCGATGTGCCGCCATGCGCGGATCGGGAGAGGTGGCGGGCGTTGCCTGCTTTCTAGCGATGCCCGGTTCTAGTCGAGGTCGCTGGCGTCATGGCGCCTTGACGTTACCCGCCGCAGGAGGCCGAAAAAGCCCAACAGTCCTGCCGCGAAGGGCAACAGCGTGCCGGGTTCCGACACCTCCGCGCTGTCGATCGTGACATTGTCGAATTGAATGAAGGGCGATACCTGAAGCCAGCTGACGCTCACGATATCGTCGAATCCCGTGAAGGTAAGCGTCTGAAAGCTGGAAAGATCGCCGGTTGCCCGGAAGCCGTCCGCCGTGAAGCTGGCACTGGTCGTGCCGCCGCCGCTGAACACTGCGTTGAATGTCACGCTTGGGATGCCTGCGCTGGACAGGAAAAGTTCGCCGATATCAATAGAGTTCAGATCGAACGCGCCACCGCCCGCGCGGGTGATGGTGGTGATGCCGGTACTACCTGTGCCGTCGCCGTTCCACAGCGCGGTACTGCCCAGATAATTCCCGCTGTTGGTGCCCCAGGTGGCAAAATTAAAGACGGGCGCGCTGCTATCGAAATTGAACCCTTTCTCGGTGTAGAACTTGCCGGTGCCGGGAAGTGCCTGCTGGCCGGTTCCCGTGTGTTCCAGTGCTTGAAAATCAATCACGACAGCGTCCGCCTTGCTGCCGGCGACGGCCGTGAGCATCAAGGCGAAAAAAACCGTGGCGAGACTGGTACGGACTGCAATCATATTGACACCCTCCTATTGCCCAATGCCGTTCCCTGCGATCAAGAAAAAACCAGGCACGTAACAATTTTCAATTAATGCAAGATTCATACCATCGTGGAAACTATTTAGGATTCAGTTGTTTATGCGTTTGGCAGCGATCGCCGGTCGCACAAGTTGTAAAATTCACCGACGCTTGTAGCGCTGGCGAGACCTGACCATTGTTTTCCCCGGG
>TARA_R110002110_G_scaffold109337_2_pt1 | contig 11767 bp, 7 predicted proteins | sample TARA_R110002110 | Tara Oceans TARA_R110002110 (sample SAMEA4397330) | marine metagenome | biome: Polar Biome; feature: [SRF] surface water layer (ENVO:00010504); material: water (ENVO:00002006), including particulate matter (ENVO:01000060) such as... | depth 5 m
AGATATAAATAAACTTATAGCTCAAGGTAAAAAACAAAAAGCTACTGACAGTGCCCAAGTAGATGCAGATGAATCAGCAGCTAACCCAGTAGCACTTAATGATACTAAGTTAGCTTCGTTTGGTATAAATAAAAACACAAAATCTTATACTGCGTTAAAAAATTTAGACATGACTAATCCTGATAATCATGTTGTATTTGAGCAGATATTAGAGGAGCATGATGCACGACAAGTTAAAAACAAAACCAGTAAAACATTAAACGAAAAAGAACTTAATAATTATAGGAGCGTATATGGAAACCAAACTGCTGGAGCAAGCAATGCTGTACCTAACGTACCCCCACCTGCCGGAGCCGAAGGAAGTGCAGCAACTGACGGAAGTGGAGCTGCTGGGAGTCAAAGTAATACTGGAAGACCTGCTAGAAGAACAAAGAAACAACCCGCTGCATTAGACCCAAAAGTAGAACAAGCAGAGCTAGATAGATTAGATGCTGAAGTGGTTGCAGCTCAAGAAAGAAAAGCAGAAAGAGATAATTTAGATGCTAGAAAAGCAGAGTTAAATAAAGATGACCCTAAACCACTAGTCGAAGGTCAATTGCCTGCAACGCCTCCTAGACCAGGAACTTCTGGAGAAAGGACGGTACTAGAAGCTACAGATGATTTTATAAAAGCTGATAAATTTGTTACAAATAAAAATGTAGACGGAGCAACTATAAGCCAAATAGCTAGTAGATTACGAGGACCAAAGGTAAAAGGTAGAAAAAAAAGAGAAGTATCAATTGCTGCTGCAACTAGAATATTTAATGAGCTTGAAGATACAGGGCGTTATACAGTTACTACAAGCAGTAAAGGTGTTAAAAAACTAATTAGTAAAGTAGCTAAGGCTAAACCCACACGTGCTGAAAAACTTAGTGCTTTAGGGAATGTAACTGAAACTGAAACTGAAACAGCTGAAGCTGAAGCAGCAGCAGCCGATGCTAATGTGGATGTTGACTCAGAAGTAATAGAGGCTGATGACTATAGTAATATGAGTGAATCTGATTTTGCTGAGGGTGAAATAGATGTAGATGAAGATGTAGATGACTTTAGAACGGATGAGTATAAAGAATCTAGAACTGGCGTACTTAATACATCAATAACGCAAGAAACAACTGTATCAGTTATTAAAGAATTAGTTTCAGAATTTGGTGATGCTGTTAATAAAGCTATTGATATGGGTAAGTTAGTTATTGTAGATAATGCAAGTGAACTACCAAGTAATATATCTATATCAAATACTGCTAACGGAGCATACGATGGGAACACAGGCACTGCATTTATTATAGCTAACCGAGTTAAGAAAGGTGAAAGTAGACGTGTGCTCTTGCACGAGATTGGAGAACACCATGGGTTAGAAGGGCTTTTAGGTAAAGACTACACTAGAACATTAAACCGACTTAAGTCTTTAAAAAATACTGACAAAGTAGTTGCTAATGTATGGGCACAAGTTACAGCACAATATAAAAACCTTACAGTAGGAGATGTTCCATTTTTACAAGAGGTAATGGCTAAGCTAGGAGAAACTGCACCTACCAACAAATTCTTTAATCGTGTAAGAGGCTTAGTAAAAAACTTTTTACGCAAACTAGGTTTAATAAATGTAGACACCTTAACTACAGCTGACCTCCAGGACTTAGTTATGTACTCCTTAAACGTTAGCATGACTAAGCAAGACGGTTCAAGAACCGGAGAGTTTATGGACTCAAGTCTAAACCCTGAGTTTAAAGAAAGAAGAGATAAAGAAACTACCTTCAGAAAAGAAAATATAGCTGTATTAAAAAAACAATTAGCTGATGTACGAGAACGTTTGTTTGTAGCTAGGCAATCAGAACAAAAGCAACGTGACGAAGATGGAAGGCCATCAAAATATTATAGCGACCCTGTTGTAAATTTAGAAGCAGAAGAAGCTGAGTTAGTTGAACGAATGGTAGAATCTGACAAACTACCGCCTGAGCAAGATAATATACAGTTTTCTGAAACTGGAAAGGAAACGCCTGATTCTAAAAATTGGAAAGATACGGGTCAACCTAAGCGAATTAAAAATGAAGCTATACAAGAACGAAACGCTGTAGCAAATATACCTAAAGTAAGTGTAGCTGATAAATTTGAAACTCGTGTGTTCTCTTTTGATGCAGCTTTTAATAATGCTATCCAAAGAACTATGAATGCTATGGGTATAAAACCAGCAGACATAGCTACACTACTAAACGCATTAAGTGTTTCTCAAGCAGTGCACGCTGGTGATGTAACAGCTCAGTTTATGAAACACGGTAAGATGATTTATGGTATACAAACTGACCCTAACACTGGAGAAAAAATTGGCAATGCAGATAGATGGACTGTTCTAGAATCAACAGGTAAACCCTTTGCATCAATGGAATCTGTATTAACATCATTACAAGAGTTAGCTAAAAAAGCTACAACTAAAAAAATAGTAGGGACTAAACAAACATTAGCTGTACTTAAGCAAAGAGCAACAGCCGCTTTTGTAGCTCAAAGAGAAACAGCTTTAGCGCCAGCTCAAGAACAGCTAAATAAAGATGTGGTAGCTTTAGTAGCTCAAGGTAAAGAAAATGAAGCCAAAGCATTATACAAGAAAAAACATGTTACTTTACGCATGAACAAAAAAGAACGAGAGGCAGCGTTAAAATATATTACTCCTGGAAATGACTTTTATATAGAAGGTCTAATGGATGTATTTAACGAATGGACTCAAGTTAGAAATAATGTGCTTGAGGTATTAGTAGAGGGCGGTAGATTATCTTCAGAGCAAGCAGATGTATTCTTAGCTCAAATGGAATATATACCTTTCTACACTAAACAACAAATTGATGCTCGTAAAGACCCACAAGGTTTTCAAACAGGATTAATAACAAAACAAGATAAAAGACTTAAAGGGAACGAAGCTGTAGTAAACGATGGTTTTGAAAATATGAAGAAATGGGTAGAATACGCTGTATCATCTGCTATCGTTAACAAAGCAGGGTTACGTAAAGTTGAGGTTGCTACTAACCCAGACCTAGCACTAGATATAATAAGACCCGCTACTGGTGATAGTAACAATACTTTTACACTATTTGAGAATGGTAAAGCTGTAAAATTTGAAACCGATAATGAATTTTACATGAAAGCTTTTACAGGTTTTGAATCTTCCGCAGCAACAGCATTGAACGCACCAATTAACTTTATGCGTACAGTTGCAAATGCTACAAGAATGGGAGTAGTGTTATATCCATTATTTGCTTTTAATCAAATAACTCAAGACGCTTTCAGTGCTTATTTTACATCAGGAATTAGAAACCCTTTTGGACTTACATTAGAAATATTAAAAGAAGTGCCCATGACTATATTAGGAGTGAGTGCTACTAATAAAGCATTATCTAAAACTGGCGTAGTGGGTAATTTTGGAACACACATGTTAGGAGGCGAGTTGTTAGGTCAAGACATGACTAAAAGTTTGGGTATAGTAGGCTCAACTATTCTTAGTCCGTTAAACAAACTTGCTACAGCAACAGATAACGCTATACGTACAGGCGTATATAAACAATCTATTAAAGAAGGCTCTTCAGCAGAAGCAGCTTTAGAGAGAGCTTTCGAAGTAATTAATTTTAGAAGAGCAGGGTCAAGTCCAGCTACTACTTTTCTAAGACAAACAGTACCGTTTTTTGGAGCATATCTTCAAGCATTTAATGTAGTAGGCAAAACGCTGTTGTCTGCATCAGGAGTTGGTATGAATAGAAGTCTTTCACCATCAACCAAGCAAAAAGCCATTACAACATTTTGGACAAACTATGGTATGGCAGTAGCAGGGACCGTTATCTACACTATTCTTATGCATGATGAAGAGGAATATGAAGATATGTATGGGCCTGCTAGAGACCGACGATATATAATAGGTGGTACCGGTCATCATATTACACTACGTAATGACCCTTTTACTTTTATGGCTAAAATTGTACCTGAATATATGGTAAGAAAATTTTATTTAGAGAGTAAAGATAATAGAGATTTTATGCAGGGTTTAAAAGATGCTTTGATTAGAAGTGTAGAGATTATACCTGTGCCTCATATAATATCTGTAGCATCACAATTTTATGCTAACAAAGAATTTAGAACTGGTCGACCTGTAGTACCACAAAGCGCATCAGGTAAGACAACCGACAGACAGTATACGGACAGAACTGCTGAGTTCGCTAAAATATTAGGTGACCAGTACGGCTTAAATCCAATTAAAGTAGACAAGTTTATTAATATGGTATTTGGTTACACAGGTGGGTTTGCTATGTTTATGACTAACGAGCTATTTGCAGATATGGACTCTCGTGATTTACCTGAAGGTGAAAGATTTAAAGCTGATATGTTTTCTGATGAGTGGTGGCAAAATCTTCCTGGGATGTCAGGTTTTATCCATAGAACAGGTGAAAGTCCTTCAGAAGTAAAAAGAAAATACTATGATATGAAAAATCAAATAGGTCAAATGGTTAAGGAATGGAACGACTTAAACAAAAACGAGTATGACCGTGACAAAGTTAGAGATTACAGAGACAAGCATATTAAGGAGATAAATATAGGGCAAGCACTGACAGCATATGATAAAGAAATGAATGCTATTAGAAAACGTAAAACTCAATTAAGAGACATCAAAAGAGATAGACCTTTTGTAGATTCTAAATATAAAGCTGAAGAATTAAAACGATTAGCGCTTATGGAAAAAGATTTGTTATCACAAATTCAAGGGTTAAGGGATATGGCATACGGACAATATAAAAATTCAGATAAGTAACTTAGAGCCGCCAGACTCGAACGCCTTTAACGCCATCCTCCACAACTATTTTGTGAGCATACTCAAACTCTAAGCGTTCGCTTTCTTTTTTGATAGCAACCAATGCAGACTTAGTATCTACTGCAGGTATAAATATAGATGTTCCTGGTTTAAAAGCAGGCCAATCTATCTGATAGTTTGTTCCGTTAGTTAACACTTTTAGGTATATCCACAGGTAAGTTCTCTAGTTGTAGTTCCTCAAAACCAGTACAATCAATCCATAAACATCGTACAGGAGGTGCACTCATTTCTAAACCCTTGTGTAAAGTTTTAGGAGCTGAAGCTTTCTTTAAGACTTTATAGTCTTTTAAACCCTGCACAAAATCATTATAATCTATTTTCATCTGGTTAGTATATTCTCTCATTATAGATGCAGGTATGTATATAGTCTGAGAGTCAGGCTCCATCCTTACCTTAAGAGATAGATGCGGTCTCTGTATGGGAGCTTCTGAAACACCTAAGCGTGAATCTACTTTACTATTAATAACTAAGAGATTACTTCTTGCTTCATTTAAAAAGTCACCTAACGTTTGCATTGCATCAAAATCACGTTCCTTTAAATCTCCTTTAGATTTTTTTAGCTCAGCCCCAATGGCTTTATATACAGGGTCTATATTAATATTATGTATGCCTAACTGTTTAGCGATGATAGCTCCCAGAAATACAGCGGCTAGAGTAGCAGAGTATTTACGGTCTTCCCCCTTAATGTCAAGCTCTTTATCTATCTTTTGTTGCATACGCTTAAGGTCTGCTTTCACCTTATCTAAATTAGATATTAAATACTTAGCATACACTTCACCCGCATGACCGTAGTTATCAAACAACTTACCAAAGTAATTATCAGCTTCACTTTTAGTTAAAGTGTTGTCACGTTCTATACGAAGTTGTACGAAGCGAGCCATTTCGCCACTTGCTTTAGCCCTGTCTGAAAACATAATCTGCCTAAAGTCAGTGTTGCTAGAAACCAAACATATTAAGTTAAACACCGTATCATTTGTTCTCTCTTTGTTAACTCCGTTACCTAGCCTATTCTTACCTCGTCCTGTAGCCATAAACTTCAAGAACGAATGTAGCTCATGAGATTTAACATCAGTAAACTCATCTACAGCTGCAGGTAAATTATTCATATGACCCATTCGATTAACAATAGAGTTAGCTGTATCACCCCACACCTGTATAAGTTTAGACGATAAATCAGGGTTGCCATACACACTAGTCATAGCTTGCAGTATAGTTGTCTTACCTTGTCCTGACTCAGGGTGATATAAATTAATTACAGCTGATTTCTCTCTGTGCTCAAAGAATGGCATTAGTAAAGAACCAAATGCACAGAAAAATCCAAAGGCTCTAAGCTCCATACCTTTACGTTCGTACACACTAATAGCTTCTTTCCATACCTCATAGCTACCTTTCTTTTGTAAGGTAGGGTTAATTTCTTCAAGCTCTTGAGATATAGGTACATACTTCGTACCAAATGCGCTGATTTCTCTATTACCAATAAGTATTTTGTTCTTAAGTTCTGTAGCTCCAGGGTTCCAACCATACTGTTTATGCATTGGAGAAGCTTCCTTATCCCTCTGCTGCGATTGTACACTAGCCACAATGTAATCAATTATATGGTCTATCTGCTTACCATGAGCAATGACACCATAGTCTACCAGTATTTGACGGGCCTTATCTTTGGTTAGTAAATCAGAAGTCCTAGCTATAAATTCTACTACACCATCTTTAGGTAAGTGCAATTTAAACCACGAGCTTTCTCCATGTGTACTATCATTAAGGCGCTCTACTAAATAAAAGTCGTAGTCATATACTCTAATGCCATCATCGTCATCATCAGGCATGCCTTTATAAACACCACCGTTTTTACCTCTGAAATATGGGTATGGGTAATCAGGTATTTTAAAAGTTACAACTTCATCTAAGGCTTCGCTCTTAGCTTCTATTACATTATCAGAACCTGTAGCTCTAGCAATAAACCTGCCTAATTGTATAGGAGTGGTAATAGTGCTTTTGTGTTTACACTTTATGCAACCTTCAGGTCTAATAGACTCAAAGACTTTACAGCTGTGCGGACCTGCAATATCTTCAGCTTTCCTAACTGTTTTTTCATAATCATAGTCATCATGAAATCTAGAGATAGCATGTATAGCAACGTCTTTGTCTTCACAGAATGTAGCTATAGATAACCCTGCTCTCCACAAATCATAGTCTACTTCTGTCTGGTGTGTCATTATATATTCTAGTTGATTACAGCCATCCTTTATCTTACAGCGTTCAATAATTTTTCTAAACCTAGAAGAGTGGTTACCTAGTATAGCTTTAGTAGCTTCATCTAAAACAGGCTTAGTTTTTGGTTGCGCTTGTGAAATCTCAGCAGGTATTAAAGCAGCAAGCTCATCAAAAGGTGTATGCTTCCCTTCCTGTATAACCATAATGTCTTTAGGGTTAGAAAGGTCTTTATAGTTCTTAGTGTTAGGCACTCTTAGTATACGAGATACATCCGCCGTACACGAAGGGTCTGATTTAAAACCGTGCTTAACACATAAAAATTTAAGTCCTTGAGCAATTGGTTTCCATACTACTTTATCTACGGGCTCCGTAAAACTCCAATAGCAATGAATACCATTACCTGAATCTACTATGGTAGGGTCTGGTAGTTTTACGGTATCATTAAACAACCGTAAAGCAACTAATGCATCTTCTTTAGTACGATAGTCTTTCCATTTTCTTTTCTTTTCATCGTAACCACAATCTACATCTAACCATAGAATCTTCTGTTCTTTAGCATTAGTATGCTTACGTTCTGTAGGGTCAATCCAAGTAGAACAAGCGTAGTAAACATCTACTTTTTCTTTCAACAAAACATCTATCTTTAATGTAGCTTTTTCTATTGTGTCTACAAAAAAAGGTTTAACTATGTTTTGAGCATCTTTTCCTACTACACAATAGTGCCCCTGCTCCGACCATACATGCCGTAAAAAATCTTTAGTTTGCATTATATTCCTAATGTTTAGAGCTGTGAAGACGACGCATCTATAGTTTGAATTAAGTTGTTTATCATATCATGTTTAGATTTAGATGGTACAGCTTTCCCTGAAAACCAATCATAAACTGTTTGACGTGATACTTTTAAATCATTAGATACTGTCATAACAGGGTACCTATTTGCTATACACGCTCTACCCAATAAGGCCCCTATATTTACCTTAAGGGTCTTAGTGGCAGTTTCATTTAGTTCAATTACAAGTTGTGAATATCCTCTCATAATATCTCCTATGTCCAATCTGAAACTAAGTCGTCTAGACTAACATTGCCAACGTCAACCGCAGGCTTTGCTTCTTCTGCTTTAGGTGTTTCTTTCTTTGCAGGTTCAGCAACTGGAGCCTCTGGAGTATCTACTGTAAACTCTTCAGGCGCAGGTTCTAGCTCAAGTTTCGGAGCTTCTACATGCTCATACCCCTCTTGCTCATCAAAACCAAATCCACTTGCTGTCTGACCACCCTCTACAAGAGTTAACACTTGAACTGCTCTTAAACGCAAAGATACCCCTGCACCAATTAAACTAGTGTGATATGGAGCTATAGAACCATTAACTTTTATTTCAGAACCACTCCAAACATTAACATCAACCATAGGGTTAGCTTTAGCATCAAACAGAGATGGTTTGTAGCTTGATTTAAACCTTATTATAATATTACCTGTTGCTTTGCCTTCATCATCTAACTCTTCTGCAAATGGAGGATTAGCTTTTTTAACATCTTTACCTTTATTCTTTTTCTTTTCTGATTCTAAGTTTTCCATAAACACATCTTTAATCTGTTTTATAACAGGTAATGCGGCTTCCTTGGTAAGAACTAAACTTACTTTGTAATCACCTGTTTCAGAAAATTTGGTATCGGGTGTAGTTAACCATGGATACTGCGCTATACCAGCGGGGGTTGTAAAAACTAAATTGCTTGTTGCCATTGTAACTTCTCCTAATTAATTAAATATTTACTTCCATGCAGATAATAAATCTTGAAAGTCTAAAACACCGCTATCTGCAACGGGCGACTTATTCTCTTCTGATAGAAAAACATTTTTCAAGTCTTCAGAGTTAACATTTACGGTTAGCTCAATAGCTCTTGTAGCATCTTCAGATAAACTTTTGTCTGAACATACTCTGTAGTCTTCATCAGTAATTATTTTGATAGGTTTAAAACCTATTTTAGTATTTTGTGCATGCATATCAAAAGACATGCGAGAAACTATAGACATTAAAGTTTGACCATTAGCTCTTACATAATCTGTGTATTGATGTAGTGGTTTACGCTCGTGTGTGCCTGTACCAAATATAGATTGTGCAGGAAGTGTTACTTGATAAATGTCTCCCTCTATATCGTCAGCTTTTACAACTGCAATTCTTCGACTAAACCTACATGCTTTGGTGCCTCGCGGACCTGAGCCTTTTATGTTTTGTGGACATTGCACACAAGTCTTAGCTTGAGGTGACTCCACCTTACCGTCGGGGTTTATACTATTAGAAGACCAACAAACAGGGGGTTGAACCTTTATTCCAGGTACGTAGTCAGCGTCATAATACATACGATGCACATATGGAGATGCATTTATTATAATAACATCTAGGTAATCTTCGTCTGATTTATCAATCTCCTGCCCATTGACCATTAACCTAAAAGCATTATCACGTATAGAGATACGTTTAGAGGTAATAGTGCTTGCAGTTATATTATTACTAAACCCATCAGTTTTAGAACTAGGTGTAGATGAGTTGTCTGCAAATATATCTACAGCGTCGTTCATTCGCTTTCCTTATACTCTTTGTTCTTGCGAACTGATACAGTGTATTCACTAGTCGCTTGTAGACCAGGAGGTGCGCTATCGGGATTATCTTCTATAAACTGTTTGATGTTTCCTTGACTTAATCTTTTTTCCATTAACTCTAGAGCATCATGTTCTTTTAAAAATATATGCATAGATGGCCAATCGCTTGTCCAATATCTAGTTTTAAGTTGACGACTAAGAGTTCCTACTTCAGTTTTTAAACTAGAAACATTTAATTTTCTACATGCTTCATTTAAAGCCTGCTGTATTTTTTCACGCTTGGATTTTATTTCTTTTATCTCTTGTTCGTGTTTAGCTATAGCCTCTCGCATATTTACTTCAGCGGCCATAAGCTTTTCAATCTGATTGTTATCTAAGTCCACACACCTCTCCTTTCTTTGAATGGATTACTAGTATATCAGCTGTTTAGACAATGTCAAGCAATTCCTATTTCTTCTTTAAATAAATCTACAATCTTAAAATGCTTGCATTTTTTGTCTTCTAGCTGTCGGTAAATTCGTTTTTCTACATCACTCCCTTTTAAGTGTACAACAGTCATGGGATTTCTTTGTCCTGCTCTGTCTATACGCGCACAACATTGAATATAAGTCTCAACCGAAGTAACGGGTGACCAAAACACCACTATGTTGGCGGCGTGGAGTGTAACTCCGTGAGAAGCGGCTTGGGGTTGTATTAGTAATACTTGAGGTTCGTCGGTCTCTTGAAATCTTTTAAAGATGTCTGTTCTTTTAGTCATAGATACACCACCGTGTATACATTCAGATTTTATTTTAGCTTTAATTAAAAAATCTGTAATTATTTCCATGCTATGTCTAAAAGTACAAAACACAATAACTTTATGACTAGCTTCAGTTATAATTTCTTTTAGCACATTAAGTCTAGGTTTTACATCAAAGGTAATTACTTTCTTATTATCGCTGTATACTGCCCCTGAACTAACCTGTAATAGTTTAGTCATCTTAACAGCCGCGTTTACAATAGTAACTTCTTCTCCCTCAGACGCTTCCATATACATTTCTTTCTTTAGTTTCTTGTAATACACACTCTGCTCGGCTGTTAAAGGGACTTCTCTCGTTTGAGTCAGTACCGAGGGTAGGTCTAAACACTCAGCTTTCGTGTGACGTATCGCAGGTTGTAATGTTTTATGCACTATACTTTCAGCATTAAACCTAGGTACCCATACAAAAGGACTAACTTTTGTCATCACCATATCTTTAAATGTGCCTGCATATCTAGGCACGGACCTCCAGTTGACTAATTTAGCTAACCCATATGCATCAGCAGGTGATTGTGCGGCAGGTGTACCTGTCATTAACCACACCCATGTATCATCGGTTACTATTTTGTTTAAAGCTTTCCATCTTCTAGTAGATACTGTTTTAATATAGTTAGCTTCGTCCACTACAATTAAATCAAAACCCCCCTCCATAATTTCTTTACTTACAATTTCAATACCATCATAATTAATAATAACTACGTCAGTGTTTTCATTCAGTATCTGCCTACGCTTTTGAGGAGTTCCGTGAGCCAATCCTACTGTTCTATGCATAGCTGTCTTAAAAAAATCTGATTGCCACGCTGCTTGCATAATAGATAAAGGACACACTACCAACATTCTGTTTATCTTGCCTTTGTTCATGAGGTAATCGGCGGCCCATATAACACCTGATGTCTTACCTGTGCCTGCTTCGCTTAAGCAGTAAGCTCTTTTATGAGCTGATAAAAATTCCGAAGTTTCTCTCTGATGTTTAAAAGGTTTGTATACTCCAGGCCAATCATAGTCTATGGCTATAGGACTGGGTGGTCTAGTAAGCTTTAACCTACTTAATGCTAACACTTCATCTATACCCCAATGAACTACCACTTGATACAAGCCATCTTTAAATTTTTTATATACCTTACTTTTGCTTATGTTTTCTAATATTAAATTAGGTTGTCGTGTGTTGACAAGTAGTGCTTTATTTTTATAAATTTCCATTATCTTCCTTGCCCTCTGTATTTTTTATATCCCGCTCTAAAGCTTTTGTTCATGGAAGATGTCTTTGGTATTCGTCCACC